>OLIJ01000065.1_pt1 | contig 94512 bp, 93 predicted proteins | sample 1609731 | NCBI WGS metagenome assembly OLIJ01 (sample SAMEA4350159, study PRJEB24818) | metagenome | biome: human; feature: gut; material: faeces | place: Denmark | collected 2013-09
TCCCATGCCGAACTCAGAAGTGAAACGCCGTAGCGCCGATGGTAGTGTGGGGTCTCCCCATGCGAGAGTAGGACACTGCCAGGCATCAAACACGAGTTATCAGAATGACATCTGGTAACTGACAAAATCGCGATGAGCGGTTTTGCACAGCGAGGGGCGCTGGTCCTGTAAAGGATGGGTATCAGGAAGATACACGTAAAAGAATCGGTGGAGCGGTAGTTCAGTTGGTTAGAATACCTGCCTGTCACGCAGGGGGTCGCGGGTTCGAGCCCCGTCCGTTCCGCCACTTATTGCAAAACCCCTGAATCGATGATTCAGGGGTTTTTTGCATTTTAACTTCTATCTATTTTTAGTCGACTAAATCTATCCCCCAATAACCTATCTCTTAATCGAGTCATGCGGTAATACTCCTACTCGTAGGAAGATATCTCTTAGTTAATTATGTTCGTAATTTAACAGACCACAGTCCACAACCCATAGCGAATGAAAAGCCTTGGTGGCTAAGTGTGATTAAAGCAGGGGATAGGAATGGGGGGGTGTATAAGCCCCCAATCTGAGGGCTTCGTACTAGGCTGATTCTTTACGGCAGACTAATAACGTATGACCAATACCAAGACCATCAATATCTTCCTCAACATAGAACCCTGCAGCAGATAAGCACTGGTAAAATGTATCTGAGTGATAAAAACGGCTATTGCCGTTAGCCATACATGTAAAATAAAGAGATGATGCATTTAAGCTAAATGCGCCGGCTTCGAATTGTTGCCTATCCCAGAATATCTCCATAATGCATACATAGCTATCTGGTTTCATCGCATGGTGAATAAGCTTTAGAATATGTACAATTCTTTCTTCGCTGAAACAGTCTAGAAATTGGCTCATCCACCAAACATCTGCTTCCCCAGGTAATTTATCTGCCAGTAACAGATCTACGGGATACGAACTAATACGATCGCTATAACCTTTGCTTTTGACATTCTCATTGGCTAAAGCTATCTGTTGTGGCAAGTCCAATAGTGTTATTTTTACATCAGGATCATGGGCTGCACATTGTATAGCCCACTTTCCGGTATTAGCACCGATGTCATATATATGTTTAGGCTCAAGATCAAAAATTGTTTTTAGAGCAAGTTGAAAGGCATTATCTGAATAGAAGTGATCAAAGGCGAACCAACTCTCGCGGGCTGCATTGGGCAATTCACTCAGTGCTGGATAAATTGTCGGCCATTCACCAAACACAGATAATCCCGCTGGTTTGCCTGTTTCCAGGGATTCTTTTAAATTGAATAATCCTTGGTAACAAACGTCTCGAGTGAAATCCATATTTACGCGGGTCATTTGATCATGTAACAAGTAATGGCCAATCTTACCCAGATAAAAATGTTTTCCCTGCTGGTAGAGAATGTGACCACTCAGCCCCATATCCAATAAGATACTGATGGCGTATCTACTTAGCGAGCAATGAACTTCAATCTCATCCAAGGTTATTCCGTTCTTACCTGAGTTATCTAATGCGGCTAGAATCCCTGATTCCCTCAGGTTAAGTGCAGCTTGAAATAGCATCGGTGCAAAAGCTATTTTTTGAGCTTCAGTTATTGCCGCCAAAGCACTGATTTGATCCTTGTCATATCCGTAGCGCAAGCTTACGTCCTCGTAATCCAAGTAATAGCTCACCACCCAGCATGATTCTCTTTGAATGGTGAGTTTTTATAATAACTTATTGTTATTTATGATGTTATATTGATGGCTGACTGAGCTGGATCTGAATGTCTTTGTTCAAATTAGCTATCCAGCGATTATATTTTGAATGTATCTTCCCATTTTTTGCATCCATATTAGTACTGCCAATATATTTGACTTGATAATTATTAGCACTGTAATTGATCTGAATTTCAACTGTATGGTCGCGATTTATTAGTTTTCCGTTAATCACACCGTCAGAGGCAGGAGTCATTATCCAGCCTCGTTTTATCCCGCCGGCCATTATCGCTTTTTGTACTTCGGCAGTAGTATGATTGCCAATTACTGTTTGGCTCACGTTTTGTATTGGCGTGGTACTAGAGCATCCAGTGATAAATGCGAGAGATACAAACCCGATTAAAATCATTTTTAATAATTTCATGATGATCCAATTAATTAATAATTTTCATGTTAGTCCACGAGAGGAATAACGCAGCATGCTGTATAGCAAGGATAAAATACTCTGACTCATTCAAATACACAAATATTCTTATATTGCTTTTATTTTACATAAATGTAATCTGGATGTTGTTGTTCATATTTATCGCTTTTCATCACGTAAATATAAATAAATTTGGAATTCATCTAAAGATTATTAGAAACATGCCGATATATAAAATATTTTCTTTTGGAATTTTAATCACATTCAAAGTATGAATATAAGTAATTCTTAAACAAAAAGAGAATAATCAAATTTTTAAATGCTTTTTACCTAGAAATAGAATAAATTGTCTCGCTTTACTGCTTGTTACTTGGGAAGTCCGGGGATCGTGGCTCATTCGCTGAATATACTGAATTGGTGTGCTTTAGCTCCAGGTATGGGAGTTCGTGAGCAGTGGCTTGACTGGGCGAAGAATTGTGCAAATCACACCGCCTGGCAAGGGGATTTACCTAAGTCAGCGCATATACCTATGATGTCCGCCAGAAGGATGAGCACAGGTAGCCGACTAGCGGTTGAAGCAGGGCTTTCATTGTTAGGGGCAGAAACTGCAGATATGGCAATATTTACCAGCCGCCATGGAGAATTGGAACGTACTTACAAGATACTACAATGCCTCCATCAGCAGCAGAGCATTTCTCCAACCGATTTTGCCATGTCAGTTCACAATACGGCATCTGGATGGTTAACTATCACTGCAAGCGATACATTGCCTGTAACGTCACTTGCAGCAGGAATAGACAGTTTTCAACAAGGTATCCTCGAAGCTATGGGGATGCTCGCTTGTGGCGCTGAGCGGGTGCTATTAGTCGATTTCGATGGAATTATGCCTGACTTTTATCATTCTCAGACGTCTCCGATAGGGTTGCCCTATGCATTAGCATTATTGTTAACTACTGGTGATGATTTACAGTGTGAAGGTATTTCTAGCACCGATAGTATTAATTCTGAATTACCGCAGGGGCTCAATTTCTTGCGTAATTGGTTGAATCAAAAGTCTTATTTCGTAATACAAGGTCAGCAAAATAATTGGCAATGGAGCCAGTGATGGATAGTTCTCTTGCAGTTCAAACTACGCCCCAGCATTCTTCTTTGCTAAATCGTTCATGGCGAGTTATTGCAACAGCTTTTTGCTTCATGCTTTTTGGCTTAGGAGGGCTGTTATTATCCCTTTTATGGTTTTCCTCTCTACGTTTAATTATTCGCTCAGAAGCAACCAGAAGTCAGATCACTCAGCAAAGTATTCGTTATAGTTTTCAGCTATTTCTACGTATAGCCAGATTTCTCGGTGTTTTCGATTATCAAATAGAAAATAATAAGCTGTTCTCTGAGGACACCGGTTGTTTGATTGTGGCTAATCACCCTAGCTTATTAGATTATGTGTTGCTGGCCGCACATATGCCAAGATGTGATTGTATTGTCAAGGAAGCATTGTTAAATAATATATTTGTTGCAGGTGTTATCAAGTCTGCTGGTTATTTGGTTAATACTGAGTCAGATAGGTTATTAATACACTGTAAAGCTCGATTAGCCAGGGGAGGAAGCATCCTTATATTCCCTGAAGGGACAAGAACAACTGCTGGTTGCGAACTGAGTTTACAACGAGGAGCTGCGAATATTGCATTGCATAGCGGGTGTGATATCCGAATTGTTTATATTGATTGTAATCCTCCGATGCTGACGAAAGAACTTAAATGGTATAATATCCCGCCGGTAAAGCCTCAATTTAATATTATTGTTCAAAATAAAATCAATAGTAATGAATTTATCCATGATAGTGATTTATCACTAGCGCTTGCTGCAAGGCGACTGACTAAGCATCTAACCTGTGCATTAATGCCTGAATCTAAGAGAAAGAGTTAATGGAATTATTGAGTAGTGAGATCAAATTACTAATTATTGATGCCCTAAATCTGGAAGGGATGTCGGTGGATGATATTGATTCACAGGCTGCATTATTTGGTGATGGTTTAGGTTTAGATTCGATTGATGCTCTGGAACTTGGATTAGCACTCAAAAATAAATATAACGTCGTGCTCTCTGCGGAGAGTGAAGATATGCGCCAGCACTTTTATTCGGTAAAAACGCTTGCGAAATTTATTTCTGAACAGCGTAACTGACAGAGTATTATAATAATGGAAAAAGAAGAAATATATCAGCAGGTTACATCGCTCCTGGTGAGGCTTTTTGATATTAATGAGTCTGATATCAAGCCAGAATCAAAGTTATATGAAGAATTAGAGTTGGACAGTATTGACGCAGTTGATCTGGTTGTGCATTTACAGAAAGCTACTGGTAAAAAGATAATGCCGGAAATGTTCAAATCAGTTCGAACTGTTCAAGATATTGTTGATGCAGTCGATAATTTATTGAATGCCAAGCCATAAGTGGTGAAATCAGGTGACAGATAATCAGAGTAATTTATTTATTGGTCACCTGACTGTTTTACTTAAAGTCTTTACGGTTATCGCATTTATAGCCTACCCACTGGCGGTCTGGTTTGGCTTGGAACGCTGGGGATTACATGTATTAGCCCCGATACTGCTATTGATGTTTATATTGCGCCTCCTTGTTGTACGCAGCAAAATTAAACAACAACTCTGGCTAGGTAAAGTGCTTGCACTGGCTGGTATTGTCCTATCTTTGGCAAGTTGGGGGTTAGGGAAAGCCCAGTGGTTGCTGTTTTATCCTGTAGTAGTCAATATCTTTTTACTGACGCTCTTTGCCTGCTCTTTGTTTCGCCCCCCTCCCATAATTGAAAGATTGGCAAGATTGACTGAACCTGAATTGTCACCACAAGGTGTGGTTTATACCCGAAAAGTGACTCAGATATGGTGCGTGTTTTTTGCAGTAAATGGCACGATTGCTTTGGCAACTTGTTTGTACGGCGATATGCATTTATGGGCCTTATATAACGGTGGCTTGAGCTATTTATTTATTGGTTCTTTGATGGGTATGGAATGGATAATCAGGAAAAGGGTTCAACAGCAGTGAATTTGCCTATGGCTAATTGGTTGGATCATTCTCGAGATGATGCCCTGATTATCACTCTATGTGGTGTGAAAAAGGTAACTTTGCGCCAACTAAGGTGTGATGTTACTTATCTTGTGGAGAGAATGGCCATTTTCTCTACAAGCCGTTGGGCGCTGTGTTTTGAAAATAGCTATTGGTTTACTGTTGCATTACTTGCCACGTTATATTGTAAAAAAACACCCATTATTTTCGGCCATGCGCGCGAGGCCGTGCTTAAGGAACAATTGCATCAGTTTGATGGCATGTTGACTGACCAGTTGCTGAATCTTAATTGCCCGACTGTAATGGTGGCAGACCATGCCCCTGTAGATACTATTTGTCATCCACTTCCTGATTGGCCTTCCGATGCATCTCTAATTCTTTTCACCTCAGGGTCTACTGGTGCACCTAAGGCCGTGGTCAAGTCTGTTGCTAGTTTGGATATTGAAAGCCATTGGTTGGCTGAAAAATGGGGGCAGTACTTGGACAAAATGAGCAACCCATTAATTATCGCTTCGGTTTCTCATCAACATTTGTACGGGCTGACTTTTCGACTCTTTTTACCACTTTCGCTAGGCATACCTTTTCAGGCTGAGTTGATTGGTTACCATGAACAACTACAACAATTACCTGAATTATTTTCACCAATATTTATTAGTAGCCCCGCGTTTTTAAAGCGCATAGATACGAAATTACCCCCGATACGATGTCAGCAGATCTTTTCTGCTGGCGGGCCGCTCAATTTTCATGATGCCCAAGCTACTCTGAAAATCTTGGGTGTGCTGCCGACAGAGATTTATGGTGCGACGGAAACTGGTCTGATTGCTTATCGTCAACAGTTAGAGCAACTGCAACCGTGGCAGTTTTTCTCAGGGGTAACACTAGCCATTAATAATGATAATACTTTTACTGTTTACTCTGCCTTGATACCTGAATCAACAGGGATGCTGATGAGCGATATTATTGAGCTATCAGATAATGGGCAAAGTTTTTACCTGGCTGGGCGTCAAGATCGAATCGTAAAAATAGAAGAGAAGCGTGTTTCGCTGACGGAGATAGAACAGCGTCTAACATCACTTCCTGATATTGCTGAAGCAACGGTATTGGTTTTAACCCAAAACGAAAGAGTGAGTATTGCTGCTGTTGTGGTATTGACGGACTATGGCAAGGAGCAACTTTCAACTGCAACAGTGGGTTCTTTTACTCAAAACTTGCGAAGCAGCTTACGGAATTGGCTTGAACCTGTCTCTCTTCCCCGTCGTTTGCGTGTGATTGATGTTATGCCTGTTAATTTGCAAGGAAAGCGAGATTATGCGCTGCTACAGGAGCTGTTTTTATGATGTTCCCTATTGTTATCACTCAAACAATAACAGGCAATCACTGCGCAAATATCAGTCTTGTATTGCCTGCTGAATTACACTGGTTTAGTGGCCATTTTCCCGATTGTCCGATACTGCCTGGTGTGGCACAAATTAATTGGGTTATGCACTACGCAAATCAGTTACTAGGCGAGTTACCGGCGGTGAAGAGTATTGATGTCGTAAAATTTCAGCGACCACTGATGCCGGAGGATCAAGTGATCTTAGTGCTTAATTGGGCGCGAACGGAACATAAGCTGATATTCAAATACCTTATCCATGGGGAAATAACGGCTAGCAGCGGAAAGATTTCCCTATGTCAGTAACCCCTTTTGCACCGTGCCTGGTGATACCTTGTTTCAATCATGGTGGAACCATGGCGGGAGTATTATCGCAGTTGGCTATATATCAACTCCCTTGCCTGATAATCGATGATGGTAGTGATGCTGATACTGCAAACGAGCTGGAGCGTCTGGCGGCGGAATATCCTTGGGTTGTACTGGTAACACACTCTGAAAATAGGGGGAAGGGGAATGCGGTACTGAATGGATTGGCCGTGGCACAAAAATATGGCTATAGCCACGGCTTACAAGTCGATGCTGATGGCCAGCATCATTTGTCGGATATTCCGATCATGTTAGTTGAAGCGGAAAAACATCCTCATTGCCTCATTTCAGGGCGACCGATTTACGATAAATCAGTACCGAAAGCGCGACTTTATGGCCGCTATATCACTCACTTCTGGGTATGGATTGAGACATTATCTCTGTCGCTAAAAGACAGTATGTGCGGTTTTCGTGTCTATCCAGTCGCTGAAACATTGGCTGTAGCTGCCCAGTATTCATTGGGTGTTCGGATGGATTTTGATACCGAAGTAATGGTCAAATTATATTGGCAGGGTACAGAAAGCCGCTTCTTGCCAACAAAGGTTACTTATCCTGAAAATGGTATTTCGCATTTTGATGCGCTACGTGACAATCTGCGTATTTCCTGGATGCATACTCGTTTATTCTTTGGCATGTTGCCACGCATACCTACCTTACTTAAGCGTCATCTGCAAAAGCCCGAAAACCATTGGTCTCAAACTAAAGAACGCAGTGGCTTATGGGGCATGCGGTTGATGCTACGCAGTTACAAGATTCTGGGACGTACGGCTTTCAATCTGATGCTATACCCCGTTATCAGCTATTTTTGGCTCACTGGTCATCGTCAACGCAAAGCTTCAATTCTTTATTTACAGCGGCTAGTGAGTTACGCCAAACAGCAAAATCACCCCTTACCGAGATCTTTAAATAGCTTTCGGCATTTCATGCGATTTGGTGAATCCATGCTTGATAAATTGGCTAGTTGGCAAGGGGATTTAGTGGTTGGCAAAGATTTGGTCTTGGTAGGGCGTGAGCGCTGTGAGGCGCAAATAGCCACTCGTCAAGGATCACTCATTTTGGCATCCCATTTAGGGGATATAGAGTCTTGTCGTGCTTTGGCTGAGCTATCTGTTGGTGTAAAGGTCAATGCATTGGTTTTCACTCACCATGCGGCTCGTTTTAATCAGGTGATGAAGGAAATTAATCCACATGCCCTGATTAACCTTATTCAGGTTACATCGATTGGGCCGGATACAGCCATTTTATTGCGTCAAAAGCTGGATGAAGGGGAATGGGTGGCTATTGTCGGGGATCGTACCTCTGTTAGTCCTTATCAGCGAGACAACCAACCAAGGGTCATTTGGAGCTCGTTTTTAGGACATCCCGCTCCCTTCCCTATTGGGCCTTTTGCTTTGGCTGCTGCACTGCGTTGCCCTGTATTTCTAATGTTTGGTTTAAAACTGTCCAGACAAGCGAAATCGATGGTGGCATCGGGTGTTATTGGCTCGGAGCGTTCGGCAAAATTACATGTTTATTTTGAGCCTTTCGCTGATCCGCTGATATTACCGCGAGCGACCCGGCAATCTGCTTTGCAAAACGCCGCGGATAGCTATGCAGCCCGTTTGGAGCATTACTCTCTATTAGCCCCACTCGATTGGTTTAATTTTTATGACTTCTGGCATCTAAATGATGGGAAGCCAAACCAAGGAAATTTGTGAAATGAATTTACCCGATGACCCGCGTTTTGCTACCCGGATAGTCCATAACATCCCTTTCCATGATATCGATCCTATGGGGGTAGTCTGGCACGGCAATTATTTCCGTTATTTTGAAATTGCCCGAGAGGCATTATTGAATCAAATCGATTATGGCTATCGAGAGATGCAGGCTTCAGGCTACGTGTGGCCGATAGTAGACACGCGAGTGAAATACATTGCTCCGCTGGAATTTGAGCAGCGCATTCATATCTGTGCTTCCATCGAAGAATATGAAAATCGCTTACGTATTGGTTACCAGATTTATGATGCCGCCAGCGGCAAGCGCATGACAACGGGATATACCATTCAGGTCGCGGTTAAGGCGTCGACAAAAGAAATGAATTTTGTTTCGCCAGCGGTGCTGTTAGAGAAAATGGGCATCACTCTATGAAATCTATTCTGGCAACCATACTACTTTGCTTAAGTATCACTACCCATGCAGTGACACTGACATCACTGCAACAGCGGTTTGGGGAACAACCGGTACTGCGTGCCGAATTTGAACAGCAACGCAGCATAAGTGGTATGGATAAACCTTTAAAATCAATCGGTAGCCTACTTATCTCTCGTGAGAAAGGGCTTTGGTGGTCACAGCAGAAACCTTTTGTTCTGACGCTATTGTTAGATGACAAGCGGATGGTGCAAACCATGGACGGCCAGCCTTCACAAGTGATTACTGCGGACAGTAATCCTCAAATGTTCCAGTTTAATCACTTATTAACTGCATTGTTCCATGCTGATACATCAGTTCTGGAGCAAAACTTTACGTTAACCTTTACCGATAGTGGCCAAGACCGTTGGGTATTAGTACTGACTCCGAAAACGACACCATTGGATAAGTTATTTAAATCCATCACTTTACATGGTCAATATTTTCTGGAAACGATTGATATAGAAGATATGCAGGGAGATGGAACTCATATCCGTTTTTTCAACCAATTAACTGAGCCTAAGACACTGAGCCATGCCGAACAGCAGCTTTTTGCGCACTGATTGCCATCGAAAACTGGCTATCGGCTGGTTACTTGTCTGCCTGCTATTGCTGGCAACATTGCTCTGGTTAATCCCCCGTAGTCAGATTAATAGCAGTGTTCTGGCGTTGTTGCCGAAACAAGAGCTGGCAGGTGTTCCAACTGAGCTGACTGAGGGGTTTAACCAACGCCTTGACCGCCAATTAGTATGGTTGGTCAGCCCTGAGAATGACACACTAGCCCCGGTGAACTGGTGGTTAAAGCAGTTACAAAAAATGCCAGCGCTACATCAAGTCAGTGGTGAAATGACTGCTCAGCGGCAACAGGAATGGGGTGTTTTTTTCTTTCAGCACCGTAATGTATTGCTGGATGATGCGACCCGCCTGCGTTTAAGCCATGGCGGCGATGCTCAAGCGCAATGGATACTTGGGCAAACTTATTCGGCATTTGCCGGGGTGAGTGGTAAAGAATTAAAGCATGACCCCTTGCTGCTGGTCCGTGGTTCACTGCTTGCACAACAACAAAATAGCGGCACATTAAGCTTAAATAAGGGCTGGCTAGTGGCTAAAGATAGTCATGGCCGCCAATGGTATTTGATTCACGGAGAATTACGCGCTTCATCTTATGATATGGCCAGCGCGCGCAGCACTGTTGATTCATTGGCTGAGTTAAAGCAACAACTTCAGCAACGTTGGCCTGGCACTGAAGTGTTGGAACGAGGCACTATTTTTTACAGTAATTACGCCAGTCAGCAGGCCGAAAGTGATATTTCGACCATTGGTTTGATATCGGTCGCCGGAGTATTCCTGCTGATCCTTCTCATGTTTAAATCATTATTGCCACTAGGCTTATGCCTTCTCTCGATAACCATCGGTGCATTAGCAGGAGCGGTTGCCACATTACTTATCTTTGGCGAAGTCCATGTTATGACTCTGGTATTGAGTGCCAGTATCATCGGTATTTCAGCGGATTATACCCTTTACTATTTGACTGACCGTATGGCGCATGGCGGTCAGACGACACCACTTGCGAGTTTGACGAAACTGTTCCCAGCACTGTCAATGGCACTATTGACCACTGTGATAGCTTATCTGATTTTACTCATTGCACCTTTCCCCGGATTACAGCAATTGGCTGTTTTTGCTTCCGCAGGACTGACCGCTGCTTGTATCACAGTGATGTGCTGGTATCCGATATTAGCTAAACGTTTACCGGTTCGTCCGGTACCGAGCTTAAAACTGATTCATCTGTGGTTAAAGAGTTGGCAATGTAATCGAGTACTGCGACTGGGTTTACCTATCTTGATTATTATTTTTACTATCATTGGGTTAGCTACATTGCAAGTGAATGATGATATCAGTGAATTGCAGGCAATGCCGGCTGAGTTCCAACAGCAGGAACAGCGTATTGCTGCACTTACAGGGCAACACAGTGACCAAAAATGGTTTGTTGTTTATGGTGATAATGCTGAACAGGCATTACAACGCTTAGAGCAATTTTCTCCTTATCTGTCACAGGCTAAAAAAGCAGGATGGATTGAAAATTATCGGGTATTGCCATTGCCTTCACTACTTAGACAACAACAAAATATTGCACTGCTTAAGCAAACAACCCCAACAATTATCGAAAAACTGCAACAGGCTGGTATGAGTGTTTCTTTGCCTGAATCGCCTGCGGAGGGGAGCTCGACAGTGTGGGTGACTCCACCTCAATGGCTTGACTCTGTGGTGAGCGAAGGGTGGCGATTACTTTGGCTCTCATTACCGGATGGGCGAACAGCGATGCTGCTTCCTGTAAGTGGTGTCACTAATCCTGGCGCGTTACAGCAGTTGGCCAAATCAGCACAAGGAGTGACCTGGGTTGACAGGAAAACTGAATTCAACACGCTATTCTCTGTTTATCGTGCTTATTTATCATGGCTGTTATTGATTGCGGTGGTTGTTATTGCCGTGGTCTATTGTTGGCGATTCGGCTTCAGTCGTGGCTTGTATTGTGTCACTCCCACGATACTGTCATTGGGAATGGGGCTGGCAGTGCTTTCTGTCACAGGCCATTCATTGAATCTCTTCTCTTTATTAGCATTGATATTGGTGTTGGGTATTGGCATCAATTATACCTTGTTCTTCACCAACCCTCGTGGAACGCCAAGTACATCAATGTTTGCCATTTTTATGGCTGTATTCACTACTCAATTGACCTTTGGCATGTTGGTATTTAGTCATACCCAAGCCATCAGTAGTTTTGGCATTGTGCTGAGCAGTGGTGTATTTACCGCCTTTTTATTAGCGCCTTTAGCGCTACCCAAGCCAAAAGGAGAGCGTCCGTGTTCGATAAACGGAGTGGGATATTAGTCGTTTTAGCGTTGTTGATTGTGGGGTGTGTAAGCTCACCGGACCAAACACAGCCTAAAGCCTGGCTTAAACCGGGAGTGAGGGTAGATTTGCCACAACCGATGATAGCTGAGCCCATTGATCAGCAGCAGCTATTGACTGCAACAGCACAGGGAAAACAGCAGTCATTATTAGTGCTCCTCCACGCAGATGGGCAGCGCTTAACCTTGGTTGGGCTGTCCCCTCTGGGTATCCGCTTGTTTAAAGTAGCCTATGACAAGCAGGGGATTCATGTAGAACAAACAATAAAAATTGTTGGATTACCCCCTGCTAATCAGGTTCTTGCCGATATTATGTTGAGCTATTGGCCCGTTGCATCGTGGCTTGCGTTATTACCCCCAAATTGGCGGCTGGTGGATGAGGGAGATAAACGCAGGCTATACGATGATAAGGGGCAGGTAGTGACAGAGATTAGCTACCAAATGTCAGGCGGTATCCGTAAGCCAATAGCTATCGAGCAGTTTGTGTTTCACTATCGTATTACTATCCAAAATGTGGAGGGCTAGCGGCGATGGTCTATTTTTCCGCCGTCGGGATGGTCAATGCCCTGGGGTATTCGTTATCTGAAGTGAAGGATAACCTTTGTGCCGGACTGGCCCCTGGAATGGCCCCCCGGCCGGGTTGGCTCTTGGATGATTCACCTATTTGGTTGGGAGCGGTTAATGCTGAGTTACCCGCATTACCGGAACAACTCGCGCCACACAATAGCCGTAACAACCGCCTATTGATGGCTGCCTTGTTGCAAATTCAACCTGAAATTACCGCATGTATCGCCCGCTATGGTGCATCACGAGTTGCCGTGATTATGGGAACCAGCACTTCCGGTATTTTCGAAGGGGAACAGGCGGTCAGGGAATATCAACCCGGTTCTGGTGAGTTTCCTGCGGGATACCATTACCAACAGCAAGAGTTAGGTGATCCCAGCATCTTCCTCACTCGCTATTTAGGTTTAACTGGCCCGAGTTATACCGTCTCGACGGCTTGTTCTTCCAGCGTGCGGGCAATTATTAGTGGTAAGCGCCTAATAGAATCAGGAATGGTCGATGCAGCGATAGTTGGTGGTGCGGATAGCTTGTGCCGTATGCCCATCAACGGTTTTCACAGTCTTGAATCATTGTCTGCTGAGCGCTGTATTCCATTTGCCGCAGAACGTAAAGGGATCAATGTTGGTGAGGCGGCAGCATTAATCTTATTATCACGTGAACCTTCCCCTGTAGCACTATTGGGTGTAGGGGAGTCCTCGGATGCCTGGCATATGTCTGCTCCTCATCCTGAAGGGCGCGGGGCGGAACAGGCCATCAAAATGGCATTAACTCAGGCTGGGTTACAGCCCGCGGGTGTCGGTTACATTAATCTGCATGGCACGGCGACTCGCTTAAATGATCAGGTTGAAGCACAGGTCGTAAATCGGGTATTTGGTCATCAGACACCCTGTAGTTCAACCAAGCATCTGACCGGACATACTTTGGGAGCCGCAGGGGCAACTGAGGCCGCACTAAGTTGGCTGATGCTAAGCCATTCCTTGCCGCTACCAATACAAGATTTTTCTCAAAGATCCCGGGATACAACTTTGGCCGAGATTAATTTGGTCACTGGGCCAGCAATGCTCAAGACTCCGGTTATTTTGTCTAACTCATTCGCTTTTGGTGGTAACAACGCGTGTTTGATATTAGGGGCTGGCAGATGATGCATTCTGCTGAGTACTACTTACCACACCAATCACCTATGGTGATGTTAGATAAAGTTTATGTTGTAGAGGAGAGCAATGCCGAGTGTCGCGTTACTGTTTCTCAAGATAGCGTCCTCGCCCCCTTCCTTGATACGCATGGTTGTCTACCCAACTGGTTTGCTATCGAATTAATGGCGCAAACTATTGGCGTCTGGCGTGGCTGGCACGGTTTGCAACAAGCAGTGCCACCGACTATCGGGATGTTGTTGGGGGGGCGGGCCATCAGTTGTGAGCTTGCCGTATTCCCGGCTGGCAGTGAGCTTCAGGTCTGTGTTCATTTAATCTTACAAGATGAAAAAATTGGCAGTTTTGAGTGCAGTATCAGCATTGCAGGAAAGCAGGTCGCTTGCGGCAGGTTAAATACTTATCAGCCTGATGCCGAAGAAATAAAAAAACTTACATTGGGGAATGGTGCATGAAGCGTTCTGTTTTAGTCACTGGGGCTAGTAAAGGGATAGGGCGAGCTATTGCTCTTCGTCTGGCTGCAGATGGTTTTTTAGTAGTAGTGCATTATCACCGAGATGTTGCTGGTGCTGAGGCGACTCTGGAGCAGATTATTGATGCTGGTGGTGAAGGGCGCTTAATTTGTTTTGATATTAGTGCCAGGCAACAGTGCAAAGATGTTCTGGAGCAGGATATCGCGACTTATGGTGGCTACTACGGCGTAGTCAACAATGCCGGAATCACCCGCGATGGCGCTTTCCCTGCACTAACAGAAGAGGATTGGGATGGTGTTATTCATACCAATCTGGACAGTTTCTACAATGTCCTACATCCCTGTGTGATGCCCATGATCGGTTTACGTAAAGGCGGGCGAATTATTGCGCTTTCCTCAGTTTCGGGTGTGGTCGGGAATCGCGGTCAGGTGAATTACAGTGCGGCTAAAGCCGGAATTATCGGGGCTTGCAAAGCTCTGGCTCTGGAGTTGGCGAAACGCAAAATTACCGTGAATTGTATTGCCCCTGGATTGATTGATACCGGCATGATCAATATGGAGCCAATAGCTCTGGAAGAAGCAATGCGCATGATCCCCCTTAAAAGGATGGGAGAGGCTGAAGAAGTGGCTGGATTAGCCAGCTATCTGATGTCAGATATTGCCGGGTACGTTACTCGTCAGGTGATTTCAATCAATGGAGGAATGGTATGAGCAGCAGGATGGTTGCCACCAATCGAGTTGTGATTACTGGCATGAGTGGCGTTACCGCCTTTGGTAACAGTTGGGCTGATATCTCGGCACGTATTTATGCGGGCGAAAACGCGGTGCAGTATATGCCGCAGTGGGAGGAATATCAGGGGCTGAATACGCATTTAGGCGCGCCGATTAATGATTTTGTCATACCGGAGCACTACACCCGCAAGCGGATTCGCTCAATGGGGCGGGTATCGCTGTTGGCGACCCGAGCGACTGAGCTGGCGTTGGAGCAAGCGGGGCTGATCGGGGAAGACGTGCTAACCAATGGTGATACGGGAATTGCCTATGGATCCTCAACGGGCAGCACCAAGCCGGTCAGTGAATTTGCCACCATGCTGACTGAAAAGCATACCAATAACATTACCGGTACGACCTATGTACAAATGATGCCCCATACCGCTGCGGTCAATACCGGGTTATTTTTTGGCTTGCGTGGGCGAGTTATCCCTACCTCAAGTGCTTGTACTTCCGGTAGTCAGGCAATCGGGTATGCCTATGAGGCTATTCGTCATGGTTACCAAAAGGTAATGGTAGCGGGCGGAGCAGAGGAACTGTGTCCTTCTGAAGCGGCAGTGTTTGATACATTGTTTGCGACTAGCCAGCTAAATGATTCGCCAAAATTATCGCCAAGACCTTTTGATCGTCAGCGCGATGGTTTGGTTATAGGTGAAGGTGCCGGCACTCTGATTTTGGAAGAATTGGAACATGCACAAGCACGTGGTGCCACTATTTATGGTGAAATCATGGGTTTTTACACTAACTGCGATGCCAGTCATATAACTCAGCCGCAAAAAGAAACCATGCAAATTTGTATTGAAAAAGCCTTGCTGAGTGCGGGGCTGGCGGCTGCTGATATCGGGTATATCAGTGCTCATGGTACGGCGACTGAGCGCGGGGATATTGCAGAAAGTCAGGCTACGGCTACTGTTTTTGGTAATCGGACGCCAATTTCATCTCTGAAAAGTTATTTCGGCCATACCTTGGGAGCCTGCGGCGCTCTTGAAGCCTGGATGAGTCTGGAAATGATGAGGGCTGGGCGCTTTGCCCCCACCATTAATCTAACAGACCCAGACACTGCCTGCGGCGATCTGGATTATCTGATGGGGGAAGGGCGCTATATTGATACTGAATTCTTCCAAACCAATAACTTTGCCTTTGGTGGCATCAATACATCATTGGTGATCCGTCGCTGGCCATAGTCATCATTAATTTCCTCATTGTTGATTTTTTATCAAAAGTATTGTGTTGAATGTGGCATTTTTTGGCAATAAAACTCTTGGCATAATCACTGCAGATTTTCACCGGGAAGCTGAGTTACTTGCTTCCCGGTGGCAGCCAGATTTTTACACCAATGGTTTTTTTGCCCGACAGCATATTAACCAGGATACAAATCAACTCGCTTTAAAATGAGGAATTACAATGAGCGTACCTGCATTCGGTTTAGGAACTTTTCGACTACAAGATCAAGTTGTTATTGATTCAGTGAGCCAGGCATTAACATTGGGCTATCGTGCAATCGATACAGCGCAGATATATGAAAATGAGGCCGCAGTTGGTCAGGCTATCGTAGAAAGCGGTGTTAAACGTGACGAACTATTCATCACCACTAAGATCTGGATTGCGAATTTAGCGCAAGGGAAATTAATTCCCAGCCTGGAAGAGAGTTTGCAGAAGCTGAAAACCGATTATGTGGATCTGACATTAATTCACTGGCCATCGCCAAATGATGAAGTGCCTGTTGCTGAATTTATGGCTGAGTTGATGAAAGCCAAAGAGTTGGGATTAACCCGTCAGATTGGTATCTCTAACTTCACTATTGATTTAATGAAGCAGGCTATAGCTGCGGTAGGCGCCAAGGCCATAGCGACGAACCAAATCGAGTTGTCTCCATTGCTGCAAAACCGCAAGGTTGTTGAGTTTGCTCAGCAAAATGATATTGCTATCACTTCTTATATGACGCTGGCTTATGGCAAGGCATTAGAAGAGCCAGTTATCAAGAAAATTGCAGAGCAGCACGGTGCGACACCTGCGCAGGTCATTTTAAGCTGGGCGATGCAATTGGGTTACAGTGTTATTCCTTCATCAACCAAAGTGGCTAATTTGGCCAGCAATCTGTTGGCTCAGGATTTACAGCTGAACGCAGAAGATATGGCGCTGATCGCCACACTAGATCGTGACGAACGGCTGGTAAGCCCTGATGGTTTAGCACCAAAGTGGGATTAACTTTAGATTAAGTACTGACGAAGCCGCCTCGCTTGAGGTGGTTTCTATTTTGTCGGATTCGCCGATATTAGACGTTCATTGATAAAGTCAATAAAACAGCGTAGCCGATTACTGACAGCCTGGTCACTGTAATACACAGCATTGATCGGCATTGCGACAGGCAAAGTGTGTTCTTGTAATATCGGTACCAAATCCCCACGTTGCAGATCCTGCTGGACCATAAAATCTGACAGGCAGGCAATACCATTACCTTCAAGGCACAGGCGGCGTTGCGTCTCTCCATTATTGGATGCCAGATCTGACTTAATCTCATAAAGTTGCCCATCAGCACCTGCCAGAGGCCAGCGGTTTAATATGGGTAAGTCATTAAATCCCAAACATAAATGATGCTCTAAATCTGCGGCAGTTTGCGGCGTGCCATATTGCTTCAAGTAGGCTGGTGAGGCGAGAATATGGCGATAACTGGTCATCAGTTTTCTGGCTCGCAACGTTGAGTCTTGTAACGTCCCCACCCTGATTGCGATATCCACTTTGCGCTCGATAAGATTGATGAATGTTTCAGACGAAACTAGCGATAAAGTCACCAAAGGGTAGCGCTGACGAAACTCAGCCATCAATGGCGCGATAATATGTAGTACCACTGGGGTAGCGGCATCAATACGAAGTAATCCTTTAGGATTCAACTGATTATCCAGAATTTCATTTTCTGCCGTCGCCATTTCTCGCAAAATATTTTGTACCCTCCGAAAATAGTGTTCACCTTCCTGGGTCAGGCTGATCTGCCGCGTAGTGCGATTGAGCAAAGTGACACCCAACTTATTCTCAAGCTTCTTTACTGTTCGGCTCACTACCGAATTTGCTTGTTCGAGTTGTTCTGCCGCACGGCTGAAACTGCCACATTCCACCACAGTAACAAAAGTAATCAGTTCATCTGAGTTTGCTTTCATTGTTGCTACTCCAGCAAAAATATTTTGATATTTTGAGCATTTTTGTCATTTAAACATAGGTCCATAATAGCCGCTATCAAATTGAGCTGTTTTCCATCACTGTTTTCTGGAGTTGATAATGCCACTCGCTTTACTGGCACTGACCATCAGTGCATTTGCTATTGGTACCACAGAGTTTGTTATTGTCGGGCTGGTACCGACGATCGCCGAACAACTGGGTGTTTCTGTCCCGTCGGCGGGGTTATTGGTTTCAATTTATGCATTGGGGGTAGCTATTGGTGCTCCGGTGCTGACTGCATTAACAGGGCGAATCCCTCGAAAATTACTATTGATTGGTCTCATGGTTTTGTTCACGTTAGGTAACTTATTAGCGTGGCAATCACCAGGTTATGAATCATTAGTTGTCGCCCGTCTATTAACCGGTTTGGCGCACGGGGTCTTTTTCTCAATCGGCTCAACTATCGCAACCAGCCTGGTACCTAAAGAGAAAGCGGCCTCAGCTATTGCCATTATGTTTGGCGGCTTGACAGTGGCGCTGGTGACAGGGGTTCCATTAGGAACATTTATTGGGCAGCATTTTGGCTGGCGGGAAACGTTCCTCGCGGTATCACTGATTGGTGTTGTTGCCATTATTACCAGTGCTATTTTGGTGCCAAATAATATTCCCAATAAAGCTTCAGCCAGTATTAAGCAGCAATTGCAGGTACTCACTCACCCACGTTTATTGCTGATTTACGGTATTACTGCATTAGGATATGGCGGTTTCTTTACCATGTTTACTTTCCTGGCCCCCGTTATGCAAGAGTTGGCAGGGTTCTCGGCTGCTGCGGTAAGCTGGATTTTGCTGGCATACGGAATATCTGTTGCGATTGGTAATATTTGGGGGGGGAAATTGGCTGATCGCCATGGTGCTGTGCCTGCTTTGAGCTTTATCTTTACTGCATTGGCTGGTCTGTTATTTGTTTTCCAGTTCAGTGCCAACCACAGTGTCGCGGCATTGATTACATTACTGATTATGGGGGTTTTTGCCTTTGGCAATGTCCCTGGTTTACAGGTTTATGTGGTGCAAAAGGCAGAGGAATATACACCACATGCTGTTGATGTCGCCTCTGGTTTGAATATTGCAGCATTTAACGTAGGAATTGCCTTAGGGTCAATTCTTGGGGGGCAGGCAGTGACTCGCGTGGGTTTAGCCCAGACCCCATGGATTGGCGGAATAATCGTTGTTGCTGCACTACTCTTGGTGAGGTTAAGCGGCAAACTGGATAAGAAACACTCAAATCAGGTGGTTATCAGCTAACGCCACTTTCAGATTTTCGTTTTTAGCCCGCATATAGATTGTGGGCTTTTTTGTTCATAGAGGCCTTATTAGTGCATTATGAATAACATAGATTGAATCTATCCCTGAGTATCCCAATATCAAAAAGACAACATGGGCAAAAGACATTACTGACCGGAACATCTGAGCGTATAATCAGTGAACTACCAACTACGGTTATCTTACAAACCAGAGTGATTTCGAATAAGGAATAGGCCATTAAAGTGCCGAAACGAACATATGCAATGCGGTATGTTGCAGGTCAACCGGTTGAACAGATTTTCCCTGGCTCTGCTAAACAATTGGGGCAAGGGTTACCGCCAGGCGCGCCATTGCCGACAACTGAATTTCTGCGTGTGATGGTGTGGAATATCTTTAAGCAGCAGCGGGCGCAATGGCTATCTGTGCTTAAAGAATTCGGACGTGATGCTCAACTGATGCTACTGCAAGAAGCACAAACAACACCTGAGTTGGTGAGGTTTGCTACGTCTCATTATCAGGCGGCTGATCAGGTTCCTGCGTTTGCATTGCCTCAACACCCCTCAGGCGTGATGACATTAGCGGCTACCCACCCAGTCTACTGCTGCCCATTGAGAGAACGGGAGCCGCTGCTGCGCTTGTCTAAGTCGGCGTTAATTACTGTTTATCCTATTCATGATGGCCGCTTATTGATGGTTGTGAACATTCACGCAGTGAATTTTAGTCTGGGTGTTGATGTTTACAGTAAACAGTTAGAGCCGATTGGTGAACAAATTGCGATGCACCGTGGCCCGGTTATTTTAGCGGGAGATTTCAATGCATGGAGTCGCCAACGGGTTAATGCTTTACAGCGTTTTGCCCAAGGTATGGGTCTGGAAGAAGTTGAGTTTAGTACCGATAATCGCAGCCGTGCTTTTGGCAGACCTCTCGATTTCGTGTTTTATCGCGGCCTGACTCTGGCTGATGCCTCAGTATTGGTGACACGAGCCTCGGATCACAATCCACTTCTGGTTGAGTTCCAGCCATAAAAAAAGCACCCCGAAGGGTGCTTTTTAACAGCGTTAATAGCGATTCTGACTTTATGCGTCCGGGGTTGATTTGCCGTTAACGAACAGCGTCAATTTCAAACCTGGCAGCAATTTATTAGCTTTGCTGACTACCGAATTCCATCGCATCACATCGTCGGTGTTTACACCGTGACGCTTGGCAATACTGGCAAAAGAATCACCTTTACGAACCTGATAGGTGATGCTGTTGCTGCTGGTTGTATTGCTTGCCAGTTGCAGGGTTTGCCCAACTTTTAAGGTACTCTTGGTACTTAAGTTGTTCCAACTCTGCAAATCGCTGGTCTTGATATTCAACCGCTTGGCAATCGTAGATAAGGTATCGCCGGGGCGAACTTTATACTGCGAACTTGATGCCGATTTTGTGCTGTTCTGTGCCAACTTAGTTGGTTGAACGGCGGCAATATCAGTATCTGCCAATGAATCTTTAAGCTGCTCAGCATGGGCTTTCGGCAACATGATATAACGAGGACCGTGTCCAGCTGGTGCCGTTACATTGCGCTTATACCCAGAATTAAAGGATTTCAACTTTGTCAGTGACATCCCCGCCATCTCAGCCGCCTGAGTTAGCTCTATCTGCTGACCAACATCAACTCGTGCTAGTGCACGGTCTTTGTCAGTGTCAGGCAAGTTTATACCGTACTTTTTGCTATTCTTGATTAAATCACCCAAGGCCAGCATTTTTGGAACATAAATTGACGTTTCACGAGGAAGCGACAATGCCCAAAAGTTCGTCGGTTTACCCTTTGCCTTATTTGCTTTCACCGCTTGCATGACTCTGCCTTCACCGCTGTTATACGCAGCGACTGTTAACAACCAGTCACCGTCAAACATCTTGTTCAGGCGCTCCATCATATCAAGCGCTGCTTTGGTAGAAGCAACCACATCTCTGCGGCCGTCATACCATTGGTTTTGTTTCAAGCCATAATTTCGACCGGTACTTGGCACTATCTGCCACAGCCCTGCGGCGTTGGCGGATGATGTCGCGTGTGGGTCAAAAGCGCTCTCCACTATGGGTAGCAGTACCAATTCCATCGGCATATTACGTTTCTTAATCTGCTCGACTATCAGGTACATGTACGGCTCTGCCCGTAATGTTACATCGTGGAGATAGCTCTTATTTTTTAAGTATTTTTGCTTCTGTTCACGGATCCGGGAATTTTCCGGAACCTTCATCTTCAGCTCGTCGCTAATGAAGTTCCACAAATCTTGCTGCGCGAGGCCACTCTCACTATCCAGCCATCGCGCGCTGCCCACTCGGGCGCTATTTGTGTACTCTCCTGCTTCACTCTCTTGACCTGCCGAAGACAAACTCTGTGCATGCTGTACAGGAGCCTGAACGCCCACCTTGGACGTCTGGCACCCAACAAGCAAGACTGAGGCGAGAAATATCGCTTTGGTCTTCATGTGTGTGTCAATGTAGTTGCTTAAAAGACGACCAATCATACTTTGCTTCGATAAAAAACACAACTAAAAGCTCAGAAGCGGTCTTTCTGTGCACGTAATTCGGAAAAAACTGAGACAAGTGAGTCCGGTGGAGACATTACACCTATTTTTCTTTGTAAATCAATGTCATCACAACGTAAAAAAACATTAATTTTCCGCTCAATTTGCAATTTTACGGGTAAGCTAGGTTGGTTTTTTGCTCGTAATTGCATGATTTGCTGCTGATATGTAGCAATGTCTTGATCTGAGGGCAGAATAAAACGGGCAAACTTAAGATTTGCGAGAGTATATTCATGCGCGCTGCAAATTAAGGTTTCATCGGGGAGTTGTGCGAGCTGTTGAATAGACGCGTACATTTGCGCCGGAGTGCCCTCAAATAGTCTGCCACAGCCGGCGGAAAACAGCGTATCACCACAGAAAAGATAAGGTTTGCTGTAGTATGCGATATGCCCAAGGGTGTGGCCGGGAACGGCAATAACCTGGTAGTTTTGGCCATCAATACTCAGGTGATCACCCCCATTTACAATTATTGTCGCGCCTTTATTTGCGGTTTCTTGTGGTCCATAGACCGGAATTTCGGGGAAATGGCGGCGCAAATCAGCGACACCCCCAACGTGATCGTTATGATGATGGGTTAATAATATGGCCTGAGGAAGGTACTGGCCTTGACTCAGTGCGGCCAGTACGGGGGCTGATTCACCGGGGTCAACAATGACACAGTGCTTTTGTGTGTCTGCCAATAGCCAAATGTAATTGTCTTGAAATGCTGGAATGCTGATAAGATTCATTAGATACCTCTTTTATTGGCAACAGTTTGAAAGAAGACGTTAAAACATGAAACCAGCACAAACACGCCAAAAGATCGATGCGCCCGCATCTTGGGCTGAGTTACCTTGGGGAGAGTATTATCGTGCGGCAATTGAACAGCAGTTGCAGCCCTGGTGGCCGAAATTCTTTGGTTTCCACTTACTGAAGATAGGCCATTTGAGTGCTGAAATCGCCAGCGATAAATGCGCTATCTCCCATCAGGTGAATGTAGGGGAGCAGGGCAAAAATATGCAGGTGTTTGCCAGCCCATATCAGTTACCTTTTGCTGAAAAATCGGTAGATGCTTGCTTACTTTCCCATACTTTAGCCTATGCTGCTGATCCACACCGCATTTTACGTGAGGTGGATCGGGTGCTGATTGATGACGGCTGGTTGGTTATCAGCAACTTTAATCCAATGAGTCTCTTAGGGGCAGGGAAGTTGGTGCCGTTATTGCGCCAGCGGCAACCCCATGTTAGCCGCATGTTTACTCAAATGCGCTTATTGGATTGGCTCAGTTTATTAAATTATGAAGTTTTATATTTGTCGCGCTTTCATGTGTTGCCGTGGCATAAAGAAGGTGGGCGCTTTATCAGCACCCATCTACCGGCGTTGGGGTGTGTCAGCTTGATTGTTGCCCGCAAACGCACTATTCCGTTAACGTTTAATCCGATGAAGTTCGGCGCGCGTAAACCGTGGTTCAGCCGAGCTGTTGGGGCAACGAAAAGCTATCGTGATCAACCTTGATGGTGCAGTCACATTAAGGTTGAAAGGTTAATTGGGGTTATAACCGGTATCTTCTAACGTCGGTGAGTTTGCGCCTTCACGGGCCAGTTCATCACAACGCTCGTTTTCCGGATGTCCCGCATGGCCTTTTACCCACTCCCATTGTATTTGATGGGTTTGAATAGCCAGATCCAGTCGCTGCCATAAATCGACATTACGCACCGGTTTGCGGTCGGTGGTTTTCCAGTCGCGCTTTTTCCAGTTATGAATCCACTGAGTAATCCCCTGGCGCACATATTGGCTGTCGGTGCTAAGAGTGACTTCGCAAGGTGAGGTCAACGCTTCCAGCGCCACGATAGCAGCCATTAGTTCCATGCGGTTGTTTGTTGTCAGGAAATAGCCAGCGCTAAAGGTTTTTTCATGCTGTTTGTAACGCAAAATTGCGCCGTAACCACCGGGGCCTGGATTGCCAAGGCAAGATCCGTCGGTGAAAATTTCTACCTGTTTAGTCATCTCTGGTAGACTCTTCCTATCTGATTAAAAGTTAAGTCTGACATAAACGAGCGCTATGAGCACTGGCAATATGCAAGTTACACCGACCAGACAGATTGTTCTGGATACTGAAACCACCGGTATGAATAAGCTGGGCGTTCATTATGAAGGCCATAAGATTATTGAAATCGGCGCAGTTGAAGTGATCAACCGTCGTCTGACCGGCAGAAATTTTCATGTTTATATCAAACCTGACCGTCTGGTCGATCCGGAAGCTTACGGGGTTCATGGTATCAGCGACGAGTTTTTAGCTGATAAACCCACCTTTGCGGATATTGCACCGGAGTTTATCGAGTTTATCCGCGGTGCTGAGTTAGTCATCCATAACGCGGCGTTTGATATCGGCTTTATGGATTACGAATTCCGAATGTTGCAGCAGGACATTCCGAAAACTGAAACCTTCTGTACCATCACCGATAGCTTGTTACTGGCGCGCCGTTTGTTCCCTGGCAAGCGCAATAACCTTGATGCCCTGTGCGATCGCTACCAGATAGATAATACCAAGCGAACATTGCACGGCGCGTTACTCGATGCCGAAATTCTGGCAGAAGTTTATCTGGCGATGACCGGCGGGCAGACATCACTTTCTTTCTCAATGGAAGGTGATCAGTCGCAAAATAATTCCTCAGACGTTATCCAGCGTATTACCCGGCCAGCATCTGGACTGAAAATAATTTATGCCGCTGAAGATGAGTTAGCCGCTCATGAGTCACGTCTGGATTTGGTGATGAAAAAGGGCGGTAGCTGTCTCTGGCGTATGCCACTAGAGACGGACGACAGCATAAACGCTGAATAAAGTGATATCCAGATGAAAAACTGTGCAAACGGTTTATTTTACTGGAAAAAGTGTTGACGAGATTGTATTGCATACGTAATATTCCACTCGTTATTAACCGGAACAGCAGCGTGGTGCGGTAGTTCAGTCGGTTAGAATACCGGCCTGTCACGCCGGGGGTCGCGGGTTCGAGTCCCGTCCGCACCGCCAACATTCAGAAGCCCTGAGTTATTGCTAACTCAGGGCTTCGTTGTATCTATGCCCTTCGTACTTGAAGCCGCAGGGGTGTTAGCTACGCTCACTTACCCACATCACTTACCGGTGTAAGCTCATTGGGATGCATTCGCTTGCTGCCTACCTGCAACTCCAATTACTTTAGGTATACCCCTGGTACTTGAAGCCGCAGGGGGAAAAATAATAGAACTCCCCCTTGGCTAACAGCTCAATAAATCCATTTAGAATTTACTGCGTAGCTTTCGTATTACCCGCTTCAGCGGCTGTTTTCACCCAGCCATCAAAGGTTGCCTGATGAGCTTGGATCCAACCATTCACATGACGTTCGATATCGGCATCTGAGGATTCACCGGCATGCATCCGCATGTTCTGAGCATTCACATCATTAATTGATAACTTCATAATGGAGAACAGCTTGGCGGCGGCAGGGTTAGCTTCAGCCCATTTTTTGTTGGCGACAATATGCATCACACTCGGTGGGAAGCCGTAGTTCGCACCGTTAGAAAGCTGGGTGTCGATAGTTTTATCCGGCAGGGAAGAGAACGGCACCTGTAACCACACCACATCACGGCCGGGAACCAGTACGTCGCTGACCCAATATGGCGTCCAGGTGTAATACAGGATTGGCTTGCCTTCTTTGTAGCGCGTGATGGTATCGGCAATCATGGCGGCATAGTTACCCTGATTGTGGGTTACCGTATCGCTGAGGCCATAGGCTTGGATCTGGTGGTTAATCGGAGCTTCACAACCCCAGCCAGGATTACAGCCGGTGAGATCCGCTTTGCCGTCGTTATTGGCATCAAACAGTTTGGCAATTTTCGGATCTTTTAGCTGCTCAATATTAGTAATATGATATTTATCAGCAGTTTTTTTGTCGATCAAATAGCCCTGCGCCAGCCCTTCAATGAAGTTACCCTGACGGTAGAATTTGGCATCGCCACCTGCGGCTGCGTATTGATCATTATGCAGCGGCTCCCAGTTTACGGCCAGATAAGTCGCATCACCTGCGGCAATAGAAGAGTAAGCGACATTGTAATCAACTTCTTTGGTTGGCTGGACGTCGTAACCGAGCTTCTCCAGCGCTTTATTGACCAGCGAGGTCTGGAAGGTTTCTTCCGAAATGGTACTTTGCAGTGGTTGGACAGTGATGCCTTTGCCCGGTAATTCTGCGGCGGATAACTGAGTGCTTATCAGTGTGGTGAGGGCCAAGGCCCAGATTCCAGTCGTGCGCATAATTTTCCCCTTATCCCCTTCGTCCTTGACACTGCAGCTGTGTTAGCGGCGCTCACGCACCCGAATCACTTACTGATGTAAGCTCATCGGGATTTACTCGCTTGCTGCCTTGCCACAGCGCCAATGACTTTTGGGATGACATTGAGCGTAATGAATTGAAATTACTTAGTGTTACGGAATGGTTTGGTGATTAGCCCGATAGGGCCAGTGGCATACCAGCGGCCAACGCCTTTGCTGCGGCGGTCACGGCCTAATGATTGGGTCAGGCGGTCAAGGATAATCGCCAAAATTACGATACCGACACCACCGACAGCGGCTAGCCCCATATCAAGGCGACCAATACCGCGCAGCACCATCTGGCCTAACCCACCAACGGCAATCATTGAAGCAATAACAACCATCGATAATGCGAGCATTAAGGTCTGGTTGACACCCGCCATGATGGTTGGCATCGCCAGCGGTAATTGCACCTTGAACAGCATCTGGCGTGGATTAGCACCGAAGGATTCCGCCGCTTCTATAAGATCTGCTGGTACTTGCTTGATCCCCAAAATAGTCAGGCGAACAATGGGGGGTAGGGCAAAGATAATGGTCACCACGACACCCGGGACATTACCAATACCGAACAGCATGACAATGGGCACCAGATAGACGAAGGCTGGCGTGGTCTGCATCGCATCCAGTAAAGGCCGAATAATTCGTGCAGCGTTATTACTGCGCGCCAACCATATCCCGAGCGGTAGCCCGATAAGAATACAGAAGAACAGCGAAGTCAGAACCAGTGCCAGCGTCACCATCGCTTGCGACCAGGCACCAATCGCGCCGATGGCAATCAGGGAAACCAAGGTTGCCACCCCCATCCCCAGGGTAGAGAACTGCCAGGCGATCAAGGCGAAAACCAGAATCGCCACCGGTGCTGGCATACCCAGCAATAAGTGTTGGAAGCCACTGAGAATGAAATCAACTGGCACGCGAATGCCTTGGAACAGCGGGCGGAAATGCAGCACCACCCAATCAATACCGTGGGTAACCCACGAATCCAGTGGCACCCAGGTGTTATGGAATGGGTCCATCAGACTAAAATGTTCAGGCGCTGCTGCCGGAGCGCTGTTTAGCCAATCGGTACTTTGTGCCGCTTGGCTCTGTACGGCCTGAGAAGCAACCTCATGGCTCGCGCTGCCTGCGGCACGGCTACCCTCGGCCATGCTCGCTCCCCAGGGGTCAGCAGCGGCTGACAAGGTCTGAGTGGCAGAGTCGGTCGCGACCGGTGCTGCTGAAGTTGCTGCATCCGTCGCCCACGGGTTGCTGTCTACGGGGGTGCTACTTTGGATTTGATCACTCATTTGGCGTCTCCTTATCTAAGGCCTGCAACAGCATGGCTTTGGAAATAATACCGATATAGCTGTTGTCTTCACCGACCACAGGAACCGCGCACGGAGCTTGTGCAACCAGTGAAATCAACTCACTGAGAGGCATATCTGCCGGAACCGGTGCTGGATCAGCCAATAGGGCACTATCCAGTGATTGGTTCTCTGCCAATGCTTTTTTCAGTGAATCTATCGATACCACGCCAATAAACTTCTGCCCGCGCTCCAGCACATAGCCGTAATCGCGGTCTTCATCCTGAAGCAGTTTTAACGCTGAACGAGGGCCGAAACCCGGTGTTTTACGGATCAAGGATACCGGACGACGACGCGCGATATCTTTGGCACTAAAGACGTGGCTGATGTCGACACCACGAAAGAAGGTGCGTACATAGTCATTTGCCGGATTATTAAGTATTTCATCCGGTGTTCCGACTTGTACTACTTCGCCGCCTTGCATAATGGCAATGCGATCGCCGATACGCATGGCTTCATCCAGATCATGAGAAATAAAGACAATCGTTCGTTGATGCCTGGCCTGTAGCTTGACCAATTCATCCTGCATTTCAGTACGAATTAATGGGTCGAGTGCTGAGAAGGCTTCATCCATTAATAGGATATCGGGGTTATTGGCCATCGCGCGGGCTAAACCTACGCGCTGACGCATCCCACCTGACAACTCGTCGGGATAAGAATGAGCGTAGCTTTCCAGACTCACCTGGCGTAAGGCTTCCAAGGCTTTTTCATGACGTTCCGCTTGCGGCACGCCAGCTAACTCCATACCGAATGCTGTGTTATCGAGCACATTCAGATGGGGCATTAATGCAAAGGATTGGAAGACCATGCTTATCTTATTTCGGCGTACGGTGCGCAGGGCACTATCAGATATTTTGGCAATATCTTCGCCATCGATGAGCACTTCACCACGAGTGGGTTCTATCAGACGATTGAGAAGGCGTACCAGGGTGGATTTACCGGAACCGGATAACCCCATGATGACGAATATCTCGCCTTCTTCAATGGCCAGATTGGCATCTTTAACGCCAACGGACAAACCAGTTTTGGCAAATATCTGCTCTTTATTCTTACCTGATTCAAGCAGTTTAAAAGCCCGTTCTGGATGCTCACCAAATATTTTATATAAGTTCTTTACTTCGAGTTTAATTGCCATGCAGCTGGTGTATTCCTCTGTCAATTTTGAATTATGTTTATTCGATCAATATTATCCTGATGAAAAAATAGAGCGCCATATACCCTAACACAATGAGAATCTGAGACAACCCTCAATGTTCCTATAATCATTTTTGCAATAGTCCTCATCCCAATATATAAGTTTTTAACTTGTTAATTTACCTGCGTTAATACTATGGTTTTTTACTTTAGATAAATTGGCTAATATTGATAATGAATCTAATGGCTAATTAGAGTGTTAATAGTGTGAATATTGCACATATATAGGCAATATATTTTCTATATTATTGAGAATGTATTTCCTGCAATGAAAGTGCTGAATCCCCCTGATACTCTGGCCTGTAGCCAAATGGGGGATAAGATGAAGTTTTAGATTTGGCTGGGGGAATCTGGCCATCCTGCTCTGGTCGCAAGGGAGGGAGAACTCCCCTTTGTTATATTAGCGAAAAGGGGAGTTTTTGTGAGGTGGAAAAGCTTAGAAATCCCAGTCTTCGTCCTCAGTATTGACCGCTTTACCGATCACATATGACGAACCAGAGCCAGAGAAGAAATCGTGATTTTCATCAGCATTGGGTGATAAAGCTGCCAAAATGGCCGGGTTAACATTAGCCTGACTAGCGGGGAATAGGGCTTCATAACCCAAATTCATTAATGCTTTATTTGCATTGTAATGGAGGAATTTTTTGACATCTTCTGTCCAGCCAACCCCATCATATAGGCTCTCCGTATAGTGCACTTCATTGTCATATAAGTCCTGCAACAAATCGAAAGCGAAATTCTTTATTTCCTGACGGCGATTATTATCTACTTTCTCCAATCCTTTCTGGAATTTATAGCCGATATAATAGCCATGAACTGCCTCGTCGCGAATAATCAGCCGAATAAGATCTGCGGTGTTGGTTAATCTAGCGCGGCTTGACCAATACATAGGTAAATAGAATCCGGAATAGAATAGAAATGACTCCAGAAATACACTGGCAATTTTCTTCTTCAGTGGGTCGTCATTATTATAATGCTGAAGGATAATATCGACTTTCTTTTGCAGCGGGCCATTCTCCTCACTCCAGCGATAGGCCTCGTCCACATCCGATGTCATACACAGGGTAGAAAATATGGAGCTATAAGAGCGGGCGTGTACGGCTTCCATAAAGCTGATATTGGAAAATACTGCTTCCTCATGGGGAGTGATGGCGTCTTTAATCAGTGCCGGTGCACCCAGCGTATTTTGAATAGTATCGAGCAATGTCAGCCCAGTAAAAACCCGAATAGTCAGTTGCTGTTCATCAGCCGTTAGTTTAGCCCAAGAAGGAATGTCATTTGATAGCGGGACTTTTTCCGGCAACCAAAAGTTAGCCGTCAGGCGGTTCCATACTTCCAGGTCTTTATCGTCTTCAATTTTATTCCAATTGATGGCACTAACGTGTTTTATCGTTTTTGTTGTATTCATATCATCACATCCTTATTAGCCATTTTTATTTATTACAGCGAGCAGGAAACACAGCCTTCAACTTCCGTCCCCTCAAGCGCCATCTGACGCAGTCGGATGTAATAAATGGTTTTAATCCCTTTCTTCCAGGCATATATCTGCGCTTTATTGATATCGCGGGTCGTGGCGGTATCGCGGAAAAACAGAGTCAGCGACAGCCCCTGATCGACATGCTGGGTCGCTTCGGCATAGGTATCGATGATTTTCTCCGGCCCGATTTGATAAGCATCCTGATAATATTCAAGATTATCGTTGGTCATATAAGGCGCTGGATAATACACCCGGCCAATCTTGCCTTCTTTGCGGATCTCGATTGGAGAGACAATCGGGTGGATGCTGGAGGTCGAGTGATTGATATACGAAATAGATCCAGTCGGAGGCACCGCCTGTAAGTTCTGATTATAAATCCCGTGCTCCATCACGGACTGGCGCAGTGCTGCCCAATCTTGTTGATCCGGAACGGAAATACCCGCTTGGGCAAATAGCGCACTCACTTTAGCTGTTTTAGGTTGCCAGCTTTGCTCGATATATTTGGTGAAATAGTGACCCGAAGCATAAGTCGATTGGTCGAAACCTTTAAAGTGACTGCCGCGTTCTATCGCCAGCTGGTTAGAAGCGCGGATGGCGTGATATGCCACGGTGTAGAAATAGATATTGGTGAAATCCAGCGCTTCTTCTGAGCCATAGAAAATACGTTCGCGCGCCAGATAGCCGTGCAGATTCATCTGCCCGAGGCCAATAGCATGGGATTCCTGATTACCCTTTTCAATTGATGGCACTGAGCGGATATTGCTCATATCAGAGACAGCCGTCAGCCCGCGAATGGCGGTTTCAATCGATTTACCAAAGTCTGGTGAATCCATTGTGTGGGCTATATTCAGTGAGCCAAGATTACAGGAGATATCCTTCCCAATATGGCGATAGCTAAGGTCATCGTTGTATTCGGTTGGTGAATTAACCTGCAAAATTTCCGAACACAGGTTACTCATATTAATCCGGCCTTTGATCGGGTTGGCCCGGTTCACTGTATCCTCAAACATCATATAGGGATAACCGGACTCAAATTGGATCTCTGCCAGTATCTGGAAAAACTCGCGTGCTTTAATTTTGCTTTTACGGATGCGCTTATCATCGACCATCTCGCGGTATTTTTCACTGACACTGATTTCAGACAGAGGAACGCCGTAAACCTGTTCTACGTCATAAGGCGAAAACAGGTACATTTCTTCATTATTCTTCGCCAACTCAAAAGTAATATCGGGGATAACCACACCCAGTGACAGGGTTTTAATCCGTATTTTTTCATCGGCATTTTCGCGTTTGGTGTCGAGAAAACGCAAAATATCCGGATGGTGAGCATGGAGATAGACTGCCCCGGCCCCTTGGCGTGCACCCAGTTGATTGGCATAGGAAAAAGCATCTTCCAACATTTTCATGATAGGGATGACGCCAGATGACTGATTTTCAATACGTTTAATCGGCGCGCCGACTTCTCGAATATTAGTCAATAGGAAAGCGACACCGCCGCCACGTTTAGATAATTGCAGTGCCGAGTTAATGGAACGACCAATGGACTCCATATTGTCTTCAATGCGCAGCAGGAAGCAGGAGACTAGCTCACCGCGCTGTTTCTTGCCGCAATTGAGGAAGGTTGGCGTGGCGGGTTGGAAACGGCCAGTAATGATCTCTTCGACTAAATCTCGCGCAACTTGCTGATTACCCGCAGCTAATGTCAGGGCGACCATACAAACACGGTCTTCATAGCGCTCCAGATAGCGTTTACCATCAAAGGTTTTCAGGGTATAGCTGGTGTAGTACTTAAACGCACCAAGGAAGGTCGGGAAGCGAAACTTTTTGCTATAGGCTTGTTGGAATAAGCTCTTGATAAAGCTGAAGTCATACTTTTCCAGCACTTCTTTTTCGTAGTATCCCTCTTCCACCAGATAATCGAGTTTTTCCAGTAAATTATGGAAGAACACCGTGTTTTGATTCACGTGTTGCAAGAAATATTGCCTTGCAGCCAGGCGGTCTTTATCAAACTGGATACGCCCATCGGCATCATAGAGGTTCAACATCGCATTCAGTGAGTGATAGTCAAGTTCACTGCTGGATGAATCGGTGATTCTCAGTTCTGTCGTTGCCAAAATTCAGTTACTCCCTTGCGCACGTTTGCCACATCTTCTGCTGTACCCAGTAGTTCAAAGCGATACAGATAAGGAACCTGACATTTTTGGGAAATAATTTTCCCCGCCAGGCAATAGGCGTCGCCAAAATTAGTGTTACCCGCAGCAATCACACCGCGGATCAATGAACGGTTATGGGGATCATTGAGAAATCTAATCACCTGAATAGGCACCGCGCCGACTGGGCTGCCTCCACCATAACTGGGTACCAACAAAATATAGGGCTGCTCCATTCGTAACTTTTCCCGCGCCCCCGCAATGGGAATACGTATTGCCGGTAGCTCCAGCTTCCCGACAAAACGGTGGGTGTTCTCCGAAGAACTAGAGAAATACACCAACGGATTCATTTTTTGACCCTCATCAGGCACTGACTGCCTGAGCCAATGCGCTTATTTTGTCTGGGCGGAAACCAGACCAATGATCCTCACCGGCGACAATCACCGGAACCTGCTGATAACCAAGAGATTTAACGTGGTTTAAAGCCTGTGAGTCTTCAGTTAAATCAATAACCTGATAAGTGATCCCTTGTTTATCGAAAGCGCGATAGGTTGCATTGCACTGGACACAATCAGGTTTACTGTAAATAATAATACTCATGATTCGTATTCTCATTTTATCTTAAAAAAAAGGTACACTTAGTAGATTGTTGGTGTGTCTCGACCACCAGCCCCTGATTATCAACCCCGATTTCATTCTCGCGAGTGATAAATTAGATACTATATCTAGTGTTTATTTAATTCAACCACACTATATGTAGTCATTTGCTATGAGTTATGCACATTTGAGAGATGAAGCCGCCAGCACAGGGCTGGCGACAAATTCCAAGGGAATAAAGGGAGGTAAAATATTTTATTGCCGGGCGGCGATGGGGAAGTGCTTACTGACGCAGACTGATCGCTAATCGGTTAAATGCATTCATAATGCTGATAGCGAAAGTTAAATCAGAAATCTGAGCATCAGTAAAATGCGCTTTCAATGCATTAAAGGTGCTATCAGGTGTGCCGCTGGTGGTGATATGAGTCACTGCCTCCGCCCAATCTAATGCAGCACGCTCATCTTCACTAAAAAGATTGCTGAGTTTCCAGCCCGCGATGACATCCATTTTAGCGTTATCAAAACCATGGTCGCGCAAGAATTTGCCGTGCATATCCAGGCAAAATGCACAACCGTTGATCTGTGATACCCGCATAAAAATCAATTCTATCAGCGTTTTTGGCAACGAACTTTTATCGAGAGACATAGAGGCGCTCACCAGCGCTTTGTAGGTAGTCGGTGAGAGTTCGGAAAAATACAGACGTTGTTCAACCATGATATGTACCTATGATGTTGGCCCTTCAATAAGCCGCTACTCTAGCAACACCATGACCTATACTATAGGGCCATAAATGACTTATTTTAGTGGGCCATGATGAAGATGTTTTCACATCTGCTTAAGCTGGATCGCCAACATAACGAACCGGTATATCGCCAGATTTATCAGCGTATTAAAGATGCAATTGTGCAGGGCACTTTGCTACCGGATACGCGCTTGCCTTCGGTGAGGGTGCTGGCCAGCGAAGTGGGTGTGGCGCGGGGAACGGTGGAAAATGCCTATGCCCAACTGATTGCTGAAGGTTTCTTGCAAAGCCGCGGGCAGGGGGGGACTTATGTTTCAGCTCAATTACTCGATGCGCCTCTATCACCATTGAAAATTGTAGAACCAGACGAACAACCCGTAGTGATTAATCATTCTCTCTCGGCTGATCGTATGATGGCACGCCCTTTCCAGCTGGGGCTACCCGCGTTGGATGCTTTTCCACGCGCGCAATGGGGGCGACTCATCACCAAACAGGTGCATAATCTGACCATCACCTCACTCGGGCACCCTCCCGCCGCCGGATTACCGGCGTTACGTGAGGCAATTGCCCATTATTTGCAGTTATCTCGTGGTTTCAACTGCCAACCTGAGCAGGTATTTATTTGCTCGGGTTATCAGTCGGTACTGGATCTAGTGGTTAATACGGTATTGAAGCCGGGAGATAGCGGTTGGCTGGAGAACCCCGGATATCCTGCCACTCAGCAATTGATCCGTGAGGCCGGGCTTATTTCGCATCCGGTCAATGTGGACAGCGATGGTATGGATGTGTCGGCTGCTATCCATGATTGCCCCAATGCTCGCTTTGCTATTATCACGCCAGCGCATCAAAGCCCGTTGGGGGTTGCACTCAGCTTAGCGCGGCGCATTGCACTGCTGGAGTGGGCTGAGCAACAGCAGTCATGGATTATTGAAGATGATTATGATAGTGAGTTTCGCTATCAGGGGCGGCCGCTTCCCCCGTTAAAGAGCCTGGATAGACATGGGCGAGTGCTGTATGCCGGGACTTTCAGTAAAGTGATGTTTCCGGCACTGCGGCTGGCTTATCTGGTGGTACCGCCTGAGCAAGTGGCTGTTTTTAACCACCGTTGCCAACTGCGTAGCTGTGCCAGCCCGCCACTGATACAGGCCAGTGTGGCGGAGTTTATTGGTCAGGGGCACTTTTATCGCCATCTTAAACGTATGCGTCATTTATATGCTGAGCGCCGTGAAATATTGGCCGCCAGCCTTATGCGGCAACTGGTGGGAGTTGTTGAGGTTGAACAGCAGGCGGGTGGTATTCAATTATTGGCGCGGTTGGATAAGCGTTTTTCTGACAGCATGGTTGCCGCGCGGGCACAACGCCAGGGGCTGGCGATTGAAGCGGTATCAGATTGGGCATTAGAAAAAAATAGCCGGGTGGATAATGCACTGCTGATGGGATTTACCAATTTTATTTCTGAAACCGAGGTCGATAAACAGGTGGCAAAGCTGGCAAAGGTAATTTTAGCGGGGCGTGAAAATGAAAATTATTGAGGTTAATAAAAATCGTTTGGCGTTATAAAAACATGGCCCGCAGTGAATATCACTCGGGCCACCGATAAGCAAACAGCAAAAACTACAGTAGACACAGCAATGAGGGAGCTGTCAGTTTATCGGTCTGCGAACAGATATCAGCGGCGGGCCAGCAGCACACCCAGTACCAGGCCTATGGCAGCACCAATACCGACACCTTGCCAAGGTTTGTCATGCACATAATTATCAGCATTACCGGCAACATCACGTGCATGCTGTTTCAAGCTGGTCGAGCCGCTAAAACGCGCTCGTGCATCACGTAATACACCTTCAGCATTGTGGCGCACCTTGGCCAGCTCTTCTTTTGTTTTGTCGCCCGATGAGCGTAAAACATCGTCGAGAGTATCTGCCAGAAGGGTCACGTCCTGATCGAGATCTCTTGCTACTTTTTCTGATTTCTTGAACATTTGACTCTCCGTTTTGCTTGATGAACATTAAGCGTAGACCATCACAGCAAGGGGCAATCAGCTTCAGGAGTAATCCGAATAGACTATAAATAGTCAGAACATGCTTTGTACATTTGGTTACTCAGCGAAACCAATCACTCACGGAAAGAAAAAATCCATTCCTCTATGATTCTTCCAACGGCCCCACCGGGGGCTTAGCGAAACAAACTCTGAGGATTTTAAAATGAAAAAAGTATTAGCGCTGATCGTTGCTGCAACCATGGGTCTGTCTTCTGTTGCTTTCGCTGCCGAAACAACTGCGGCCGCTACAGCAGCACCAGCTGCAACCAGCACTACTGCTGCTCCAGCCGTAGAAAAAGCTGCACCAGCTAAAGCAACTCATCATAAAAAACACAAAGCGACTAAACAAACTACCGAACAAAAAGCACAGGCTGCTAAAAAAGCTGTGAAAAAAGCACCGGCTCAAAAAGCACAGGCCGCTAAAAAAGCAGTGAAAAAAGCCCCAGTTCAAAAAGCACAAGCCGCTAAAAAAGCTGTGAAAAAAGCCCCAGTTCAAAAAGCACAGGCTGCTAAAAAACACGTGAAAAAAGCACCAGCACAAAAAGCACAAGCCGCTAAAAAACACCACAAAACTGCTAAAAAATCAGCTACAGCTCCAGCTGCATAATAACGCCGGAATGCGTGCGACATTGTCCCGCACAGTCTAGCCAATTCCAGGCACCCGGTTAATACCGGGTGTCTTTTTTTGTAGGCTAACCATCATGATCAATCGCTATCTGTTCGAACTGATTTTTAGTGTGATGACTCTGTGTGGTGTATTACTCGCCTGTGCGTTGTTCCTCACTGATTCTGTCATCTAATCTCAATGTAAAATATGTAGTTGCTGAAGGTAAGTGATTATTTGTTGAACCGTCTGCTGATGTATTTTCTCCCTTTCAATTGCCGGTGTTGCACAAATAAAGGCTTCTCCTTCTTCTGCCAAAATAGCTGCCGCCGCCGGTTTACATAGCGGTAGAAAATCAAAATGCCCACTATTGGTTAACGTCACAGCGGTAATACCTGGCTGATTCAGTTGTTTTACCCATGTTGCTCCGCCCAGATTCAGGGATTCACTCGGTGAAATAAAATAGCCGGCGTTGATCAGTAGCAGTGGAGCGCTTAAGTGAAGCAAGCTGCTTTTTTGGTAAAAAGGAATCATCCCCGGATCTAACGCAATCGCAAAACGCAGGCGTTTATCTGCATAATTTCCTTCAAGTTTATCAGCAGACAACTGGTCTAACTTCACGCCTGCACGGGTATAAAACTGGCAATTAGGCTGGTCAGGTTGTTGCTGACAGCTTGCAATAAAATACGGGCGGGAAAGTGTAGCTCCTAATGCCGCGATAGCACTGTAGCCTCCTTTTGAATGGCCTATCACCCCGATAGCTTGCTCATCCAAGGCTGACTTCCAGTGCGGGTCTGACAGTAACGAACTGATGATAAAAGAGATATCTTCAGTTTGTAACCATAATTGAGCTGATTGTGCTGGGATTGAATCTCCGGTGGTACTGCCCGGATGATTAGCGGCTACCACCACCATACCTTGCTGCACCAGTTTATCGGCCAACCACGCCAGGCTGGTATTGTTGCCTCCACTGCCATGACTGAGTACCACCAACGGAAATTTACCCTCAGCAAGGGGAGCTTTGGGTAAAACAGAAATGCCCCGGAAAACGGCAGTATCACTTAGCAAGTGGGTTTCCCCTTGATCAGCCGTGGGGGTGTAAATGATGCTATCAAGTTGTCGATTGCGTTGGAGGTCATGGAATGAAATATGGGTCACTGCTGTTTGCCAACTGTAACCGGTCAGCGGAAAAAACAGCAGAAAGCAGAGAGACAAAAACGTAGTTTTCATGGTGTAACATCCTGATTGATTGGGTTTCCCATCACCGTAGCGAGTCATAAATTCTGTTGCGACCTCGATCATGATCCAGTCCCTGATCCTGCTTGTTTTCAATCATCTGGCTGTCTACACTGCAAAACAGCTATTCACGATATCTATTTGTTAAGGCAATGGTATGCCGCTGATCCCGGTCTCTTTTCTACTGTCTTTATTATGTTTTGGTCTGTTTTTTTATTTGATTAGGGCCCATCGGCAAGGCGTTTTCCTGCTGCTGCTATTGCTGGTTTGTGCATTACAAAGTGCTCTGATTGGGTTGCGCTATGGTTATCACCTGACTCTGTTTAATGGCCTACAACCGATAGTTGCCATGACTATTCCGCCACTGACCTATTTAGCTTTATTAAGTACTGCGAAAGGGAATGTGGGGATGGGGCAATGGTGGAAACACTGTCTGGCACCTATTGGTACCGTGGTTTGCGTATGGTTGGCACCACAGTGGCTTGATGCGGTTGTGATTATTAGCTATTTGCTATATGGCGCGGCAGTACTGCTTTATTTGCGCCCCGGTGAGGATCGCTTACAACAGGTTTCGTTAGAAAAAAGTTGGCTCAGCTATCGTTTATGGTTACTGATGGCTCTCTTGCTAATGGGGTCTGGGGTGGGCGACATCATTATCAGTGTGGACTATGCCTTTTTTGCCGGAAATCAAGCAGGGGTGATAGTCAGTATCAGTAATTTATTGATTACATTGGTAATGTGCTACACGTTATTCACCAGCGCTCATCGTGCTGATCCTATCACCGAGGTAGCAGTAAATGGTAAACCGGAGAGCGAACCACTGGATGAATTGTTCTCGACTATTTTATCGGCCTTAAAACACCATAATCTGTATCTGGACAGCCAACTCAACTTATCTAAATTGGCACGTAAAGTCGGGGTACCCACACGAAAAGTGTCACAGGCGATTAATCAGCAAACCGGGCAAAATGTCTCACAATATGTCAATCAGTTGCGCATTGAACAGGCTGCACAGTTATTGGCGACAACCGATCTGCCGGTGATCGATATTATGTTGGAGGCAGGGTTTCAAACTAAATCTAACTTCAACCGTGAGTTTATGCGGGTCAAGGGGATGACTCCGTCACTGTGGCGTGAGCATCAGCAGGCACGGAATAATAAGTAAATAATATTTTATTATACATATTCGATTCAGACTGAAAGCTGATCGGCGTATTGTGAGAACATGTTCTTTTTTGTTTGAGCCCTGTTTATGTCTACTGATTCAGCCCCTGCGGTGGTGAATAGTGCGCCACTTAGCACTCGCCAAATCAATAAACGTATCCTCTCGATTGTTATTTTTACTTTCGTTTGTTACCTGACAATTGGCCTGCCGCTGGCGGTATTACCCGGTTTTGTTCATAACCATTTGGGTTACAGTTCACTGCTGGCCGGTTTGGTTATCAGCGCCCAATATTTTGCCACTTTGGTTAGCCGCCCACATGCCGGGCGATATGCTGATTTATTAGGGCCAAAAAAAGTCGTGTTATTCGGTTTGAGCTGCTGCGGGATTAGCGGGATATTCTGCGGCTTGGCTTTTTGGTCGGAGAACCAGCCATTAATCAGTGTGTTGATGTTGGTAATTGGCCGATTCTTTCTGGGAGTAGGCGAAAGTTTTGCCAGTACCGGATCGACCTTATGGGGCATGGGTGTCGTGGGGTCTATCCATACGGCGCGGGTTATTTCCTGGAATGGTGTGGCAACTTATGGCGCGATGGCGATAGGTGCCCCGCTTGGTGTTTATCTTAATCTACATTGGGGATTAGCGGGTATCGCCTGGCTTATCTGCCTTGCCGTGTTGTTGGCGCTAGTGTTAGCCAGCCGTAAAGCAGCGGTTTCGGTGGTAACGGGCAAACGCATTGCTTTTCGCGCAGTACTGGGGAAGATCTGGCTTTACGGTTTGGGGCTGGGTTTTGGTACCGTGGGTTTCGGGGTGATTGCCACCTTTATTACACTTTTCTATGCCGACAAAGGGTGGGGCGGTGCCGCATTCTCCCTGACTTTGTTTAGTGTCGCATTTGTCGGTATCCGCTTGCTATTCAGCAACAGTATTGGCCGCCACGGTGGCTTGAAAGTGACCGCGGTTTCTTTTTTGATAGAAATCGTCGGTTTGTTGCTGATTTGGGGGGCGGGAGCCCCCTGGATGGTTCAAGTCGGTGCATTTCTGGCCGGTGCCGGTTTCTCGCTGGTCTTTCCTGCCTTGGGCGTTGAGGCAGTTAAACAAGTGGAACCGCAGAATCAGGGCACCGCACTTGGCACCTATTCCGCATTTCTTGATTTGGGGCTGGGGATTACCGGCCCATTGGCGGGGTTGGCTATTGGTCAATTCGGCATACCGGCAATTTATCTGGGGGCCGCCTTGATGGTGGCCTTCGGGGTGTTGCTCACCTTGCGGTTATTACAGCAACAACAGCGTCGGGATAATGCCGCTCGGCTTGATGGCGTGTAGACTATTCCGAAATAGTCGCTTTGAGCCAATAAATACGTGGTTTCCCTTATTTATTACGGTAAGGTCGCTCAATAGTAGTTAAAAAGAGGGGAAATAAATGTATTTACGGCCAGATGAAGTGGCTAGGGTCTTGGAGAATGCCGGTTTTGAGCGGGATTATACTGTTGATCAGGCTTACGGTTATCGGAAAGCGGAGCATTACGTTTATGTCAACCGGGAAGCTCGCATGGGCAGGACAGCATTGGTTATCCACCCGGCGCAAAAAGATAAAAGTTTGTTGTTTGCCACACCGACAGCAACACTTCGCATCAGTGACAAGTATCTGGAGTTTCCGCTTTATCTCGCGGGAGAAACAGAAGATCGCTACGGTATCGCCCACGGATTTAGCTCAAGAGAAATGTTATTGCGCTACCTAAACAGCATGTTCCCGTAAAGTTTTCCCGCCTTTGCCGCCATTAATTTCGTCGCGCCGTAATGCCTTTATCAATGCAATACGGCGTCAGCTTCCTGATTAAATTGCAGATTATAATTGCGGCGAAATTGCGCTAATTCGAAAGCATCCAAATCCAGTTCAGCAAAATAGAACAAAGCCGCTTCAGTATGTTCAGCAGTTAGTATGGGGGAAATATGCGAACGAATGAGCGTATTTCGCCATTGCATCACATTTTCATCGGAAGGATCTTTGATAAAGGTTTGGTAGATAAAAACCAGATAAGCTGCCTTTCTGACATCTTCAGCATAGCCATTGCTGGTGGAGCGAATAAACATTTGTGTTTGACGCTGCCCCATCTCTTGCAGCATGGATTCAATATAAATCGGTTTTATCTTCAGTAAATTAGCTAGTGTATCCACGGCCTTGCGGGTATCTGAAGTCAGTACACGATAACCCACAATAAAAACCACGATCAAAACAGCAATAATTATCCACGTCATGTAGTGTTTCTTTGCGCCATAAAAGGTGAAATTGACAACGTAAAATTATCAGGCTGCTCAGCCGCCGCTATCGATAAATTAACGAAGTGTTTACTGATTATCGCCACTAAAATTATCGCTGTTTTTCTGCTGATTATTCAGATGATGATTAAACGCGGCGGCATCTTTCGCCAATGCATCAAGGTGTGCACCTAGCATTTTGATCTGTCTGACCAGTGAATGTTGTTCAGGCAAGGTATTAGCTGTGTTGAGCTTTCTCAGCAGCATATCATTTTTAGCCCGCAATGCAGCTTCTCGTGCTTTTGACTGTTCCAGTTCATGTTGCAGCGCGTTGTAACTGGCCTGCCATGTCTGATGTTGCTTCTCAAAAGTTGACTGCAATTCGCTCATTGCATTAAGAAACTTTACTTCAATCTCACGCATTGTCATTGCTTTTCCTTTATGACGGCTTCCGATTTTCAGTGGCAGTATAGCGAAATCTGAGCATAACCTCATCCGCTAGAATGTGTCATTTATTGCCGATGTAAGCCATATCAATGTTAGTTTTATCATAATTCGTTTTCATCATTCATTAATGTGCGAAATAAATAAGCCTTGCTATTAATATCTCAGCATGCGTTAATAGCTTCATCGGTTTGTAGTACAGACCTATTTATGTAAGCCATTTAAGTAAAGTAGTTCCTAGTTAAAGCGATATTTTTAGACATCACTTCTCCGACGAATTTCCTTCTTTAGTGCCCCCATAAGTAACTCTTGATAAGCAGACCTCAATTGCCATCTATTGGCACAAAATAATGAAGGAAATACCCTATGTCTAATAAAATGACTGGTTTAGTTAAATGGTTTGATGCTGGTAAAGGTTTTGGTTTTATTTCTCCTGCAGACGGCAGCAAAGATGTATTCGTACATTTCTCTGCAATCCAGGGTAATGATTACAAAACTCTTGATGAAGGCCAGAACGTTGAGTTCAGCATCGAGCAAGGCCAGAAAGGCCCTTCAGCTGTAAACGTAGTCGCACTGTAATTTATACAGTCATAAGAAAACCTCGCTATATAGCGGGGTTTTTTACTTTCTACGGTTTATATAATTTTATTCTTATAAGATAGTGACGCTAATTATATTTAAACTGTCGTCGATATACCGCAGGCGTAATACCCACTATTTGGCGAAATGCATTTCTAAAACCTTCAATCGTCTGAAATCCACAATACTCCGCAATGCCAGCAATATTAATCTGATCCCTTTCCAGTAACGCTTTCGCTTTGTGCATTCTCTCGTGTTGTAGCCATATTTTAGGTGTTTGACCGGTAGTAGCGCAAAAATGTCGCAAAAAGGTTCTTTCACTAAGCGCCAATTCGGCAGCCATTTGGCTGATGGTCCAATTTTGGCCTAACTGCCCACGGACTCGCTCCATCAGTTTTGCCATATCCCGATGGGATGCTTTAGCGACCGGTGTAGGAATAAATTGCTGTTGCCCACCACGGCGTTGTGGAGCCATGACTAATCGCCGTGCTACCTGATTGGCGACTTGAGCACCAAAATCACGGGTTATCAGGTGCAAGCAGGCATCTATTCCGGCACTGCTACCTGCTGAGGTGATAATTTGCCCTTCATCGACATACAGCACATTCGCATCGACATGAATATCGGGATAGCGTTGCGCCAAATAGTCGGTATAGCGCCAATGAGTGGTGGCGCTTTTGCCGTGCAATAATCCCGCCGCTGCCAGCACAAAAACACCGGAACAGATAGATATAATACGCGCGCCGCGTGCAACTGCTCGTTGCAAAGCCTCGGTAAGTGCTGTTGGAGGGAGAGCGTCAGGACTGCGCCAGCCGGGGATAACAATAGTTTTAGCTTGTTCCAGTAAAGCCAACCCGGCATCCACGTGAATGTGTAGGCCACCATTGGCCGTAGAAATGTGTTTATCCACACCAACCACTTGATGCTGATACCAAGGGAAATCAAATTCTGGGCGAGCCAGACCGAATATTTCCTGTGCAATACCAAACTCAAACAAGCACAGACCATCATAAGCCAAGGTAGCGACCAGACCTGGCTCTTGTTTCACACTCCCGGTGGCTGAATGATTCATTGGCGTATCTCAGTGGTTTATTGTCATTTCTGCCACTGTAATCGGCTAGCACCATTTCATAAAGTGATGCTTCGGATTATTTAATGGAGAAATCATATGAGTAGTTTAGTTAGTCAGATTCCAGCCGCATCTCCAGGACGGGCATTGCAGCACTTTTCTCAGCGTTTGGCATTTGAAACGGATTGTTCAGATGTTTACTCCAGTCAGCAACAGGGGACTGTGGACTTTGTTTTGGTGGATGTACGTAGTGAGGCTGCATTTGCATCGGCTTATGTGCCAGGAGCTATCAATATTCCCCATCGATTAATGACGGCAACTTTGTATTCTCATTATCCAATGGACACGCTATTTGTGATTTATTGTGCCGGGCCGCACTGTAATGGTGTTCATCGTGCCGCAATCAATCTATGTCAGCTTGGCTACGCGGTTAAAGAGATGCTAGGAGGGGTGACAGGATGGCGTGATGAGGGGCTACCTTTGGTGGGTTCCACGAATGAAAATGCAGATGTGGTTAGTTGTGGTTGTTCTATTTGAGTTTGGCTTTGTATCCCTCGTATCATTGTTATTACCGCTATTATTCTTGGCACTTATAACGAGTTAGCTGGTAGAGTAATAGCGGTTTTATCCATTGCAGGAATTCTGTATGCGTTCTGTTTATCTGTGGGTGGTCGTGGTCGCCATTGCTGTCACCGCGTTCGTATCGCAGCTCAGTTTCTTCTTTATCGAACCGCAGGCGGCAGTTAGCGAGGGCAAAGTTTTGGTGCTCAAACGAACGCCTAAAATGGGTTTTATTGATAGCCCACGGGGTTATTGCCAGCGCGAATATCCAACTGAAGATTCCACTCGCTGTGAATCGAGGGTTCTTCCCCCGCTATTGGAGAGTACTCATGCTATTTATGAACTGCCATTTAGTGATTATTTTTACGAAATGACGTATCAAACTCCCTAGTGAGCTTTCCGGCAAAGGCCTTGATTCTGACGGATTGGCAGTTGATTAAGATTTTTAATATAAGTCACAGTTAAATAGTTTCACTATTTTAATATTTATAACATAAAGGAGTGGGTTGTGAATTGGACGGAGGTCTTGATATCTGCTGGTGTTGCTGCAGTTTTAGGTCTTATCACCACAGGATTACGTAACAGAAATAAACTGGGCAAGTTAGGCGCTATTTTATGGGTTATTATCCCCATTATTGTTGGGAATATTATTTATTATCATTATATTAATCCTAATGGGCTTCGAAGCACTGATAGAGCGCAGATAGAGCGTTCATTTGAAGGGTATCCTGTCTTCCAAACACTGAAACAGCAAGAGCCAGACCTTTATAATCAGTTGATTGACAACTTCCTAAAATCAAAGAAAGAAGGACATTCTGAGCAACAACTGATTGATGAGATGAAGCAGACTGTCTCAGGCCTAATCGTACAACGAATCCGACATGCACCCGATAAAGACGTTATCGATTATATGAATATTATCCTGGAAGAGTTGCGTTATTATCAGGCCAATAATCGCAGCGAACATCTTTGTTTCAAGGCATTATTTCCACAAGTGAGTGGGGGCGTTAATGCCACAAAAGCTCTACCTAAAGAGTTGCAATTACGTGATTTGGACTCGATTAACCGTCTGTTTAAAGCCTCCTCTGGTGGGATTATAAAACCGAAAAATCAAGAGCATGAGAACAAGCTTAGTATTATTGTGGCGAGAATGCAGCAACAGTATGGAGATGATTTGCAGATGTTCTCAAACCCTGCCAGCCCTGATGTCGATCGTGAAAAGATCTGCGATATGTCCATTGATATGTACAGCCAAATATTGAAACTTCCCCCTGATGATGCAGGCGCTATTTTACGTTCAATGTTGGGTGGTGAATAAAAAAAAGTCAATTTAAGATTGGTTATTAAAGACATTTCTATACTCAGGAATGTCTACCTAATCACTCTCTTCTCCCTTCTGTTATGGTAAGTTTCAAGCAGTGGATACTCATCCTCGATTGGGGTTTACCTTATTATTGGCCATTCTTTCTGATTATTTTAAATAAACAATAATATCTAAAGGGATTAAGATATCATTTATCTACTTGATTAAGCCTACTTAACTAGTAAGCAGCCTAACTAATAGGTTATATCTCTTGGTGAACTCTGACTAATAGGTGATTCTGTTGTTAATCCGCCCTTTAAAGATTATTTCTATCATTTTAATCTCTCTATTTTTTTTAACTTTTATAGATGTAGATCAATTTTATTTATAAGGCATTTTATTTCTACCTTGGTTTTTTTTGATTTGCCTCATCTAAACCTGATATTTGTCACATAAATGCTTTAAATATCTAATAAGTGAGTGGAAAATTAGTCATTAATGCTAAATAAGATGCACATTACCCATATTAATGTTTAGTGCTACGCTTAATTACTTGTTGAATCTTTGTCTGACAGGCAATGCCTTATATTCGCTAGCTAATTTATCAAAGGATGATTCATGTCTAAACGTCTATGGCTCCGAAATACCTTGCTGACAGCCGCTCTATTAAGTGCTTTTTCTGTTCCAGTCAGTGCTGCAACGCCAACTCACACACTACAACTGGCTATTGGTGACGAGCCAACCGAAGGTTTTGATCCCATGCTCGGTTGGAGTCATGGCAGTTATCTTCTGCTGCACAGCCCGTTACTCAAACAAAATGAAGATCTCAGTTGGAATGGTTTTTTACTTAGCGATTATAAAACCAGTGATGACGGCAAAACCTGGACTCTGACACTCAAACCAGACCTCAAATTTTCCGACGGCTCGCCTCTGACCGCCAAAGATGTGGCGTTTACCTACAACAATGCGGCTGCCAGTGGCGGCAAGGTTGATATGGGTAACTTCGTCAGTGCAGAAGTCATTGACCCTCTTAATGTTCGCATTCAATTGAAAGCGCCACAAAGCACCTTTGTGAATGTATTGGGTTCACTGGGGATTGTTTCAGCGGATAAATATGATGCTAAAACCTATGCGCAAAAACCTATTGGTGCCGGCCCATACCGCTTAGTGAGCTTCCAGCCGGGTCAACAAATGATTGTCGAAGCAAACCCTTATTATGCGGGCAACAAAAATGATTTCGACCAGCTGATTTTTGTGTTTCTTGATGAGGACAGCGCTTTTGCTGCCGCGCAAAGTGGGCAGTTAGGCATAGTTCGTATTCCTCCATCAATGGCAGTTGGCCCGGTTAATAACATGAAATTATGGGTCAGACCGAGCGTGGAAAACCGAGGCATTGTGTTCCCGACCACGCCAGCGGGTAAAAAGGATGCACAAGGTTACCCAATTGGTAATGATGTCACCGCAGATGTCGCGATTCGTCGCGCGATTAACTACGCCATTGACCGCCAACTGCTGGCTGACCAAATCATGGAAGGCCATGCCATCCCTGCCTATAGCGGCGTGCAGGGGTTGCCATGGAATAATCCGGACTCAGCCATCAAAGATGGTGATATTGAAACAGCCAAACAGATATTGGAACAGGCTGGCTGGAAGTTGAACAGCGCGGGTATCAGAGAGAAAAATGGTGTTCCGGCTAAAATCACACTTTGGTATGCCAGCGGTGATACCACTCGCCGCGACTTAGCGCAGGCGGTACGTTCCATGCTCAAACCTATCGGTATTGAGGTTGATTTGAAATCCGGTAGCTGGGAAACGGTAGAACGGAATATGCACGCCAACCCGACCTTGTTTGGTTGGGGCAGCCTTGACCCGATGGAGTTGTATCACCACTACAGCAGCAAAGCGGCGGGGGTGGAATATTATAATCCGGGCTACTACCAGAACCCGGTGGTGGATAAACATCTGCAACAAGCGTTGGATGCCAAAACTTGGGAGCAAGCCGTGCCATTTTGGCAACAAGTGGATTGGGACGGCACCACCGGTACCGGTATTCGGGGCGATGCGGCATGGGCATGGTTACTGAATATTCAGCATACATATCTGGCCAATAATTGTGTCGATTTAGGCAAAGGTGCGCCGGAAATCCACGGCTCATGGTCACTGCTTAATAGCCTCGATAGCTGGAAATGGACCTGTCAGTAATGAAGGGGATTTCGCTATTTACCCTGCGTTTAGCTTGCCTGCTGCTGGTCACGGCAGTAGGCACCTTTACGCTACTGAGTTTCTCTCCCGTTGACCCAATACGCGCCTATATCGGCAGTGATTTACTGCATGTGCCACCGGAGCAGTATCCACTGATTGCAGCACGTTGGGGGCTGGATTTACCTTTGTGGCAGCGGTTCCTACATTGGTTTACCCAAGTATTACAAGGGGATTTCGGTTATTCGATGTTATATAACGCGCCGGTTTCACAAGTTATCGGAGAGCGTTTTGCTACCTCGTTCGCGTTGCTATTTTCGGCATGGTTATTCTCCGGCATTGTCGGGTTATTACTCGGGTTGACGGCGGGGCGCTATCTTAACCGCTGGCCGGATCGTGTTATCTCAAGTCTGTCCTATTTATTAGCCTCATTGCCGACTTTCTGGATTGGCCTATTACTGCTGTCATTATTTGCAGTGAAACTGAACTGGGCGCCGATTTGCTGTGCGTGGACTCCAGGGAGTAATGCAGAAACAGCCAGTTGGAGTGACAAGCTGCATCATCTTATTTTGCCAATGTTGGCGCTAGGATTACTGGGGGTCGGTAATATTGCGCTGCATACCCGTGCCAGGGTGGCTGAAGTGATGAACAGTGAGTTTATTCGCTATGCACAAGCGCAGGGGGATAAAGGGTGGCCATTGGTCAATTTCCATATTTTGCGCCATGCCATTACCCCCGCGCTGTGCCTGCAATTTGCCTCGGTGGGCGAATTGTTGGGTGGATCTTTATTAGCGGAGAAAGTTTTTGCTTACCCTGGGTTGGGGCAGGCGACCATTGATGCCGGGTTACACGGCGATATTCCGTTATTGATGGGGATTGTGATGTTTTGCGCCATCTTGGTCTTTTGTGGTAACAGCATCGCCAATGCCCTGTTACACCGCTTGAATAGAGGGGCCGCGCGGCAATTATGACTTATAACCCAAACCGAGCTTTATTCCGGCTTTTTGTTTCCTTAGCACTATTAGCTACATTGGTCGTTTACGGATGGGCAATATACCCCATTGAAATTCCAATGGATTTAATGGCTCGCCGCCAACCGCCGTCACCCGCTTATTGGTTTGGCACCGACAGTTTAGGGCGTGACCTGTGGTTGCGCTGTTTTCAGGGAATGACCACCAGCCTGCAAATTGGTTTGATTGCTGCCTTTGCCAGTGGCCTGTTGGCGATGCTCACCGCCAGCTTATGTTCAATAAATAAAACACTGGATTATCTGATTCGTGGATTGATTGACAGTATGCTGGCTTTACCGCATTTACTCTTATTGGTACTGATCTGTTTCACTTTAGGAGGAGGGAAGCACGGCGTTATTTTGGCGGTGGCATTAACTCACTGGCCAAAACTTGCCTTGATTTTGCGCGCCGAGATTTTACGTATTCGTGAAACTGATTATGTGATGCTCTCACATCGATTAGGTAACAGTAATTTTTACCGTTGGCGTCATCATCTGCTACCGTTATTACTACCACAATGGATTGTTGGCACGTTGCTGATGTTCCCCCATGCGGTGTTACATAGTGCGGCACTGAGTTTTTTAGGGTTTGGGTTGTCTCCTCATGAGCCGTCATTGGGGATTTTATTGGCCGATGCACTTCGTTATCTGAGCAGTGGAGCATGGTGGCTGGCATTCTTCCCTGGCCTGATTTTGGTCGGGTTGGTACTGATATTTGACCAGTTTGCCCGAGCACTGCAACAACTGTGGGTGAGGATAGCCTGATGCTGAGATTTTCAAGGTTTGCCATTGATGTTGCCCATTATCGCTGGCTAGGTCGGAAAAGCTGGCACCCTTTGCTGAATAATATTTCTTTGGAAGTAAACCCAGGGGAATTGGTCGCGTTGGTCGGGGGGAGTGGTGAAGGGAAGAGCCTGTTACTGCAAAGTGTATTGGGCTTGTTACCAGAAAACATGCGTTGCCGTGGTGAGATTATTCTGGATGGTGAAGTTCTGTGCGCCCAAGATAAAATTGAACGGCGCGGCAAGACCTTATGTTATGTCCCGCAAGGGGTTAGCGCCCTGAATCCTCTGATAAAAGTGGGGTCACAGATGACCCGAGCCGCCCAACTCAGCGGGGTAAAATTGCGGCTGGAAGATGTCGCGCTGCAACTGCAAACCTACAATCTCGCACCGGGGTTGGTTCATGACTTCCCTCGACAACTCTCTGGCGGCATGGCAAAACGGGTGCTGACTAGTTGTGCAACCCTAACTAATGCTCGTTATATTCTGGCGGATGAAGTGACTTCATGGCTCGATGATGAGCATGCTTGCCAGCTACTGACCCATTTACGCGCTTTTTGTCAGCAAGGGCGCGGCATTTTATGGGTCACTCATGACTTAGCTCTGGCGGCGCGCTTTGCCGATAAGATTGCGGTATTACATCAAGGCGAACTACACGAAACGCTAAGCGCTGAAGAGCTGAAAAATAACGGCGGCAGCCCGTGGTTACAGTCACTTTGGGCGGCTTTGCCGGAGCAACAGTTTGTCAGCCAGAAAATGTCACCGGCGGAGGTGGCTGAGTATGTTTAGTGTCGATAATCTGACCATTGATCAAGGGGGAAAACGGCTATGGGATTCGGTCTCATTTTCGTTGAAACAGGGAGAGAGATTGGGAATTTCCGCACCCAGTGGGTTTGGCAAAACCACCTTGGGGCGAGTATTAGCACAATGGCAGTCGGCAACATCTGGGCAAATTCTAATAGGCGGCGCACCACTGGCTAAAAAAGGTTATTGTCCGGTTCAATTAGTGCCACAACATCCTGAACAAAGTTTCAATCCTTACCGGACAACCGGCGAGAGTTTGCACGATGCCTGGCGACCCGATGCACTATGGCTTGAACGAATGGCAGTAAACCCGGTTTGGCTAAAACGCCGACCTGATGAATTATCTGGTGGAGAACTTGCGCGAATTGCTCTGCTGCGCGCCCTGGACCCACGGACCCGCTATTTAATTGCCGACGAAGTCACCGCACAACTTGATGCTCATATTCAGGCTCAAATTTGGCAAGTGTTATTGGAAGAAGCAGCTCGTCGGCCGTTAGGCCTAATTGTTTTCAGTCATAATAAATCTTTATTGGAAAAGGTGTGCTCACGTATATGGATACCTGAGCGAGAAAGTGAAAAACCTCTTTATCCACGGCCAGTGGTTAAGCCTCATCTTGGTTTGGCGATGATAAAAACAGGGTGAATTCAATGATGATTAATTAGAGGTAAATAAAATCTTAACAATAAAATAATAATGTGACGTGATAATAGAACTCTGGGCGAGTAGTTTTTAACTAGTATCATATTATAAATGTATTGATGGAGATCATATTACTTTTAAATAGATAAAAATAGATATTCACCACGTGATGGAATAACCGTTAACACAGCGGGCAGAGAACTTTTCACCGGCAGATGATTGGCTGGTAAATATATTCCTTGGTTAATTTAAACTCATTTTTTGACGTAGTGATGTATTTTTATACACTATTACATAAAGTGAGTACTCTTGTAATTTGTACTGGTTTGTTTTTATTTTATGGTTTTTTTCTGCATAAATTTTCAATGCGAATACGTTATTTACTTTATTTTCGGCAAATATAAACCCTCTTGAAATTCGTATTAACTTATTGATTTATCTTTGTATTTTACATTTCATGTATTGTTGCATATAGCAATTTTTATTAAATCTGCAATTAATGATGAATTTTTCAGGTTTTGGTCTATATTGATCATAGACGATTTTTATAGCAATCGGTGGATTTAACGGTATCTCTATTATAAAAAAACCTACTGAAGTTAGGTGTTAAATAAAGGGATTCAATAGCTATGGCATTAGCTATAGAACGCAAACGATTAATTAGCTCTTCACTATATGTTTTACTGTGGATAATTGCAGTAATGCTTTTCTATTTTAGTAAAAAAATATTAATAAACACTAATTCACGGTTGCTTGAGATAACTAAAAGCGGTAAAAAATACCTATCCGGAAAAATCATCATACAAATAAACCTAACGGGATAATGCCCTATAGCCTGTCGCGGTCATTTGCGATGGGAAGGGACAGTGGCCGTCGTTTTTAGTCTGTTTCGCGATATTAAAGGTTACAGAATAAATATCTGGCAGCAGATTGATAGTAATAAAAATGTAAAGTCAGAATTCAAACGAAGAATCTCACAGGATATACAGGAGGATACGCTTCAATTCTGAAATATTCTCATTTAACAGGCGTCAAAAACCTACTTTTATCAGCAATAACAAGGGATAACCTTTATAGGCAAGGCAAGTTATAAGGCTAGTAGGTTGTTTTTCTCACTTTCACTTTCTTAACCAGATACAGGAGGGCTTATGCAGCTCACCCCAAGAGAAGTTGAAAAGCTCATGATCTACACGCTGTCTGATGTGGCGTTCAAACGCAAAGCGCGTGGCTTGAAACTCAATTATCCGGAAGCCGTTTCTATTATCACAGTGACTGCAATGGAAGGGGCCAGAGATGGCAAATCCGTAGAGGATGTGATGAAAGAAGCCAGTAAAGTTCTCACAAAAGATGATGTGATGGACGGGGTGGCTGATCTGATTCCGAATGTTCAGGTCGAAGCAATTTTTACCGACGGTAGCCGTTTGGTCACAGTGCACGACCCTATCAAATGAGTGACGGCAACATGCGAGTAAAAACCTGAACTGAATTTTGCAGAGGATCAAAGCATGAGCGCAAAGAAAAGCACTAAAGATAATGCAGAACAAAATACCCCATTGGGTGGTTGCATTTTAGCCGATACACCGATCACCTTTAATGAAAACAAGCCCGTTACCAAAGTAAAAGTTCGCAATACCGGTGACCGGCCAATTCAGGTGGGCTCACATTTCCACTTCTTTGAAGCTAACCGGGCACTGGAGTTTGACCGTGCTGCGGCTTACGGAAAAAGGCTGAATATCTCTTCAACAACCGCCATCCGTTTTGAACCCGGTGATGAAACCGAAGTTCCGCTGATTCCTTTTGGTGGTAAGCAAACACTATATGGCTTTAACAACCTGGTGGATGGTTGGACCGGTGAAGGCGTCGTTCCCAATAGCGAACGTCCGGATAAGCTAGAGGCTATTCGTCGTGCGGCTGAACGTGGTTTCAAATCGTCTAAATGACACCTTACCTAACTAAAAATCATCGAAATTCGCATACGTGTAATTAGCTATAACCAATAGATTTCAAGTTTCAGGAAGGCGGCAAACGAGAGCGTTCCGATGAGCTTACACCGGTAAGTGATTCGGGTGAGCGAGTGTAGTTAAGACACCTGCAACTTGAAAGATGAAGGTTACGCGTACCGGAAAAAGAAAGGAGCGACAGATGCCTCAAATTTCTCGGCAAGAATACGCGGGTCTATTTGGCCCAACGACTGGCGATAAAATCCGTTTGGGTGACACCAATCTGTTTATCGAAATCGAAAAAGACCTGCGTGGATATGGTGAAGAGTCGGTTTACGGTGGGGGCAAGTCATTGCGTGACGGGATGGGCGCGAATAACCATCTGACCCGCGATAACGGTGTACTGGATTTAGTCATAACCAACGTCACTATCGTTGATGCTCGTTTAGGGGTTATCAAAGCCGACGTCGGTATCCGTGATGGTAAAATTGCCGGTATCGGTAAAAGTGGTAACCCAGGGGTGATGGATGGCGTGACTCCCGGCATGGTCGTGGGCGTAAGCACCGACGCTATTTCCGGTGAGCATTTGATTCTGACCGCCGCCGGTATTGATAGCCACATTCACTTAATCTCCCCACAACAGGCTTATCATGCGCTATCTAATGGCGTGGCAACCTTCTTTGGTGGTGGGATTGGCCCAACCGACGGTACTAATGGGACTACAGTGACACCTGGCCCTTGGAATATTCGTCAGATGTTGCGCTCAGTTGAAGGGCTGCCAGTCAACGTGGGTATTCTGGGTAAAGGTAACTCTTATGGCCGTGGCCCGCTGTTGGAACAGGCGATTGCCGGTGTTGTCGGCTATAAAGTTCACGAAGACTGGGGCGCGACAGCTAATGCCTTGCGTCATTCATTACGGATGGCGGATGAAATGGATATTCAGGTTTCCGTGCATACCGACAGTTTGAACGAATGTGGTTATGTAGAAGACACCATTGATGCCTTCGAAGGCCGCACCATCCATACCTTCCACACCGAGGGTGCGGGCGGGGGCCATGCGCCGGACATCATCCGTGTTGCCAGCCAGCCTAACGTACTACCAAGTTCGACTAACCCAACCCTGCCATACGGGGTTAACAGCCAGGCCGAACTGTTCGACATGATCATGGTGTGTCATAACCTCAACCCGAATGTGCCTGCTGACGTCTCCTTTGCCGAAAGCCGTGTGCGCCCGGAAACCATCGCGGCAGAAAACGTTCTGCACGATATGGGGGTTATCTCCATGTTCTCCAGTGACTCACAAGCCATGGGGCGTGTTGGGGAAAACTGGTTACGAGTGATGCAAACGGCTAACGCGATGAAAGCATCACGCGGCAAATTGCCAGAAGATGCGCCGGGTAACGATAACTTCCGCGTCCTGCGCTATGTGGCAAAAATCACCATAAACCCAGCGATTGCACAAGGTGTCAGCCATGTCATCGGTTCAGTTGAAGTGGGCAAAATGGCCGATCTGGTGTTGTGGGATCCACGCTTCTTTGGTGCGAAACCTAAGATGGTTATCAAAGGCGGCATGATCAACTGGGCGGCAATGGGGGATCCGAATGCCTCATTACCAACGCCACAACCGGTGTTCTATCGTCCAATGTTTGGCGCCATGGGTAAAACCATGCAAGACACCTGCGTCACCTTCGTTTCTCAGGCTGCGCTGGATGACGGTGTGAAAGAGAAAGCCGGGCTGGATCGCCAGGTTATTGCGGTTAAAAACTGCCGTACCATTTCTAAACATGACCTGGTGCGTAATGACCAAACACCAAACATTGAAGTGGACCCTGAAACCTTTGCGGTGAAAGTGAATGGCGTACATGCCACCTGTGAGCCTATTGATACAGCGTCGATGAACCAACGTTATTTCTTTGGTTAATAAGGGCTTTGGTTAATAAGAGCTTTGGTTGATAAAGGCTTTGGTTAACGGATAAATCTGGATTCAAATCCAGTTTATTAAGCATTCAGTTTGCTCATGGTAAGTGTCATCTGGCTGTTGGATGGGGCGACCAACGATGGCCGGGATGTGTGGCACAGAAACGGATTTCATTACTGTGGGCAACTGGCTTTTGCCAAAAATACAGGCAAGGAGTCAATACATGATTTTGATAGAGCACATTCTTGGCAATGTGAAAAAAGATCCGGTTTGGCAAGAGAAACTCAAAGACGCCACTTTTGATCTCTTGGTTTTGGATCAACGGGAAGCGCAAAAAAGCCGTTGCCGTAAACTCAGTACGCAGGGGTTAGATCTGGGTATTTCGCTCGACCGACACGTCGTTCTGGCTGATGGAGATGTGCTGGCGTGGGATGAAAAAACCAATGTCGCGGTGGTGGTACAAATCAATTTGCGCGATGTCATGGTTATCGATCTGAGTGAACTGAAAAGCCGTTCTCCGGATGAACTGATTAAAACCTGCTTTGAGCTGGGGCACGCACTGGGTAACCAGCACTGGAAAGCAGTGACGAAAAATAACGAGGTCTATGTGCCTCTGACGGTTGCCACCACCATGATGGATTCCGTGATGAGAACCCACGGCTTCCAGCATTTACCTTTCCGTTTTGTTAAAGGGGCGGAAATTCTACCGTTACTCAGTAATTCTGAAGCGCGCCTGCTATTTGGCGGGGCTGAAGATACCGATACTCATGTGCATGTCGCCAGCCCTTTGGATGAACCTCATGGCTCCGGCTTACATGTTCACGCGATTCATTCCCACGGCGATGGGCATACACATAGCCATGACCATGACCACGACCACAGTCATAGCCACGGCGACCACGACCATAAACACTGATTCTGGCAGGGAGGCACCGCAATGAATGCATCAGATCTGATTCGTATCATGCAATTTGGTGATTCCGTACTGCCGGTCGGGGCCTTCACGTTTTCCAATGGCGTGGAGTCCGCCATTCAAACTGGCGTGGTACGCGACGTGCCGACGTTAAAAGGCTTCGTGTTAACCGCCTTAAAACAAGCGGCCAGTTGTGATGGCATGGGGGTAGTTGCTGCCCATCGGGCGGTAGTAGCCGACGATCGTGACGGTATTATCCGTGCTGATTGGGCGGTGAATAACCGCAAACTCAATGAAGAAAGCCGCCTGATGGCAACCCGAATGGGGAAAAAACTGGCGGAGATGTCAATCCATGTGGTGGAGCATCCGCTGATCAGCTGGTGGCTGGAACAGATAAAAAATGGCAATACCGCAGGGACTTACCCGGTTACTCAGGCGGTGGTGATGGCCGCACAGGGGATTGGGCAGCGCGAAGTGGTGGTGATGCACCAATATGGCGTGGCGATGACGATATTAAGTGCGGCCATGCGTTTGATGCGCGTTACCCATTTCGACACTCAGCATATCTTGTTTGAATTAAACCACGACATCGAGAAGTTCTGCGATATTGCCGAAATTGGCGATATTGACCAGATGTCTTCTTATGTCCCTATTGTGGATGTTTTGGCGGCGGTGCATGTGAAAGCGCACGTTCGCCTGTTTAGTAACTGATCGACTACTTAACTGATTGATAAAAATGACTTCTGAGTGCTGGGTGAGTGGGCTCGCTGAGGACAGCCTATTCGCCAACTACTTGGCCAATATCAGATAAAACTAAGAGGATTACCCCGTGAATAGCCATTCAACCGATAAACGCAAAAAGATCACCCGCATTGGTATTGGTGGCCCGGTGGGTTCAGGTAAAACCGCCATTATCGAAGTGATCACCCCTATTCTGATCAAACGGGGTATTAAGCCGCTGATCATTACCAATGACATCGTCACCACCGAGGATGCTAAACAGGTGAAACGTACCCTGAAAGGCATTCTGGATGAAGAGAAGATCCTCGGGGTCGAAACCGGTGCTTGCCCGCATACTGCGGTGCGTGAAGACCCAAGTATGAATATTGCTGCGGTGGAAGAGATGGAAGAGCGCTTCCCTGACAGCGACCTCATCATGATTGAAAGCGGTGGCGACAACCTGACACTGACCTTTAGCCCGGCCTTGGCCGACTTCTATATCTATGTCATCGATGTGGCGGAAGGGGAAAAAATCCCGCGTAAAAATGGCCCAGGTTTGGTTCAGGCGGACATTCTTGTCATCAACAAAATTGACCTCGCCCCTTATGTCGGTGCCAGCCTGGATGTGATGGAAAGTGACACCAAAGTGGTTCGTGGCGAGCGCCCTTATATTCTGACCAACTGCAAAACCGGGCAGGGCATTGAAGAGTTGGTGGATATGATTATGCGCGACTTCTTGTTTACCCATGTGCAGCCACAAGGAGAACATGCATGACATCGCAGAGCCAGAATATCGTGGAAACTCCTTCACGGGTTCGCGCTCACGCATTAGGTCTCAACGCGCCGGAACTCGCGGAATACCAAGATGAACCGGCGCAAATGCGTAGCGGGGCGGTAGGGAAAAGCGGCTATCTTAAACTGAGATTTGCCAAACGTGAACATCGCAGTATTTTGGCCGAAATGGAAAGACGGGTGCCCTCAATGGTGCAAAAAGCGCTGTACTGGGATGAAGAAATGCCCGAACTGCCGTGTGTCACCATGATCTCGACGTCAGGATGCATTTTACAAGGTGACCGTCTGGCCACTGACGTGATTGTGGAGGCGGGGGCTTGCGCCCATGTCACTACGCAATCGGCGACCAAAGTTCATATGATGAATGCCAACTACGCGTCGCAGATACAGAATTTTACGGTAGAGGAAGGGGGATATCTTGAATTTATGCCAGATCCACTTATTCCACATCGTAATTCGCGTTTTATTACTGATACCACCATTAATATTCATCCTACGGCGACGGCGATTTATTCGGAAGTGCTGATGTCTGGGCGTAAATATCACCATGCGGACGAACGCTTTGGTTTTGATGTTTATTCCTCCCGAGTGGCTGCGCACGTTTTTTTGGGTAAAGAACAGCCAGCAGGTAAAGAGCTGTTTGTTGAGAAATATGTGTTGGAACCGAAGTCAGAAAGTCTTGATGCCATTGGGGTAATGCAATCATTTGATGCGTTCGGCAATGTGATCTTGTTAACCCACAAAGAGCATCATGATCGCATTCTGGCGCGGGTACCGGCCCACTTTGATATTAAAGGCGGTATTGCCAGTGGGGCAACGCGCTTACCAAATGATTGCGGGCTGGTGTTTAAAGCACTGGGAATCGATAGTGCCGGTGTGAAAAATGAAATTCGACAGTTTTGGAAAATAGCTCGTGAGGAAATTCTCGGTGTGACATTGCCGGAAAAATTCTTGTGGCGCTAGGGTGTTGCTCAAAGTTATTGGCGTTGCAGCAAAACATCGCTGCAACAATAAATAGGTGCAAAGACGAGTGAGTGCAGCTAATACAGCTGTGGCTTCAAGTTAGAAGGGTAAAATAATGAACGCGAAAACGGGCAATCAATCCGGCTGGGCACAACTTAGTGCTTCGAATGTTTTCATTGAATTTATCGATACAACGCTGCGCGGCTGTGCTCAAGTCATGTTCCAGAATAACCCTCTGACTGGGTTATTCTTTTTTATCGCAATATTTGTCGGAGCCTATGGCGAAGGGAATCCGGCAGTGGCTTACGGTTGTGTGCTGGGAACAGTAGTGGCAACACTCACCGGGCTAACGATGCGCGACCGTAAATCATGGCGCTCAGGGTTATACGGCTATAACGGGTGTTTGGTGGGGGCGGCATTACCGACATTTTTGGTTGCCACACCGATAGTCTGGGCGTGTATTGTTTTAGGTAGCATCGTGTCGGTCATTGTTATGGTTTGTATCGCCGATATTTTAAAAACCTGGAAAGTTGCGGCATTAACTGCACCTTTTGTTCTCACAACCTGGATGATCTTGCTGGCTAGTTACGCCTTTGCCGGTTTACATAGCAGTGGATTACCTACTCCGGCTCTACCTCATCCGTTGGTTTTAGATAGTGGAGCAACTGCGGGGGGTAATCTTTTCGTCAGCATGTTCAATGGTGTTTCTCAGGTATTTTTATTCAGTAGTTTGATTGGCGGCATTCTTTTTATCATCGGTCTGGCGGTTGAATCGCTCTGGGCCGCCGTATTTGCCGTAGGTGGTTCACTATTGGCGCTTTTCACCGCTATATTCCTTGGGGCAAACCCGAGCAGTATTGATGCCGGACTTTATGCATTCAGTGCGGTATTGACGGCTATCGCTTTAGGTTCGACATTTAACAAGCCCAGTTGGCGCGTTTTGGCTTATACCATCGTCGGTGTTATTTTTACGGTCATCGTGCAGGGCGCTTTGAATATTCTATTGTCCCCTATCGGTATTCCAACCTTGACGATGCCATTTGTTCTCGCTTCATGGTTATTCCTGGTTCCTAATAAAGATGTGATGCCAGCACATAGACAATAGCGATTTTATTCTGGAGTATGAATATGACGACTGGAATAGAGAAACGTAGTGCATTTGGCAACCAGCAAACTAAGCGTCGCGCCATTTACTTATTGATTGGCTTACTGGTGATTAATGGGCTGGCATGGGTTTGGGCTTTTACCGAATTTAATGATAATGCAGTGTTAATGGGGATGGCATTTCTGGCTTATAGTTTTGGTTTGCGTCATGCCGTAGATGCTGATCATATTGCCGCTATTGATAATGTAACTCGTAAATTGATGCAACAGGGGAAGACCCCGATTGCGGTTGGGACATTCTTCTCCCTTGGTCATTCGACTATTGTCATATTAGCGTCACTGGCTATCGCAGCAACCGCCATGGCATTTAAGAATAATATGGCGTGGTTCCACGAAACCGGCGGTTTGATTGGTACGTTGGTTTCGTCACTGTTTTTATTGTTGTTTGGTTTTCTTAATTTAACCATTCTGATTTCAGTATATAAAAAGTTTAAACAGGTTAAAGCAGGGCATGTCTATAAAGACGAAGAACTTGATCTATTGGTGACCAATAATGGCGGTTTCCTGGCCAGAATATTCAAACGTGTGTTTAACATGGTGAATAAAAGCTGGCATATGTACCCTGTTGGTTTTTTATTCGGTTTAGGTTTTGATACTGCTACCGAAATTGGGGTGTTAGGGATCTCAGCGGCTAGTGCAACTCACGGCATGAATTTGTGGTCAATTATGGTTTTCCCTATTTTATTTGCTTCCGGGATGGCTTTGATCGACTCACTCGATAACTTTGTCATGATTGGTGCTTATGGTTGGGCCTTTTCAAAACCGGTACGGAAATTGTATTACAACATTACTATCACTGCGGCTTCAGTTATCATTGCATTCTTTATTGGTGGAATTGAAGCATTAGGGTTAATTGCGGATAAACTTAATTTGACTGGCGGTATTTGGACACCAATAAATAATATCAGTGAAAACTTAGGTGAGATAGGTTACTGGATTATTGGTATGTTTATACTATGTTGGATAATTTCTGCAGTTAATTATTATGTTCGTGGTTATGATAAATTGAGTATTACCCGTTAGTTATTATTCAATAAAATAAAAAGGCGCTTATTAAGCGCCTTTTTCATAAGGTAAACTTTTACACGTTACATATGTTTTTTAGCAAAACCTAAAATATCCTGTTTAATTTCAGAGAGTTTGCTTTCAGGTGCTTTCTTGCAGACTTCGACTACTTTCGGTGTCACGATAGTGTCAGTCTCGTGCAAGTCAACATAATCACCTTTCTTATATTGAGTATCATCATTTAATACCCAATAAACAACCGGAGTAAATGACTTCGGATTCAGATCCAGGAACTCTTTGCAGGTCATATCACTCGGGGTAGTCGCCGTTGCGCTAGTAGTTGCTGCAAAGCTTGTTGCGGCAGCGGAAAGTAATAAACCAGTCAATGCAATATTACGAAGTGATTTGTAGGACATGCTTATTTCCTTATTTATCTGTTAAATATGATGAAATATTTAAGACACTTAAATTAAGGGTGATAGATATCACTCAAGTCTACGAACGCTGGCATTTCCGATATGCCAGTGAACCTATATATTATTAACCAAAATGATATTAATGCAACTATAAGATTATTATTTTATTCATTATTGAGTATGGATAACTTTACAAAATATAAAATGGCCAGAGTGATGTTGTCCTTATAGTAATAACCGAATTATCATTTGATTTTAGTCAAAAATAATCATATTTGACCATGATTTTTATCGTTTTTTATCTATACTTGATTCACCTATAACAATTTTAGTCACTCTATTGATGAAAATATTACAGGAAATTAAAACTAAGGTTTCAATACCGCTTTTGTTGGCTATTTTGGTGGCCATTAATGGGTATCTGGTGTTAAGCCCTGTGCTTTTCCGGGCACTATCTCATTCAACAGATGCGATAAACAATTTCAGTACTTGGAAGGAGGCGCTAAGTTTTCTTGAATTATTTGAAATTCCAAGATTTATGATCGGTCTGCTATTGATATTAATGGCATTTTCAGTTGCGATGAAAATCCGTACTGCATGGTTTCTTACAGTGTTATTGCTGTTTACACTCGTTGCTATCAATATCTTTATTCTGAAAGATCAAGATAAACTGACCACTTATTCCCTTATTGTCCTTGTTGCATTGCTATTTTATTGGCGTGAGTTTGATCATTACAGTCTTGGGAGTGCAACATTCTTTGCGATCGCAAGTATTTGTTCATTAATCGTCTATAGCATGCTGGGCACACTTTACATGGGGGATGAGTTCGCACCGGTGGTGACCGATTTACCTACAGCGTTCTATTTCGCGATTGTTTGTATGTCGACAGTGGGCTTCGGGGATATTATTCCGCATACCACTGTGGCGAGAATGTTCACTCTTACGGTGATTATTGCTGGCATTACAGTCTTTGCTACTTCGATTGCTTCTATTGCCGGCCCGATAATCAGTAATAATATTAAACGCATTGTTAAAGGTAGGATTTCTCACGTGGAACGTAAAAATCATTTTATTATTGTCGGTTCCAGTTCTTTGGCGCTGAATGTTTATAACGGTCTGCGTGACCGGGGTGATGATGTTACTGTGGTTTGCGCAGTTGGCAGCCAACACGGTTTTCCTCCACATGCAGATGTTATTGAGGGGGATCCCTCTTCGGTCGAAACACTGAAATTAGCTGGTGCCGCCAGGGCAAAATATATTATCGCATTGTGCAACAATGATGCCGACAATACCTTTACCATTCTGGCAGCAAAAGAGATTGCCGGTGAGGGTACGAAAACACTAGCTCTGGTTAATGAAACGCAAAATATGCAAAAAGTTAAACGTGTTAACCCTGATATGGTGTTCTCATTGCCATTGTTAGGTAGCGAACTGCTGGTCAGAACCTTAAATGGCGATACGATTAATAATTCTCTTATTACCGAGATGTTCTTTGGTAATTGCCAGAAATTAGATTAAATCTATTGATCAAGTAGAATGAAGGGGAATCGTGCCGTTGGGGTCGTAACGGCGTAAGCCGTCGGAGTGCCCCGAGGTGCGGTAACCCCTTCACTCACTGAGTTATCAATAGTTTTTCTATTAACCTTACACCCTCATGGTGAGGGTGTTTTTTATGCCTTAAGATATCACTGCATTTTCTTATTGCGTGGCAGTTTGTGAGTCTTTAGGTTTCTCTTTTGGTCCCACCATTAAACCCAATTCAACAGCGATAAAACCAACAATCAGGCTGATAACCAGGTAACAAATTGAGACTAAAACCTCTCCGGGGGTTTTCATCATTTCAACGGCACCAAATACGAAACTAGAAAATGTTGAAAGACCACCCATAATACCGGTACCCACCATCAGATGGACATATTGATTAATTTTACCGTTTTTAAAGAAAGAGGTGGCTAACCCTAATAAAAATGCGGCGATGATATTGGCTATAAAGATATCCATTGGGAAACCATCTGCCAGTCGTGGAACTGATAACATAATAAATTCACGACACATAGCACCAAAAGCCCCACCAACAAAAACTAAAATAATAAGATTCGGCATAACAACTTTCTCCTATTAATAACGTTCTCCGATTAACAACGCTCTCCGATTAATAACATTATCCGGTTAATAAATTGTCTCTCTGATTAATAAGCCAGCCATGCACCCAATGCGGCTGCAGCTAAACCGACTAATACAGAAATAATCAGATATCCAGCAGCAATAGCTCTGCCCCGGGTTGTAGATAGTTTTGCCGCATCTAATTGCATGCTACTGAAGGTGGTATAACCGCCTAAAATACCGGTTAACACGGCGGCATTCATGAGATCGCCATAGCGATCGCGCCAGTCGACACTAAAAAGAATGCTTAGATAACCAATTACAAATGCACCCGAAATGTTAATTAGAAAAGTGCCGAGGGGAAAATTACCTTTATATATCTTGCCGACACCGAGTCCTATCCACCATCGTAATAATGAGCCAATCCCTCCACCTAGCCCAACCCACATTACATCGATTGCAGTCATAAAAAGCCCTCCATAGTTATTCACTAGAGTGGTAATAATTGTAGTACAAATAAGTTATAGGATCATTCTGATAGCAGAAATATAGAGTAAGAATTTTTGCAATCAGAGGGGTTTACTTGCTGTGGTGGAGGATGGCACGGCTCGAGCCTACAAGAATGCTTGTTTTAACAAAAGAAGTACGGCGTCTTGACGATCTGCCTGTTTTTACCTCTACGGGCACTTTGTCATTAACCTCAGCCGGAATATTATCCGGCTTTTTCTTTGGAAATTTGTGGCTACTAAGCTAATTATTAGTCGCAAGACCGACTTTGAGTAGCTTACCGTCGCTCTCGTCCGTCAACAGATAAACATAGCCGTCAGGCCCGATGCGTACATCGCGGATTCTTTCGCCACGATCACCCAACAGGCGCTCCTCCGCCATGACTTTATCGCCATCCAGTTGTAAACGAATCAACTCTTTTTGCGCTAATGCACCGATAAATAGCGAATGCTGCCAGCCAGGGAATCGGTCGGCATCATAAAATGCCATCCCACTGATACCTGGTGATTTTTCCCAGTAATAGACGGGCTGTTCAGTCCCATCTACATGAGTACCTTTCGCTTCAGGGATCGGCAAACCGGAATAGTTCACCCCGTGTGTTGCCAGTGGCCAGCCGTAGTTTTTTCCCGCTATTGGGATGTTTATTTCATCGCCGCCTTTCGGCCCATGTTCATTGGACCACATCAAGCCACTCCATGGATTAAGCGCCAACCCTTGTGGATTACGGTGGCCATAAGACCAAATTTCGGGTCTTGCCGGTGACTGATTGGCAAAGGGATTATCTTTCGGCACTTTACCATCTGAGGTTAGACGTACAATTTTACCCTGGTGCAAGCTCAGATCCTGAGCGGTCAGGCGCTGATTATTCTCACCCAAAGTGATAAAAAGATCCCCTTGCTTATCAAAAGCTAATTTGCCGCCAAAATGGTTGCCGGTTGATAACTTGGGCCGTTGGCGGAAGAAAACGGTGAAGTTTTCAACAGCAGTGCCTTGCGGATTAAGGCGACCATAGCCCACCGCAGTACCGGCTTTTCCGTTCTTTCCCTCTTCAGCAAAACTAAGGTAGACGCGCCTGTCTTGGGCAAATTTAGGTGATAATGCGACTTCCAATAAGCCACCTTGCCCCTTGGAATACACTGCGGGCACGCCTTTCAAGGGTTCTGACAGCGGTTTTCCCTGTTGCCATAACCTAAGTTGCCCGGATCGTTCGGTGATCAAAATCCCCTCATTATCCGGTAGAAATGCCAGTGACCAGGGGTGATCCAACCCATTTTGTAGCTCAGTTATCGTCACTGTGGAGGTTGGGGCGGCGATGGCCGATGCGGAGATAAACACACTCAGCAAAAGTAATTTTAATAGTTGAAAATACAGTCGAGAGGCTGGTGTTTTATTTTCTAATAACGTCATTAGTCACTCCATAAATAGGCAAGCACCTGTTAACTTTAGAGTATTAAGTCGGAATCGGCTATTTTTGCCCCTAAAGGACTGTGTATTGGCTGTATGTGGAGGAGGATGGCGGCCATGCTCTTCGCTTCACGAATAAAGCTGTTGCGCTGAACCTGCCGAAAAGTGAGAAAGTTTGGATGAAACGATTATCAAACCAATAAGATTTCCTAATTTATTCTTTTATCGATTTTAATCGATTTTATTGTAGTGCCTCGCTGTTCCAAAATCAGCTAATAATAACTAACTATATGAAATGAAAATGAATTAAACTTAATTCGCCGAGCAAAAAAATAATCATTTTGCGATAACCATCACATTGTAATAACTGAGAAATGTGAAGGCTATCAATGTGAAAAGTCAATATTAGACGATTATTGCTATGCTTGAATTACTGGATTGGCTGTCAACTCCGTATACTGCCGACAACCAGAAACAATGGGGCTGGGCAAGGGGCACGATAAAGTACAGGTAAACGGAATTCACCATTGCACTGGCATATGAATAACTTGTGTCTTTTGAACATCAAAAGGTGTTGGGTATGGAAAAGAAAAAAATTTATCTATTTTGTTCTGCCGGTATGTCTACCTCATTACTGGTTTCCAAAATGAAAGTACAAGCAGAGAAGTATGAAGTGCCAGTGATTATCAATGCTTACCCGGAAGCACTGGCCGCGCAGCATGGGATTGAAGCCGATGTGATCCTCTTAGGGCCACAGATTGCTTATATGTTGCCTGAAGTCACCAAAATGTTCCCTAACAAACCCGTCGAAGTGATTGATTCTATCCTGTACGGCAAGGTCGATGGTTTAGGGGTATTAAAAGCTGCTGTTGCCGCAATAAAAAAAGCAAAACAATAAGGGGAGCACTGTGAGCGCATTTATTAATTCTCTGGAAAGGGCCATATTGCCCTTCGCCATTAAAATTGGCAAACAGCAACATATTAATGCCATCAAGAATGGGTTCATTCGGCTGATGCCGCTAACCCTGACGGGTGCTATGTTTGTACTTATCAATAACGTTTTCTTGAGTTTTGGTGAAGGGTCATTCTTTTTCTCGATGGGTGTTCGGCTAGACGCCGATACCATCACCACGCTCAATGGTTTTAAAGCGATAGGCGGCAACGTTTACAACGGTACTCTCGGTATCATGTCGTTAATGACGCCATTCTTTATCAGTATGGCTCTGGCTGAAGAGAAAAGAGTCGATCCGCTGGCTTCAGCACTGCTGGCGATTGCTGCCTTTATGACCGTGACCCCATACAGTGTTGGCGATGCCTATGCGGTAGGTGCCAACTGGTTAGGTGGTGCAAATATTATATCCGGTATTATTATCGGCTTGGTGGTGGCAGAGGTCTTCGCCTTCATCGTGCGCCGTAACTGGGTTATCCGCCTGCCAGACAGTGTCCCGACTTCAGTTTCCCGTTCTTTCTCTGCACTGATTCCTGGTTTTATCATTCTGTCCATCATGGGGGTGATTGCCTATGCCCTTGGATTACATGGCACCAACTTCCACCAGATCATTATGGACACCATTTCAGCTCCGCTGTCTAAGATGGGCAGTGTTGTAGGATGGGTGTATGTGATGTGCTCTTCACTGTTGTGGTTCTTCGGGATACACGGTGCGATGGCATTATCTGCATTGGAAAGTGGCATTATGATGCCATTTGCATTGGAAAACGTGGCGACATATACCCAATATGGCTCGGTTGCTGCGGCCTTGGCTGCTGGCAAAGAATTCCATATGTGGGCCAAGCCTTTTGTTGATTCCTATATCTTCCTTGGCGGAACCGGGGCAACACTGGGGCTGGTTATTGCTATCTTTATTGGTTCTCGCCGTGAAGATTATCGTCAGGTGGCAAAACTGGGCGCTCCAGCCAGTATCTTCCAGATTAACGAACCAATTCTGTTTGGTTTACCGGTTATTATGAACCCGCTGTTCTTTATTCCGTTTATCCTGGTTCAACCGGTATTAGCCATTATCACTTCAATTGCGTATTACACCGGTTTTATTCCGCCAATCACCAATATTGCACCTTGGACCATGCCTGTCGGATTAGGGGCTTTCTTTAACACCAACGGCAGTATTGCGGCGATGCTATTAAGTTTGTTCAACCTTGGTATTGCCACAATGATTTATCTACCCTTTGTGATTATTGCCAATAAAGCACAAAACGCGATAGACAGTGAAGTTCAAAGCGAAGAAGAAATAGCAGATAGCTTGAAATTCTAAGGGTAAAACCCATTTAACGTATGAGGTTGGAGGCTGGAATGAAATATCAATTTCCCGAGAATTTTTGGTGGGGTAGTGCCACTTCTGCAACCCAATCTGAAGGGGCGTCATTGCGGGATGGTAAAAGCCAGAATATCTTTGATTATTGGTATGACATCGCACCAGAACGTTTTCATGGCCAAGTTGGCCCGGAAAACACCTCCACCTTTTACGATAATTATCAGCAGGATATTTTGCTGTTAAAAGCATTAGGTCATAACACTTTCAGGACATCGATTTCATGGTCGAGACTGATCCCAACCGGTGACGGCGAGCTTAATCCTAAAGCCGTCACCTTTTATAACGCGGTCATTGACGCCTTACTGGCAAATGGCATCACGCCATTTATCAACCTCTACCATTTTGATATGCCATTGTGCATGCAAGAGAAAGGCGGCTGGGAAAGCCGTGCGGTGGTTGATGCTTATGCTCGCTATGCCAAAATCTGCTTTACCTTGTTTGGTGACCGGGTAAAACACTGGTTTACCTTTAACGAGCCAGTGGTGCCGGTTGAAGCTGGCTATCTGAACGACTTACATTATCCTTGTGTGGTAGATTTTAACCGAGCGGTAACTGTGGCCTACCATAGTGTCCTGGCACACGCCAAAGCCGTTGAAAACTATCGGGAACTGAAGCAGGGGGGGGGTATTGGCATCATTTTGAACCTCACCCCAACCTATCCTCGCTCTGATAGTATTCCCGATAATGTGGCTGCAAATCACGCCGATCTGCTACTTAATCGTAGCTTTCTCGATCCCGTCACTAAAGGTACTTACCCTGACGAACTGATTGCATTGTTGCGTGAGCATGACTTGCTACCCAATATCGAACCCGGCGATTGCCAACTTATTACTAATGGCGTCGTTGATTTATTAGGCGTTAACTATTACCAGCCAAGAAGAGTCAAGGCGAAAGATATTACAACCCCTATGGGCCAGGTGAAAACGCCAGAAGACTTGTTTAGCTTTTATGAGATGCCGGGGCGGAAAGTTAATCCGCATCGTGGCTGGGAAATTTATGAAAAAGGGTTGTATGACATTCTGACCAACCTGAAACAGAATTATGGCAATATTCCCTGCTATATCTCTGAGAATGGCATGGGGGTTGAGGGCGAAGAGCAATTTATCACCCCATCTGGCTGGGTTGAAGATGAATATCGCATTGAGTTCATTCGCGAGCATCTAAAATGGTTACATCGAGCCTTGCAAGAGGGCTGTAATTGTAAAGGCTATCATCTGTGGACTTTTATTGATTGCTGGTCTTGGCTTAATGCTTATAAAAATCGTTATGGATTAGTGCGATTGAATATCGCAGATCAATCGCGGGTCATAAAGAAAAGTGGTTATTGGTTTGCGGATGTTGCAAGGCAAAACGGCTTTAATTAACGGCTTTAATTTACGGAGTAGTAACAGTATGTTTGATTTAGATAAAATCGTTGATGATGTGCAACCTACCGATGAACTGGAAGATGTGGTCATGGGGTTGATTATCAACGCAGGGCAAGCCCGGAGTTTGGCCTATAAAGCATTGAAACAGGCCAAAACAGGTGATTTTGCCCAAGCAGAAGAGCTGATGGCACAATCGCGCAAGGCATTGAACGAAGCGCATCTGGTACAAACTCAGCTTATTGAAGCCGATCAAGGTGAGGGGAAAACCCGAGTCACGTTGGTATTAGTGCATGCCCAGGATCATTTGATGAATGCGATGTTAGCCCGAGAGTTGATTTCAGAACTCATTGAATTACATCAAAAAATAAGCTAATCGATACCAGTGGCTGTTGGTTTTTAAAATAAGAGAGTGAAGGTAAATAAGATGGAAGTCAGATTAGTACGTGAAAAAGACTTTTTTAACGGAAAAGAATTCCATCTGTTTATTTATAACAAAACGGAGAGCGCGACAGGCTTACACCAACATGATTACTATGAATACACCCTGATATTAACCGGTATGTGTTATCAGGAGATTAATGGTAAGCGCGTTTTTTTAGAACGTGGCGATTTTGTTTTTATCCCCATGGGTTCTCATCATCAAAGTTTCTATGATTTTGGTGCCACGCGAATATTAAACGTTGGGATCAGAAAATCTTTCTTTGAAGAGCACTATTCCCATCTACTCTCCCGACCTATTGTGGCTTCGCAGGCTTATCGCCTGAAAGGTGATTTTCTTTCTTATATTGAATCAGCTATTTCTGCGCCACATTTTAGGGAAGATGAGCTGACAGAATTGGTCGAACTGCTGACATTCTATGTGACTAACCGTATCAGCCATTATAAAGAGACTGAAACTAACGATGACATACCGCAGTGGTTAAAAAACAGTATCGACAAAATGCATGATAAATCGATGTTTGGTGAGAAAGCCTTGGTAAACATGATTGCGCTGTCGGGAAAAACGCAAGAATACCTGACTCGTGCCACTCGGCGTTATTATCAGAAAACGCCAATGCAGATTATTAATGAAATCAGAATTAATTTTGCCAAAACCCAGCTCGAAATGACGAATTACTTTGTTTCCGATATTGCTTTCGAAGCGGGATACAGTGATACCACGTTATTTATCAAAAACTTCAAGAAATTGACCTCTTTTACGCCGGGAAATTACCGCAAGAAATTCAACTGCGTCAGAGACGGATTATCCGATTAGTTTCCGGTTTTATATTTTTCTCCCGGAATAGACCGATAAGGCACCCTCAATGGAAAAGTTACTTATTGTTAATGCTGATGATTTTGGTCTATGCAAAGGCCAAAGTTACGGAATTATTGAAGCATTTCGGCATGGTATTGTTTCATCAACCACTGCAATGATGAATTGTGCAGATATCTATCATGCGGCGGAACTGAGCAAGCAAAACCCTGCATTGCCAGTAGGTATGCACTTTGTTCTGACTTACGGTCGGCCCTTAACTGCCATGCCTTCATTGGTGGATGCCAAGGGTGAACTGGGTAAATGGCTATGGGCTCGGGCCGAAGCGGGTGAGTTAAATTTGGATGAAATTGCCCAAGAATTGACTGCGCAATTTAACAAATTCGTCGCTGTGTTTGGCCGCCCACCAACTCATATTGATAGCCATCATCATGTCCATATGTTGCCCCAGATTTATCCGTTGATTGAATCTTTTGCCCACGAAAAATCACTACCATTACGTATTGATCGCCATGAGGCGCAACAGCAGGGCATGGTGCTGAATAATCCCCGTAGCACCGAGTGGTTTGATGCCGGATTTTATGGCGAGAATCTGACAGAACAGTCTTTTTTGCAGTTGTTAGCAACCGCGGATCAAAATGGAATTAATACCATTGAGGTGATGTGCCACCCTGCCTTTATAGACAAAATTCTGATGACCAGCGGTTACTGCTATCCACGACTTACTGAGTTGGAAGTATTGACGTCGCCAGCATTAAAGCAATCTATCACCGATCGTGGTTACCGTTTGGGATCGTATTTGGACTGTTAAATTCGAGTTTGTGCGAGTGCCAATTAACTTATTAATTTCATTATCAAAAAAGGGTAATAAGTAGCCGCTATTATTACCCTCACCTCTAAAGAACGGGCTATTTTCGCTGGCTGACCTTTATCTTCAGTGGCTGATAATACTGCGGATCAAAGGTTGATAGTGACAAATTGACCAAGGTGTTATTGCTATGTATTTCGCTGGCCTCAACGATGCTGATCGTGCTGGCTTTCTCCACCGCATCACATTCGAACTCCGTTGCTGTCTCAACAGAACGAGTGGCATCACTGTCGCCAAAAGGAGGCACATCCAGTGTGCCCTCGCTCAGAGGGTGACCGGTCTTGTCATTAAGCTGTATTGTGACAGATAGATGACCGAATTCTCCGGCACCACCATTATCCAGCCTGAACACCAGTGAGCACATCCCCTGGATCCACATGCTATCAGTATTACGAATACTGATGTAACGCTGTTCTTCGGCCAGGCTGGCCGAATGCCAGCCCAACCCTAAAAACAAACTTGCCAGCAATAGTTTCACTGTCCGTTTCATAAACTGTTTTACTGATCCTGGTTATAGGGTTAGTGTCAATGGATTGTGTTGGTTTGCTTGCAGCTTTCCAACCAGACTGCCGTATCAATCTTGCCATTTTCCAAATATTTCTGCTGATTTTGCCAGTGTGCGGCCAGGAAAGGCTTAAGACCCGTGAGTCGTTTGTTAAGTGTTAGCATTTGCTCGAACACTGAGACTTCACGTTTAAGCCCATCTTGCCCATATAGGGTTGCCGAATCGACCAAACTGCTGGCGTAGTAACCGGTCAGTTGCTGGAGTCTGTCAGATTGCTCGCCCAGCTTGGTTTTACGGGTGGCACAATTTGTATCGCTTGCGTCTTTGTCTTTACACAATAGTTCGTAATTATGATTTAAGAAATCGAGGAATCGGCCGTCATCCTGTAACTTGGTGCATAGGAAGGAGCCTAGATTTAGGCTGGCACGGATAGACTGAACGCGCTCTTCCTGCTGTTTTTGATTACTGGCACGTAGCTGATTTTCTAACTCTTTTAATTTTTGTTTCAGGGCACCATCGTCGACATGAGAAGCGAGGCTGCTCAGGGCTTTGGCCGTATCTTTTGTTTCATCGGTTTTCTTTTTGTTAGCCTGGTGTTCTGCACCGAGGGTTTCCCAGCTTTTTTCAAGTTGTTTAACTTTATCGGTTGAGGTGATGGTTGGCGCAACCATCACCAGACGCAGGCCCGTTGTTTTACTGGTGAATGGGGTGGCCTGGTCGTAGTAGTTCACTTCTTTACGCGCCGCGCTGCGAATTTCTGTCGGGCCTGAGAGGATGTTACCGCCACGAACAACGTAGCCCCCGGCCTGACCATGTAAGCGGTTTAACTTATTGAGATAAAACGGGGTAAACATCATTTCTGAAATATTACCCAGCATGTCATACAGGCCAAGAGGGTTAGGGTTCAGCAGTCCAATCAGCTGTACTTTGCCGTTGGAAGACTGCGCACCTGAAAACCATTCATAATTCTTAATGTCATCCATGGGGTAGCGCAGATCGCGGAATTCGGCGCTGTTAACTTTCAAACCGCCACGTGCGGCAAACTCCCATTCGACTTCGGTTGGTAGGCGCAAAAAACCAGGATTACCATCTTCTTTCGGCAGCTTATCCGCGGCATTGGTACGCAGCCACTGGTTGTATTTATCGGCGACAGTCACCGCAGCGAACCAGCTCATTCCGGTAGCGGGTAAACTGAGCTTACGTGAAGGAGTGGGGCAGGAGCCTTCCGTCAATGCTTGATATTGCAAGGTGGTAAGTTCGTATTTAGCCATCAGGTAATAACGTCCCTTACCTTTTTTCGCCTCAGCGAAGCTTCCAGCAATAAAAGCAGGATAACTATGTTCGATGACGCCCCAGTCTCCACCATCCTGACCCAGCGTAATGGGCATATCATCAAGAGGCTCCGCCATGGGGATCTCGACCCGACGGAAAACCATTGAGCCTTCACAGGGCATAGGTAAGACGATATCTTCATCATCCGGCTTGGGATTCCAGGTATTCACAGCCCAGGGTTCCGCCAGTGCAGAAGATACATTGGCGAGTAGGCCGAGAGCTAACCAGTACGGCAGTGAGGAAGGCGTTAAGGTCACAAACAATCTCCGCTAATCAATAAGTTGACTGAAAAATGAGGAGGCAGGCTCACACCTCGCGCAGGCTTTGCGCAGGTTCAATAATAATGGCCCGATAAGCCCCAATACTGGCAACCAGTAGTGCCACGACAACTGTGATGGCCATTGCCAGGAAGCTATGTCCTAAGGTGATTTTACAAAGCATCTGGTCGGTCGCCTGACTACCGGCTAACACCCGGTTAAAAATCTGACTGGCGATAAGATAGATGCTGTAGCCACCGACATAAGCCAGCAGACTAAGCAAGCAGCCTTGTAATATCACGTATCCCCCCACCGCTGTGCTGGTGAAACCCAGAAGACGCAGTACGGCAATGTGTTTACGTTTGCGATCAACGTTGGCGATAAATGAACCGATGAGAGAGGCAATACAACCAATAAGTGCAGTGGCTGCAATGGTATTAAAAATAACGCCCAGCACTCGGTTGATGCTTTTCACATTTTCAATATCCGCCAGTCGGCTGGTGGTTTCGATGCGTTGTGCCCGTAGGTCGCTCTCAAGGCTGGCAACATAGTCGATACTTTTGGCATACAGCCTGGCGCGGGCATAGAGCGGTGGTTTGGCACTTATTGGCTGGCCGCTGGTCACACCAAGGGCTGAGATAGCGTAGCCGTCTCTGAAATGCTCAAGCATCAGGAGCAGAGTCGGCTGGGTAAATATGGCCGCCCGGTTGAAATAGGTGGCCGGTAATATGCCGACAACAGTCAGATCTTTACGCCCCCATTCCCGTCGCTCTTCCAGCTGACGGCTCACGCGCAGGGTGAGGGTATCACCGACGTTGACTGCAAGTTTTCGTGCGGCTTCTTGGGTTAAGATGATCTCATTTTCATGCTGGATCTCAAGCTTACCTAACAGTGGGTCACCGATATCGGTTGGAATCACTTCGGCATTTTCGATGAAATGGCTGCTGTCCACCTGTAGGTCGGCAAGGGTATTGAGCGAACGTGTCTGCCCAATTGCAAAGCCCACGTCAGGGCGCTGACGTAACTGTTCTATCCAACCTTGATCATAACTGCCACTACTCAGCATTCTGATTTCCAAATTACGGGGATCATTGGCCAAGTCATCCTGCAACTGGCTGATAATGCCAAACCGTAAACCGAACAGCAGTAATAGTGGGGCTATAACCGCGACCAGAGAGGAAACAATACAAAAAGAGATAATGCGATCGTGCCACAGATCTTGCAGTGCCAGGCGGCTCAGCAACAGGGGGCGATTAAAGGACAAAGTGGGTACCCCTCTTGGCTTGTGCTTCAGGCAGGTCAGATGCACCTAAGTCAAGACGGGCAACTAAACAAGGTAAATTGAAACGTTGCACCAGCGGCCAGTCATGACAGACAACCAGCGCCATCATGCCTTCCTGAGCAACCAGGTCGATAAACAGGCTAAATAGCTGCTGTGCATTGTAGGGATCAAGTGCGGCAGTGGGTTCGTCGGCCAGCACCACTCCAGGGCGGTGCATAATGGCACGAGCAAATGCGGTTCTCTGTCTTTCACCGAATGACAATTGCGCCGGGTACTTACTTAGTAGTGGGCCAAGCTTCAGGGCATCAATGACCCTGCTCAGCATGGCTTTATCCGGAACTATGTCAAGCAACTGGCACGGAAGCCGTATGTTGTCCTGCACGTTCAGAAAGGGAAGCAGACCACCATTTTGCAGTATAAATCCCAGATGGCGGGCGCGAATATCGGCCAGTTTCGCTTGCTGATTGCGATTGAGAAGTGTGGCAACATCGAGTGGTTTTTCATCATACAACTCGAAACGCCCGATGCTGGCAGGGCGCAGCAATAAGCCAATCGCTTCGAGTAGTGTACTTTTGCCACAACCGCTTTCACCGGTGACGGCCACTATCTGACCAGGCCGCAGAGTAAGCTGCGGCAGATAGACATGATGAGCCTGAGCGCCCTGGCCACGTACAACACACAAATTGTCTATGTATAGCATCAGGGCATCATTTCCAGCGGTACCGGGTAGACGCGATCTCGGGGATCGCTGCCTTTGGCTAGTTCAACCCAGCGATCAACATCGGCATTATATTTCTGGTAATGGCGCAGCTTGGCCGAAAGGGTGCGGATAAATTTCTCTTGCGACAAGCCATCCCAGCTTTTCCATGTCTCTTCATCAAGATTCAGGACGTCGCTGCGATAAGGTAGATCAGCAAGATATTCTCCTAACACACCGAGATCGTTGATTTTGGCATTTCCTTGCTGCTTTAACTGGTTAGGATCGGCACCCATGGTGGCGGCGACAGTGCGTAAGCGCTCAAACATTTTATCCGGCGAGATCATGCCTTCGTTAGCTGCTTGTAGGATCTGACTCACCACATCGCTCAGATCACTCAGTTGCCCCTTAGTCAGCAGTACGCGAACATCTGTAGTTGGGATGTTTTGCTTGATAAGGTCACGGTCGCTGATCCAGGCCTTAAATACCAGCGGTGCCTGGGTATCATTCTTTTTACCCAGCCAGGCCAGTTGCATGGCATGACCAATCAGTGCGGTATCTCCCAGCAATTTCTCCTCTGATGTCGATTTTTTTCCATCATCTTTAGCAAAGAGTGCACTGCCGATTGCCGGATCACCCATATAGGCAGACTTGACCTGCTCAGTGATAGCGCTCGCCAGTGTATCAACCTGCTGACCAAAGGTTTTCAGGTCACCGGCATCGACGGACTGGTAAAGGTTGGATTGTGTGCTGTCAAAGTTGGAGAGATCCCGGTACTGGCCTTCAGCTTTTGCATGGTCGTTTTTACCTGATGCAGTCTTCAGGTGCAGGGTATAAATAGCAATACCTCTGTTGCCTGCCTCGAGGCGCAACTGTTTGGCATCAAGACCCGTGGCTGACAGTTTGTTGCTGCCCTCAATGGCACCCGCGTCGGTGATTAAGACGATGTAACGTGCACCGAAAGGACTCCAGTCAATATTATCGATAGCAGACAGTACACCGGCATAAGCATCTTCATCGTACAGAGAGCTGGATACTTTGGCTTCTTTCAGGCCTGCGATTTTTTTCAGGAAATCCTCGCCATCTTTCACCTGATTGGGGTCGGCGAAGACCTTCGAGGTGTATTCCAGACCAGGCACTGCTTTAGTATTTGAGCGAAATGAAACCAGACCAAACTTAACCTGTTCTTGCAGGTGTTCCTGTTTAATTTTGTCGTAAATTTTGTTGACCGCTTCCTTCGTTCGCTCGATGTATGGGCCCATTGAAATGGTTGAGTCGATAACGAAAACTACCGTGGCATTAAAACCTTTAAGCTGGTTGATATCATCGCCCTGTTTGGCGTTGGGATCAGCCTTGCTAACGGAGGCTACGTTGAGTAAACGGGTGTAGAATCCACTTTCTGTCATCACCTCTTCACCGCTGAGGATCGGCAGCAGGTAGAACTGCTTTTGCAGATCAACAAAATATTCTGGTTCCTGAGCCAGAACGCCATCGGCACTGCCGTCGCGTTTCAGATGGGCGCGTAGTGGTGCAACTACCGAGACAGGGTCGGGAGCGGAGAGAATATCATCCAGGCTTTTTTTATCTTTGAAAAACACCAGCCGGTCACGGTTCGCAGGGTTGGTAAAGGCCAGGGTTAGCTGCATTTTCCAATCAACGGTGCATGACTGCGGTAACCAGCCAATGGTTTTGCCATAGCTGTCAGGCCCAATATTGAGCCAACTTTGCCCATTCACATCCGCTTTTTGATAAACATAAAAGCTGCTAAACGCTGGTTGTAATTCACCTTTATCATCGCCAGCCGCTGTGCCCAGTTTGCAGCCCGGTGTGGTCAAAACCCTTTGAAATAGGGTTTTCTTTCCTTCTTGCAACAGTGGTTTTTCGCCCTCAACTGCAAATACCTGACTTGCGAAAAGCAGGCCACATAAAGGCAGGGTCAGTCGAAGAAAATGCGTTTTCATCATTTTCTAAGCTCCTCAAGGCGTTGTTTCGCTTTTTGGTTGCTCGGATCGGTTTGCAGTACAGTTTCATACCAGTAAACAGCAGTATCTGGATCTGCGGTTTTGAAACACTCGCTTGGCTTATGACCCTGCGGATCGTATTCACCGGCATAAGCGAGAGCGACCTTAATATCGCCTCCCTGAGCACGGTTGGCATACAGGCGCTGGGCCACACCGCATTTATTGGCATCTTTAGCCGCCTGAATAATGGTCAGCAACTTGTCACTGTCGAGCTTCTGTTGCACGCAGTTCTGCACAAAATCCAGCTCACTCTGGCTTACCATATTAGTAGGCGAACACTCGCTGACATTGGATTTGGCTTCTGGTGCAGCTGTAATTGCCGGAGTTTCCGGTTGTTTGTCCACAGCAGCAGGCTGAGTAGTATTACTGTCCCGATCCATAAACCACCATAGCGCTCCGGCGGCAATCAGCAGCACCAGCAATCCGGTAGCGATCATCGGAATAAGGGAACTGCTGCGTTTGGGCTGAGGTGGTGCAGGTGCCGGGATCGGTTCTGCTGGTGTTGGCTCAGGTTCTGCTACCGGAACAGACTCTGGTGCTGGAGTTGGTGTGGTCAATAGGGTACTACCGCTGTAGTTGCCAGTTTGTCCACGAGCATCGGATGAGAACAACTCATCGCGTACCAGTTGTAGTGTCGTACTGCGGGTTTCACCCGATGTCAGTTGGACCTGAATTTGTACCTGGCTTGCTCTCTCCAACAGTGGGTCGAGGATGGTCGGGCCAATACGAAAACCGCTACCATTGTTAAACGGATAACCGCCATCGATGGTAAACCAGTGCGGAGCTGAGCTCCAGCTGTTGTCAGGTTGCAGATAGTTTTGCTCATTGTTGCAAAGGCTAAAGGTCAGGTTTGACAGTTCGGCCTGTTCACCACGCAGGCGAATCATCAATTGCGCAGTACCCGGCTCAGATGGTTGGCAGGGGACGATTTTTGCTAGCATGACAAGTTCTCTTGTTTCATTTGGCCGATGATTTGGCCAAGTTGGCGGTTATGTTCAAAGGAGATGTCGCGGGTGGCACTATGGCCCGCATTGTCCAGGATGATTGTCATTAATGCTGATAACCAGTCCCCCATATAGGCGACACCTGGCTGCGGGGTGACAGAGGCCAGCTGTGGCAGCTCATCACTGGCAAGGGAGGTCTGACGGGCAAAGACTTTCTGCTTCTCCCCCACATAGCTATTGGGGATGTGCTCTTCTGGCAAAGAGAGGTAGCCAAACCAGGCAATAAAGTCGCGGATGGTCAGTTGAGCACGCAGAACCTGGCGGGCCTTCAACTGACTACGGAGCGTGCCTGCCTGCTCCTGTCCTGACAGCGCGTGTTTCAATTTGCCCTCAAGATCCAAACGCGTGGCCGCAGTGATCAGCTCTTCGCACAACAGATTGATCATCTCGCTGTTCATTCCCAGTTGTTGCCATTGAGTGATTTGCTGCGACAATTCTCTCAAGTGCGCCACCCAGGCTTTGAATACCTGATGGGCGAATTCGTCATCCCGACCTATGCGTTCTGGTGCGGGGGCGGATTCAACAACGACGGTCTGATCACCAACAGGTATATTGCCGAAAGGATTGCTGGCAAAGGGGTTACTGCCAAAAGGATTGGTAGCAAAGACATTCTGCGGACGCTGTTCAGCGCCAGCTTGCGGCTCTTGATCCTGATTACGAATACTCAGATAGATATTGTGTAGCTTTTGGGAAGGCAGATCCAGACAACTGATCATCTCACCCAAGCTATGTGGGTAGGCGGACAAACCTTGCCACAGATCTTTGGCAATGGCTTGTTTTTTAACGATCTGGCCGTCACCGTCTTGTTCGTGCCAACGACCAAGGTGTTGATCACCGGTTTCGTGTCGGCATTGCAGTAACTGTTCACGCAGACGCTGCAATTTAAACTCCAGATGGGCGACACCGCGTAAAGCCCCAGTCAGGCGGGAAATCCCCCCATCGTTGAGCTTAAGCATCTCCAGCCACGCTTCTTGCGGCTCGGCAATGTGATGGCGTACGTGATTGCCAGTGATAAAGACACGGCCCATGGTGTCGAGCACATCACGATAGCGTTCAGCGAGAGCCACTTCTTTAAGGCTCTCCTGACCGGGTACATTTTCAAGGGTCAGGAAGGGGTTATCCATACCCGGTTTACGAACCAGGAAGCAGTTATCAAATGGTTTGCCTGGTGACCACTCTTTTAACCAGTCGTACTGGGCAAAACGTTCCAGCAGAGTCATATGCAGCATGCCTTCCCAAGCCTCTTTTAACTGACTTTCGGTTTTTTTCAGATTGTCAGCGATGCGCATATCACACATGGTAATGGCCCAGAACAAGCCTGCTTTGCTTTTCCCGCGCTCCTCTGCGGTTTTGCCTTGCGTCTTCTCCACCCAGCGCGTGAGTACTGGACCAACATCAGAAACATCGCTCTGCTTAAACGAGCTGGCGCACACCACCAGGGCATTCATCTCTTGGTTATCGGTGTAGCGCTCAAAAAGGTAAGCGACTTTGCCGCGTAGCAACAGTTGCGATACCGGATTCTGACCATCTTGAGCCGCATCTTTCAGGGCGAGGAGCTTGAGCCGCCCGCGATAGCCGGGGAAGTCGAGTAAGTCGACCTGCTCCATCACACTATTATTGGTGACTTCTGCCAGCGGGAAAATAAGCTCAGAGGTCAACGCCGCCAGCTCAGCTTGCGACAAAGTGGCGCTGCCGGTTTGCTGATTCTCTTTCCAGAAGCGTATTTCGACGGTGCGATCCTGATTCGAACCGAGACGATTCAGGCTGTCGACATTCATAATGCTGCCGCTGCTGTGATCTATAAGTGTTTCTAAGGGGGCAAACACCATTTGGGCGTGGTTCAGTTTCGCGAGCACATTTGCCAGTGAACGATAGGTTTCGGTTAGCTCAGGTTGCTCACCCCACAGCAGGGAGAAGAGGTCGGCACGTTCGTGTGAGTTGAGCGCGGGGGCGATTTTAAGCACTTGCGGCCACCAGGCGTGCTCCAGCTTCTCGACTGATTTTTTGAATGACGCGTTGAGATAATCCCACAGCGCCACCACGTCCTCACTACTGACACCATTATTGGCGCTAGCTTGGGCTGCACGTTGCAGGAAAGGACGCAGGCGCTCTTCAATACGGTTCTCGTCAATTTTATAATTCAGGTGCTCGTGGTTGAAATCATTAAACCAAGTGTTGGCGAGGATTTTTGCCAGATCAATTTCACTAAACAGGCGTAAAGGGATCGGGTAACCCGCCGGGGCATCGGGCGCGTGTCGGGTAAAACGAGTGACCAGGCCGGTCGCCTCTTTACCCCCGCCGACTGGATTGACCTCTTTAATAAAATCAACCACCTGGGTGCCATAGCGCGCTTCCAACTCGCCATTGCTACCCGCCGCTAATGCGGAGATAAGATAGGACTTACCCGCCTGCGAGATACCGAAGAAACCCACCGTCATCGGGGTGGTGGAGACTTGAGTGAGGCTATTGGCCAAATTGCGGGTGCGCAGCAAACTCAGGTTGAGATTGTCTGCTTCGTTGTCCAGGCGGCGAGAGCTGGTTCGCACGCTATTAACCCAACCCAGTGCATCCTGGCACCCCTGAGCGATGGCAGCCCAACCTTGTTGCAGAGTATTTTGATCGTTGTTCATTATTTTTTCACACTCCCGCTATCGAGCCAGTGTCGACTGTCAATGAGTCCCGTATCGGGCATGGTATTAAGTTCCAGCTCTAAATCATTCTTGCTGAAAGATTTATCGGTATTGCTGCTCACATGGGCGATGGTTAGACGATCGCTGATTAGCCCTAGTTTTTTAGCGGCTTTTCCTTTATCTCCTTTATCAATTGTCAGCCTGACTTTGAGGTATGGAGAGCCGCTGTCTGTGGAGGTCGCCTTTGAGAATTTTTCACGCCCAGACTCGCTAAAACGTAGGGTGTACAGGGGGGCTGCGGGCCAGCGCTCTGCATCTAACTGGCGATAACCTAAGCGCAGGTCGCCACGCATGACGATGTTTTGCGTTGTTGCCTCTCCCTCTTGCTCCATTACCAATGGCAATTTAATCTGCCCGTCTTCTGATTCGATGTGACGATAGATAACATCGGCATCGTGGATCAGGTTATCCATATCGATGATGCCGATATGGCGAATAGTTGAATAAGGTTTCAGCGCCGAGATTCGGAAATGGAAGTTGGGAATACTGTGGTTAGCACACAACTGCGACAGCATTGCGCCCACTGATGCGGTGCTCTTTGGATCGTCAATATGGCCGTTTTTATGGAACGGATACCAGGTCCCTGTCTGGTAGCCATGCAGTGATAAAATGCGCCCCGGAGGTAATGGCAGGTTGCGACGGACAATAGCCTGAATCCCCGGCAGTTGCGACGGACGACCGGTAAGCAGCAGTAGATCGCAGTGATAACAGGATAAAACTTCGCACAGTGCGGTAAGAACTTTATCGATGTTGAACTTACCTGAGCATAAATCATTGTGCATCTTTGCAAGCGTAAGATTGAGGTTGATGTCAGTCAGTTTGAAGTCATTAGGGCCACCCGCCTTTTGTACTTCCCTGCGTACAAAGCCCTCAACCTCATCACTGATACTGTCAACAGGCAGTAACTCACTAACCCGCTGATTGATCAGTAGATGGGTCTGATCATTCTGCGGATCATATTGCTCATAGCGGGTCAATATGTGCAGAGCTAGTGGCACAAATAGCTGTAAGCTCAGTTGCTGACGCAGTACTGCTTCGGCGGCACTGATATTTTGTGAACCACACAACTGGGACATCAGCGTTTCGACTGTATGCACACCCGCTTCACGTAGTGATAACTCGAAAGCAGGAAGAACGTAGGACTGAATCACATCGAGCAGAATGTCATCGCCTGCGATTTTGAAGCTGTCACGAAAGCGCTGGTGGGGAATGATATGCACATTAGCGCCACCGCCGGACACCCCATTACGATCCAGTCGATAGTCGGTGATGACCAGATCCGTTGTGCCACCGCCGATATCAATTGACGCAATGGTGATGGTTTCCCGCTCTTTACGATCCGGGCGACCCAAGGTATCGAAAAACACCTCAGGGTGACCGGCGAAGTTCTGGTTGATCTCGGTATAGAGATACACCAGTTGAGCACAGGAGGCTTCATCCCATTCCACGCGAATTTTAGGCAGTGGGATCTTGAGATTCCCTTTGTTGTGCTCTTCGTTTCCATCGGCATAAGGATCATTCTCGCCAGTATGCCAGCGCAGAGATTTCCACACTAAACCAACGGCCTGGCGCATTCTTTCATCAAGAATACAGCGTTCCGCCATCGGCAGACCTGGTGGAACCGTCAGAATAATATGCCGAAGTTGACGAGGGAGACCGGCATGTCCTTCACGAATGCGCTGTTCCGGGCTATTGATCTGACTGATGGCTTGGGTCAATACCTCCGACAACATAAAGGTCATCAGCGAACTGCGTGAGTAGCGTGGCGTGAAGACTGGAATACGATCCATCTCGTCTTCAATGGTGTGCAGTGCCTCGCCTTTTTCATCAATTAAATTGGCAAAGGGGGCGGCAGTGGCGAGGGGGTTGGTATCCTGTACATAGCTGCCGTTGAAGCGCCAGCCCTGACCATAAAATTTCTCATCCCACAGGTAGCGTTTTGGGCTGGATAGCCCGGTAGAGCCTTCACTTCCCCGACGGCGTGAAGCTAAACGGCTGGCTTCCCTACCAATGCGGGCTATCGTCGGCCACTGGAACGCGTCGTGGCGGCCGCTGCGCACCGAGCAGTGGTCTTTGCCAAAAAATGCCTGCGAGAACTCAACCTTACTTTCAAAGGGATCGGTATAGATATGTTCAGGAGCACTAAGATCGCGCAGTTTCAGCACATAATTGTGCATTAAGCCGGATCCTGACTGCCCGTGATCTTCAATTAAAATGCCACAGGTACGAGAGTTACCGACATCAAGGATCAGATCGACCGGGATAGGTTTAATGGCGTTAACTTCCCGATTGGCGATCACCTTAAATTGTGGCAGTTCAACCGATGGCTCAGTCTGGGTTTGTAGACCTTCCAGCGGAATAGCCATTAACGACAGCAAATTGAGATAGTGCGCCAGTGGATATTGTTGGGCTATCTCATCTTCGCGCTCATCGATGTCCCGGCCTTTGCTGGCTTCTTTAAATACTTCGGTCAGCCAGTCTTTTACCCAGTCCTGGGTCAAATACCAGTTGAGTGCATAGGTGGCGGTTGCCACTGCAAAGGTGGCTCCGGCATTCACATCCTCATGATTAGGACTGAGGTCGGCTGCCGATTGCTGTTTTGCCATGATTCGGGTATCGATAGCCAGCGTCATACGGTGGCTATGGCCATCTATATCGGGTTCAGGCAGTTTCACTATCCGAAAACGAGCCCAGTTCAGTGGCCCTTCCTGGTAAATATTCGGCAGGCTAAAACGAAATAGGGGGAGAGGCAGCCAGGTACTGTCCAGTAATTTAAGACTCTGCTCGGTAGGAACGTCGTATTGGCTTTTGGCTTTCTCAATATTGTCAGGCGTCGGCTGATAGAAATAGTAATCACGCTGCTCGTTGTAAATCAGACGAGTGAGCACGCCGTTCGCGAGTTTGACAAATTCACCCGCAGGTTGGCGTTTGAGGTTTAAGCCAAAATCCATAAACTGAATTCCGGAGTCACCGACCAAGGTGATCTGACGATCAAAAGAAACAATCTCAGGCAACATAATGTAATTCGTCCCTGTTTAAGTATTGGGTTGAAGCATACGAATGGGAAAAGTTTTATCCCCATCATTGTTGCCGACACAATCGGCGTGACCAGACGCAGGCGACTTGCACTCTATTTGGGGGCCAATAAAGTTTGAGCCATCGCTACATTTCATTTGTTCGGGATTCGTAATGTTGAGTGCACCTTGTTGTACACTCCCTCTGGCTGCGCCGGTGCAGGTTACGCCATTGGACTGACGTACGCTGACCGTGCCATTGCCTTGGTCAAAGTTGTATTGCAACTGCAACGGGCGGCCAGTGAATTTGTCCTGAATACCGCCATTGACCCGCCATTGCCCGTTAAGAAACTGAGCTGGGCCATCAGGCAAAGCGGTGGGAAGCGTTAGCGGTTCGCCCTGAGTGGGGATAACTGGCGGCATGGTATGAGGGACAACCGCAGGTTTTTGAGACTCTTTGTCTTGCATCTCAGGAGTGGCGGGAGGAACAGCATCAGCCGCAGGTTCGCTACCAGGGACTTCGCTATTGCTTACCGGCTCCTGCGTCTTGCTGGCAGTATCTGTTGCCTCTAGGGTGGGAGCGTTAGCCGTCGCAGAATCACCCGCCGCATGTGCGTGTGTGCTATCCAGAGTCTGATTTGTATCAGCTGAACTTTCTACCGGTACACTGGTGGCTGCGTTCGTTTCACCGGCTGTCATCGGAACATTTACGCTGGGGCTTACAAGAGGATTTCCGTCTAAGACTTGGTTATTCTGGGTATCGCTGGCTGGCTGTCTGAGGTTTTTCTCACCAGAGAATCCCGGTAGACCAGGAAGTGAAAGAGACGGAACGCAACCACGCAGCAATCCCAGTAGCAGGGCAAGAAAAAGCAGGGCGAAGAGTAACCAGAGTAACCAGCGCCAGCTCCAACGCCGGGTGCGCGTAACGCTCTCGGTTGTGTGGATTGTGGGGGATGCCAGTTGCGCCATCGGCTGAGCTAATGGGGCAATGGGAGTTTGCACCGGCACTGAGGAGGCTTGCAGCCAGTGCATGGGGTTGCGCTGCTCGCCGGTTGGGTGAAGAAAGCCCCAGAAAGTTATCACCAGCACCCCGTTAACCAGATAAAGAAATTCATCATCGGGGAAGTGGACAACTGATTTTAATAACTGCGCAAACACCTGGCGATCGCCGCCGGCACCACTTTTTTCTGCATTAAGCATCTGCTCGCTTAATGTTTGTACCGCTATCTGGAATTCGTCGAATTGCTGACGTGCGGAGGCACGTTCGCTTTCAGTTGCACCGCCCCATGGGATGACATCACCGGCAAAACTGCTGTACCAATCGGTCCGATCTCCACCTTGGTCATTTTGCGGAACGGCAAGATGTCGGGCCAGGTCGCGTCCGGCATCAAGGCGGTAGATGGCTTCACGTAGCTGAAATGCCATCTTAAACACAGGATAGCCAGTTTCACCCAGCGCCTTAAACGAAGAGTTATTTCCGGTACGTAACAGTGGTCCCTGAATCGAATTTCGCATTGTCTAAACCTTGTAGGGCTGTTAATTAATGCCAGTCATATAAATGTGGCTAATTTTTGCTCGCACCAGGTGTCCATTCAAAGCCCCAGCCATAATGCTTATCCAGTGATTGCCGATCGCGGTAGAAACTGTTGAGCCGTTCAACTTTGAGGTCGCCATCAACGTTCTTTAATCGTGCGATTGCCGCGACATTATTGAGTTCACTTCCATTAACCAACATAGAGCTGATTGGCGGCTGGCCCGGGACATAGATAGTGATAGTGGCATCGGTACCTTGCCAGTTATCTGTACCACCGTAGATGAAGCTATAAATCAGCACTTCATCAATTCCCTGCCATTGACTACCGTTGATAAAGAGCCATTCGCCATCTTGGTCGTCGCCCCCACGCAGATCTTTTTGCAACAACATAAATGGCAGTTTGTCGTAGTTGCCAAGAAGTTTACTGAGCGCCTCAACCCCACCTTTCTTGCCGTTTTTGAAACGAACAAATGCGGCAATATCCAGATCCACAGGTTCTTTATGTTGACCCTGTTGCCAGGTCAGATTGACCTTAATTCGCCCGAAGTCCTTTCTTTTTTCGAGATTGATACTCGGGTTATCCTGCGTTAACTGGGTGTTTTTGGGCGAGGTGTTGGTCATTGCTGACGGCGTTTCGCTCTGCACAGGAAGGACAGCAACAGGGCGGTTATGGCAGGTAAACCACCACCAGGCGAGTGCCAGCAAGAGCAATAATAACAACAGTAGCCACGGCAGGAATCGCCGCTGCCAGGGTAGCACTGCCACCGTAGCAGGGGATTCTTGTACCGGTATGGCCCAGTTGATTAATACGGGTTCACCACCGACGCTATAACAGGTCAGTTCCTGTGAATGGGTGAGCAGCGTTTGTAAAGCCTGAGCTGATTTCGCATCCCCACGAGCTTTAAGCTGTTCAATCAAGCCAGCAACAGTATCCTGATACAGCTGGCGTTTGCTCTGGATCTTGAGTTGTTCAGTGTCGCTCAGTGCTGACTGCGGAGTTGCCAGCCCTTGCCGCTCTGTCCACCACTCCAGATTACCTTCGGCGCTACGACGTGCGGTCGCATAAAGTAGCGCAAGAGAAGGGGGAAGATGACGGTGGATAATAGCGACCGTTTCCTCATAGGTGGCGAGGGTAGAATTATCAATTGGCGCTGATCTTGTTAGTCGTTGCATAGCCCAGATTCATTGTTGTTGTCATTAGCATCAGACACTGATCAGCAAAGTGGCAGCCATAAAAGGCGGCCACGCCAACGGCGCTTTTAATTAAGCGCGTTAGCTTGCTCAAGTATTGCGACTCTTTTTTGGGCTTCAGCAATTTTCTTCTCAATAGCGGCAATTTCATTGGCGCTATTGGCTTTCTGAGATTGGCGTTGCAACTCTTGTAGTTGCTTAATTTCTTGCTGGCGCTGCTTGTTATTCACTTTGCTTGACTGGAGTTTTTTAAGTGTCTGCGCCAGTTCAGATTGCGCCGCTGTTAACCTGGCTTGTTCATCTGCCAGCTTCTGGCTTGAGGCTTGCTCCCTTTTTTGGGTATCAGCAAGGTCTTGTTGTGCAATTTTATTGTCCCGTTGGCTTTGCAGTACCTGGCGTTCCTGCGCGTCAACTTTTTGTCTATATCCACCAGATGTTGTGCAGCTCAGCTTGGTAATAAAACTCGGATCCTGAGCATGTAAATCGCAGTCCTGGGGAGATGTGGCGCATCCGGTAAGTAACAACGAAGCGAGTAGTACGTATTTTCTCATGAAGGGACCCATGAATTGAGAATGCTGAATAAAATGTTGGGTACAGCAATAGGTATAAACAGGCCGATAATAATATCGGCCCATAATTATCAGCCCAATGAAATAGCTTGGCGTTGGCTGTATAAACCATTAGCTTCTGATTCCAGAGCGCTAATCTGACTATTAAGTTGGCTATATTCGGTGTTCAGCGTTTTCAGTTGGTTTTTCTCATCTGTACTGGTCGCTTTTTGTTCCTGTAGCGCTACTTTATAAGCAGCACTTTTTTCTTTCATAACCTTGATTTTGTCTTTCATGACTTTGATGTTGGCATCAACCTGCGCCAGTTCTTTATTGGCACTGGCTTTATCAAAGCCAGCATTGTCTTTCTGCAAGCTAATTCTGGTCAGTGTGGCATGGTTATCACTGATAACCTCTTTCATGGCGGCGGTTGTTTTCGCTAAGTCAGCGGTATCTTTGCTGATGTCTTTATCCATTGCCTGTAGGCGATCTGCGGTGGTGGCGTAATCTTTTTTCAGATTGTCCAGATAGTAGTTCGCAGCCATACCAGCAGCACATCCGGCAGCGCCACCCGCTGCGGCTCCGACCAAGACCTTCTTGCCATCTCCAGCCAATGCACCAGCCAGTGCACCAAGACCTGCGCCCGCTAGCGCACCAACGCCACAACCTTGGGCTGCTGAGCTGCTAAAGAACTTGGATTGTTCGTCACTGGTTAAGCGCGGATCAGGTTTGGTGCCAGATAAGAGAGAGCTGCCTGTATTGGCACAGCCACTAAGAAGAAGGCTCAGAGAAACAAGAAGACAGGTTGCACTACGCTTAAACTTATTCGCCATCGTTTTATCCTTAAATTAGCGAATGGAGCAGCGTGGATAAAGTGTGCTGTCCATCGACACTATTACTGTAATAAATTTTTAAAAATTCGGTGCCGCTTGTCACTCTCGCAGCATAAGACTCAATTTATAATCGCTTCAGAGTATGAAAATTTTCAGACCATTGAATTTGTTCTCACATCTTAAAATCACTGAAATATGCATAATGATCCTCAAAGCGTTAGGTGAATATCGGCAGGCAAACTCAAATCTTTAGTACTGGAAAGAAAAATCGCTGGGGGACGCTGAATAGGTTAATCAATGCTTTGTATTTACTCATAAAAATCGAGTTCAACTTTGTTTGGTATACCTAAACGTATACCAATGCAGGAAAGTGACACACCAATAAGCATGTTTTCCTAATATTCACTATCACTGATATGACGATTTGGTATTCAGGCAATGAAAGTAAAAGCAGGATACAACTCTTGTTTCAATAGTTCTCTGTATCGCCCAAACCGGATAAAAAAGAAAACATATGTTCGGTAAGTATTTCGGGCTATGACGTTTGACGAAGAGAAAGAACAGATATTGAAACTAATGGAAGAGAAAAAAATGTGGCGAAAGTCTCAGGGCGTGAAGCTGACCTTGTAGCTTTTACAAGCTGATACAGGATGACTATCACTTGGCCGGTATTGTGTAAGCAGTCATAACATATGCATAATAACTTTCTTCAGCGACTAAAGGTTCATCACGGAAAGTCGATATTTTCGCAGAGGACAGGTATTTCTGGTCATATTGTGACAACAGGGAAAATGAAAATGAGATTTATAACACTGTTAACAATGCTTTTCGCTATTTCCCTCCATGCTGAAGACCATGATTATGGGCCGCCCATCTCTATATGCCTGAACAAACATACTATTCCATATATCAACACGACGATTCCTGCTGAAAATATTGTTAATGATGCTTATAAGGCATGTGAGGATATTGTTCATGAATGGAATAATGAGCGTGCATCCTTGCCCAAGGAAATGGTAATCAAGCAGGATAAAGAATTTAGAGATATGTATGTAAGGATGATTAATATCCGCAGAAAAGTAGATGCTAACAAAAGATGAAAGCTTTTTTGCCCTTTATTATATGGCCTAGTGGTATCGGTCTGCTGAGAGCGAAAAGCGAACCTTATTGTACAAAGTATGTAGCCAGATTACAGTGAAGCCATTGATTGACAAGTGAGTCAAACCAGACAAGCAGCCAATGAAACAAAACTTCGCCAACTTAACCAAATCTGGATAACTGATCGGTTCATGAGGACAACAAATAATGTCATTCAATAATAAAAAACTGTTAATTACTCTCTTATCCCTCTGCACATTTCAGACTTATGCAGCACAATGCACTGCGGAAATCTTCGCTAAAAACAAACTGAACAACTTCATCCTTCTGAGCCAGCCGACAAGAACTGAAATTCCCAAATCTGTATCAATCACTATTGATAGTCCTGATGGGTATCTTCGCACATCGGTTCAAAGCAACTTCAGTCAATGCGGTGAGTTAATTGGCGGCCATATGAAAGAGGTCAAAACCTCAACAGGCCAGAAAGCAGTTTTCACGGCAACCTCTGAAATTCAGTTGAATAAAACGGAATTTGGCTGGCGCATCCAGATGGACTCAAACGGGGTCATAGCCGATAAAAACAGTCAGAAAACCACGCAGGCATATCGGCAGACTCTTGAGGGAATTTACCTGCTTAACGATAAAGGAATTATCAGCCGTGCAGTTAATCGTTCGGTTATCAAGGCCACAAAACCGGAAGATAAAGATAAAACCGTAGTAGGCACAATCGACTACGACTTCAATTCATCAGGATTACTGGCAAGCGCGGCAAGCAAAGGAAGTATGGCGATAGATAATAATACGATTGTATATAGTTATGATGGCAATCATCGCCTGATCAAAACCCAATCACCCTCAACCATAGAAGAGTATGGCTATGATAACGAGGGCCGTGAGTTAACCCTGAGCAAGACTCAGACGTATTTCACCATCGAAAAAAATCTGACCACCTGCGAGGAGTGGAACTCACATGAAGAATGCACACGCGCCAATATGGATATCACAATCACCCCAACTGATCGGACAGGTAAACAGTATGTGGACAAACATAACGCCGTAATGACGGCGAAATATGAATACTGGAACTGACCATTTCACCTGCTACATAAGAAAAGAAGTCCAAATGGTATTGGATCCGCATCTGGATCCTTTATTTCATCCAGATTCTGAGCTGAACCGCCCCGGTATAGCTTGGTCGAGAGCCGACATGAGCCAATACGGCTGTAAGTATCCCTGCAAACGAACCATCAATTTTTAGAGGGCCTCTGGCACTCCAGCTTCCGCTCCTGGCACTAAGCAACCAGGCTGAATTGCTGTCCGGTCTGCTATGAGCGTGAAGTGGACAATAAATAGAACGAGAAGGGATTAATAAATCTCGCTACTTTATTAAGGCCAGCCACCTGGTTCAGCTGGCCTTCATTTGAAACGTTGTTATATGGGAAGTGGTCAGGTCAGCGCGACCCTCACCTTTAGTCCAATAATGAGCGTGGCAAAAAGCATTATGCAACCAGCGGTGATGAAAACACCTGTTACGCCGCTGATACTAAAGAGTAATCCCCCCAACGCAGCACCAGCAGCAATTGAGGACTGAACTGCTGCGACTACCATGCCGCCAGCGGTTTCAGCCTGATCGGGAACGGAACGTGCTACCCAGTTTGACCACGCAACGGGTACGCCCCCAAATGCCATCCCCCACAACGCGACGAACAACATCAACCCTTTTTCCTCTAGTGGCAGCAAAATCATGCCCAATGCCGCTAAACCGACAAGCGCTGGCATTAGTATCAGAGTAAGACGCAGGCTTCTCTCCATCAGCCATCCAGCCAGCAGCGTACCGATAAAATTAGCGACGCCGAATCCGAGTAGTATCAAAGACAAACGATCCACATCAAGTTGGGCAATATTTTCAAGAGCCGGACGAATATAGGTAAACAGCGCATACTGGCCAGTATGGGCAATCACACACCCCGTCATTCCCATCGCAATACCGGGGCGGCGGAGTAAATCCATGACAGATGCCGTTATCATCATTTTACGCGGAGCCATACCAGGAAGAGTAAATAGCTGGAAGAGCAGTGTCAGCACGCCGACTAAACTTGCAGCGAGAAACGCACTACGCCAGCCATAAAGCCCACCTAAATAGCTCCCCAGCGGGATCGAAACTACAGTACCGACAGCAATGCCGCTAAAAATAATGGAGAGAGCACGTGGGACACTTTTAGCAGGGACCAGCCGCATAGCGACGGCAGCAGCCATACTCCAGAAGCCTCCCAGCGCGATGCCCAGCAAAATGCGCATGACTAACAGAACAGCCAGACTGGATGAAAGTGCGACAAGCAGGTTGGAGGCAATCATCAGCATGGTAAAACCAAGCAAAACATTTCGGCGATCATAATTACGCGTCAGGCGGGGAACCATCAGACCAGCAAACAGGGCCACCACAGCCGTTACCGTCACAGCTTGACCAGCAAGAGCTTCGGTCACACCGAGATCGGCGGCCATGGGTGTCAACAGGCTGGCAGGAAGATATTCCGCAGTTAGCAAGCCAAACACGCCCATCGTCAGTGAAATAACGGCCATCCATGCGGATGCTTTGGGTTCCGAACTATTCAAACTAGCGGATATAGCTTCAGTTGCTTCATTTCTCATAACACACTCTTCTTGGGGAAAAATTACAGCTCCAAGTGTAGAGTTGAGCAGCTGGACGATCTATGATGCCATATCCTGATTTTTTACCCGAAACTCTGAATATGCATGTGAATAAACATTTTGCCCTGTCATCCGAGCTCATCAGTGAGTTGCTGCTAGAAATGCGCCTGCGTGGCGTGCAGTATCGCCGTTTACAGACTGGCTCTGAGTTTGGCGTCGGTTTTAGCAACAGGCCGGGACATGCCTATTTTCATTACATCGCTGTGGGCACTGCTCTGCTTCGCACACACGACGGTACGTTGTACGAACTGAAAGCCGGAAGCATGGTATTCATGCCGCAGGGTGAGGCTCATCAGCTTATATCGGATGTCAGCTGTTCATTTCAACATATCGATACATTAGGCTCTGCTCCTTTAGGCGAGGCCGTTAGCGGAATCAATACTTGCCCGAGTTCGCATCCGACACCCAGCACGGTTCTGTTTTATGGCTGTATGGAGTTCGATCTCGGTGGCATGCAGGGGCTTGGTAAACTGATGCCGCAAGCCATAGTGGTTGAGGCAAATGAACAGATTTATCCGGGGCTGGTTCCCATTCTGGGCGCGATGAAATTTGAAATCTGTTCCGGACGAGCTGGCTTCGCGGGCATTCTGGCACGCCTCGCAGAAGTGGCGGCTGCCATGATTGTGCGTGGATGGATCGAAAACGGCAGCGAGAACGCTGCTGGCCTGATCGCTGCGTTACGTGATCCACGACTTGCCCGTGCTATTCTGGCCATTCATCGCGATACGAGTCGGGAGTGGTCTGTTGCTGAGCTTGCTGCCCAGTCGCATGTGTCACGTTCTGTTTTTGCTGAACGCTTCAAATCAATCATCGGCATACCTCCCCTTCGCTATGTAAGGGAGGTGCGAATGCGCATCGCAGGTCACTGGATTATTCACGATAAGATCTCAATTGACACCGTTGCACTACGCCTCGGCTATGCCTCACAGGCAGCATTTAGCAGAGCGTTTAAGCGCATCAATGGATATCCGCCGGGCGCTATGCGTCAGCGACCAGCGAGAGGCGTTAATACAGTAAATGAGTGAATGTTATCTTTATCATTTGCTGGATTAACTGTAGGAGGCCGCTCTCAATATTAAAAACTGAGCGGAAACGACTTTCATCATTCAAAGTATCGCAATTTCCTTACCTTAATGTCCGCTCCTGGCACGGAGCAGCCGAAGCAACATCAGGGGACTGACTGCTGCTATGAGCGAAAGCGGACATCCTAGCCTATTAGCTTGAGTGATGGGCATTCCACTCATCACGAGTAATCTCCCACAACTCTGAGTCCAGAAGGCCGCTGACAAACTCTTTCTTTTCCGTTCTTATTAGGCGCATGCCGCTACTGACTGAAATGCGCTGAGAACGTATATTTTCAGTTGCTTTTGGAGCACGCAATACTGCCCTGTTCAAAGTGTTAAACCAGTAATCTGTCGCGGCAATACTGGCTTCGCGCATTAATCCGTGCCCCTGACATTCAGGAACCAGCCAGAAACCACGATTATTATCTTCCTCATCATCCAGGCAGATAACACCTATTAAATTGTCAGGATTATCCCGGTGCCGTATGGTCCAAACCCAGGCGACTCCTTTTGCCATAGCTGGCAGCACGACGTTATTAACATAGTGTGCTGCGCCATCGTCAGGATAGGGCCAGGGAACCGATGACACCATATAACGGACAATTTCCCAGCGTGGATAGCGCTCTTGAATTTGTGATGCATCTTCGGCAACTATTGGCTTTAACAGTAAACGCTCTGTTTCTAGCATGGGTATTTGCATGGATCTTCTCCTTACTGGTTAACATATCCATTACCATTTTTTACTGGTTCAATATTTACTGTGATTTATTTGGATGTACAGAAGATATTCAGGTAATCGGACGGTAGACCAGCTGGGAAGTTGGCTTGATACTTATTGAATATAAATGTAATGGACAGTTATAAACTGTCTGCTTCTTGGCACAAAGCGGAGGTTCACGCATAGCCCACTCCCGTAGGGAAGCTAACTCAACGGTGAATTATGTAACCTTGAGGCAGGTCTTATAGCTCTTGTTTACTACTGGCCAGCTCCATTACCTGATTATTATAATCAATATTAAACATCTGCCGTGAATTTAGAACACCTAAACAGCGAAAATGGAGCTTCATTTTAGCGCTCGATACAGATTTACAGGCGTACCACCAGCCGCACAGCCCGATTAGCCCGGAATTTTTAAAGGTACGATGGGGCTATTTCCTGAAATGAAATAGTTATCACAGGCGAAACATGGCGACCGGTACGATTACAGCCACGCGTTTTTAGAGGGATGACGCGACGAGTAATGATAGTTTGCCACAAACATAGTGAGTTTGAGCAAACTGCCCACAGCCATGCACGCGGCGACGGTTGCCCCGTTGCCATTGCGATACGCAGTATTTAACCTAGTCGCCGTATCAAAGGGCTCCAAAGGAGAATAGCTAGGTATGAAAAAAGTAATGATGACCACACAAGATTTTATAGACCAGTGGGCGACAGCATACTACCGGCGGCGTGATTTGATTCTACCCGTCTGGAGCCAGCGCAAAGCGTATACCCGCGAAATGATAAACGTATTGGCTGAGATCGCCGCCGCTAATCAGCTGGGGATGAACACGGAATACTATTCCACAGACGGCATTTTGTTCTGGCCTGAAGATGCACACTCCGAGCGAAATAGGTTTTATATTATTAACCCATGTATCGTTTTTGAGCATGAAAACGATAGCGATTCGATCACTGATGAAGTGGCGCATCATCTGCTTTTAGATGCTGATTTGTATGCCACGGTAAGTTATTACCACAACCGCATAAACGATCACTATTTAGATTATCTACATAGTATCATTAGCAAATCACGTAAGGCGGTCAGCCTGGCAGAGCGTGGAAACTTTCTAATTATCTTGGGTGCAGATGACTACTGGAGAGAAACAGACTATTGGCGCGGCTTTATTTATCGCGCTGACCATTGGGAAGAACTGAAGCCGAACGAGCGAACTGAATGACCAAAGCGGCTAAAACCGATATCGAGTTGATCCGCGCGTCCAGAACCAGTTCAACGAACACTGTGAATAACTTACCCGCCAAATCAGCCAAAAGGATGTTGTGGACTCCGCTTCTTATGCCGCGCCGGTGATGCCAACGCCGAACCTCCACTTTAGCTCGAACGCTGCAAATACGAGGTAGGCTTCGCTGCTCCCGTTCGTGCTACCTAAATGATTAACTATCGTTCTTACCGTCGTTTCGCCGCTCAATATTAGCGGTAAAGCCATCCAGACCGCCGCGACTTCTCACTGCGAACAGCTTTGCTGGTACCCTTGTACCCGCTGCGAATTTAGCCAAGTGCTTTTCACCACGAAGTGAACAGGCAAACACTCGTGAATACGAGTGAACTGTTTACTCTAGGTTCTTACATTCCTGATGATAGTGCCCAAGGTTTTGTCCAATTCCCGAGGCCATCGCGACATTGGTAGGGAGAAGACTTATGTCTGCTATGAGCTGTGAGTTCAACCGATGGATGCAACACATTGGTTAAAACGCTCTGCGGGTGATTCATAGTCTAGCGTTTTTCTTGGCCTCTCGTTGAGCTGCCTCGCAACACTATTTAGTCTTTGCTGGCTGTGA
>OLIJ01000066.1_pt1 | contig 91756 bp, 80 predicted proteins | sample 1609731 | NCBI WGS metagenome assembly OLIJ01 (sample SAMEA4350159, study PRJEB24818) | metagenome | biome: human; feature: gut; material: faeces | place: Denmark | collected 2013-09
GTTCACTTGTTGCCTACCTGCGGCTCCAATGGCTTTGGGCACCCGTGGTTTTGAAGCCACAGGGGTGTTAACTGCGCTCACACATCCGAATCACTTACTTGAGTAAGCTCATCGGGATATGTTCACTGGTTGCCTGGCTGTGGCTCCAATGGCTTTGGACATCCATCGTCTTGAAGCCGCAGGGGGTTAACTGTGCTCACACACTAGAATTTGTTTTTTATGCCAATAAATAGCGCTGTGTCATGGCAAACATCGCGATGGCCCGCTGCAAATGATGGGCGTCAAAACGATTAAGTAGGTAACTTTCAGTCCCTTTACGTGGGCGAATGCACAGCAACAATTTCGGCTCACCGGCCTCATCTTTTATGAGATCGAACAGATAGCTGCCGATCTCTTTTTCATTTTCTCGCCAGGAAATTTGTATCGCGGGTAAGGGATTATCGACCGTAGGTTGCCTGACGGCAAAAAAGTAATCGCCTGCCCAGAAACCGGCATAATTGCCATCAGCTTGCAAATGTTTGGTGCGAAAAATAGGGGCCGCAGCGAGTTGGTTAATGGCATCCAATGTTATTTCTCGATGTGCTTGCTGCCACAACGGCACATCATTTTCGATTTGCCAGCAGGCCGCGCCCAGATAATCATTCAGCTCGCGCCAATCGTCATCAAGTTGCTGACGTAATCCCTCTTCGAGGATATTACGATATTGCTGCATGCCACTGGGTTGATCGCCCAAAGTTTCGTAAGTTATCAGTTCCATGGTGCGCGGCTTGCGACGAAAACTCATCCATAACACCATCTTAGGGATGCGAAACTCAATTGACTGAATACTCAGCCGATAGCGATCCCCTTTGTTCAATACAAAACCGTTGGCGGTACCACGTTTGTTTTGATAATTACGTATCACCACCACGCTATTTAGCCCCATCCAGCCGGTGACGTAATGCTCACTATCAGAATTGGCAACATCCAGATCGATGACCATTTGAACGATTTTATCGCTTTCGAGCTTGTCTAGCGGATGGGCATCCCCGGCGGAGTAATACAGTTTTTCGGGGGCTTCGGGTAATTCAAGTGTCAACATGACATGGCCTTTTTCGGGGTAACGATCAACTCTTCATATGGTTTATAGCTTACCTTAAGCTGTCATACAGATTGCGCTATAACGAGAATTAGGATGAAAATTCGTGCTATGGATCAACTTTTTCTACAGTTGGGGGTCATAGACAGGCAAACTCATGCACGTCTGCAAATTTATTGTATAGAGGCTGGTTCAATATTCGGCGAGTATACCCGTCATACTTCAAGCTATTTAGAGTATATATTCATCAGATAATAAGGATTTTCGATAATGAAAGGCCATAAAACCCTCCATTGTCTTGTTACTGCGACGATACTCAGTGCCAGTTCCTGGGCTTTCGCGCAACCTGCGACAAATGTTGCTTTAGTGTCTGCAAGTTCAACACCTGCAAGTTCAGCGCCTGTTCAGCCCACACCAGCTAAACCCCTGCCTACCACAGCAGATTTACTGCAACAGCCAGTGTATAAAAATAGCTGGCAAAAAATGGTGAAAAGCCAAAAAAACTTACCTGCGTGGGCGCGTAAGGGAGTCGGGACATCTGCGCCGTATGAGGTGATAAATTGGGAAGGGCAGCAGTATAAAGTGGGGCGGATTTGTAAACCCCATGATTGTAGTAATAATTTTATGTGGGTTGCCTTTAGCCGGGATGAAAAACAAGTCTGGCAGGCATGGGGGATGCGTGTTTCGGTTGACGACAAGCCAGAGGCGCTAGATGCCCCGAGTCAGTTCGCCACTTATCAATGGTTGGGACGCCCGAGCGAGAGTATTCAAGCTATGTTGAAAAAGCAGTTAGGGCAAGACCCTAACTGGCACTGATGGTTGATTGTTTTCAAGTTGCAGGAAGGCGGCAAATGAGAGCTGCCAACACACCTGCAACTTGAAAGATGACGGGGATATCAGCCAACGCCAGCCTGATGTAGATCGTGCAAGTTGATAGCACCAACCAGTTTGCCATCCAGGTCAACTACCGGTGCCGCACTGATATGATGCTGATGCAGTGCTTCTAATGCTTCACCGGCACGCCATTGTTCTGGCAATCGGAAACCTGGGCGGGTAATCGCGCCTCCGAGCTGCTGCTGTAGCGTGCCTCCTTTGACCAACCAGCGGCGCAAATCACCATCAGTGAAAACACCCACGACTTTTTGGTTAGGACCACATACAGCCACCAGCCCTAATCCGGTACGGCTCAGTTCCAACATAGCTTCCATCACGCTGTCGGATTCATTTACCACTGGTAAGCGGTCACCGGTCCTCATTAGATGGTGAACTCGGTTGAGCAAGCGCGCGCCCAAACTGCCACCAGGGTGCGAGCGCGCAAAGTCTTCTGCATTGAAACCGCGATGGCGCATGAGAGCCATCGCCAGTGCATCACCCATCATTAGCGTATTTACCGCGCTGGAGGTGGGGGCCAGCCCCATCGGGCAAGCTTCATGCTCAACACTGATATCCAGTACACAGGCCGCACTCTGCGCCAATGGTGACTCTAAACCGCCGGTGATCGCAATCACCGGAATGTGGCTGTCTGCCAGCAACGGCAGGATCAAATCCAGCTCTTTAGCGCGACCCGAATAAGAGATAAAAATCAATACATCTTGCGGCCCAATCATCCCCAAATCACCGTGTAATGCTTCGGCGGGGTGAACGAAAAAGGATGGGGTACCGGTACTGGCCAGTGAGGCAGCAATTTTTTTACCGATATGGCCGGATTTGCCAATGCCAGAAACCACCGCCTTACCGGTACAGGCCAATAATATTTCGCACGCGTGGACAAAATTATTATCCAAACGTGATAACAAACGCTGGGCTTCTGTTAGCTCAATTTCCAGTGTTTCACGGGCATAGGTAAGCAGTGGATTAGTCATCTTTATCAACCAGAATGATGTTAATGCCCATTTTCTGTAGTTCCTGCAAATACTCAGCGCTAATACCTTTATCGGTAATCAGGATATCAACGGCACTCAGCGCACAAACGACATTGGGGCTTTTACGGCCAAATTTGGAAGAGTCGACCAGCAGAATGATGCGACTGGCGGCATGACACATAGCAGTACTAACATGATAAACTTCGTTAAACGTGGTGACACCAGCATTAAGATCAACACCATCTGCACCGATAAACAGTTTATCGAAACTAAATTTATCAAAGGCCGATTCTGCCAGACTGCCATGAAAAGAGGCTGAACCTTTACGGTATGTGCCGCCCGGCATCAAGATAGTCTGATTGTTATCCAGCTCGACTAATTCATTGACGATATGCAAGCTGTTGGTCATCACCGTAATATTATTGAATTTGGCCAGATGCGGCACCATTTGCAGCACAGTACTGCCTGCATCAAAAACCAGACTATCACCGTCATTAATCAGTTTACTGGCCGCTTTGGCGATTTGCTTTTTCTTCTCGGTATTAATATGTGTTTTACGGTCGATGGGTTGCTCAACATCGTCGCGATTTAACACCACCCCACCGTAGGTGCGAATAACCGCGCCTTCATTTTCAAGACTGGTTAAATCTTTGCGGATTGTGGTGCCGGTGGTCGAAAAATGGGCGGCGAGTTGATCAACAGCCGTTTTACCGTGCTGCTGGAGATATTCCAGGATAGCGACTTGTCGCTGCTTTGGTTTCATAACGATTCCTGCTCAAGTATTTCCATTGCCTCTTTTTCAGGCATAACTTTCACATGAAAAAGAATAACTTTCATTGTGAAAATATCATGATTTCGGTTTAATCGCTAATGATAGTGCAGTTTGACATGCTGTATCCGTAGGGAAGATCACATCCGGGATTAAATCCTGCTGATGTAACCCATGAAGGTGCGCTAATGTACGTGGGCGGGCAAAAACACTGATTCCTCGCATGATCATGCTGTCACTGACACGCATGTTTTCATCAAAAGCCAGCGCCATCACTACTCTGGGTTTAAAACGCCCGCCAGAACGTCCAACACCGACCGATTTACCGTGCTGGCAAAGCCGATCAAAAGCACGGTTAAACCGATTGATTTGCCACCATCCAAGTAAGATTTGCAGTACCCAGGCGATGATGACAATGCTAATTAGTGCGGATGTAGGAGACATGATTTACCTTTTTGTCTTGGCACTGCAGCAGTGTTAGCTGCCTTTGGCAAGTTGGCACCCAAATCACTGGTGCGAGTCAGTGATTTGGGCTTGATACCAACAACTTTAAAACATCACTTGCCCGCCGGTGATATTAATTGATTGGCCAGTACAATAGGCGGCTTTATCACTGGCGTAGAACAACAGGGTATTGAGTACATCTTGATAATCGCAACCACGTTTTAGTGGCACTTTATCGGTATAATATTTTTCAACTTCTTCCGGTTTGATGCCCAATTTTGCGGCGTACTGTGGTAAAAGTGACTGGAACATCGGCGATTTCAACAGATTTCCTAACATCAGCGAATGGACGGTGATGCCGTAATCAGCTAAATCCAGTGCCAGCGATTGTGTCAAACCCACACCACCAAATTTAGCTGCACTGTAACCGGAGTTGTGCTTGCTGCCCACTTTACCTGATTTGGAATTGATTTGGATGATACGACCGGCAATTCCATCACGAATCATTAGTCGGGAGAACTCACGAGCACATAAGAAGTAACCGACCAGGTTCACTTGCAGTGAGCGGTCAAAATCATCCAGAGGGAAATCAGTGATAGGTGCTGCCTTGGCAATGCCCGCGCTGTAAACCAGTAAATTGGTTTGATGGAAACGCTGATCGACTGCTTTTGCCAGCATTTGTACGCTGCTTTCATTGGTGGCATCAACCTGGAAACCTTGTGCGCTGTCTGCACCATATTCGGCATTAATCTGATCAGCAACTAACTGTGCGTTGCCGGAATTCAAGTCAGCAACAGCCACTTTATAACCTGCTTCGGCCAGACCATGGCACAAAAATGCACCCAGAGTTTGCCCACCACCAATCACTACTGCTACTTGTGTCATACACACCTCCAAAAATAAATTAACGAATAAATTTCAATGCACTGCCGACCGGAACATCGGTCGGTGTCGGGCCAATGACATGAATGGAGCCAGGAAATTCAGGCTGCTCATCACCGTTAAAACGGATGGTGATATGGCCCAGCTCACGCAGATTTTGCGTCGCCACTTCACCCACGGCGGTGATGACATAGCGCGTCTCGGCCAATTCCATAATGTTGCCTGCCTGTAATTCCCCATCGGTATCGCTGTGCTGGTGGATAAAACAGAACTCTTCAATATCTTTCGGTGCCCCTTCGCGGAAGGTGATGAGCATGTCATCCAACAGCGCCTCCCGGGCGCTGTCTCCGATATTGATAATGGTTGTCTGGTAAATAGTATTCATACGTACATCCTTAACCGTTGAATGTATTACAGAAAATCTAGTGCTTCTGTCTTATTGATAATGTCTTACTGATAAATAAAGGCGGATGCTGCCCAGGCGATCAATACGGTCGGCGCACCTGTCAGGAAGCGGCCAACCAACACTGATGGCACCCCGACACGCACGGTATCTTGCTTCGCTTCAGCCAGTGATAGGCCTACCGGGATGAAGTCACATGCCGCTTGAGCATTAATCGCAAATAAAGCTGGCAGGGCTAATTGTGGTGGGATATTCCCCAAACCAATTTGAACCCCAACCAATACACCGATAACTTGTGCAATAACGGCCCCTGGGCCTAAGAACGGTGACAACAGCGGGAAGGAGCAGATCAGCGCCAAGAGCACTAATCCAATCGGGCTGCTGGCCAGTGGTGTCAAACCGTGGGCAATAAAGTCACCCAAACCGGATGCCATGATGATGCCGATTAATGCCGAGACGAAGGCCATAAACGGCAGGATGGTTTTCAGTACCGTATCAATGGTATCGCGGCCTGACTGGAAGAACACGGCAACCACAGAGCCCATGCCCATGCCTACTTTTGCCAACAAACCGTCACTTTGTTCAGTGATTTTCTTCGTGGTGTCGTAATCACGGCCACCTTTGGCGGTGTTTGCTGCTGCTTGCGGTGCAACTTCTACTGCGGGTTCTGTTTGTGAGGTTACGGCAGTTGCGCCATCGGTTTTGCTGATTTTATGGATGTTTTTTTCACGCACACCGGAAACATAGATATCTTCCAGTATGTATTTCGCCATCGGCCCTGATTGACCGGTGGAATGGATGTTGACGGTTGGTATACGGCGTTTCGGATACAGGCCGCAACGCAGGGTGCCCCCACAGTCAATAATGGCGACAGCGATCTCTTCAGCAGGCGGTTCGCCTTCTTTGAATCCGTCAACCGCTTCCCAACCCGTCAGTTCGCTAATGCGGTCAATAATGGCTGGACGGGTACCCGCGGTGATATAAACAATTTTTTTACCGGGGACGATTGGCAACTCTAATGGGCCACCCCAACCGCCTTCGCCTTTTTCAATCCGGATAAATTCACTCATGATCTGCTCCACACAGTATGTATTTGAATTACATATTAAAGTTGTACGTTACGATCCAGGCGGATGCCCATTTTGCGTTCGAAAATGGATGTCGTCAGGTCAGTAATCCAGCCGCGGAAGAAGTTGGTAACCATCCCGACCAGGAAGTAGCTAACCGCCAGCGGGCCTAATGGCAGACCCAGAGTGGTTAAGCCACTGGCTATACCGAGGTAAACGAACAACTCGCCCGGGTTAATGTGTGGGAACAAACCATTCATTGAGTGACAGCTATAAGATGCGGCTGCGTAATAACTTGGCTTGTATTTTTCTGGCATAAAACGCCCAAGACTTAATGTCATTGGGTTACAGAATACAAAGGTACCAATCACTGGCAGTAACAGATAACGCGACACGGGGTTACCCGCGCAACGTTGTGCCAATCGCTCAATTCTGTCCTGACCGACAAACTTGATCAGTGCATTCATGATGACTAACAAACTAATTAACAAAGGTAAAATCCCGGTGACCATGCCAACAAAAACTTCTCCCCCTTTTTGGAAGAGTCCGATAAACCACTCGGCTCCATGGGTTATAAGTTCAATCATTCTTTTTCTCCTGTAATCGAGGTTATGGCTGTTTTTATAATCTTTTGTTATCAAAAGAGATTTAGTGTTCCGCCTGCTAAAGCGGTTGCAAAACACTGAGGTATCAGAATGAACTTCAGCATCTTGTTTGTCGCCATGTGCACTACCATAATCATTTTTTAGATCTATTTATTGCATATAGATCACACTTTGAAAGATAAACCTTTCAAAGTGAATATTAAAAATAAAAGAAAATTGAATTGAAATGAAAGGTTTTACTGTGGGAAATGCAGCTACTTTAACGATTTTTTGGATGATACAGGGGAGGTGATGAAGCTGTAATGGCAATAAAATCTAGGATATTCATGGGCTAATCATTGATAGCCCATGTTCAGGTCTTTAGCCTAACAACTCGCAATTGGGAGGTAAGCGGCACTGGATAGCATTAGGAATAACCTCAATACGAAAGTTTTTTCCTGACAACGGTTCGCCATCCAGATTAAAAGTGATGTCATGGGGAGCGGTGATTTCTAGCCAGGGCAAAGTGGTCTCAATCACGTTTTTGTTTTTCTCACCACTAAAGACACTGGTCAGCAGGGCGGGAAGCAATTCTTCAGCAATCAACAAACGTAATTGCAGCAGACCATCATTAATCAGTGCATCGGGGCAGAGAGGTTGCCCGCCACCGGCTTGCCTACCATTACCAATCCCTATGACTAAGGCATCACCCGACCATTCAAAGCCAGGGCCACGAATTTCACAACTATCAGCTTTAATCGTATCCATGCGCATTAAGCCATGAATAAAGTAAGACGCGCCCCCTAACACGGCTTTGAGTTTCTCGGGGGTCTCGGTGGTAATGCGAGTACCAAAGCCACCTGTCGCCATATTGATGAAATAGTGTTTGTCATTCACTTGTGCTAAATCGATGGCAACCGCTCGTCCTTTAATTGCTAACTGTAATGCGTTGTCTATTTGCAGAGGAATATTGCAACTGGTGGCAAAATCATTGGCTGTGCCCAGTGGCAGAATACCCAAACTGGGGCGATTGGACTCAGGTAATGCCATTAGCGCACTGGCTACCTCATTGATAGTGCCATCCCCCCCGCCAGCAATGATCGTCTCAACTGCCAGTACCGCTGCTTCATTGACATAGCGTTTTGCATCACCCTGTTCCCAGGTCACGCGAACATGGAGAATCACCCCCTCATCACGCAAGTTTCTGACTGCATTGCGAACATCTTGATTACCCGCTTCTTTACCATTCAGGATGAGAAGGGTATGTGGCATTGAGGTCATAACTTGCTCCAGATCATTTCTTCAATAAGAGTAACAGTAACCCATACTTGTTTATTTTATCTATCAAATTATTCAAGAAATAACGCAGAATATCAGTAATAGTTTGCCATAATAAAAATAGGTTTTATTTTTACTGAAATATTTATTTGGCGAAGATAAATTTTATTTCGAATGGGCTATTTGTGATAAGGGGCTATTCTTATTATTATCTAATGCCCTAACAAGAATCATTAATAATAAAAAATGGTGAAAATAACCTATAATCAATAGGTTGTTGAATAAAAAAGAAAAGGCCAGCCCAAGGGAGATTGGGCTAGCCAAGGAGGTGGTTCCTAGTCTTGCTTTAAAACTTTTTTAGTTCTTGATTGTACTCGAGCTATCCTACCCCAGTGTTATTATAATTGATGTGATCCATTTCTAATATTTGCTAAAAATGCCATCCTGACGATGGCATTATTTTTTTATTGCTTATCGTTACGCTTTTTCATGGGGATTACGGCTATTTGTCCCGTTCAGATTCCGAATCAACAAGCCATATTCCACATTAATGTCCTCTGGGATCGGCAAATACATGATATGTCCGTTACCCGGAGCGACATCTGCCGGTTGGCCCTTTTTATCTTGCATACTTTCAAGGATAAACTGGATATTACCGTTGGGGGTCATCAGCTCAACACTGTCACCGACTGAGAATTTGTTTTTGACGATCACTTCCGCCAGTCCATCACGACGTATACCGGTAAATTCACCGACAAATTGCTGACGTTCTGAAACCGAATAACCATATTCGTAAGTTTGCTGTTCTTCATGGGCATGACGGCGCAGGAAGCCCTCGGTGTAACCACGATGAGCCAGCCCTTCCAGCGTGGTGAGCAAAGTTGGATCGAAAGGCTTACCGGCCACTGCGTCATCAATTGCACGACGATACACCTGTGCGGTACGAGCACAATAATAGAATGACTTAGTCCGGCCCTCAATTTTCAGCGAATGCACCCCCATTTTGGTGAGGCGCTCGACATGCTGAATTGCGCGCAGGTCTTTCGAGTTCATGATGTAAGTGCCGTGCTCATCTTCCGACGCCGTCATATATTCACCAGGGCGCTGGGCTTCTTCTATCATAAAGACTTTATCGGTAGGGGCACCGATACCCAATGTCGGCTCGACATTCTTAACAGCAATTGGCTGATGAATATGCACAATATTGCCAACGTCATCTTCTTTGCCTTCCTGGACGTTATATTCCCAGCGACAGGCATTGGTGCAGGTTCCTTGATTCGGGTCGCGCTTGTTGATGTAGCCGGAGAGCAGACAACGGCCGGAGTAAGCCATGCACAGTGCGCCGTGGACAAAAATTTCCAGTTCCATATCCGGTACTTGCGCGCGGATTTCAGCGATTTCTTCCAGCGATAATTCACGGGAAAGGATCACGCGTGTCAGCCCCATCTGCTGCCAGAATTTAACGGTCGCCCAATTCACGGCGTTAGCTTGTACCGACAGGTGGATGTCCATCTGTGGGAAAGCTTCACGTACCATCATGATCAAACCAGGGTCAGACATAATTAGGGCATCAGGCCCCATATCAATTACCGGTTTTAAATCACGTAGGAAGGTTTTCAGCTTGGAGTTATGCGGGGCAATATTCACCACCACATAGAAGCGTTTGCCCAAAGCATGGGCTTCCTGAATACCTAATGCCAGATTTTCGTGATTGAATTCATTATTACGCACCCGCAGGCTATAGCGCGGCTGTCCGGCATAAACGGCATCTGCACCATAAGCAAAGGCATAACGCATGTTTTTAAGGGTACCGGCCGGGGATAACAATTCTGGTGTAAAAGGCGTATTGGTATTGGTTGAAGATGCTGATGAAGATGACGATACTTTTGTTAAAGACATATAACGGCTCTCAGTCTGAGTTCAAGTCAGAACCACGCCCGAGGGGGTGGTTAAAAGCCGAGGATTGTAACCTTGGCAACCATGAAAATCAGCCATCGCACAATTTTTGTAAGGTTTAAATGATCTGGATCAATTTGGACGTTTTTTGATGCTTCTTGATATAACCAGTAAATCTATATTCTGAGCAAAATAATGCTCATATTTTGACTAACTTACTTTTTTTGAGTAATATTTTGCACATATCAAGTCTATTTCCTTGTAAATGAGCAAAATATTGCTCGTGAGGTGTCTGTGGCTAAATTGATGATACAAATCTTTAATCACGGTTCTTGGCATGATGCCGCGGAACTGACTTTTGCTTCCCCAAAAAGCGGGAGACAAGGATCAGCGATATTAGGTTATGACGGCAATTATGCTATTGAGTGGATGTATCGTGATGATGAATTCAGTTGTAGCTTAAATCTGCCCGTTGAATTGGCTTATACCTATTCATCTAAGCATTGGTTTAGCTTTCTTGATGACATCATGCCCGCAGGTGCAAGTCGTCGCTATTGGGTTAATCAATTGGGGCTGCAATCGATGCCGGCAAGTGAGCAAGATTATATTTTGCTTAAAACAGGGACTATTGCACCGGTTGGTAATATGCGTATAAAAGAGGCGTTACCCGAATTGCACCCTGATAGCCAATTAAAGAATATCCGTTTTACATTGCAGGATGTCATTGAGCGCGATTCGTCATTTCTGGAATATGCTCAACAAATGGGGGCCGCAGCAGGAGGAGCAACAGGAGCTGGGGGGGAGGCACCAAAGTTACTATTATGTTGTTCAGATAACGATGAAATCTGGATAGACACCTTTCAAGATGGTATCAATAAGCAAGATACTCACTATCTGGTTAAATTTCCGCGAGGGAAACGTAGTGCTATAGATTGCGATATTCTACGTTCTGAGTACCATTTTTATCAGGAGTTAGCCAGTCTTGGCATTGAGACCATCAATACGCAGAAAATGAGATTGGTTGAAGGGGATATTTATCCTTCTTTATGGCTACCTCGCTTTGATGTTGATTGTGTTGATAATCAGCGTGTTCAGTACGGGCTTGAATCGCTTTATTCCGTCATGGATGCGCCACCGGGAAGTCACTTAAATCATTTTGATATTATTCGGACTTTAGCGCAGAAACTAACATCTCAATATCGTGTTAGTGATTTAGGCCAATCTGTAAATGTGGAAAATCTTGTTATTGAGATGATTCAGCGATATTTACTCAATATTGCTTTTGGTAACTCTGACAATCATGGTCGTAATACCGCTTTAATTAAGCGGCATGAAGGTATTTGGCTTGCACCGATTTATGATTTTGCACCAATGAAAGCTGATCCTGAGGGAATAGTGAGAGTGACTCAATGGGGTTCTCCGTATGAAGAGGGAGGGAATTTTAATTGGCAGGCTATTATTGCTGAATTATCAGATCTTGCTGATCCCAATCGTGTTTTCATAGCATTTCAGCAAACAGCTCAAAAATTGATAGGTCTAAAGTCTCGGCTTAAAGCTCGAGGTGTGCCTGAACGTATTCTGAATATGCCGGGAATGGCTTTTGATTATCTGGATGAAAAATTACAGCGGTGGGCTCAGCTATGAAAGTTAAACTTTTGCCTGTGCAGCGTGAAGCTTTATTACTGGAACTATTGGGGCAGTTTTTCAGTGATCAGGTTTCAACGGGTCAGCTGTTGCGTCGGCTGCGAAAAGATATGCTGAATATGTCTCAAGATGAGTTCTCATCGTTGGTTAAGATTAGTAGAAGAACTTTGTCTGACATTGAGACAGATAAAGGGAGCCAAACGTTAGCTGTCCTTGGGCGAGTTTTCCGGCCTTTTGGGTTGAAAATAGGGGTGTTGCCACGTAATCAACAGATATTAAAAAAAATGCTGGAAAAAGAATTTGTAGCAACACATGAGCAGGAAAGTCTGAAATGAAAGGCGCGGTTAATAGCCCCGCGCGAGTACATTTTTAGTAGGATACTTAGGTAAGATAGCGCTATCGAATCAATAAAATTACAGCGTTAGATCTTTAATAATGGTAGTCGGGCCATTTTTCATCACTGAGGTAATACCATTTTTAGCGGCAGCTTCGGAACTGTAGGACTCACTAACACCAATAATCTGATGGTTTTTCGCTTTTAACACAAAATAAGGCTCATTTTTGGTGTTGTGTTTCAGCTCATATTGGCTTTCCAGTGGGGAGTTGCTTTGCACCGATGATATGCCATTTTCCGCCGAGGCTTTACTGGCATACATCTCACTGGTGAGAATGATCTCGCCATTACTGGCTTTCAGATTGAAATGATACTGCCCATTCTTTGCCTTCTTAATCTCATAGTGACCCGTGGCCATAATGTTTCTCCTGTTGGTGGTGGTACCTCTAATGAGTGTAGTCAATCACTGAGTCACCACCAACCTAAGATGATGAGATTAAAGTAAACGACAGATCTCTGCTTCCCAGCGATACCCCATGCCATAAACCGCGCGAATAAATGGCTTCTCTCCATCAAGTGCTTCCAATTTACGGCGCAGGTTTTTGATATGGCTGTCGATAGTGCGGTCAGTCACCACACGGTAATCGTCATACAGGTTATTCAGTAGTTGTTCGCGACTAAAAACGTGGCCGGGTTGGGTCGCCAGGATTTTCAGCAAACGAAATTCTGCCGGGGTCAGTTCCAACAGATGGCCCTGATAGCTTGCCTGGAAGCGGGACTCATCGATAAGCAGCGGCGCACTCTCACTGGGCTGTTCCCGCTGTTGCTGACAGCGGCGCAAGATAGTTTTGACCCGAGCCACCACTTCCCGTGGGCTGTATGGTTTGCAGATATAATCGTCAGCACCAATTTCTAATCCCAATAATCGGTCAATTTCTTCTGTCTTCGCGGTGACCATCATGATTGGAACATCGGAAAAACGGCGAATTTCACGGCAAATACTAATACCATCACTGCCGGGTAACATCAGATCCAGCAAGATAATGGCCGGAGGAGACTGGCGAACTGCGGCGACCACTTCGGCTCCATTAGTAATCCACTGAGTGCTGTAACCCGCAGCTTGCAGGTAATCGACCAATAGCTGGCCGAGCTTGGGTTCATCTTCAACAATCAATACGGTGCCAGACTGGCTGGCAGACTGAAGCGGTTCGTGTATCACATGAATTACCCTATTGAATGGAATAGGGGAAATACTACCGTAATCCGCAGACCACCCATAGGTGAATGTTCGGCGCTGATTTTCCCCCCGTGCGCCTCGACAATATTGTGACAAATCGCCAATCCCAATCCTGAGCCACCACTGGCGCGATTACGTGAGCTTTCGGTGCGATAAAAACGCTCAAAGATACGTTGTAGCTGCTCGTCGCTCAGGCCGGGTTTACTGTCCTGCCAGCGCAGCGTTAAGGTTTCTTCTTCTTGTTGTGCGCTAATGTCTAACTGGCCGCCTTCGTTGGTGTAGCGCAGGCTATTTTCCAGCAGATTGTGAAACAATTGGTTTAGCCGGTCGGGATCGCCGAACATGACTGCTTGTTCCGGAAAGTGGGTAGTGATGGTGATATTTTTGCTTTCAAAGCGGCCACGGAAGCTGGCAATGGCAATTTGCAGCAGACGGGCTGCATCGAGCTGTGTTTTACGGTAAGCCAACGCGCCCCGGTCGGAGAGTGAGAGCTGGTGTAAGTCGTTAACCAATTTGGTCAGTATCCCGACTTCGGCTTGCAGTGAAATTAACGATTCTGGTGTGGGCGCGCGGACACCATCTTGCAGTGCCTCCAGTTCACCGCGCAGTACCGCCAACGGAGTGCGTAACTCATGCGAGACATCTGCCATAAAGTCGCGCCGCATCTGCTCATTTTTCTCCAGTGAGCTGGCAAGCTGATTAAAATCTTGCGCCAAACGCCCCAACTCATCACGGCTACTGACGGCCACGCGAGCACTAAAATCACCCGCCGCCAGCCGATGAGTTCCTTCTACCAGACGTTTAACAGGGGCTAGCATGCCGCGCGATAAAATCCAGGTGGCGGCGGCAGCCAGTAAGGCCGACAGCCCGACAATAATCCAACTGGTGCGGCGCTGTTGCCTGTCAAAGTTAATATCAGCATTACGGGTTAGTTTTTCCGGCGGGGTAGACATCACCCAGCCCACCACCTGCTTATTTACCGTTATCGGCTGGCGGCTGGCTTCTTTAGGTACCCGGTCGGTACGGCCTGCCAGCAGATTATTATGACTATCGACCACCCAAAACTGAGCACGCCAGCCATGTGGCGGCAGGTTGCGGCTGTTATCACCACTTTGCTCAAAAGACTTCATTATCTGATAGATAATTTGGTCATTGTTGCGCAGAAAATCCCAATTACCGTAGCGTTGATACTGCACTTCAAGCGCATCTCCCAGCATGGCAATCCTTTGTTCATTACTTTGTTTAATATAATCGATGAAACCGCGCTCAAAGCTGGCTCTAACCCCCCAATGCATAGTAATGAGCACCAGCATACAAGTGGCAAATATCGCCATAAACAGTTTTCCGGTAATGCCGATTCTCATGATATTTCCACCTGTTTTATCGGTTGGCCGCTTTCGCGGATGCGCGAGGCAGATTACGGTTAGTGCCGGTATCTGGCGGCACACGGTTAAATATCAGGGCGGGTAGCGCGATAATAATGGCCATACAGATATAGCTGTATAAGAATGCACTGTGAGTCGCCGGTGTGTTTGTGACAACTTCATTGTGAGCAAATATGCCGAGCAATATCCCCGCGGTACTGACTCCCAGACTCATGGATAACTGCATCACCATCGACAATAAACTATTGCCACTGCTGGCCAAGCGATCAGGGAGATCTTTCAGCGCTAATGTATTCATTGTGGAGAAGCGCAGGGCATTGAGCATTCCCTGGAAAAATAACACGATCGGCAATAATAATGTCCATCCCATCAAAGCTACCAATGGGAAGCTGAGACTGACGACCGCCAGCAACAATGTGGCACTGACCAACACCCGCCGGTAGCCGAAACGGTTGACCACGCGTACGATAATTCGCTTCATGCCCATACTGCCGATAATCATCGGAATCATCATCAAACCGGCATGGAAGGGGGTAAATCCCAGCCCGATTTGCAGGAAAACCGGCGTCATAAATGGCAACATGCCACTGCCGATACGGGCGCTCATGCTGCCTATCAGGCCAAGAGAGTAAGATTTATTGTTGAACAACCGCAGTGTGAACAGTGCTGAACTGTTACCTTTGGCATGCCACCAGTAACCGGCCAGCGCTAATATTCCACACAATACCAGACCGGCAATTGCCAGCGGTGGCAGGCCTAATCCTTTGTGTCCGTCCAGCGCCAGTGTCAGGGTTGCCATGCCGATTGCCAACATAATAAAACCACTGATATCAAAGCGTCGGGTGCGGGTGGTGTAATTGGGCATCAACCATAAAGTGGCTAATGCACCGACAACTCCGACGGGTAAATTGATTAGAAATATCCAGTGCCAACTGGCGTATTCGACCAAAAAACCGCCCAGCGCAGGCCCGACCAATGGACCAATCTGACCAGGCAATGTGACGAATGCCATCGCCGACATATATTGCTCGCGCGGGACAATTTTCATCACCGTCAGGCGGCCAACCGGCACCATCATGACACCGCCAATCCCCTGAATGACGCGGGAAGAAATCAGCTCATTCAGGGTTTCAGCTTGCGCGCACAGTAATGAGCCGAGGGTAAATAAAATAATGGCGGAGAAAAATACCCATTTAACGCCCACTCTATCCGCCAGCCAGCCGCTGGCGGGTAACATCACTGCCACCGTCAGCACATAGGAGACAATCACCGACTGCATGCGCAGTGGATTCTCGCCCAAACTGGCCGCCATTGAGGGCAGGGCAGTGTTGACGATGGTGGTGTCCAGCGTTTGCATGAAGAAGCCGAAGGCCACTATCCACAGTTGCCAACGTATACCCGTCATCTTTCAACCTGCTGCTGTGTTGGCTGCGCTCGCTTACCCGAATCACTTACTGGTGTCAGCTCATCGGGATTCCCTCGCTGGCCGCCTTCCTGCAACTTGAAATCTATAGGGTATTCAGCACGGTGCTGCTTCCTAAACCGCAAGTGTGTTGGCTGTACTTTAAAGTCTATAGCATTCGCCATTATTCCAGTCTCATTAACGGCTTTTTGCTAAAGCGGCTGCGCAGCCGGTCAAAATAGAGGTAAACCACCGGCGTGGTATACAGGGTCAACAACTGACTCATCACCAGCCCGCCGACAATGGTAATCCCCAGCGGTTGGCGCAGTTCCGCACCATCGCCGCTACTTAACACCAGTGGTAGCGCACCGAATAAGGCAGCCAAGGTGGTCATCAGAATTGGCCTAAAGCGCAATAGGCTGGCCTGGAAAATGGCATCGCGGGCGCTAAGGTTGCCATTGCGTTGGGCATCAAGGGCAAAATCGACCATCATAATGGCGTTCTTTTTCACGATACCAATCAATAGCATGATGCCAATCAGGGCGATAAGGCTAAAGGGCGCATCGAACAACTCCAGCGCCAGTAATGCCCCGACTCCGGCGGAAGGCAGTGTTGAAAGAATGGTCAGCGGGTGGACATAACTTTCATACAAAATCCCCAGCACGATATACACCGTGGCGATCGCCGCCATAATCAGCCAGAGCTGGGATTTCAAGGTATCCTGGAACACTTGCGCCGTGCCGGCAAACATACCGCGCACAGTACTCGGTACGCCCAGTTCTGTCATTGCTCGTTCAACGGCTGCCGTCGCTTCAGACAAGCTGCCGCCATCGGGCAAGTTAAATGAGATAGTCGAGGCGGCCGATAAGCCCTGGTGATTAACCGACAGCGGCGCATTGGCGGGCTGCCATTTAGCGAAATAGGACAGCGGGATAGACTGGCCGGCGCTGTTAATCACAAACATCTTATCCAGCGAACTCACATCCTGCGTGTATTGAGGCGCGACTTCCATCACCACTTTGTATTGGTTTAACGGCTGATAAATGGTAGAAATCTGCCGCTGACCAAAGGCGTTATTGAGCAACGCATTGGCATCAGACACATCGATACCCAGTCGCGCCATAGTTTCGCGGTCATACGTCAGGGCCATTTCTGAGCCTTTATCCTGCTGATCGGAGTTAACATCCGCTAGCTCCGGTAACTTGCTCAAAGCAGCCCGCACTTTCGGCTCCCATTCACGCAGAGCCGCTAAATCGTCGGCTAATAACGTAAATTGATAACTGGCGTTAGATTGACGGCCGCCAACACGGATATCTTGGACTGGAGACAGGAACAGGCTGGCTCCCGGCTCTTTTGCCAATTTTCCACGCAACCGGGTAATCACTTGTTGCGCCGTTTCGCTACGTTCACTCAGTGGTTTCAATGAGATAAACATCGAGCCACTGTTGGTGCGCGAACCGCCGGTAAAGCCGGTGACATTATCGACCGCTGGGTCAGCACTGACAATTTTCATGAAATCTTTCAGTTTTTGCTGCATCGCCTGGAACGAAATACTTTGATCGGCTTGAATAAAGCCCATCATGCGGCCGGTATCCTGCTCGGGGAAAAAGGTTTTTGGAATGCTGATATAGAGCCAAACATTCAGAGCAATAGTGGACAGCAGCACAACCATCACCCAGCGTGTATGGCCCAGCACCCAATTGAGCGAGCGGCCATAACCTTGCTGAATAGCTAGCAGCACTTTACCGAATCCACGAATACGTTGTTGTTTCCCTGCCGGTTGTGCACGTAATAAATGGGCGCACATCATCGGCGTTAGGGTTAACGAAATAACCAGTGAGATACCAATTGCCACCGACAATGTGACGGCAAACTCACGGAATAATCGCCCCGGTAATCCTTCCATCAACAGCAGCGGAATAAACACCGCCACCAGAGAAATACTCATCGACAGCACGGTAAAACCGACTTCGCGCACCCCGCGCAGGGCAGCAGCCATCGGTTTCACGCCAGCTTCTAAATGGCGAGAAATGTTTTCCAGCACCACGATAGCATCATCAACCACAAAACCGGTGGCGATGGTCAGTGCCATCAGCGACAGGTTATTGAGGCTAAAACCGCACAAATACATGGCAGTAAAGGTGCCGATCAGCGAAACCGGCACGGCGACCGCGGGGATCAAAGTAGCGCGGCCCGATCGCAGGAACAGGAACACCACCAAAATCACCAATGCCACGGCGATCACCAGTGATCGCTCCACTTCCTCCAGTGAGGCGCGGATAGTCGGCGAGCGATCCTGAGCAATATTCAACTCAATTGAGGCGGGGATCGAGGCGCGTAGGGCAGGGAGTTCGGCGCGAATTCGGTCGACGGTGGCAATAATATTTGCGCCCGGCTCACGGCTGATCACCAATAGCACGGCAGGTTTGCCATCGGACATCCCGGCATTGCGCACATCCTGCACAGAATCAACGATATTGGCGACATCTTGTAGCCGCACCGGTGAACCATTGTTGTAGTGAATGATAAGTGGGCGATAACCCTCGGCAGTTTTGATCTCATCATTGGCCTGCACCTGCCAATGTTGCTCACTGCTGTCGATTGAACCTTGCGGGCGGCGCACGTTAGCAGCACTGATCGCCTGACGCACCGCGTCCAGCGACACGCCCTGATTGAACAGCGCACTTGGATTCAGCTCTACCCGCACCGCTGGCAGGGAACTGCCACCGACGGAGACATCACTGACACCCTCGGTCTGGGCAATTTTCTGCGCCAGTTGGGTTGAGGCAAAGTCATATAATTGCCCCTGACTGAAAGTATCCGAAGTCAGGGTCATTATCATGATCGGCGCATCCGACGGGTTCATCTTGCGATAGGTCGGGCGGTTGGACATCCCTGATGGGAGCAAACTCTGAGCGGCGTTGAGTGCGGCCTGCACATCACGAGCTGCGCCATTAATATCGCGGCTGAGATCAAATTGCAGAATAATCCGTGTGCTACCCAATGAACTGGTTGAGGTCATTTCATTGACCCCAGCAATTCTTCCCAGTGCGCGCTCCAGTGGTGTGGCAATGGATGACGCCATAGTTTCCGGATCCGCGCCGGGCATGGAGGCGCTGACCATAATCACTGGGTAATCGACCTGCGGCAGTGGTGAGACCGGCAATAAGCTAAAGCCAATCACTCCACTTAGCGTTATCGCCAGTGTCAACAGAGTCGTGGCCACCGGGCGCTGAATAAACAGAGCAAAGAATTTCACGGCTGTTCCCGTCCATTCGGCAAGGCTGGTGTATCAATATCCTGATGATTATGGGAATTGCCATGGGAGTTGCGTGCCAGTTTATCGAACAACAGATAGATAACCGGTGTGGTAAACAGAGTTAGCACCTGACTGACAATCAGCCCTCCGACCATACAGACCCCGAGCGGCTGGCGCAGTTCGGCACCGGCTCCGGTACTGAGCATCAGTGGCAATGCGCCAAACAGCGCGGCCAGGGTGGTCATCAGAATTGGGCGGAAACGCAATAAGCAGGCCTGATAAATTGCGTCATAGGGGGTCATACCCTGATCGCGCTCGGCGGCCAGCGCAAAGTCGATCATCATGATGGCATTTTTCTTCACGATCCCAATAAGCAGAATGATCCCGATAATGGCGATCACATCCAGCTCATGGCCGGTCAACATCAGAGCCAATAACGCGCCGACACCGGCGGTCGGTAGGGTCGATAAGATAGTGACCGGGTGAATAAAGCTTTCGTACAACACGCCGAGCACAATATACATCGCCACAATGGCGGCAATAATCAGCCATAGCGTGCTGCCGAGTGCGGCCTGAAACGCCAGCGTCGAGCCTTGGAAACGCGTTGTAATGTCAGCCGGCAGTTGAATGGCCTGCTCCGCTTGTGTCACGGCTTCCACCGCCTCACCCAGAGAATAGCCCGGTGCCAAATTGAATGAGATGGTGGCTGACGGGAACTGATTCAAATGGTTGATAGAAAGCGGCCCGAAGCGCTCTTCGATGGTCGCAATACTGCTCAATGGGACGCCTTTGCCGTCACTGCCGGTCAGGCGGATATCATTGAAGGCCGCCAGCCCCGGAGTGGCTTTGACGTCATGCTCCAACACCACCCGATATTGATTGGCTTGGGTATAAATGGTGGAAATTAGCCGCTGACCAAATGCGTTATACAACGCACTATCGATGGCTGCCATAGTGATCCCCAGACGGCTGGCGCTGTCTCGGTCGACATTCACAAATGCCACTAACCCCTGATCCTGCCAGTCGCTGGTCACATCTTGGAATGGCGCTTGTTGCTGCAATTCACTGACCAGTTTCGGCACCCAGGTACTGAGTTCCTCAAGCGAGGTGGCTTGCAGGGTGAACTGATATTGGGTGCGGCTTAGTTGAGTATCGATAGTCAAATCTTGCACTGGCTGCAAATAGAGCTTAATACCCGGAACGCCGGATACACTCTGTTGCAGGCGGGTGATGATTTCTGGGATGCGATCCTTTCTGCTCTCCAATGTCTTAAGGTTAATCTGTAACCGGCCATTGTTCAGTGTGGCGTTGGTGCCATCCACCCCGACGAACGAGGTCAGGCTTTCGACGTCCGGATCTTTCAGGATGATAGCGGCCACTTGCTGCTGGCGCTCCGCCATATTACTGAATGAAACCGATTGTGGCGCTTCCAGCGTACCTTGAATCAATCCGTTGTCCTGTAATGGGAAAAATCCTTTGGGCATGATGAGGTAAAGCAATACTGTCAGCACTAAAGTGCTCAGCGCGACACCCAAGGTAATCCATTGGTGCTTAAGGACTTTTTTCAGTGCCACCGCATAATGGGCAATCACCCAGTCAAAAAACTTCTCACTGGCGCGTGACAAGCGGTTTTGCTTGCGCAGTGACTCATAACTGAGCATGCGTGCGCACATCATTGGCGTCAGTGTCAGGGACACCACGGCTGAAATCAGGATTGCCACCGCCAATGTCACCGCAAACTCACGGAACAGGCGGCCGACGATATCACCCATAAACAGCAGTGGAATCAATACGGCAATTAATGAGAACGTCAGTGAAATAATGGTAAAGCCAATCTCACCGGCCCCTTTCAGCGCGGCATCTAGCGGTTTTTCGCCTTTTTCGATATAGCGCGAGATATTCTCAATCACCACAATGGCGTCATCGACCACAAAGCCGGTGGCAATAGTCAGCGCCATTAATGTCAGGTTATTGATTGAGAAACCGAGGAAATACATCGCGGCGAACGTCCCGATTAATGACAACGGCACAGCAATACTGGGGATAATCGTGGCCGCCGCATTACGCAGGAACAGGTAAATCACCATCACCACCAACACAATGGCCAGCAGTAACTCGAACTGCACATCATTGACCGAGGCGCGGATAGTGGTGGTGCGGTCGGTCAGTATTTTGACATCAACCGATTTAGGCAGACTTTTGATCAGCTCCGGCAGCATTTCGCGAATACTGTCGGCGGTAGCGATCACATTGACCCCCGGCTGGCGCTGGATATTCAACACAATGGCCTGCTGGTTATTGGCCCAGGCCGCCAATTTGTTATTTTCTGCGCCCTGCTCGATGGTGGCGACATCTTGCAAGCGGACTGGCGCGCCGTTTTGGTAAGCAACAATCAGGTCGCGGTAATCCTCAGCCGACTTCATCTGGTCGTTGGCGGATAAGGTTACCGAACGGGTTGGCCCATCCAGGCTACCTTTGGCGGAGTTAACGTTGGCATTGCTGATGGCGGTACGAATGGTTTCACTGTCCAGCCCCAAAGCAGCTACCGCCGGGGCATTCAATTTAACCCGCACGGCAGGGCGCTGCCCACCTGAAATGGTGACCAGACCGACGCCGGTGACTTGCGAGATCTTTTGCGCAATGCGGGTTTCCACCATGTCTTCCACTTGTGTCATCGGGATGGCGGTGGAGGTGACGGCTAGCGTCAGAATCGGTGGATCCGCCGGATTTACCTTACTGTAAATCGGTGGATAGGGCAGATCACTTGGCAGCAAGTTAGTGGCGGAGTTAATCGCCGCCTGCACTTCCTGCTCGGCCACATCCAGCGGCAAAGTAAGCTGGAATTGCAAGGTGATGACCGACGCGCCCCCAGAGCTTTGTGACGCCATCTGTTTCAAGCCAGACATCTGACCAAACTGGCGCTCGAGTGGTGCGGTAATGGAGGAGGTCACCACATCCGGACTCGCGCCGGGATAGAGTGTGACCACCTGAATGGTGGGGTAATCCACTTCCGGCAGGGCGGAAACCGGCAAAGCGCGGTAACCGATAATCCCCGCCAGCAAAATGGCGACCATAAATAAGGTGGTGGCGACAGGGCGCAGGATAAATAGCCGTGATGGCCCGCCGCCCGGAGTTGGAGGCATCACTTGCATCAGGATTTCTCCGCCACAGTGGTGGTACTGCCCGCCGATGCGTCCGTCGCTGGTTTTCCGCCCCGACGGTGTGTGGCTTTCTCAGCCGTAGCGGGTTTTTCTGCTGCATCGGTTGGCGTGGTATCCGCTGCGCGCGGCGTTACCACTTCAACTTGTAAACCTTCCGTCAGGCGATCAATACCGTCAGTGACTACGCGCTGACCGGCATCCAGCCCGGCGCTGATAACCACTTGTTTACTATCCTGAATTCCGGTAGTAACTAAGTGCTTACTGACTTTGTTCTCGTCATTTAACGTCCAGACGAAGCTGCCTTCGTTGCCCATCTGTACCGCAGCGGTTGGAACTACCACGGCGTTTTGCAGTAAATCTACTTTGATACGCGCGTTGACAAATTGATTCGGGAACAGCACGTCATCTTCATTGGCAAAGCGGGCTTTTAGCTTAATGGTGCCGGTGGTGGTATCAATCTGGTTATCAATGCTGAGCAGATAGCCCTGAGCCAACAGCTGTTTATTGGTGCGATCCCAGGCTTCAACCGGGACAGTCGTATTATTTTTTGCCGCATTTTTCTGCGCTTGCATAATGGCTGGGATATCACTTTCTGGCAGGGTAAAGACCACATCAACCGGATGTGTTTGAGTGATAACCACAATCGGAGTGGCGGTGCCGCTGGTAATGTAGTTGCCGACATCCACTTGTTTTAGCCCGACTTTGCCGGAAATAGGCGCGGTAATGCGGCTATAAGTCAGTTGCAGTTTGGCGCTATCGATAGCCCCTTGGTCAGCTTTTACACTGCCTTCGCTTTGGCGAACCAGCGAGGCTTGGGTATCCAGATCCTGTTGTGAAATCAGGCCGGTTTTCGCCAGTTTTTGGTAACGGGCTAAATCACGACGCGCGTTATCCAGTGTGGCTTGATCTTTCGCCAGCTGCCCCTGAGCTTGGGTCAGTTGGACTTCGTATGGGCGCGGGTCAATTTCGACCAGTAAGTCGCCAGCGTTGACCTGTTGGCCTTCGGTAAAGTGGATAGCCATTAGCTGACCGTCAACCCGACTGGTGACCGTCACGGTGTTGGCGGCAATCACCGTACCTAAACCGGTGAGATAACGTGGCACCGCTTGTTCGGTAGCCGTGGCGGCTTGTACTGGAGACATCGGCATATTACGCCGCCCCCCAGCGCGGGCGGAACTGTTGCCACTCGCGACTTGTTGTGCGCCGGGTGCACTGCTCTGCGGGGCTGCACTGAAATGACGCCAGACAAACACAGCAACAATAATCGCCACCACTGCTCCCAATAACATCAGTAACCGGGAAGTGCGTTTGGATTGAGCTTTCATAATGGCGGAGAATCCCTTTTATTGATCTGTTTATGCGCACGCAGGTGCAAAATAAAAATTAATACCCAATAGATTTCGAGATTCAGGAAGGCGGCAAGCGAGAGAATCCCGATGAGCTTACTGAAGTAAGTGATTCGGGTGATTGAACGCAGCCAACACACCTGTATCTTGAAAAATGAAGGGTATATCTATGTTACTAGTTTAGCGGGGATTTACCGGATAAAAATGGAGGAAATATGAAAGTATTGTCAGGGGTTGGGGAGTGGAGTTTACAATTCTGACATTTAAAATTGTTTTAGTTGATTGATTAAGTGATCGGGTTCGGTTGTTAGGGCTTCATGGCTCACTTAACCTCCGACTAATAAGTACAGGTCGGAGCATTGTTTCGGTTGATAGTCGCTCAGCGACCACTTTACCTCCGTAGCCTCAACCGAGCAGGAGGGCAAGCCGGCCCTCCTGCACTTGCGGCTTGCGCGAAATATTACTGCTATTCGCAGTCCCCTCCGGCAGTCGTTGGCCTTATCGAGCCAGCGCGATTCGCTCCTGCTCAAGCGCGCTTTTCGCGGGCGTCCATGCCCGCTCACTCGGGCCATCGTCTTTGTCGGTAATATTCCTGATTGCGCTCAAGGTCAAAACCATGGTTTTAGCTTTTGATGTTTAACAGCACATTTGAGCCGCCGAGTGAAGAGTGGAGGTAGGACGCGAGGCATGGACGCCGAGCGAGGGCCGCTTGAACAGGAGTGAATCGGCCCGTTCCGTCAGCCGAAACGATGAGTAAGGGAACCCACGTAGTGGGCAGGCGATACGTGCGAAACGCGGGATTCCACAAGGGTGCGCGCCCGCACCCTTTGGCGGTTGGTTCATCGGAGATTAAGTGAACAGTGAAATTCTAACAACCGAACCCGATCACTTAATCAACATCAACATCAATATAAAAACATCACCGATATAACGTCTGCGCCCACCTCGCTAACCCGGCGGTGACGGAGCCAAAATCATTACCACCCACTAATGGAATACCCGGTAATTGCTGCTGTAATGCCGCGCGTAGTAGCGGGGAACGAGCGCTACCGCCGGTCAGGTAAATCACATCTGGAGTGACGTGGCTGGTGGCTAGCGCCAGACTGACTTGCTCTTGAATGCGTTGCAGTGGCTGGGATATGGCTTCGGCGAGCTGTTGTTGGCTGATAGTTTGCCCCAACTCTGGTTGCACAAAATCCAGTGCCGCGGCGACCTGTTGTTGCTCGGAAAGCGCAATTTTGCTCTCTTCTGCGGCCCGCACCAGGCGGTAACTTAAGCGCTGTTGATAGACTTTCAGCAGCAGCTCAACTTGCTGCGGATGAGCGGCATCACGGATCAAATCCCGCAGGAAACGGCCATTAACTGTGCTATAGAAATCGCTTTGAGCCGGAACATCATTGGTGGCAACAGCATTCCAATAGGGTAACGACGGCATCGCAATCCCTTTTTCGGTTTCGCTACCCATACCAAACAGCGGCATCAGCTGCTTGAATGCCAACATGATATCGAGATCATTCCCGCCGACACGGCAACCACTGTGGCCTAACAGGCTTTGCTGGCGATCAGCCAGACCTTGCCATTTCGGCCCCATCAGCAGCACTGAACAGTCAGTGGTCCCGCCGCCGATATCTACCACCAACACGGTTTTCTCGTTCTTGAGTGTGGCCTCAAAATCCAGCCCAGCGGCCACCGGTTCAAACTGGAAGGCGATATCGCGAAAACCAGCGCGTTGCGCGGCGCGCAGTAAAATACCTTCAGCTTGTTGGTTGGCTTCTTCACCGCCAGAACCCTGGAAGTTAACCGGGCGGCCAATCACTGTCTGGCTGATTTCAGCGGCCAAGACCGATTCTGCCTGGCGCTTGATATGGAACATCATGGCGCAGACTAAATCCTCAAACAGCGCCAACTGTTGCGGTTTTAATCCATTGGCACCCAAGAAGGATTTAGGCGATTTTACAAAGTAAACTTCTTCGGGATCTTCAATATAGTGAGCCAGCGCTGACAGGCCGAACATCACACTGTCAGCTGTCACCGGAATATCTTCTTCGCGATTGAACGCCATGGCGCGGCGTAACAGTTGCTGGTTTTCGTCACTGCCGGTTGGTACCTGCCAGTGGCGGTGCAGGCACTCACTCACGGCTTCGCGGGTAGGGGCGCACAACATAGAGGGCAAATAGACGTCATTATTTTCCAGCACCAGCAACTCGGGAGCATCATCCCGCATCACGGCAACTGAGCAGTTTGCTGTGCCGTAGTCAAATCCAATGAACATAATTGCCCCCAGGCCAAATAAAAGGGGGCGACTTTACCTTAGAGTGGTCAGTGGGGCAATCGTCAAGACAGGATATCGGGCTATTTTATCGTGCTATTTTATCGCGAAATAGCCGTTGTTAAGTACTTCAGATAAGGGTTCAGTGCGGCCAATCATTGTGCCGTCGGCTAAATCAACACCGATATCAATCAATTTACTCAAAGTCGGCGCTAATTCTACCGGGCCTGCCAGTGTAGCGATATTCGCGCGCTGTGCGGTGCCATTGATAATGGATATCAGCACTTCGTCCATTTGATTAATATGAATATGGGCGATTAATTCGCTGTTAAATTTCAGGTAATCAATGCGGTGCTCAGCTAATAATTCAAAATCATTCAGATTATGGCCAAACTCTTTCACAATGAGCTTGCAGCCTAGCTGTTGCAGTTTGGCGAGGAAGTTACCAATCGCAAACGGATATTGCAGTAATGTGGACTCATCTATCATCCAATACAGGCTTTGTGGCGGCAATAGGGTCTGTTGCACCAGTGTGAGCAGTGATTGACGGAAATCCTCTTTGAGCAGCGCCAATTCTGATAGCGGGATCGCCAGCGCCAGTCCTTTCTGATGAATGGCCTGGGCATGTTCCACTAACAATTGCTCACATATCCAACTGTCGACTTTCGGCAGCAAATTATACAACGTTGCCGCCTCCTCAAAGGCAGACTGGCTGACAAGCGGGCTTTGTGGCCGATCAATCTCGAAACTGACCTGATAGAAACACACTGACAACGGCGTTTTCGGCGGTGCGGTCGGGGTAACCTGTAGCAATAGTTGATTCTCGCTGAGAATACTTTCTACATCTTCCCGACTCAGCAATTCGTGCTGGCGAGCTAACAGCTGCTTTTGCCTCGGCTGATAGAGATAAACCTGACCACGCCCGCTGTGTTTGGCGGTATAACAGGCGATATCAGCCTGCGCCATGATTTCGCTGCGCTGGCTATTGCTGCTACTGATTTGTGTCACACCGGCACTGGCACCTATACGGTATAGCTTATCTTCCCAGTAAAAATGATACCCATTGATCATGGATACCAGACTTTGGGTGATAGCTTTGGCGTGAGGTAGGGTGCAATTGAGCATCAGTAAACCAAATTCATCACCTCCCAGCCGCGCGACACAATCACTGTTGCGCAGATGCTGGCGCATTAATTGACTGAGTTCTTTGAGCAGCGCATCACCCGCAGGGTGCCCTGCGGTGTCGTTAACCGCTTTGAAATAGTCCAGATCAAGGAAGGCCAGCGCGTGTTGTTGGTCAAAATCGATGCTTTTTTGGATGGCGGCCTTCAACTTATTTTCAAAATTGGCGCGATTTGGCAGGCCGGTAAGGTTATCGTGAGAGGCGCTGTGGCTGAGCTTGCGCATCATCGCGCGCGACTCACCGACATCCTGGAACACCAGAACCGCCCCAACAATGGTTCCCTCCAGTGTTTTCAGTGGCGCGACAGATTCCTGAATGTCGTAATGTTGCCCGTCACGATGATGCAATACCATCGACTCATTCAGTGAGGAATAAGGGCGCTGGGTGAGACAATGTTCTATCGGATTATCAATTTCCGGCCCATCGATACCATCAGTGAGCTTAATAATATGCTGTATGGGTTGGCCCAGTGCGATGGTATTTGCCCAACCAGTCATTTTCTCTGCGACTGGATTCATAAAGGTGATTTTCATTTCCTGATCAGTACACACCACAGCCTCGCCGATGGAATCGAGCGTGATATGTAACCGCTCTTTCTCTTCATGCAGCGCTTCAGTCAGATTTCTGATTTCGGTCATATCCAGCGTGGTACCAATTAGGCGCAAAATATTGCCATTTTTGTCGCAAATCATATTGGCCTGATTACGCAAATGGACGATATCGCCATTGGGCAGCAATAGCCTGAATTCAAGCCGGTACGGCTGACGTTGAGTGAGGGCTGCACTGTACTCACGCTTTACACGGTTGATATCTTCCGGGTGAATGTATTGCTGCCAGACTCTTTCATCAACCGGGGTATTGAGCGGAACATGATAAAGTTCATACATCCGTTTATCCCAACTGATCAGCTGCTTTCTGATATCCAATTCCCAGATACCGATCCCACCGGCTTCGTTTGCCAGCGTGATGCGCTCCATCAGACGGCGGTTAACTATCTCGCTCTTTTTCAGATCATTAATATCTTCGACCTGCGAGATGTAATAGAGCGGCTGTTGCTCATGGTCTCGCACCACACTGACCACCAGTAGCGCCCACACCACCTCGCCATCACTGCGGATATAGCGTTTTTCCATCGAATAACTGGGGATATGACCATGATACAAATCATCAAGCAATTTCAAGTCGGCGGAGAGATCCTCCGGGTGAGTAATTTGCTGAAAAGTCAGGGTGAGTAAGGTTTCCTGCCGGTATCCCAGTAATTTACACAGTGCCTGGTTGACCTGCATCCATTTACCTTCCGGCGACACCAGAGCCATGCCGATAGCCGAGTATTCCATAGCATTGCGAAAGCGGTTTTCACTTTCAACGATATGCTCTTTTTCCATGCGAAAGGCGTGCATCACCATCGCCATAGCGTGAGGTGGAATCAGCACCATCAATAATGGAATAAAGGAAAATGCCTGTACTGATAGTTTGGTATCAACCTGAAGGGTAAACAGGTTGAAATTGATCATCATTGCAATCAGCAAGGTGGCCAGAAAACAGATAGTAAAGGTTTCAAAACGCGGCAAGCGGATGGAGGTCCAGATCAATGCCATGATGATGAAAGTAAAGGGAAATGGCAGATACATCAAACCAAGATAGCAAGCTGACAGTGACACTATCATCATCCATGTCATGTCGAACAGCGCTTTGGTTTTGTTGGTTATATTAAAATAACCCCGGCGGTACAGTAGCCCGACTGGCCCTAAAGCCAACATGCCGATGGCTTCAGACATAAACCACACCGTCAGCACTTGGGTAAAGCTGCCGTTTTGCGGCGCTAAATACCACGCCGCTGCCAGCCCACTTATCAGGGGGACGATAACCACGGTACAAATTGAGAATTTAAGCCAACTGAACAGGTTATTTAACGGATCTTTAGGTTGGAGAAATTTACGCAGTAACCAGGCGCCGGCAGCCGCTTCTGTCAGGTTTATCAATGTCAGCGGCAGCGGGAACCAACTGATTCCATATAAAATATAATTGGCGGCAACAATACATATTCCTGCGGACAATAATTGCCACGACCAATAGCGCATGGGGTGGTGGAACAGTGCCACCATCAATACTGCGGTTGGGAACCATAAAGGAGCCAGATTTTCTGATTGCTCAGAAAGGCGGATGCAAAATAATGCGAGCAAAAACACCACGATGCTGATGATAGTGATGTGTAGCAGTGTTTTATTGTCAGGAGCCGGTTTTTCAGCCGCGCTGAGATCCATATAACGCCTTATTTTGCTCGCAAACATGTTGATTGTGATGGGGAAATCCATCACATAAAAATAGACCGTATTTGAAAAACGGTCATATTCAGTAGTTTAGTATAGCTAAGCATGGATGGTTGCGATTTTCTGGCTCGATGCTGAATTAATTATTTGTTTATTATCATAATTATTAAACTAAGAATAGAGTGGCGAGTCCCAGAAAAATGAAAAAGCCGCCAGTATCGGTAATAGCTGTGATCATGACACTGGAACCGATTGCCGGATCTCGGCCTAAACGGGCCATGGTCATCGGGATAATGACGCCCATCAGTGCCGCCATTAACAAGTTAAGCATCATTGCCAGCGTCATCACGCCGCCCATAGCGGGATCGCCATAGAGCAGGTAGGTGACCACCCCCATAATCCCACCCCACACCAGACCATTAATCAGTGCGACACCTAGCTCTCTGAACATCAGGAAGGTCACATTACCCTGTTGGATATGGTGCAATGCCAGGGCGCGCACAATCATGGTGATGGTTTGATTACCGGTGTTACCGCCAATGCCGGCGACAATCGGCATTAATGCGGCCAATGCCACTAACTGTGAGATGGTGTCTTCAAATAATCCAATGACCCTTGAGGCGACAAACGCGGTGCAGAGATTGATGGCCAGCCATGACCAACGGGTACGAACCGCACGGCCTACAGGGGAGAAGACGTCTTCTTCCGGGCTCAACCCCCCCATGCGCCTTAAGGTGGTGTCGCTCTCTTCATTGACCACGTCAACGATCTCTTCGATGGTCAAACGGCCCATCAGTTTGCCTTTCGCATCAATAACGGCGGCACTGATCAAGTCATAACGCTCAAAGGCACCTGCGGCATCTTCGGCTTTCTGTTCCGGTTGGAAAGTCGTCGGGTTGCTCTCCATTACCTCAAATACCTGGGTATCTGGTGCGTTGAGCAGGATGGCAGTTAACGGCAGTTCGCCCAGTAAGGTATTCTTGCGATCAATAACAAAGATTTTATCTGTAGCATCGGGGATATTTTTCCGATAACGCAAATAGCGCTGCACGGTGGCGAGGGTGACATCAGCCCGAACCGTCACCAGTTCGAAATCCATCATCTGACCGACAGTATCACGGCCATATTGGATAACTTCCCGTACCCGAGCGCGTTGATCCGGATCCAGTGACGTTAACAGGCGGCCCATCAAGTTACGCGGCAGGTATTCAGCCAGATAAGCCTGTTCATCGACATGCAAGGTGCGCATCGCTTTTAACAGGTCTTTATCGCTCATCTCTTTGATCAGTGTATCCCACACTGTTTCAGAGACTTCGACCAGCGTTTGACCGCGTTTCTCGTTTTTGACTAACCGCCACAATGCCAAACGTTCATCGTTGGGTAAGGCTTCGAGTAAGTCGGCAAGGTCAGCGGCGTGCAGATCGTCGAGCAGTGTTTTGATTTCTAAAGTTTGTTCAGCTAATTGCTCATCACTGAGTTTTTCCCGCTCATCCTGACGGCCAAGAATGCCATCGACTAAGGCTTTATTATTTAATAAGAGGGATAGTATTCGATTGCGTATTTCTGCCAGTTTTTTCGCGTTATTTTTAGAGGTTTTTTTGGCAGCAGCAGAAAACGAAACCGGAATGATTGGTACTGGCATAATGTGTGATGTCCGTGTATATAAAACGAGCGCATGAGTGCGAAAATCTAGGGGCTAACATCTGTCTCATGCGGGCCAGGAAGTTCACCATCCACTGACAATTCAACTCGTTGTGCTTCACGTCGCTCCTGATGATGAGAAATAGAGGCGATCCCTGCGAACAATAAGCGGCCAAATAGAATGAGAAAGCTCACCAGCAAGATGATTTTTGTTAGTTGGGTTGATGGCCGTCTCTTCATATTTACCCTTTTCTCCTGCGTCCTTGAAATTGCAGCGGTGTTAGCTGCTCTCACTCACCCGAATCACTGACTTATGTCAGCTCATCGGGATTTGTTCGCTTGCTGCCTTGCTGTAATCCCAATGACTTTGGGGAATCCCCTGCGTGCTTGAAATTGCAGTTTGTTTGGTATCAGCAAGAGTTAGCTGCTCTCACTCACCCGAATCACTGACTGTTAGTCGATTTTACTATAAATAAGCTCATCGGGATTTGTTCTGCTTATGTTTTGGGCGTTTCGGCCTCAGATTCGGTTTCTTCCGCTGCTTCTTCTTCAATGATTAGCTTCCAGCCAACCACATCATCCCAATAAGCCTGTTCACGTTCAAAATCCAGTTGTACCAGATTATTTTGTGCCAGGTAACCGGCTGGGAAACGTAATGTCCAATGGCTATCGTCAGTTATCAGTCGCAGAGTTTCCGGTGTGGTGGTCGATTGGCGCTGATTATTCAATAACGTGCTTAAGCGTAATAACTGAATTAACGGCAAATAATACTTTTTCTTGAACAAATTCAAGCGTGGCAACTCATCAAGCTTAATGGCTTTACGATGCATACGCACCAGGGTTGCCAGCAGCAATTGCTGCTCCTGATTGAAGCCGGGCAGATTGGTATTTTGCAATATATAGGCAGAATGGCGGTGCATCCCGCTGTGATTAATACTCAGCCCCACTTCGTGCAGCATGGCCGCCCAGTTTAGCAAGGCTTCCAGCTGCGGTTGTACCAACTTAGTATTCTGCGCCATCCATTGAGCATAAAGTTGCTCGGTGGTTTCCAGTACCCGACGGGCTTGCTCCCGGTCAATATTGTAGTGTTCGGCCAAACTTTTAGCTGTGCGCTGACGGATATCTTGATGACGGAAACGGCCTTCCATTTCGTACAACACGCCTTCACGCAATGCACCATCAGACAGACGTAACTCTTTGATTGCTAATGCATCAAACACACCACACAAGATAGCCAAACCAGGCACAAATACCGATTGGCGATCTTCCGATAACCCCGGCAGGCTTAGTGCAGAGAAGTGTTTGTATTGCAGTACTTGCTCAACCAGCATTTCGAGGCGTTCTGGGGTGATCAACCCGTCTTTCTCGCCCATTTCCACCAATACTTCGTAGGTGGCCTTAATGGTGCCGGATGCACCCAGAGCATATTGCCAGCCTTGAATGCGGTATTGCCAGGCAAGATTTTCCAACTTTTGTGCAGCAGCCAGGCGGGCGCGTTTAAAGTTTGTCTTACTGATTTCGCCATGTGGGAAAAACTGTTGCGCAAAACTGACACACCCCATACGGCGGCTTTCAACCAGCAGAGGTTCAAAATCTTCGCCAATCACCAACTCGGTTGAACCACCACCGATATCAATCACCAGTTTACGGCCTTTCTCCGGCTGGGTATGTTCGACTCCCATGAAAATCAGACGCGCTTCTTCCTGACCCGAAATAATTTCGATCGGGTAAGGAATAACTTCGGCGGCGCGCTTGAGGAAAGTCTCTGCATTCGCCGCTTGTCGTAGTGAATGCGTCCCCACGATGCAGACATTATCGGGTGAGAAACCTTGCAAACGCTCTGCAAACAGGGCTAGGCAAGCCAGACCCCGCTCAATGGCTTCTTCACTGAGCATATTATTGCTATCCAGACCATCAGCCAGATGCACGCGCTGCTTCAGGCGCCCTAAAACCTGCAACGCGCCGTTGACGACGCGGGCAATGACCATATGAAAACTGTTAGATCCCAGGTCGATAGCAGCAATTTCTTGCGGTTTCGAGGTAATTGAATTGTTGGTTAGCGGCATAGTTTTAGCTCGATGCGTCTGGTTGTTCCAGCGCTTTTAAATAATCATAGATGGCAATCTGTGCACGTACTTTGCGCCTATTTCCACGCGGTACATAACGATTACTCAGTTCTTTATCAATATAACGGGCTTTCACCGTGTCGTTGAATAACAGCTCTAAAATATCCAGCACCCGCTGCTTTAACCTCGGGTCTAGTAATGAGACTGCCACCTCAATACGATAATCAATGTTACGGGTCATCCAGTCGGCGGAAGAGAGATAGACCAGTTTGTCGCCTTTATTCTCAAAAACGTACACCCGGTCATGCTCTAAGAAGCGATCAACAATACTGGTGACCTGAATATTATCGCTGATCCCCGGCATATTGGGGATTAACGAACACATCCCTCGCACTAATAGCCGGATTTTCACGCCCGCACTGGAGGCGCTATATAACCTATCTACCAGGCCTTTATCCACTAAATTATTTATCTTCAGGGTAATGCCGGCGCTTTCTCCCGCCTGAGCATGAATAATTTCCTGATCAATCAATTGATACAACATCAAGCGTGAGTTCTGTGGTGACACCATCAGATTATCGAACTTGACCGGGCGGTAAGGGTTTTCAATAAAGTTAAATACCCGTCGCACTTCATTGGTAATACGCGCATCAGCCGTCAGCAAAGAATAGTCGGTATAAATACGAGCTGTTTTCTCGTTAAAGTTACCGGTGCCAATATGAGCATAACGCACGATCTCCTCGCCTTCGAGCCGAGAGATTAAGAATAATTTGGCATGAATTTTCAGCCCCGGCGCGGAGAAAATAACGTGCACGCCCGCGGCAGTCAGACTTTTGGCCCAATGAATATTGGCTTCTTCATCGAAACGCGCCTGTAATTCCACCACCACCGTCACTTTTTTACCATTATGAGCGGCGTGGATCATTGATTCGATAATGCGCGAATCTTTGGCAACGCGGTAAATATTGATTTTAATGGCCAAAACGCTGGGATCGAATGATGCCTGACGCAGCAATTCCAATACGTGTTCGAAGGTGTGATAAGGATAATACAGCAGCACATCCTGTTCGCGAATGGCATCAAAGCCATTGCGGAATTTATCAAACCAAATATGGCGCAAACGCGGCAAGGGTTTGTTAACCAGATTGCTTTTCCCCACATTCGGGAAACTGATAAAGTCTTTGAAATTATGGTAACGGCCACCGGCAATGACAGAATCATCGTTAGAGATGCCCAGTTTATTGCGCAGTAACTCCACCATTTCATCAGGCATATCGCGTTGATAAACAAAGCGTACTGGCTCAGCGGTCAGGCGCTGTTTTAGGCTCGACGACATCAATTCCAGCAGGCTGGATTCCATTTCAGTGACCAAATCATATTCCGCATCGCGGGTCATCTTCATGGAATAGGCATTCAGCGCGTCGTAATCAAAGAAGCCTTTAAAAATCTCATCGAGACAATACCTAAGAATATTATCAAGTAATATCATTGGCTTGCGACGACGAGGAGCTTCCGGTGGTAAATTAACGAAGCGTGGTACTTTGTCTGAAGGTATTTCTAACAGCGCATAGGCTATTTCCTGACCACGGATAATTTCTACTGCCAGATAGGTGTAATCATCTTTTAAGAATTGCACCAAATTAGTGTCGTGGTTAATCAGAATCGGCGTGATGTGCTGGCGCAGATGCTGTTTGAAATATAGCTTTAACCAGATTTGCTGATTCTCGGAAATTTGCCGCTCATTAATCAGGAAGATTTGATTACGCGCCATTTCCAGCAATAGATCGTTATAAAGCCCGTCAAATTCTTGATCGGCTTTCACCACTTTACTTTGGATTTTTTTCAGCAAATGGCGAGAGGTGACGGCTGAGCCTTGCTCCTCGCTAATTAAAATGCGCCGTTTCAGATCGGCGAAACGGACTTTATAAAATTCGTCGAGATTATTGGAGTAAATGCCAAGAAATCGCATCCGCTCGATAAGTGGATTGCTCTTATCCGCCGCTTCCTGCAATACCCGTTCATTAAAAGATAACCAACTGAGTTCTTTTTCGGTGTAGAGCTTTTCCTGACCCATTGCAACTCCAGTAAGATTATTGTGGGAGTATTTAGTGTCCTCAATCATTATTGCGAAAGATTGACAAGAAAGTCCAACAGATATCACGAGTTAACGTTGTTGGTTAAAAACTCCTACATTGTCATGCAAACGCCACAAAACTGACATAAGATGCTCGGTCATCTGGCGGTATATCTATTATAGATAGGCGCTGGCTTGATAACATAGGCGACATATAGCGTAAGGGCATGGGGCAAGCAAAGATTATGCAGCAAGCGGGCGTAGTAACACTATCAGGGAGAGATAAGCGCCGGGCTGTCATTGAACGTCTGGTGCGTATGTTAGTGACGGGCAGTGGCCTGTTGGTTCTGCTGACCTTAATGCTAATTTTCGTCTATTTATTGTACGCCGTTCTGCCTCTATTTAAGCCCGCATCCATCAATTTGCATCATCAGTTTGCCGTGAATCGTAGTGCGCCGACGCTTGCTATGGGAGCTGATGCCCAAGGGCTGGTAGGGTATCGCATTGATGATAAGGGCAGAGGCTATTTCATTCGGCTGGATAAGCTGGGTGAATCTCCTGCTGGAAGCCTTATCAGTGAGCACCCGCTATCGCCCCCACCGCTATCAATCAGTCGTGCTGCGGGGGCACAATCTTTATATGGCATTGGCCTGAGCAATGGTCGTTTTATTCTGCTGCAACCCGATTTTTCAGCGACACCGCCCCGCTGGCAATTTCCGCTGGGTGAGCAGCCGCGTTTTCTGGATTTGACCGGCCAAAACCTGAGTCATTTGGTGTTGGCTGAACCGCAACCCCAACATTTTTCTATTGCCGCTACTACCGCAGATGGTCGTCTGATGGCCGGGATGTTTACTGCTCAAGGGCAGCAGGTCACCGAACTGACGGATGTCCCCAAGACCATTGAGCAACTGTTATTGTCACCCGACGGGCACCTGCTCTATCTGTTATCCGGCCATCAGGTGTATATCTACCAATTTGGCGCTGAACTGACATTACGAGAAGTGGTTTCATTGCAAGATGACAAGCACCCGTCGGAAGGGCCATTGCACCTTTCTTTATTAGCAGGGGGAAAGTCACTGTTGGTTCAATCGCCGGACGGTGCTGTCACGCAATGGTTTGATGTACCTAAAGGGCCAGACAACCAATATCATTTGACGCGAATTCGCAGCTTTACGCCCGCAGGTAAGGGCTTACTAACCACTGAAAACACGCGGCGGGTGTTTGCTTCATTATCCCCTCAAGGCGAGCTATCACTGTTCTCGAGTATCCAGTCAGCACCGCTATTACAGCATAAACTGGTGGCGGGAATGACTCATGCCGCATTCTCCCCTTGGGGCCATAACTTGCTGGTCGAGAATGCTGCCGGTTGGACTACCTATCAATTAGACAATCGCTACCCTGACATCAATTGGCGCAGCTTATGGCAGCGGGTGTGGTATGAGAATTACCCCGAACCGGCCTATGTTTGGCAATCAAGTTCTGCACAAGAGAGCTATCAAGCCAAATTTAGTCTGATACCGATAATATTCGGCACCTTAAAAGCAGCAGGCTATGCCATGTTATTCGCTGTACCTCTGGCATTGGCTGGTGCCATTTATACGGCTTATTTTATGTCGGCGGGCCTAAGGCGAATAGTTAAACCGACGATTGAGATGATGGGTGCCTTTCCGACGGTGGTGATTGGTTTGATTGCCGGTATTTGGCTGGCTCCGGTTATCGAACAGTACTTGACCGGTATTTTATTGTTGCCCCCCTTGCTGGCATTGATGATTTTATTATGTGGCTGGGGTAGCGCTCGATTGGCGGCAAAAACGCCACGCCAGTTGCCTGCGGGCTGGGATGTCATTATTTTGCTGCCGGTCATTTTATTGACTGGCTGGCTGGCACTTTGGTTGGGGCCAAAACTGGCGATAGCGGTGTTGGGAGTGCCGTTGCATGAATGGTTGGGTGATAATTATGACCAGCGCAATGCCTTAGTAGTGGGGGTTGCCATGGGCTTTGCCCTGATCCCTGTCATTTTCTCGCTGGCCGAAGATGCACTATTTAGCGTGCCGCCATCACTGAGTCAGGGCTCTCTGGCGCTGGGGGCGACCCCGTGGCAAACCCTAATTCGCGTGGTACTGCCTTCAGCTTATGCCGGTATTTTTTCCGCATTAATGATTGGTTTTGGCCGCGCAGTAGGGGAAACCATGATTGTGCTGATGGCGACCGGCAATACACCGATTATCGATGGCAGCATTTTCCAGGGGTTACGGGCGATGGCCGCTAATATTGCCATTGAAATGCCGGAGGCGGTGATGGGCAGTGGCCATTATCGGGTACTGTTCTTGACGGCATTAGTGTTGTTTTGTTTCACATTTTTAGTCAATACACTCGCTGAGTCCATTCGCTTGCGGTTACGTGAACGCTATCAAATGGAGCAGATTGTCTGATGATTGGCTTCACTAAAAAATGGTTTGCTTCCGGTTCGCCGTGGATCTGGCTGACGGCTGGGGCGGTGAGTATCAGCTTGCTGGCCTTGCTGGGTGTGGTTTTATTGTTGGCGGGGCAGGGGATGCGCTATTTTTGGCCCAGTCCGGTTTACGTTTTTGAACTCAAACAAACCGCCGCCGGCCCTGTCCGGGTGATAGGTGAAATTTATCAGCAGCAGTCTATCCCACGCGAACAACTAGAGCAGGCAGGTATTATGTTACCGCCTGAAGCGGGTGAAACTGTGACCCGTTATCTGATTAAGACGGGTAATCGTGAGATACAAGGGCAAGATTTTCATCGCTTGCTGGACACTGATATTCAACAACGCAGCCAGCCCAAAGATTTATTGGTGTTAGACCGCCACATTAATGGTACGGCATACGGATTTCTGGCTGGAATGCTGGATAACGGTCAGCCGGTGGTGGGCGATAATTTAGCTCAGGAACTGCAAAAACGTATTCCGGTGATACAAGCGCTGGTCAGGCAGTCCAAAGATATTCAGTTCCGTCAGATGAACATGCTGAATCAACAGTTCGAAGCATTGCGGCTACAGAAAAAACGCCTGCAAATGAGCGGTAATTTTGATGGCAAAGCGCAAGACCGCATTGAAGCCGAGTGGGGCGAACTCCAGCGCAGCCATCAGGCGATGATGGAGAAATTACGCGGCTTACAAAGCGACCAAAGCCGTTACACTCTGCTGTTGCGCGATATGAATGGACAAGTTCATCCACTGCCACTGAGCCAAATCAACCGTGCCTGGTACCCCAATGATATGAGTCTCGGGCAGAAACTACGCCATTTCGCGGTACAAACACATAAGTTTCTGACAGATAACCCGCGCAACGCCAATACTGAAGGTGGGGTGTTCCCGGCTATTTTTGGCACGGTGCTGATGGTGATCCTGATGTCTATTGTGGTCATGCCATTGGGGGTGATTGCCGCGGTTTACTTACATGAATATGCAGGGAAAAACTGGCTGACTCGGATGATTCGTATTTCCGTGGTGAATTTAGCTGGTGTACCGTCCATTGTTTATGGGGTGTTTGGCCTCGGTTTCTTTGTCTATTTTATCGGTGGTTCACTGGATAAACTGTTTTATCCCGAAGCTTTGCCTAACCCGACATTTGGTACGCCGGGCGTGCTATGGGCGGCGTTAACGCTGGCTTTATTGACATTGCCGGTGGTGATTGTTGCCACGGAGGAGGGGTTATCACGCATTCCGGCCAGCCTGCGGCAGGGGTCATTGGCGCTAGGGGCCAGTAAAGCCGAGACACTGTGGCATATTGTGTTGCCGATGGCTGCCCCGGCGATGATAACCGGGTTGATTTTGGCGGTAGCGCGAGCCGCAGGGGAAACGGCTCCCTTGATGTTGGTGGGAGTAGTGAAATCAGCGCCATTATTGCCAGTAGACGGCGTTTTCCCATTCCTGCATTTAGAACGTAAATTTATGCATTTAAGCTTTCAGATATACGATATGGCATTCCAAAGCCCCAATGTAGAAGCTGCCCGGCCATTAGTCTTTGCCACTGCGCTACTGCTGGTGATTATTGTGGTAGGTCTTAATTTAGCCGCTATTGGTATTCGCCATCATCTGCGCGAAAAATACCGTGGTTTAATGCTGTGACTGAACTTTTTAACCCGCAGGATGAGATATGGGACTTTTGATGCCAGATTCGCTGCCACTGTTAGATGTGCAGCAATTGACCCACGAGCAAACTGCATTAGCGGTCGAAAAGCTCAATTTATTTTATGGCGATAAACAGGTGCTGCATGATATTTCCTTTAATGTCCCCAGGCACCGTGTTACTGCGCTAATTGGCCCTTCCGGTTGCGGTAAATCAACCTTGTTGCGCTGTTTTAATCGCATGAATGATTTGCTGGATAACTGCCGCCTTGAGGGCCAGATTCGGCTGGGTAACCAAGTGATTACCGAGAAAACCACCGATGTGGCGGCATTGCGTCGGCGGGTCGGCATGGTCTTCCAGCGGCCGAATCCCTTCCCAAAATCTATTTATGAGAATGTGGTTTATGGCCTGCGTTTGCAGGGGATCCGCGATAGGCGAGTACTGGATGATGCCGTCGAGCGCTCATTACGCGCTGCTGCCTTGTGGCACGAAGTCAAAGATCGATTGCGTGAAAATGCCTTTCGCCTCTCCAGTGGTCAACAGCAGCGCTTAGTGATAGCCCGGGCTATTGCCATTGAGCCGGAAGTGTTATTGCTCGATGAGCCAACCTCGGCGTTAGATCCTATTTCGACATTAACCATCGAAGAGCTGATTACCGAGTTAAAACAGCAATATACCGTGGTGTTAGTGACCCATAATATGCAGCAGGCGGCCAGGGTTTCAGATTACACCGCGTTTATCCATCAAGGCGCGCTGGTGGAATATAACGCTACCGATGCGTTATTTACTTCACCACATCAGCGGCGTACGGAAGACTATATTACCGGGCGCTATGGTTGACCATTGAGTAATAGCGAACCACTTTTCTAAGGTGTTCGCTTTATTTATCAATTGCGATTTAAGTTTATACTTTCATGTGTCGCTCGTTATTTTGGTGACTATTGAATGGAAGCGTTAAGTGAAAGAGCTATTGATAACTCAGCCTGATTTTATGGAGACATTTAGCTGTGTCGGTTCAGCTTGCCGAGAGCACTGCTGCAAAGGCCAGAGTGTCACGCTTGATAGAAATCGTTATCAAAAATATATTAAAAGCCCTTATGCAGATATTAAACGCATTGCCATTAACCAGATTTCCGTTACCCAAGCCAGCCTTGCTTCTTGGGCTAACATCCACCCTGATAACCAGGGGAATTGTCCATTTCTTGATGAACAACAGTTATGTCAAATTCACAAACATGCAGGCCCTAATGCACTGAGTAACAGTTGTGCGACTTACCCCCGCGTCGAGCATATTTATAAAAATCAGAAAATCAAAAGTATGTCGCTTTCTTGTCCAGAAGTGACGCGGAAAGTCTTATTTTCTCCTGAAGCATTAATATTGCGATTTTCGACTATCCATCAATATGATTATTACAAAGCACCAGATATTGTTATTGATGAGCGACTGGCTAACCGTGCTTGTGCAGCTATTGTCGCGGCAAGTCAGCAACAAACTATTGAAGAAAGCTTGTGGGCAATAAATAATTTTTTACAGGCATTTCCTGTCAGCTATGATGTTAATAAAAATAAAATGATTGAAATAGATAATCTGAGAACTGAGTTAGCAGCTGAAATAACATCAGGGAAAGCAGTAGAGTCATTAACGACAGTAAATTATGCACCAGCACTTCGCCACGAGCTATTGCATCACTTTGGTGATTTAATTATGCAGTTATCTGATGTTCGGGGGAAAAAGGTTTTGGCCGTTTATGCTAAAACCCTATTAGATAATTCCCCAGATAAAAAGATTGCATCTCCAAATCGTGAACAACCATTAAGTGATGCCTGGCACCAGATTGCATTGCCATTTTTTGCTGAGCATCCGTCAGTATTGCGTAATTATTTTCTATATCGAATTCATCACGACCAATTAGCAATGGGAGAAAAGCCAGCACTCGCTACGTTTAATTTACAGGTTATTGATTATTTTTATTTAAAATTATTGATTAGTGCCCATGCAGCTAAATATGGATTTTTAACAAAAGATAACATTATTGATATTTTCTATTCTTATCATGCTTGTCGTGAGTCAACAGATGGCTTAAGTCTGTTGTTTACACAAAAATTGCGAGCATTGGCAACCAGAGAGGATTTTTCTTCCCTATCACTTTTGGTCTAAAATAGTGAATATGATTTAAGTTGGCAATAAGTTGTGTCGCTTGTTATTTATAATTATCGATATAATAGGCTATCTTTAGTGAAAGAGTTACAGATTATTCAACCACAATTTGTGGAGCATTTTAGCTGCGTGGGCTCAGCTTGTCGTGATCATTGCTGCAATGGCTGGGATATCAGCATTGATAAAAATACATACCGAAAATATAAAAACAGCCAAAACCAAGCAATTAGAAATATAGCAATCAAGAATATTTCTGTTACGCGGACTAGCCAGTCGGATTGGGCTAAAATACGCCTCAAAGAAGATGGCAATTGCCCCTATCTGGATGAAGCCCGTTTATGTGAGGTTCATAAGCGGCTGGGGGGCGAAGCACTCAGTAAAATTTGCACAACATATCCTCGTAGTAGTTATTCCTATAAGGGGGAGAAATTCAATACATTGACACTCTCCTGTCCAGAAGTGGCCCGATTAGTCTTATTTGATCCTAATGCATTTAATATGCATGAAGAGACAGTGAAGCAACAACAAAATTTTAATGATATAGAAATTAATACTGAAGGGCGGTTGATTAATTATTATTGCAATCAATTAGTTCTCATTCCTGGCGAAAATGTTGAAGAAAATATTTATGCAATTAATATTTTCATTCATTGCTGCCAAGATATCGATAAGACAGACGACGATAGAGAAGAGATAATATCAGCACTATATGAGACTATCCGTGACAAGTTAGTCTCGGGGGATATTAAGCAGAAAATGGCAATGATCCCGTTTAATGCTAATGTACGCTGGCATTTTTTAATGATATTTCAACGACGCACTGTCAGTGCTTTAAAAACCCGAGGTCAAAAGATACTCTTTAATTATATGGCTTTTTTGATTCATCATTTGATGAATGAAGTGGATGTTAATCAGTTAGACGCGCGTATGGCAATGCTGAGTTCCACCTGGAGTGACAAGGTTATGCCATTACTTAATCAATATCCGCATATTTTACGTAATTTATTTCAGTATTGTTTCTATCACAATCAGTTTGCCATTAAAAAACCTGAGAATATGGGAAAGGATTTTTATGGCTATTCCATTGATTTCTTTATTATCAAATCAGTAATCAGTGCTTTTGTTATCTATAACGGTACTCTGAGTGAAGATGATATTATCAATATCATCTATTCATATAATATCTTTAGAATTCATAACAGCAATTCACAGGATTTGTTGCTGGCGAATATAGATAAGATCAATGAGAGTGATCATATTACTTTACTGGATTTACTGAATTAGATGTTGGGGTCTGGTGACCCCAATATAATCAAATACTCTTTATCGATGGTGTCTTATATTTAGCCAAATATTGCGGCTGGAAAATGCACATGCGGATTACTGTGCGATACTCACCATTGATAAAGAACTCTTGTTTCAATTCACCTTCGATTTCAAAGCCTAATTTTGTATAAATATGAATGGCTTTCTCATTTTCTTTATCCACAATTAAATACAGTTTGTACAGATTCAGGACAGAAAAACCGTATTCCATTGCTAGTCGTGCAGCCGAACCGGCAAAACCTTTACCTTGATGGGCTGGGTCGATAATAATTTGAAACTCAGCGCGGCGGTGAATGTGGTTAATTTCGACTAACTCAACCAGACCCACTTTGGTGCCCTGGCTTTCAATAATAAAGCGGCGCTCGCTCTGATCATGGATATGTTTATCATACAAATCAGACAGTTCGACGAAAGCCTCATAAGGCTCTTCAAACCAATAACGCATAACACTGGCATTGTTATCTAACTGATGGACAAACGGCAGATCATCCCGTTCCAGAGGGCGTAACCGGACGCTGCTAGTGGTTGACATGCTTATTCCTCATATGACGACAGCGGTTGCTGCCCTAAAAATTATACTATTAGCACAAGGGGTAAGCACAGGGGAATTAAAAAAGGCGCTCACCTTAAAATGGCTGCGCCTTTAACCAATATTCGTTAACTTGTTTCACTCAGCCGCATAACCTTGTGCGGGTAAGCGTTTATCATCCAGCCAGGCGGTATTATCACGCATTGCCAGACGGCCATCAGTAAACCAGCCGACCACTAACGGATAAATGCTGTGCTCTTGAGTTTGCACTCTCGAAATTATATCCGCTTCGCTATCATCACTAAAGATCGGGACTTTAGCTTGCAGGATGACCGGGCCGCCATCCAATTCTTCTGTGACAAAATGCACTGAGGTACCGTGTTCCTGGTCGCCGTTTTCCAATGCTTGACGATGGGTATGCAAGCCTGGGTATTTCGGCAGCAGCGAGGGATGAATATTCAACATCCGGCCAGCATAATGCTGAACAAATTCCGGGCTGAGAATGCGCATATAACCCGCCAACACCAGCAAATCAGGTTGATACTGATCAATGGCTTGCGCTAATGCTAAATCAAAACTGGCGCGATCGGCATAAGCCTTGGCATCCAGAGCATGATGCGCAATACCCGCCAGCTCAGCTCGCTTTAGCCCATAAGCATCAGGATTATTACTGAAAACAGCACTAATCTCGCCTGAAATACGCCCTTGTTGTTGGGCGTCTATCAGTGCCTGTAAATTACTGCCTTGGCCTGAGACCAATACCACTATCTTTTTCATAATACCCTTCGTACTTGAAGTTGCAGTGGAATTATCAATATTACGGATTGATAATGACTTGCTCTGCGCCATCAGTCGCCGCAGCGATAACACCGATTTTCCAGGCTTTTTCACCGGATGCGGTTAGCAATTCAACCGCTTTGTCTGCCAGTTCAGCGGGGAGCGCAACAACCATGCCGACGCCGCAGTTAAAGGTACGGTACATTTCGTGGCGGCTGACATTACCCGTCTCTTGCAACCAGCTAAACACCGCGGGCCACTGCCAGCTAGCTTCATCAATCACTGCCTGAGTCCCTTGTGGCAACACGCGTGGGATATTCTCCCAGAAGCCACCACCGGTCAGGTGAGCAATCGCATGAATATCAAGTTGTTCAATCAAGCTAAGAATTGATTTTACGTAAATTTTGGTCGGTTCCAGCAGATGGTCGGCCAGAGATTTGCCATCCAATTGGGTCTGTTCTGGGTTGGTTTGACTGACTTCCAGAATTTTACGCACCAAAGAGTAGCCGTTAGAGTGCGGGCCACTGGCCCCTAACGCCACCAGTGCATCACCTGGCGCGACTTTGCTGCCGTCGATAATTTCAGATTTTTCGACCACGCCAACACAGAAACCGGCAACGTCGTAATCTTCACCATGGTACATCCCCGGCATTTCGGCCGTTTCACCCCCGACCAGCGCACAACCTGATTGTTTGCACCCTTCGGCAATCCCGGTAATCACACTGGCAGCAGTATCCACATCCAGTTTACCGGTGGCAAAGTAGTCAAGGAAGAACAGCGGCTCTGCGCCTTGAACCACCAGGTCGTTAACACACATAGCGACTAAATCGATACCGATGGTATCGTGACGTTTCAGGTCCATCGCCAGACGCAGCTTGGTGCCGACGCCGTCGGTGCCTGAAACCAAGATAGGTTCACGGTATTTTTGTGGCAAAGCGCAGAGGGCACCGAAGCCGCCCAATCCACCCATCACTTCTGGGCGACGAGTCTGTTTAACCACACCTTTTATGCGATCAACAAGGTCATTGCCGGCATCAATATCTACACCTGCGTCTTTATAGCTGAGAGAGGTTTTGTTGGTCACTGCGAGGTCCCCACTGCGGTTGGCTGTTTGAGCTTAGGAAGAAAACGCGACAATTCTAACAGCGGAGGCAAACGTTTGCGAGTAGCTTGTGATATCACTCCGATTTTTAGCTTTCTTGACTTAATAATGATTTTCTATTGATCTGAATCAGGCTATTCATTGTGGCGTTCAAAAAAAAAGGCGGTATAATCTCGCGATTTTTTTGGCCGCCAGTCGCCTAACCAGGAGAAAAATAATGAAGATCGTTGAGGTGAAACACCCGCTAGTAAAACATAAACTTGGTTTGATGCGTGAGAATGATATCAGTACGAAGCGTTTTCGCGAGTTAGCGTCTGAAGTGGGGAGTTTGCTGACTTACGTGGCAACCGCCGATCTGGAAACTGAAAAAGTCACCATCGAGGGTTGGAACGGGCCGGTTGAGATTGAACAGATTAAAGGTAAGAAAATTACTGTAGTCCCTATTCTGCGTGCTGGTTTGGGCATGATGGAAGGGGTATTGGAAAATGTACCTAGTGCGCGCATCAGTGTGGTGGGTGTCTATCGTGATGAAGAAACCCTAAAACCTGTCCCTTACTTCCAGAAGCTGGTATCAAATATCGATGAGCGCATGGCGCTGGTGGTTGATCCGATGCTGGCAACCGGTGGTTCGATGATTGCAACCATTGATTTGCTCAAGAAAGCGGGTTGTAAGAGTATAAAGGTACTGGTATTGGTCGCCGCTCCTGAAGGTATCAAAGCGCTGGAAGCCGCTCACCCAGATGTCGAGCTGTACACCGCTTCCATCGATCAAGGCCTGAACGAACACGGCTACATTATCCCTGGATTGGGTGATGCCGGCGATAAGATTTTCGGAACCAAATAATTGATGATAGCCGACTCGATAGTCGGCTTTTTTTTGAATAATTTTTAGCATTCAACACCACAACCTATAACTTTCATTAGAGGATAGAGAAAATGAGCCGTCGCACCATTGGCGTCAGCGAGCGCCCACCGCTGCTCCAGACGATCCCCCTGAGTTTCCAACATTTGTTCGCAATGTTTGGTGCCACTGTTTTAGTTCCTATTCTGTTTAAAATTAACCCGGCGACGGTGCTGCTGTTTAACGGCATCGGAACCTTGCTTTACTTATTCATTTGTAAGGGAAAAATCCCTGCTTATCTGGGTTCCAGTTTTGCCTTTATTTCACCAGTATTGCTATTGCTGCCATTGGGTTACGAAGTCGCCTTGGGCGGTTTTATCATGTGCGGTGTGTTGTTCTGTCTGGTGGCGTTGATTGTAAAAAAAGCCGGTACCGGTTGGTTGAATGTGTTGTTCCCGCCTGCGGCAATGGGGGCGATTGTTGCGGTTATCGGCCTTGAATTGGCTGGCGTGGCTGCGGGAATGGCGGGGCTGTTGCCTGCCGAAGGGGTGACAGTCGATTCCACCACCATCATCATTTCAATGGTGACCTTAGGGGTGACCATTCTGGGGTCAGTGTTATTCCGTGGTTTCTTTGCCATTATCCCTATTCTGATTGGTGTGCTGGTCGGTTATGCCTTGTCATTCGTGATGGGGGTGGTTGATTTGACTCCTATTCGTGAGGCCCACTGGTTTGCCTTGCCGACATTCTATACTCCACGTTTTGAGTGGTTTGCCATTCTGACCATCTTGCCAGCGGCATTGGTGGTGATTGCCGAGCATATTGGGCATTTGGTGGTCACAGCAAATATTGTGAAAAAAGATTTGATTCGTGACCCTGGCCTACACCGTTCGATGTTTGCTAATGGTATTTCGACGGTTATTTCTGGTTTCTTCGGTTCGACACCAAATACCACTTATGGTGAAAATATCGGCGTTATGGCGATCACCCGTGTTTACAGTACCTGGGTTATCGGTGGTGCGGCGATTCTGGCGATTATGCTCTCTTGTATCGGTAAATTGGCTGCTGCAATTCAGGCGGTGCCAGTGCCGGTTATGGGGGGCGTCTCACTGCTGCTGTACGGGGTTATTGCTGCGTCAGGTATTCGCGTGTTGATCGAGTCAAAAGTTGACTATAACAAAGCACAAAACCTGATCTTAACCTCCGTCATCCTGATAATTGGGGTGAGCGGTGCGAAAGTGAACATTGGTGCAACTGAGTTGAAAGGCATGGCACTGGCGACAGTAGTGGGTATCGGCCTGAGCCTGTTGTTCAAAGTGATTAGCTTAATCCGCACCGAAGAAGAAATTATCGAGGCGACGGAAGACGAGCCTGCGCTTAAGTAAAAGTGATATCTGGCCGAGCCATACTTGCAGGTTCGGCCAGTTTTTCACCTTATACCCGTCATACTTCAAGCTGCATGTGCGTTGGCTACGTTCAATCACCCGAATCACTTACAACACAGTAAGCTCATCGGGACTCTCTCACTTGCCGCCTTCCCGCAACTCGAATTATTTAGGGTATAGGCCAGGTTTTTATGCTGTTATGGTTTTTTGTGGTAAGCTTGCCACGTTTTCCCGCCCGTTTTGTTGGTTGAGGTGCTTCTGAATACGCCGGCACAGCTTTCACTGCCACTCTATCTTCCCGATGATGAAACTTTTGCCAGTTTTTATCCGGGGGAGAACCCGTCCCTATTAGCTGCGATCCAGTCCGCTGTTCATCAGCCTCATGGCAGTTATATCTATTTTTGGTCGCGCGAAGGCGGTGGCCGCAGTCATCTGTTGCATGCAGCTTGCGCCGAGTTATCACAAAAAGGTGAGGCGGTGGGGTATGTTCCGCTGGATAAACGCGCATACTTCGTGCCGGAAGTGCTGGATGGCATGGAGCAATTGGCCCTGGTTTGTATTGATAATATTGAGTGTATTGCTGGTGACGAGCAGTGGGAGATGGCGATGTTTAATCTCTATAACCGCATTGTGGAAACCGGCCGTACCCGTTTATTGATCACCGGCGATCGTCCGCCACGGCAGTTAAATCTTGGTTTGCCTGATCTGGCCTCTCGGCTTGATTGGGGGCAAATCTATAAATTGCAGCCCTTGTCAGATGATGAAAAATTGCAGGCTTTGCAATTGCGCGCCAAATTACGCGGCTTTGAATTACCGGAAGATGTGGGTCGTTTTTTGTTAAAACGCCTCGATCGAGAAATGCGCACTTTATTTATGACGTTAGATCAGCTTGATCGAGCCTCCATTACTGCGCAGCGCAAACTGACTATCCCCTTTGTGAAAGAGATCCTCAGCCTTTAATACCCCGCGTTCTTATGACGCAGGGCATGATTCCATTCAGGCAATGACTACAAAATCTCGAGTACCTGCTCTGGTGGGCGGCCAATGCGCGCTTTGCCGTGATAAACCACGATGGGACGCTCGATAAGCTTGGGATTATTACTCATGGCTTGCAGCAATTGCTCTTGCGTTAGCGCTTTATCCGCCAGATTCAGCTCCTTATAAAGCTCTTCTTTGGTGCGCATCAACTGCCGGGCGTCACTGAAACCCAACTGTTGCAGTAATTCTTTTAACGTTGCTACTGAGGGCGGAGTATCCAGATATAATACCACCTGCGGTTTAATGCCTTGTTGCTCAACTAATGCGAGTGTTTCCCGGCTTTTGGAGCAACGCGGATTGTGATAAATCGTGACGTCTTTCATAGTAACTTTCCTTAGGACTTCTGGTATTTGCGGAAGCGTTCATTCAATTGGCGCAACTGGTCAATTCGGGCATCATAGCGAGCCTGTTCCAAACTCCCTAGTTTCACCCGCGCACTGGCATCACTCAGTAAGCCGATGGCTTGAGTTAATTTGCCACTCAATGCCAGGCTTTCCGCGCGCGCAGCCAGTTCCTGATCGCGCAGGCCTAGTGCTGCTGCGGCTTGCGCCAGTAAATCCCAACCGTTAGGATCATTCGGATAGCGGAATGTGTAGTTACGCAATATTTTGATCGCCGCCGCTGGTTGCGCGCCCTGAACATAGGCGTTGGCCAAATTCAGCAGTAACACCGGGTCATTATTTTGTTTAGCGGTTGCTGCTTGCAGCCGGCTAATGGCACTGGCCGCTTTGTTTTGCCCCAAATCGATATCTGTCATCAAATCGAGGAACCACACATTGCCCGGCTGTTGGGTTAACAGCGGTTGTAACTGATTGCGGGCTTCATCGTACTTTTTGGCTTGATACAACAAAATAGCCTGGCCATATTTGGCGGCCAGTTGTTCGCGTGTAGTGCCTTTGCTCAACGTCTCAAGCAGATCGGGTGTCAGGCTGTTTTCGTTTGAACCATACATACCCAGAATACGAACTTTAGCGAACAAGTAATCTTGCGACGAGGCAATCGGGTGCGGCTTCATCTGATTAGCACGGTTACGTGCATCAGATAGACGACTATCGGGTAATGGGTGGGTCAGTAGCATTTCCGGCGGTTTGGATGCATATCGCGACTGATCGGCCAGTTTTTGCAGGAAATTAGGCATGGCTTGTGGATCAAACCCTGATCGCTGTAGCACTTGAATGCCAATTCGGTCGGCCTCTTGCTCATTGCCCTGCGTAAAGCTGATGATACCCTGCTGAGCACCAGCCAGTGTACCACTTAAACCCGCCATACCTGCTTGTGGACTGGCCATTGTCAGCAGGATAGACCCTAATACACCAACCCATGTCAGTGGTGCCATACGTTGCTGTTCTTCCATCGCTCGCGCCAGGTGGCGTTGAGTGACATGAGAGATTTCATGAGCTAATACGGAGGCCAGTTCGCTTTCGTTTTCTGTATAGCGGAATAGGGCTGAGTGGAGCACCACATTGCCGCCAAAGAATGCAAAGGCGTTAATTTGATCGTTATTCACCAAATAGAAATGGAATGGTGTGCGCACTGAGTAAGCATTTGCGACTAAGCGGTTACCCAACGAATTGATGTATTGTGTCAATAATGGGTCATAAATCAGTGGGGCGCTGGCACGCATTTGGCGGACATAAAAATCCCCCATAGCTTTTTCCTGATCGATACTCAAGGTTGCACCTGCTGAGGTGCCGATATCGGGCAGCAGATCTTGTGTCTGTGTGTCAGCATTGACAGGTATAGGGCCAGTGAGCAGTAAGCTGCTGAGCAGTGTGGCGATCACCGTCTTACTTATCCGGCCTGTTTTATTGAACCGACCTGTTTTATTTAACTGATATGTCATAAACGAGATTGCCCCTACTGATGTAATGACAATTAGACTCCGAGATGTGTAAGAGTTCTTCTTCCTTGCACTGCTCTCCAGTACAATCATCACGAAAGCGAGTTAGATCACAAAAATAGTATTAAATAGGTCAAAGGCTAAGCTCATCATCCTTAACTGAGGCTCGCAGCTATCTTAGTCAGCCTATAGATATAAAGAAATAGTTATATAAAGGAATGGCGGCTAGGGCAACGGCGATAAAGAAACGGTTGGCGTGTAAAACGGACCTTCGGGTTATGCCTCTGCATCATGGGGCTGTTTAAGGAATTCGCTTATTTGCGGATTCCTCATAGTATTTAAGGAGCAATTTCGGATGCTAGAGCTGTTGTTACAATGGTATCGCCGTCGTTTTACCGATCCGCAGGTTATCGCTTTACTGGTTATTCTGTTGGCTGGGTTCTGTATTCTTTACTTCTTCAGCGGTATTTTGGCCCCGTTATTGGCGGCTATTGTTCTGGCGTACCTATTGGAGTGGCCAACGGCTCGGCTACAGCGTATTGGCTGTTCGCGCCCGTGGGCGGCCAGTCTTGTGTTGGTGGTTTTCGGCGGTATTGCGTTGCTGGCGGTGTTTGTGGTTGCTCCCACCGTCTGGCAGCAGGGCAATAACCTGATGTCAGATATGCCGAAGATGCTGAATAAATTCAATGCGTTTGCTCAGACATTACCTGCGCGCTATCCCGCATTAGTGGACGCCGGCATTGTCGATATGATGGCAGAAAACCTGCGTAGCAAGCTCTCCGGTATGGGGGAGTCAGTGGTGAAAATCTCGCTGGCTTCATTAATCGGTTTGCTGACATTGGCCATTTATTTGATTCTGGTGCCGCTAATGCTGTTTTTCCTGCTTAAAGATAAAGAGCAGATGCTAAATGCGGTGCGCCGTATTTTACCGCGCAATCGTGGTCTGGCAGGTCAGGTTTGGTTGGAAATGAACCAACAGATCACCAACTATATTCGTGGGAAAGTGTTGGAAATGGTGGTGGTCGGCATCGCCACTTATCTGGTGTTCTTCGTGATGGGGATGAATTACGCCCTGTTGCTGGCGGTGTTAGTCGGTTTTTCCGTCCTGATTCCCTATATTGGTGCGGTGATTGTTACCATTCCAGTGGTGCTGGTGGCGCTGTTCCAATGGGGGATTGGCGCGGATTTCTGGACGCTTTTTGTCGCTTATTTGGTGGTGCAAGGGCTGGATGGCAACCTGCTGGTGCCGGTGCTGTTCTCTGAGGCGGTGAATCTGCACCCACTGGTGATTATCCTGTCAGTGATCATTTTTGGTGGGATGTGGGGCTTTTGGGGGGTGTTCTTTGCTATCCCGCTGGCAACCTTGGTTAAAGCTGTTATCCATGCGTGGCCGGAGGAGTTTATCCCGGATGCGGATTAACTATCCCCTGTGTCCTTGATGCCGCAGCGGTGTTAGCTACACTCACTACTCGCCCCATCCATGGGCCTCGCCTCGTTGAGGCCGCTGCAAGCAGCGTTCAAATCAGCTCCCGGCAGATTTGTCACCCGAATCACTGACCAGAGTCAGCTCATCGGGATGAGTTCGCTGGCTGCCTTGCTGCAACAGCAATGGCTTTGGGGATCATTCGATTTATTGCCAATAAAAAAGAGCGTTTGAGCGCTCTTTTTTGCCATTTATCGGTCAGGGCCGGTGTGTTATGACTCAAGCACTTTGGCGCAAATAGTCCATAACGATTTCGTGGTGGTTAGTGGTTTTGAAATTATCAAACACATGCTCCACCTTACCATCAGTGCCAATCAAGAAACTGATCCTATGGATACCGTCATAGGTTTTACCCATAAAGCTTTTCTCGCCCCAGACGCCAAATTGCTCCGCAACTTCATGATTTTCATCAGAAAGTAAAGTGAAATTCAGTAGCTCTTTTTCGGCGAAACGTGACAGCTTTTCAGGTTTGTCAGTGCTAATACCCAGCACTTCGACACCTGCTTTTTTCAATTCATCCATATTATCGCGCAGACCACAGGCCTGAACGGTACAGCCAGGCGTCATGGCTTTAGGATAGAAATAGACCAAGACACGTTGTCCCTGGAAGTCGGCCAAACTAATTTGCTCGCCATCTTGGTCGGGCAAACTAAACTTCGGCGCTATATCACCGGCTTTCAATGGGCTCATTACTAACTCTCCATTCGTGAGTCATGCTGTGGATAGTTCACAACGCTAATACTGCCTTGTGCGTTGAGTTCTGTACATAGCTGATAAAAAGCGTGTTCGATTATCGAACTGTTTTGGCTAGCAGGACTGTGCGCACTTATCTGAATATGTAACCGGGGAGGAATGTCACCTTCAGCGGGTTGAGTTTTGGAAACCAACTCTGCGATATTCATATTGTGGCAATGGAACAGATTGGTAAACCGTTCAATAATATGAGGGGAGTCATTCACTTCGACTTTCACCCAGACAGTGGCAGGCATGGCTTTCTGATTTTGTGCATTGGTGCGTTTCATCACAATCAGCAAATCAAGTTCGGCCCCTTTTTGCGGCAAGGTCGATTCCAGTAAGGTTATGGCGTTCCAACTGCCGGAAAGCAGCATAATAAAAGTGAACTCTTCACCAAACATGGCCAGCCGGCTATCTTCAATATTACAACCGCAGCTACTGACATGGCGGGTGATAGTATTCACGATTCCAGGGCGGTCAGCACCGAGTGCGGTAATGACCAGATAATGTTCATCAAGCTGCGGCAAAATCGCTCTTCCTGTCATGCTCTTTGGGGTTACCATGGTAAACATAAAAAAAACCTGCTGCCAAGCGCTTACAACACAGTTGTTTGCTTGCTTTTGGATAGAGGTCAAAAGTACCATGAGTAACTTGTTTATGGAGGGGGTGGGCAATGTTTACGGGAAGTCCGATGTTTACAGGAAGCATAGTTGCGCTGATCACGCCGATGGACGACAAAGGTAATGTCGATCGTGCGAGTCTTAAGAAACTTATCGATTATCATGTAGCCAGTGGAACTGCGGCGATTGTCTCCGTAGGCACGACGGGTGAATCTGCGACGTTGAACCATGACGAGCATGTTGATGTTGTCTTGCTGACGCTCGAACTGGCCGATGGCCGGATTCCTGTGATTGCCGGAACCGGTGCTAATGCCACCTCCGAAGCCATTTCGCTCACGCAGCGCTTTAATGATACCGGTGTGGTCGGTTGTCTGACGGTGACGCCATATTATAACCGCCCAATGCAGGAAGGGTTATATCAGCACTTCAAAGCGATTGCTGAAAGTACCGATTTACCACAAATTCTCTATAATGTGCCCTCGCGTACCGGTTGCGATATGTTACCGCCGACGATTGCCCGTTTAGCCAAGATTAAAAATATTGTTGCTGTTAAAGAAGCAACAGGGAACTTAAGTCGTGTAAGTCAGATCCAAGTGCTGGTTGATGATGAAGATTTCATCCTGCTCAGTGGTGACGATGCGAGCGGTTTAGACTTTATGCAGTTGGGTGGCCAAGGTGTTATTTCGGTGACAGCCAACATTGCTGCGCGCGAAATGGTTGAACTTTGCGCGCTGGCTGCACAGGGTAACTTTGCAGAGGCACGCCGTTTGAATCAGCGCTTGATGCCGTTGCATCAGCATTTATTTGTAGAAGCAAACCCAATTCCGGTGAAATGGGCTGCGAAGAAGCTGGGATTAATGGCGAATGACACTCTGCGTCTGCCAATGACCCCACTGACTGACCCAGCTAAACGGGTTGTGGAAGACGCGCTGAAAAGCGCAGGTTTGCTGTAACTCTTAGGGAAATTTGATGGCAATAACATTGCAAAAGTCGACGGTGGTAACGGTTGTGGGGGTTTCGCTGGCGATGTTGCTGGCAGGCTGTACCACTGACCAACGCTACAAACGCCAGGTTGGCGGTGACGAGTCTTATCTTGAAGCTCCGGGGTTGAAGCCACTGAATTCGCCGGCAGGGATGATTCTGCCAGTGCAAAATGGTGAGTATGATGTCCGCTCTGTCAACACACAAGGCGCTGTGGGCAAACAGTTGGACATCCGTCCTCCAGTTCAGCCACTGGCATTGTTAAGCGGTTCTCGCGCTGAAAATGCTAACGATACCAGCAAGCTATTGTTAGAAAATAGCCCGCAAAATCGTAACTTGTGGGCGCAAGTCACCCGCGTGCTACAGGATAAAAACTGGACAATCGCCAGCCGCCAGGATGCCAGCCAAACCCTGACAACTGACTGGGTTAAATGGAATCGTGCAGATGAAGACGTCCAGTTTGAAGGGCGTTATCAGATAAGTGTGCAAGAGCAAGGTTATCAGTTGGCTCTGGTGGTGAAATCCCTTGAGTTACAACAAGGTGGCAAGCCGGTTACCAGCTATACCGAAATTCAGCGCTACAATGGTGCCATGCTGAATGCCATTATCGAAGGTCTGGATAAGGTGCGTTCTGATAGCGAAAACAATCAGGCGGCACGTACAGCTGGTGCTCTTGATGTCCAGAGTGGCAGCGATGATACCGGCTTACCGCAACTGATTGTGCGTGCGCCGTATGCGGTACTGTGGGAACGTCTGCCAAATGCACTTGAAAAAGTGGGCATGAAAGTGACGGATCGCAGCCGTCCACTGGGTACGATTAACGTCACAGTAAAATCGATGAGCAGCAGTAGTTGGGATGCCTTGGGTGCCAAAGACCCAGAATTACCAACCGGTGATTATAAGCTGCAAGTCGGTGACCTTGATAACCGCAGTAGCTTACAGTTCATCGGGCCTAAAGGGCAAACGCTGACTCAGGCGCAGAATGATGCGCTGGTCGCGGTGTTCCAGGCAGCGCTTAGCCAGACTAGTGCTATAAGTACTCAATAAAACCAAAGGGGCTTCGGCCCCTTTGTTTATTTCTACCCAAAGGGCTTGGTGTTGCAGCTAATACCTCTGTGGCTTCAAGTACCAAGGGTATATCGAAGATTGTCACATTACTGGAGTAATTAAGATGCAAAAGCTAGCTGAGTTGTATCGTGGCAAGGCGAAAACCGTCTATACCACCGAAAACCCTGACCTATTGGTATTGGAGTTCCGTAACGATACATCAGCACTGGATGGTCAGCGCATTGAGCAGTTCGATCGTAAAGGCATGGTAAACAACAAATTTAACCATTTCATCATGGCTAAATTGGAAGAGGCCGGTATTCCTACCCAAATGGAACGCTTGCTATCAGACACCGAAGTGCTGGTGAAAAAACTGGAAATGATCCCGGTTGAGTGTGTTATCCGTAACCGTGCTGCGGGTTCTTTGGTCAAGCGTCTGGGTATCGAAGAAGGTCTGGAACTGAATCCACCGTTGTTTGATTTGTTTTTGAAAAACGATGCCATGCATGATCCGATGGTTAATGAGTCTTACTGCAAGACTTTTGGCTGGGCGACAGAAGCACAATTAGCACGGATGAAAGAACTGAGCTATTTGGCTAATGACGTGCTAAGCAAACTGTTTGATGACGCAGGTTTAATCCTGGTGGATTTCAAGTTGGAGTTCGGTCTGTTCAACGGTGAAGTGGTGTTAGGTGATGAGTTCTCACCCGATGGCAGCCGTTTGTGGGATAAGAAAACCCTGAACAAAATGGATAAAGATCGTTACCGTCAAAGCTTGGGTGGTTTGATCGAAGCGTACGAAGAAGTTGCACACCGTATTGGCGTAAAATTAGACTAACTACGCAATCGATTACGTTTTCTCTGACGTAATCGATTTATACCTTAAATAATTCGAGTTGCAAGAAGGCGGCAATTGAGAAAATCCCGATGAGTTGACACTAGTCAATGATTCGGGTGAGCGAGAGCAGCCAACGCACATGCAGCTTGAAGTATGACGGGTATAAGGGGAGATAGCCTCTGTCTCCCCCTCATATCTTCTTATTTCCCCCGTGACATTAATCATTTTTGCTTTTGATGGTATTTGCTTTATGGATTTTCTACGATAATACGTAAGGAATATATCTGGGAGCAAAACTATGCGTTGGCAAGGTCGTCGCGAAAGTGACAATGTAGAAGACCGGCGGGGTGATTCATCTGGCGGCGGTGGCGGATTCCGGCCTCCTATTGGTGGCAAAGGGGGCTTGGTCATTTTGATTGTAGTGCTGGTCGCAGGTTACTACGGGGTTGATCTGACGCCGCTGTTAAACGGCAGTGATCCTATGTCTCAAACCCAGACTCAACCACGCCCACAAGGTTCTGTCAGCGCCAAAGATGACCAATACGCTAAATTTACCTCGGTGGTGCTGGCCGATACTGAAGACACTTGGAAACCTATTTTTCAAAAAATGGGCCGCAGCTACCAAGAACCTAAATTGGTGATGTATCGCGGTGCAACGCGTACCGGTTGCGGCACCGGTCAGTCGGTAATGGGGCCGTTTTATTGCCCGGCTGACAGTACGGTTTATATCGATTTATCTTTCTATGAAGATATGAAAAATAAACTCGGCGCAGATGGCGACTTTGCTCAAGCTTATGTGATTGCTCATGAAGTTGGGCATCATGTGCAACATTTGCTGGGTATCGATACTAAAGTGCGTCAACAGCAGCAGGGCGCTTCTGAGGCGGAAGCTAATCGCTTATCGGTCAAAATGGAATTGCAGGCGGACTGTTTTGCCGGTGTCTGGGGCAAAGCCATGGAAGAGCAAAATGTATTAGAGGTCGGCGACTTACAGGAAGCGCTGAATGCCGCACAGGCCATTGGCGATGACAGGTTACAACAACAGCGCCAAGGGCGCGTAGTACCAGATAGCTTTACTCATGGCACCTCTGCGCAACGTTATACCTGGTTTAAGCGAGGGTTCGACAGTGGGGACCCGAATAGCTGCAACACCTTTGCCACCCGCTAATAGCGCTAGAACCTCAAGTAAGCAAAGACTATCATAAGCATACTTTTAGCCGGTGCATTCGCCGCCGGCATTTTATTGCAAGGCAGAATAACCATTATGATAAGGCGCAATAACAATGGCCGCTCTTGATCCAACTTTATTAATCCTATTAGTACTGGCTGGACTCGGTATTATTAGCCACAACATGACTGTTACACTCGCAATTCTGACATTAATCGCGGTGCGTATCACCCCACTGAATCAGTTTTTCCCCTGGATAGAAAAATACGGTTTAACCATCGGTATATTGATTCTGACTATTGGCGTGATGACACCGATTGCCAGTGGAAAAATCAGTGCCAGCGAAGTGTTGCACTCCTTTGTCCAGTGGAAATCGATCCTGGCTATTGTGGTTGGGGTCGCAGTTTCCTGGCTCGGTGGGCGGGGCGTATCACTGATGACACACCAACCCTCGGTCGTTGCTGGTCTATTAGTCGGAACCGTGTTGGGTGTTGCCTTGTTCCGTGGCGTGCCGGTTGGGCCATTGATTGCTGCTGGTTTGCTCTCACTGGTTATTGGTAAATCCTAGCGTGATCAACGGGATTATCGCCAGTCAGGCATTGATGGCACAGCAGGGGCATCGGCGCTTGCTGGTGCTCAGTGGCGATGCTGATTGGGCGCGGCAACAGGCGATAAATCTGAGTGAACAACTGCCTGGCGATTGGCTGTGGATAGGGGATCATTTTCCCCCTGGTGCCAATGGCATTCTACCGACGGCGGCCAAAACCTTATTGGGGCAGGAGGGGTTACACGGTGTATTCGATGCCACCAATGGCCTGAATACCGAAGCGCTGGCGGTGTTAGCAGGGGTATTACGGGCAGGAAGTTGGCTACTGTTATTGGTGCCCGCGTGGGACGATTGGGCACTGTTACCAGACAGCGACAGCTTGCGCTGGAGTGAACAGAGAGCCCCTATCTCGACGCCGAATTTTATCCGCCATATGCAGCGCCAACTTCTGGCCTCTCCCGATGTGTTTTTGTGGCAGCAGGGTCAGTTGCCGCCTGTACCGCAGTTTGCTGCTCGCCCAAACTGGCAACCGCCAGACGGCACCCCCACTACAGAACAGCAGGTGATTCTTCAGCGCTTGATGCAGGCCAGGCAGGGTGTTTGGGTACTAACAGCAGCACGCGGTCGGGGGAAGTCGACACTTGCCGGTATGCTGGTGGCACAGTCTGCGGGCCATTGTTGGGTCACTGGGCCGGGCAAGGCAGCCACCCAAGTATTAAGCCAGCGAGCAGGGGATCGCGCGCGGTTTTGGGCGCCAGATGCACTGCTGGAGTATTGCCAGCAACATGATGTCAGTGGTGTTGACTGGTTATTGATTGATGAGGCCGCAGCTATCCCAACAGCGTTGTTATCGGCGCTTTTGGCTCACTTTCCTCGGGCTTTATTAACCACGACGGTACAGGGTTATGAGGGCACTGGACGTGGCTTCTTATTGAAGTTTTGCGCGACCTTAAGTGACTGGCATCATTTAACACTGACAGATCCTATTCGCTGGGCCAGCCATGATCCGCTGGAGCAGATTATCGACGATATTATGCTGTTCGATGATGATCGGATAAATGATAAATTGTCGCCGACAGAATCAGCCACGACATCCATCGATATTACTGTCTGTGAACAATCTGATTGGTTGAGCAACTCCGAGTTATTGCGGCACTTTTATGGTTTGCTTTCCAGCGCTCATTATCGCACCACACCACTTGATTTGCGTCGTTTGATGGATGCACCCGGTATGCATTTTTCAGCCGCAAAGGTTGCAGATTCAGTGGTCGGTGCTTTGTGGCTGGTGGATGAAGGTGGGTTGGAGAGCGCATTAGCTCATGCAGTTTGGGCCGGCCAACGACGACCCAAAGGCAGTTTGGTGGCGCAATCACTGGCGGCCCACAGCGGCCAATGGCAAGCACCAATTTTATTATCCAGACGAATTAGTCGAGTCGCGGTAGCACCATTATGGCGACAGCAAGGGATTGCCCGGCAGATGATTGCCGCCGAACAAGCTCGGGCGCAGCGCGAAGGGCTGGACTTTCTTTCGGTCAGTTTTGGCTATACGGCAGAATTAGCGTGTTTTTGGCATGCTTGCGGCTTTCATCTGGTGCGTATTGGAAGTCATAAAGAAGCCAGTAGTGGCTGTTACGCGGCAATGGCTGTGTTACCTCTGAGTCGCGCTGGGAAAATGCTCTGTGAGGCGGCACGCCAGCAATTAGTGCGGGATTGGTATTGGTTGCAGCAATGGATTGGTCTCGAAACGCCCGTATCGTTATTCCCACCTGAACAACCTGATATTACCTTAAATGATGATGACTGGCTTGAACTTGCCGGGTTTGCGTTTGCTTTGCGCCCATTAGAGGCTAGCTTGCCTGCGTTGCAGCGGCTATTGTTGCAAGATAAAGCGTTGCAAATAAAAGCCCCTCTTCCCGCCTTACGACAATATTTACAGCAGGGGCGTACGACAGCGGAAATTGTTCATCATCTGGGCCTTTCAGGGCGCAAAGCATTGGTGAGCAAGTGGCGTCAAGAGGCTGCAGAAGCGATGGCGGAGCTAAAACCGGTGGGCAATTTTCTAGTTAACATCAATTATTTCCAATAACTCCCTCAATAAAACCCAATATCCTTTTTAAACCAGCAGCCTATAGTTAATCCTATTATTATTTGGATACTAAAGGTCTCACGATGAATCAGAAACATATTGTGGTGCAGCAACCGGCACAACCTGAGCAATTAATTTTGTTATTTCATGGTGTTGGCGACAGTGCTGCAGGGATGGCACCGGTCGGTAGCCATTTTGCTCAAGCTTTCCCACAGGCATTGGTGGTTAGTATTGATGGGCCATTTACCAGCAGCATGGGTAATGGGCGGCAGTGGTTTTCCGTTCAAGGGATCACCGAGCAGGGGCGGCAAGGGCGTATTGATGAAGTGATGCCCGAATTTATTGCTACGGTGCGTCACTGGCAGCAACAAAGCGGGCTTAGCGCAGCGCAGACGACATTAGTGGGATTCTCGCAGGGCACTATTATGTCATTGGAAGGCGTGAAAGCGCAGCCGCAGTTGGCCGGGCAGGTCGTTGGATTCAGTGGGCGTTTCGCCACCTTGCCACAGCAGCCTATTGCTGACGTCATCATTCATCTGATTCATGGGGAACAGGATGGCGTTATCTCGGTAGAACAGGCCAAAGCCGCAGCGAATAGCTTAACGGCGTTGGGATGCTCGGTGACATTGGATCTGGATGCCAATACCGGACATGGCATTAATCAACCCATGTTGGCGCGAGCTATTACTCATTTGCACCACGATCTTGCGGGAAATTAATCAGGGGGAGCGGTGCTCCCTCCCATTTACTTTTTCTTGTCTTTATCCGGCCAGTCGTCATCATCATCCCACTGCGCATTATTGTCGCGATGGGGCGGGATTTCCGGCTTATTGCTCAAAAATTTCTTATGATCAAGGCGGCGTAACTCTTTGATACCGTTTAAGATCATGCCGACAAGTATGATGAGAACTACCCACCAGTAATCTGCGAGCCAATGCATGGTTAAATTCCTTTACCTGTCATCTTTCAAATTGCTATGTGTTAACCGCAGCTTGAAATCTATTAGGTATCGTTATAAATCGTGAAAAAATCATGGGTAAATGACCGGTAAGCCACTCACTACCCGCCACATCCTGTGATTGCCAGGCTTCCAGCAAGATGGCTGGTGTCAGTAAATGCTCCGCGGTTGTCGCCAGAGGGCGGTAACTCAGGTGCCAAGGTTCAGCAGCAACGCCGCCGGTATCTGTGCTAAAAGGCCGGTAAAAGCCAAACTCAGCCATATGTGCATCAAGCCATTGAGTCAGCGGATAAAAATACCCACCCAGTTGGTATTCCCACGGCTCCAGTTGCAATTTTGCCTCCAAGGGTAACAGTGATGGATCGTAAATATCCAAATCACTGCCCCAATGGTGACGGCTGGCCCCAGGCAGGGCGGACCAACGCAAAATAGCTTCACAACGGCTGGCGGCATCAAGCTGAGAAATGTCTATCGGTTGACTATCTTTATCTAATACTGGTCGCTCACCGCGAAATTTGCCATTCCAGATAGCCAATTGGCGGTCAAAATCACGAAAAGTACTGGCAGGCTGCAAATCAAAACCAGCCACTTTAGCTGCCAGTTGCATGGCGAGAAAGGCATCAACAGCCTGTGGCTGCATGCGGTGATTGCCGGTTAACACCACTAAATGTTCCGTTGAGCGGCCGGTAATCATCTGTGGGGTCAATGTATTAGCTGTCATGCGATGAGTTGCTCCATGATTTTCTGATACATCCGGCTTAGCAGTTGTAAATCCGCAGCGTGAACACATTCATTCACTTTATGGATTGTGGCATTAACTGGTCCCAGTTCAACCACTTGTGCACCCATCAAGGCAATAAACCGGCCATCAGAGGTGCCACCAGTGGTCAACAGCTGCGGCGTTATCTCGGCGTAATGCTCAACGGCATTGACCACAGCATCAACCAACGCGCCACGCGCAGTCAGGAATGGCTGACCAGATAGAACCCATTCCAGGGTGTAATCGAGTTGATGACGCTCCAGCAATGCCTCAACCCGCTGCTTAATCATGCTATCAGTCAGTTCAGTGCTGAAGCGGAAATTGAACTGCACATAGAACTCACCGGGAATCACGTTATTACTGCCAGTACCGGCATGCAAGTTAGCGATTTGCATGCTGGTGGCAGGGAAGAACTCATTACCTTCGTCCCATTGTGTCGCCACCAGTTCATTCAGCGCGGGTATCGCACGGTGAACGGGGTTATCAGCCAGATGAGGATAAGCTACATGCCCTTGGATTCCGTGGATGCGCAAGTTGGCGGTGATAGAGCCTCGGCGACCATTTTTCACCACATCACCGACGCGGTCGGTACTAGATGGCTCACCCACCAGGCAGTAATCCAGCCGTTCATGACGCGCCATCAGGGCATTAACCACTTTAACGGTGCCATTAATAGCTTTGGCTTCTTCATCGGAGGTAATCATAAATGCCAGGCGACCTTTATGAGTAGGATGTGCGGCCACAAAGCGCTCAGCCGCAACCACCATCGCCGCCAGTGAACCTTTCATGTCGGCAGCACCACGGCCATACAGCATGCCATCGCGAATAGTTGGCTCAAACGGTGGGCTGCTCCAGTGGCTTTCATCACCGGTAGGAACCACATCGGTATGACCAGCAAACGCCAGTGTCTCGCCTTCGCCACGCCAGGCCCAGAAGTTGAGTGTATCGCCAAAATTCATCGGTTCGACAGTAAAACCGATAGCTTCTAAGCGCTGAATCATGATCTCCTGGCAACCTGCATCATTAGGGCTGAGCGACGGGCGTTTAATTAATTGTTGGGCCAGGTCGATTACCGGACAGATCATGTTATTGCACCTCAATAGCGTTTTGGTTATGGGTCACTTTTTGACTATGTTGCTGAATAAATTGTTGATAAATTTCAATTTTGAAACCCAGCAGCAGCTCACCATTGGCCGCTTCCAACAGCGGGCGCTTGATGATAGCAGGTTGTTCCAGCATCAGCAGTTTGGCCGATTGTGCATCAGTAATGGCATCGCGTTGAGCTGGTGGCAATTTACGCCAGGTTGTCCCGCGAGTGTTCAGCAACGGCTCCCAACCCAGTTTATCGATAAAACCTTGCAGGCGTTCGTCACTCAATCCATCCACGCGATAATCGTGAAACTGATAGGCAATGTTTTGTTCTTCCAGCCAGCGGCGGGCCTTTTTTATGGTGTCACAATTTTTAATGCCATAAAGGCACAATAATGGGGTTGCTGGGTTATCTGACATGGAAAAATAATACCTCGGCTAGAATGGCGCGATTATGCAGGATAAATACCAGGCCAGTCACTGATGTGGCTGCCTGGCTTGTCCATAATGCGGGAAAATGGGGTTTGAATCCAGACGGCTATGGGGTGTTTAGCGCGTAAATACGCACGTCAGTCGAGGGATTTAGCCAATTCGGTCAAGGTCAGCGGCATATTGGCGAATAGCTTTTTGGTAGAGGCTGATATCTTGATGATTTGAGGTTTCAGCCAGCAATATCAATAATGCTGCGACCGCTTCTTTGGTTTCCCCCAGATTGTACAGTGTCATGGCACGAAACAACGTTATCTCTTTTGCTTGTGGAAAACGAACTAGCGCCGCGTCAAAGGTATTTAATGATTCCTGATATAGCCCCAGCGCCCGGTAAGTACTACCTAGCCCAAGATAGGCTTCCTGTAGCTCTTTTCCCGCCAAATTATGCTCGATAGCCGCACGATAGAAGGGGATCGCTTGCAACTCTAGCCCTTGCACATCATAAAGAGAGGCAATCTTATACAGCAGGATGGCGTTGTCTGGGTCGCTGCGCAGTAAATTTTGCGCCATTGCTACTGCATCATCGTAACGGCCCAACTCTTTCAGCGAATCAATAGAGTGTTTCATGGTTTACTCTGCATTTTGCCAATAATGGGTTGTGTCAAAAACGGCATTTACCCCTATATATCTGAGCACGCTACTCCGGAATCAACCAACAGGCAAGTAAAGTGCTCACCGCCAGAGAAACACAGTCAAAAGACCAAATTCAATATCTCTGAAGCAGATCTCATTTCCACACTAATTTAAATGGATTCCAATTTTGACTGTTCAAAAAACAGGCGTATAATTGACCGCGATAATTAGAGAGGAAGTTATGGTTGATTTTGAGTTAGGTACGTGGAAAGAGTTTATCGATGCTATGCTGCGTAAGGCATAAGCGAATAAACCGGCAGTAAGAGTTGTTATCTTTTGTTGTTTTATTAATACATATCCAGGGGCGGGTTATCGTCCGCAGAAGGCAGAAACGTCATCGTTCCTGCCTTTTTTATTGGCTATCTATCGCTTTTGCTCTCAGCCAATTATCACTAGCTGTTTTGATATTGATAGCCCATCCAAGGCACCACAATGTTGCCGCTATTAATAAGAAAGAAACGCTCAAAGCCAGGAACCAACACATTGACGACTGTACAGCCAGAAGTACTTTGATAGAGAATATTGACCAGCAATTGGTACCCTCGCATGTTTAACTCCCGCTCTACCTGCAATAATTGCTCAATTACTGGCGCAATGGGGCCATCTTCTGGGATATCGACACTATGCAAGGTTCTATCGGTTAATAATCCGGGCAAATAGGCTTTACAGCTGCGCTGTAGTTTTGGCCACTGTGCTAATCGCCGTAAAGAATGTTTTTGTGTCTCAATGAGGTAAGGGAATCGGGCGACAATAGAGTGAAACTGGATCAGTTCGGTTATTGCCCGGGATATGGCGTAATAAGATGATAGGGAGGTTCCTGCACCAAATAAATGTACCGCCTGGCAGATTTTATGGCCGAAAGCGATGAATGTCCGACAACTTGAAGATTGGCTGATTTCGAGTACTGTAATGTGATCTGCTATTTCGGCCTGAGCATTTAACCATAAGGTGTGAAGTTCTTCTTGTAGCGAATCAGGATTAACCAGGCGTAATGCTTTTTTGTTATCTTGATAAAAGTAATTAATCAAAAATTGAGATAAATCTTCACGCTCAATACTTTCATTTGCAGCATGCAGCGCAGCTTCCTGAAAAGAAGAACCAATGGCGGTACCACTGTTACTGGAATAGCGGCGTAATACCTGATAATCGAAATTATCTCCTTCAAGGGGACAATCCGCGTAATCCGGTGTTGAAAAAGCGGCTGGATAATAAATCGAAATATCGCCAGTGATATTACTATAATGGCGACAAGCAATTTTTGTATTAGGTTGAGTTTGTAGCACATCTCTAACGAAATCAGTACCGCCCAATGTATGTTGCAGTTTATTGGTTTTGCATAATGTCATTTCGCCGAATTTTTGGTGATTTGTTGAAATATAATGTTCAAATGCTTCATAAAAAGCACCAGTTAGTGCCGCGCCATCAATACCTTTGCCCACACCTTGGCTGAGTAAATTATTATTTTGATCATAGATATTACATGTGGTTGTAATGATATGTAGACCAATATTTTCTATGTGAGGAGTGATGGCGTTATCCTGAAATTCAGCCAGAATTCGTTTTTTTGCTTCAGCTAATGTAATTTCACGCTCATAGGGTAATTCCATTAATTTATCTCCTGTTAACAATTAATTAAGGAGGCCTAAGCCCCCTTAATTATGATGCTATTAACTTTCCAGTTCAGCCAACTCCTTTTCTGTTAAACAAGTAAGGTGTTCATTATTTTCAATAGACTCATCTTCATCAACTTTGTTTGGCAATAAGCCGAGAATACCCATAGCTATATCTCCTGACTTTTTTGAGGTTAATGTTATGCTGTGTTTTTATTCCCGAAGTATGACGGGAAAAATAAATATGGATGATGATTTTAAGATGGTCAAGATATAACTATAAATATATAGCGCTGTTTTTTTATTTAACTTTTAATTACTTATTAAAATATAATTAATATATTTGCTTATTATCCTTTGATTTACTTTAAATAAAAAGGTGAGGTTAATGACAAAGTGCCCGTATCGGTGAAAACAGGCAGATCGTAAAGACGCCGTAAACCCTTCCATGGGGGCTCGAGCCGCGCCGTCCCTGGCGCGGACGCTTTACTCTTCTACCTGTCCTCATCTTGCAAGATCGAGTTGTTGGGGTTTGTCAGCAGTCTGAGGTGACATTAATCGTTAGTATCACCTTTTTTACGTACCGCCTGTATTTTTTCTGTTTTACTGAGTATCACTATTTTTTGCGCGTGCTGGCCTGCCGGGGAAGCGGCGTCGTACCAGAACAAAGAACAGTGGCACGAAGAAAATAGCCAGCACGGTAGCTGAGATCATCCCACCCATCACACCGGTACCCACTGCATGTTGGCTACCAGAGCCAGCCCCTTGACTGATTGCCATCGGCAAGACACCAAAAATAAATGCCAATGAAGTCATCAGAATGGGCCGTAGCCGCAGGCGAGAGGCTTCAAGTGTGGCCTCAACCAAATCTTTGCCTTTATTATTCAGTTCACTGGCAAACTCAACTATCAAAATAGCATTTTTGGCTGATAGCCCAATGATGGTGAGTAATCCGACCTGGAAATAGACGTCATTTTCCAAGCCCCGCATCCAGGTTGCGGCAACCGCCCCAATCACCCCGAGTGGCACAACCAGCATCACTGAGAAGGGTATTGACCAACTTTCATATAATGCTGCCAGACATAAAAATACGACTAACAGTGAAATGGCGTATAGGGCAGGGGCTTGTGAGCCAGAGAGCCGTTCCTGATAGGACATTCCTGTCCATTCCAAGCCAAATCCATTAGGCAGTTGTTTGACCAATCCCTCCATGACATCCATAGCAGTACCGGTACTGACGCCTGGAGCCGCTTCACCGACGATTTCCAAAGCAGAATAGCCGTTATAGCGCTCCAGTCGTGGCGAGCCATACTCCCAGCGAGTGGTTGAAAAGGCAGAGAAAGGTACCATGCCGCCGTTTTTATTACGCACATACCATTTGTTAACGTCTTCCGGCAACATACGCGCGGTGGCTTCAGATTGAACATACACTTTCTTCACCCGCCCACGATCAACAAAGTCGTTAACGTAAGTCGAGCCCCACGCCGTTTTTAGTGTGTTGTTAATATCATCCAGGGACACCCCCAGCGCTTGTGCTTTGCGCTGATCAATATCTATCTGTAATTGCGGGCTATCATCCAGCCCGTTATGACGCACACGTGTTAGCGCGGGATCCTGAGATGCCATCTGTAATAATTGGTCGCGCGCCGCCATCAGTTTGTCGTGGCCTAAACCGCCGTGATCTTGTAATTCCATATCAAAACCTGACGAACCACCCAAACCTGAAATAGCCGGTGGGCTACTGACAGAGACTTTTGCTTCGGCGATTTTGTTAAACACTTTGGTGGCGCGTTCAATGATGGCAAATGACGAATCATTACTGTCTTTTCGCTGTTCCCAGTCAGACAGTCTGATGAACAGGCGCGCGACGTTTTGACCATTACCACCGGGGCCTGACCCCACGGTGGAGAACACCGATAACACATTATTTTTCTCTGCCGTCAGGAAGTAATTCTCGACTTTCTCAACCACTCTGAGTGTCTGCTGCTGAGTCGAGCCGACAGGAAGTTGTACCTGAGCCATAAAGACACCACGGTCTTCCAGTGGCAGGAATGAGGTTGGTAACTTGATAAACAGCAGCGCCAGCCCACCCAAAAGCAATAAATACAGCAGCATATAACGCACGCTGTGATGTAAAACCTGCGCTACGCCCCGCTCATAGCGGTGAGCATTGCGGTCAAACATGCGGTTAAACCAGCCGAAGAAGCCGCGTTTGGCATGATGATGCCCCGGTTTGATCGGCTTGAGCATGGTGGCGCAAAGTGCCGGGGTCAAAATCAATGCCACCAGCACTGAAAGCACCATCGCGGATACGATAGTAATGGAGAACTGGCGGTAAATAGCCCCGGTGGTGCCACCGAAGAATGCCATCGGAATAAATACCGCCGACAGCACCAGAGCGATCCCCACCAGCGCGCCCTGAATTTGGCTCATGGATTTGCGCGTGGCTTCTCGTGGTTCAAGCCCTTCCTCACTCATCACGCGCTCCACATTTTCCACCACGACAATGGCATCATCGACGAGTAAACCGATGGCTAACACGATGGCGAACATGGTTAAGGTATTAATGCTGAATCCGAATGCCGACAGTATCGCGAAGGTGCCCAATAGCACTACTGGAACGGCAATCGTCGGAATCAGTGTGGCGCGGAAGTTTTGTAAGAACAGATACATCACCAGGAAAACCAGCAAAATGGCTTCCAGCAGTGTTTTGACCACGTCTTTAATGGAGGCTTTCACAAAGGGGGTGGTTTCATAGGCAATTTTTGCTTCGAGGCCGTGCGGGAAGAATGGGGTCAGTTCTGCGATACGGGCTTTGACTAATTCATCTGTTTGCAGTTCATTAGCGCCTGATGCCAGCTTGATGCTCATTCCCGAGGCGGGCTGACCATTAAAACGGCTCAGGTAATCATATTTTTCGGCACCCATCTCAATTTTTGCTACATCACCCAGTGTCACCAGTGAGCCATCTTGATTGACTCGCAGCGTGATTTCTCTGAATTGTTCTGGGGTTTGTAACTGGGATTGGGCATTAATCGTGGCATTGAGTGCTTGATTATCGACAGAAGGTGTTCCGCCCAACTGGCCCACGGCTATCTGGCTGTTTTGTGACTGAATTGCAGTCACAATATCTTGGGTAGTAAGTTGATAATTATTGAGTTTATTAGGATCAAGCCAAATACGCATCGCATATTGAGAGCCGAATGCATCAATGCTGCCCACCCCTTCAATACGGCTGAGTGGGTCTTGCAGGTTACTGGCAACATAGTCGGCAATATCTTGTTTATCCATGCTGCCATCAGTGGAAACAAACGCCACCATCATCAGGGTATTATCCCCTGATTTAGACACTGAAACACCTTGCTGCTGTACATCTTGCGGCAACTTTTTGATAGCGGATTGCAACTGGTTTTGTACCTGCTGCATAGCTTCATTAGGATTGGTTCCAGCCTGAAAAGTCAGGGTTATTGATGCACTGCCGGAGTTACTGCTTTGTGATGACATATACAGCAGATTATCCAGACCGGTCATACTTTGTTCTATGACCTGCGTGACAGTATTTTCCAGTGTTTGTGCCGAGGCTCCGGGGTAGGATGCACTAATGCGCACATTGGGCGGTGCCAGATTAGGGTATTGCTCAACCGGCAGTGTTGATATTGCCAATGCGCCAGTCAGACACAAAATTATCGCCAATACCCAAGCAAATATTGGGCGGTCGATGAAAAAATTAGCCATGCAGTGCCAGCCTCTCGGGTTAAATACAGCAGAATCCACGTTGCACTTTACGCGGGAATGCTTAAGAAAACGTGAAGAAAATAAGGAGAAGCTGTAAATAACATCGTAAAAATCGAGTTAATTCACCTTGATGGTAAAAAGAGTGATATATCCTAAATAATTCGAGTTGTAGGAAGGCAGCCCACGCATATGCAGCTTGAAGTATGACGGGTATAAACAGGTGTTTTTTCTGGTATCAGGTAGACTATTAAATAGCTATCCAACCTTGGAGGATGTTATGGAACTTAATCCGGTATTTGCCCGTCGTCTCTACCTTTGTTGGTTGATAAGCCGAGGGGAGTCGCTGAATGTACCGCGCTTGATGGAATTGACTGGCTGGCCACGGCGAACATTACAGGATGTGCTGAAAGCGCTGCCCGGTTTGGGCATCACCATGACATTTGTACAGGATGGTGTGCGCAATAATGCGGGATATTATCAGTTAGACAGTTGGGGGCCGCTGAATCAAAAATGGATAGACGATAACCATAATTTTATTTTAGCAGCCATCGAATAACTTGGCTGCTATTAAATAATATGGTGGTTATTAATATTGTTTATTTTCTAAATACATGATGGTTGCCGCAACGCGTGAGCGGACATTCAGTTTCCGTAATAAATTGCGGATATGCACTTTCACGGTTTCTTCTGAAATGTGTAACTCAAACGCGACTTGTTTATTGGACATTCCCCGCGCGACTTCTTGCAGAACATCTAATTCTCGCTCGGTTAATTCAGAGAATGGATTAACCTGCTCATCTCGCGAGGATAAATATTGTGTGACTGCATCACTGAATACATTCTCACCCTTTGAAGCCAGACGGATATTTTCCAGTAATATTTCAGGTTCACTGTCTTTAAGCAGATAACCATCTGCGCCTGCATCAATCATGGCGTAGACATCACTGCGCGCATCTGAGACGGTTAAAACAATAATTCGCGCATCAATACCTTCATTACGCAAAGCTTTCAATGTATCCAGCCCAGACATGCCTTTCATATTTAGGTCAAGCAGAATGACATCTGGCTGGCACTTGGCCGCTTCAATAATGGCATCACTGCCACAATTGGCTTCAGCAACCACATCAAAGTTGCTATCCAGCTCAAGTAACTGCTTGATCCCACGGCGCATGAGGGGATGATCGTCAACGATCATTATAGTGTGACTTTTGGTCATGATAAGTAATGTCCCTGTAACCGATAGCATTAAATGTCTGGCTGTTGAACGTGGATTATTTGGCGGCATTAATTTGGCCAACCATGTTATCCATCATAGTTAGTTGAACCACGCGTTAAGTGTACCTCAAAACTTCGGCCAAATTCATTTAACCGCGCCAGTTTATCTAAAGAATAATCACCAAAATATCATTTCTTTTTGATAGCCATTCTCATTAAACAAATCGTTATATAAAAAAAGTAATAACGCAAATAGATTTAATCGTGAGAAACCACGCAAATAACCACTAAATTAATTGATCTTGCTCAATATCTACCGACGATTAACTCTAAAGAGTAATTATTTTATTACTCATTATTCTGTATTTAATACCTAGACACTGGGGAATTCTCTAATAATACAAATAACAATCATTATCATTGCTTTGGTGTGACTCACCGAGCTTTAAATGAACACTCTCCTAAAGTACACGCGGGCGCGCCAGTAGATGTTAAGGATATCAGTATGACTGATTTATCGCGGCGTAAATTGCTGACGGGTTCTTGGCAAGCAGGTAAACAGCAGCCCTCGGCTATTCGGCCACCTTGGTCGGTTAGCGAAAGTGATTTTATTGCTGGTTGTACCCGTTGCCAAAACTGTGTTGCCGCTTGTGAAACTGGCGTATTGGTTGCTGGCAGTGGTGGATTTCCTGAAATAGATTTTCAGCGTGCCGAGTGCAGCTTCTGTCAAGCCTGTGTGCAGGCCTGTGAAGTGGGCGTTTTTACTTCAACGGAGCAACCCGCCTGGTCGCTGAAAATCAATATCTCTGACCGCTGTTTACCTTTTCACAATATTGAATGCCGCAGTTGTCAGGATAGTTGTGAAACGCGGGCGATAAAATTCCGTCCGCGCCTAAACGGCATTGCTCAGCCCGAATTAGACCTTCCTGCTTGTACCGGCTGTGGTGCCTGTGTACCCAGTTGCCCCGTCCAGGCAGTAACCCTTACCCGGAGTGAAGATGGACGATAAAGAATGGCATGTCTGTGGATTGGTGATACAAGCCAAGCCTGCGCGAATAGCGCCACTCATCGACAGCCTGCTGGCGATTCCGGGCACAGAAATACCCACCAGTGATACCGCTCTGGGTAAATTGGTGGTGGTTATGCAGGCAGCGCGCTCAGACGTGCTCCTGAATTATATTGAGTCAGCACGCAATCTGGATGGTGTGCTGGCTGTATCGCTGGTTTATCACCAGCAGGATCAGCAAGGTGAGGAAATGCCATGAAACTCAGTCGCCGGGATTTTATGAAGGCCAATGCCGCAGTTGCTGCGGCAGCCGCAGCCGGATTGACCATACCCACCGTCGCCAAGGCGGTTGTGGGTGAGACAACAAACGCAATCAAATGGGATAAAGCGCCTTGCCGATTCTGTGGTACTGGCTGCGGTGTTTTGGTTGGCACGCAAAATGGCCGTATCGTGGCATCTCAAGGTGACCCGGATTCACCGGTCAATCGTGGGTTGAACTGCGTTAAAGGCTATTTCCTGCCTAAAATCATGTACGGCAAAGACCGCCTGACCCAGCCACTGCTGCGGATGAAAGACGGCCAGTATGATAAAGAAGGTGATTTTACTCCGATCAGTTGGGAGAAAGCCTTTGATATCATGGAGCTGAAATTCAAAAATGCACTGAAAGAAAAAGGCCCGACCGCCGTAGGCATGTTTGGCTCCGGCCAGTGGACAGTGTGGGAGGGTTACGCGGCGTCTAAACTGCTGAAAGCCGGTTTCCGCTCCAACAACCTTGATCCCAATGCGCGTCATTGCATGGCTTCTTCCGTGGTGGGCTTTATGCGTACCTTCGGTATGGATGAGCCAATGGGTTGTTATGACGATATTGAAGAAGCAGATGCCTTTGTGCTCTGGGGCTCCAATATGGCGGAAATGCACCCTATCTTGTGGTCACGCATGACCAGCCGTCGTCTGACGAATGAGCATGTCAGAATTGCGGTGCTGTCTACTTTTGAACATCGCAGCTTTGAACTGGCCGATAACCCGATCGTCTTTACCCCACAGACCGATCTGGTGATTATGAATTACATCGCCAATTACATTATTCAAAATAATGCCGTTGATCAGGGCTTCCTGGATCGCCATGTGAACTTCCGCCGTGGTGCAACGGATATTGGCTATGGTTTACGGCCAACACATCCACTGGAAAAAGCGGCCAAAAACCCCGGTAGTGATGCATCAGAACCGATGAGTTTTGATGATTTTAAAGCCTTTGTTGCTGAATATACGCTGGAAAAAACCGCCAAAATGAGCGGTGTGCCGGAAGATCAATTAGAGTCACTGGCGCAGTTGTATGCTGATCCGAAAGTGAAACTGGTGTCTTACTGGACGATGGGCTTTAACCAGCATACTCGTGGTGTTTGGGCCAATAACATGTGCTACAACCTGCACTTGTTAACCGGCAAGATCTCTAAACCAGGTTCTGGGCCTTTCTCTCTGACCGGCCAGCCTTCCGCTTGTGGTACAGCCCGTGAAGTGGGGACATTCTCCCACCGCCTGCCTGCCGATATGGTGGTCACTAACGAAAAACATCGCCAAATTGCCGAAACCAAATGGCAACTGCCAGCGGGTACGATTCCGGAGAAAGTGGGGTTACATGCCGTAGCGCAAGATCGTGCGCTGAAAGATGGCACGCTTAATGCCTACTGGGTGATGTGTAACAACAACATGCAGGCCGGGCCAAATATCAATGAAGAGCGCATGCCGGGTTGGCGTGATCCGCGTAACTTTATTGTAGTTTCAGACCCTTATCCCACTATCAGTGCCCTAGCCGCTGACCTTATCTTACCGACCGCGATGTGGGTCGAGAAAGAGGGCGCTTACGGCAATGCTGAGCGCCGTACCCAGTTCTGGCGTCAACAAGTGCCTGCACCGGGTGAAGCGAAATCTGACTTATGGCAGATCGTTGAGTTTGCCAAGCGCTTCAAAGTTGAAGAAGTATGGCCTGATGAGCTGATTAATAAGAAACCGGAATATCGCGGTAAGACGCTGTATGACGTGCTGTTTGCCAATAATGTGGTGAATAAATACCCACTGAGTGAAATTCCTGCTGACCAATTGAATGATGAAGCGCGTGATTTCGGTTTCTACATCCAAAAAGGGCTGTTTGAAGAGTATGCCGATTTTGGCCGTGGTCATGGTCACGACTTAGCGCCGTTCGATCGCTACCATCAGGAACGCGGCCTACGCTGGCCGGTGGTGAATGGTAAAGAAACACTGTGGCGTTACCGTGAAGGTTTTGATCCCTTCGTGCCAAAAGGTGAGGACGTGCGTTTCTATGGCAAACCGGATGGTAAGGCCGTGATATTTGCATTGCCTTATGAACCGGCGGCGGAAAGTCCGGATCAGGAATATGACTTGTGGCTCTCCACTGGCCGTGTTCTGGAGCATTGGCATACCGGTTCCATGACCCGCCGAGTGCCTGAATTACATCGTGCTTTCCCTGAAGCGGTACTTTTCATTCACCCATTGGATGCTAAAGCTCGTGGTTTACGGCGCGGTGACAAAGTGAAAGTGATTTCACGCCGTGGCGAAGTGATTTCGCTGGTGGAAACCCGTGGCCGTAACCGTCCACCACAAGGGCTGGTGTACATGCCGTTCTTTGATGCTGCGCAGTTGGTGAATAACCTGACATTGGATGCTACCGATCCGTTATCCAAAGAAACTGACTTCAAGAAATGTGCAGTCAAATTGGCTCGAGTTGTCGCGTAGTTCAAAGATAGCGCGTAGTTCAGAAGATAGCGCGCAGTTCAGGAAGAGCGGTGTTCTCAGGAGAAAATAATGAATAACACGATGTTTCACGCATTCAATCGCCGGGTAATATCTGTGGTATCGCTACTGGCGGTATTGCTGATAGCTGGTGTCGTCAATGCTGCCAGCAATGTCGAGATGGATTTAAGCCAATCACCGGAAGTCTCTGGTACGGCAGAAGGTAAGGTGAAAATGCCCAAACAGCAACAGCGGATGGCGCTGAACTATGTTAACCAACCCCCACTGATCCCACATAGTGTTGATGGCTATCAAATCAGCAAAAACACCAACCGTTGCCTGCAATGTCATGGCGTTGAACATTATCGTACTACGGGGGCGCCGCGTGTTAGCCCAACCCACTTTATTGATCGTGATGGCAAGGTATCGAGTGAAGTATCCCCACGTCGCTACTTCTGCTTGCAATGCCATGTGCCACAAACTGATGCAGCACCGATTGTCGGTAATAGCTTCCAGCCAGCACCTGGCTTTGGTCAATAAGCGAGATGGCTATTGTGAGAATAAAAAATGAATGAAACTAAAAAGCCCGGCATGATCAAACGAATATGGCAGTGGTGGCGTCGGCCGAGCCGGCTGGCGCTCGGCACGTTACTGCTGATTGGCTTTGTCAGTGGCATCATTTTCTGGGGCGGTTTTAATACCGGTATGGAAATGGCGAATACTGAAAAATTCTGTATTAGCTGCCATGAAATGAAAGACAACGTTTATCAGGAATACATGGGAACCATCCACTACAGCAACCGCAGTGGTGTGAAGGCGACCTGCCCGGATTGCCATGTGCCCCATGAGTGGGGGCCGAAAATGCTGCGTAAAATCAAAGCCAGTAAAGAGCTATATGCCAAGGCCTTTGGTTTGATTGATACACCACAGAAGTTTGAGGCTCATCGCCTGACGATGGCGGAAAACGAGTGGGCGCGGATGAAAGCCAATGGTTCGCAAGAGTGCCGCAACTGCCATAATTTTGACAATATGGACTTCACGGCTCAGAAAACGGTGGCGGCGAAAATGCACAGTAAAGCGATTGAAGAAGGCAAAACTTGTATCGATTGCCACAAAGGTATCGCCCATAAGTTGCCGGATATGAAGGATGTGCCAACGGGTTTCTGATAGCAACGTTTCTAATATCTCACCTTAAATGCTCCGTTATCGGGGCATTTTTATTGCGCTGGTTCCTATTGCAAATGAACAAGGACTAGCGTTAGCTAAGTAAATAAAATTCTAGGGTGTTTTGGGGATTAAAGAAGGTCTTATGTCAGTCAAAATTGAAAATATTCGCAGTGAATTGTTATCTAAAAACTGGTTCAAGCTCCACAAGTACACCTTTGATTTAATAGATGATAATGGAACGTCAGTACAACAGATTCGCGAAGTGTATGACCGAGGAAATGGCGCGACTATTCTGTTGTATAACCGCCCCAATGGCACTGTCTTGCTGATTAACCAATTCCGTATGCCAACCTATGTCAACGGCAATCCCGACGGCATGTTGCTGGAAACTTGTGCCGGTTTGCTGGATAACGACTCGCCGGAAGAGTGTATTCGTCGTGAAGCCATGGAAGAAACCGGCTATCAGGTTGATAACGTACAAAAGCTGTTTGAAGCTTATATGTCGCCGGGTGGCGTGACTGAAATTGTCCATTTCTTTGCTGCGGAATATCATGTGGCTCAAAAAGTGACTGATGATGTCGGCGTTGAAGATGAAGTTATCGAGGTGGTTGAGTTGCCCTTCACTGAAGCTATTGCCATGATCGCGGATGGCCGAATTAAAGATGGTAAGACCATCATGCTTTTACAATATGCGCAAATCCACAATTTATTAGGTTAGTATTCCTTCTTCTCCGAGTGATGCTCTGCATTTGTTGCCGCGATTTCGCGGCACTTAATTCCCCGATTGTTGATTATTCCCCCCTGATTGATCAGTAAATTATGCTGTTGATATAAAAATGTTATGCAGAGTATGCCCTGCTTCATAGATTGTGATAATTCACTCACTATACTGGTTCCCTACCACCTCAAAGAATAAAAGCAAAGGGAACCTACAATGGACGAACAATTGAAACAGAGCGCGCTTGATTTCCACCAATATCCTACTCCGGGGAAAATTCAGGTGTCGCCAACTAAACCGCTGGCGACCCAACGGGATTTGGCGCTGGCTTATTCTCCAGGTGTTGCTGCTCCGTGTTTGGAGATTGCGGCTGATCCACTGGCTGCCTATAAATATACGGCGCGCGGCAACCTGGTCGCAGTGATTTCAAACGGTACCGCGGTACTGGGGCTGGGCAACATTGGCGCATTAGCGGGTAAACCGGTCATGGAGGGGAAAGGGGTTCTATTTAAGAAATTCTCCGGTATTGATGTGTTTGATATTGAAGTAGATGAACTCGATCCCGATAAGTTGATCGACATTATTGCTTCACTGGAACCGACATTCGGTGGCATTAACCTGGAAGATATTAAAGCGCCCGAGTGTTTTTATATTGAGCAGAAATTGCGTGAACGCATGAAGATCCCGGTGTTCCATGATGACCAGCATGGTACCGCGATTATCTGTACCGCTGCGGTACTCAATGGCTTGCGTGTCGTGAAAAAAGATATCAGCGATGTGAAACTGGTGGTGTCTGGGGCCGGGGCGGCATCTATTGCTTGTCTGAATTTGCTGGTTGCACTGGGATTAAAGCATCACAATATTACGGTATGTGATTCTAAGGGTGTGATTTATAAAGGCCGTGAAGCCAATATGGCCGAAACCAAAGCGGCTTATGCCATTGAAGATAATGGTCAGCGCACCTTGGGCGATGCCATGCCAGGTGCGGATATCTTCCTCGGCTGCTCCGGCCCTGGTGTCCTCACGCAAGAGATGGTGAAAACCATGGCTCCCAGCCCGCTGATTTTGGCGCTGGCGAACCCTGAACCTGAAATCCTGCCGCCACTGGCAAAAGCCGTGCGTCCTGATGCGATTATTTGCACCGGTCGTTCGGACTACCCGAATCAGGTGAATAACGTGCTGTGCTTCCCGTTCATTTTCCGTGGCGCATTAGATGTGGGCGCGACTACCATTAATGAAGAGATGAAACTGGCCTGTGTGCATGCGATTGCTGACCTGGCACTGGCTGAACAGAGTGATGTGGTGGCATCAGCCTACGGTGAACAAGACCTTTCCTTTGGCCCTGAATACATTATTCCTAAACCATTCGACCCGCGTTTGATTGTGAAAATCGCACCGGCGGTGGCGAAAGCAGCAATGGATTCCGGTGTGGCAACCCGTCCAATCACTGACTTTAGTGCTTACATCGAAAAACTGACGGAATTTGTCTACAAAACCAACTTATTTATGAAGCCGATTTTCTCGCAAGCGAAAAAAGAGATGAAGCGGGTAGTCTTGGCGGAAGGGGAAGAAGAGCGAGTATTGCATGCGACTCAAGAGCTTATTTCCCAAGGGCTGGCCTATCCTATCTTGATTGGTCGCCCAAACGTGATTGAGACTCGGCTGAAGAAGTTGGGCCTGCAAATTACGGCGGGGAAAGACTTCGAAGTGGTCAATAATGAGTCTGACCCACGCTTTAATGAATATTGGCACGAATACTATCAAATCATGAAGCGCCGTGGGGTTTCGCAGGAACAGGCGCGTCGGGCAGTGATTGGCAACCCAACCCTGATTGGCTCCATTATGGTTCATCGGGGGGAAGCCGATGCGATGATTTGTGGCACCATTGGCACTTATCATGAGCATTATGATGTGGTCGAAAAAGTATTCGGTTTCCGCGAGGGGGCACATGTGGCGGGCGCGATGAATGCGTTGTTGCTGCCAACTGGCAATACGTTTATCGCTGACACTTACGTCAATGATGACCCGACACCTGAGCAGTTGGCCGAGATTACTCTGATGGCGGCTGAAACGGTGCGCCGTTTTGGTATTGAGCCAAAAGTGGCACTGTTATCTCATTCGAGTTTTGGTACCTCGGATTGCCCGGCCGCGCGTAAAATGCGCCGCACACTTGAGTTGGTGAATCAGATGGCACCTGAACTGGAGATTGACGGTGAAATGCATGGGGATGCCGCGCTGGTAGAAAGTATCCGCCATAACCTGATGCCAGATAGCCCACTGAAAGGGGCTGCGAACTTACTGATAATGCCAAATATGGAAGCGGCGCGAATCAGTTATAACTTGCTGCGAGTGACCACTTCAGAGGGCGTGACCGTTGGGCCGGTGCTGATGGGGGTGGCAAAACCGATTCATATTCTGACGCCGATTGCTTCTGTGCGCCGAATCGTGAATATGGTGGCATTAGCGGTGGTAGAGGCGCAAACCCAGCCATTGTAGTTTCTGGTGTTATAACGTGATGAACCAGAAGGGGAGCTATATTGGCTCCCCTTTGGGTTATTAAATTGTAAAACTGCGAATGCAGGGCTGGCTTCTTGTCAGCAGATTATATGAATATATATAAATGACTCTATACAATAAAAATTGATCTATTATCGATTGCGTTTATGATTAACTGAGTCACCTAAGGTTATTGGTGGTTATTTAATAAGATATGTCTTGTTTTTATAGGGTAAATATTTAATCGTAATGATGTTTGATAGATATTAATTGTTCGTTTTATCTTGTTTGATATCTATTATTTTGTTTAACTTAATGATTTTTAAGGTTATTCTGTTTTTGCTAAATGTCTTTTCATTTTAAGATCTGTTGTGATTTTATTTTACATAATAGGATTATTCCCAGCACGGCAAGGTGTGTCTGAATTACTTTATCTATTGGTATTGATACCATGATTACCAATAGATTGATGCGCTGTGTTCGTTTGTTTAATATCAAGGGTAATCCAATGATTTCAGTTGTGTCTTTAAGTCAATCATCATTTTTTGGGGCAGGATTAGACTATGTAGTCTCGGATATCATGCCACTCAAAAAATCTAATCGTTTAATATCGCTAAATAATTTTACTGATATTGCTGAGGTCTGTGATTATATCGAGGTGCACAGCGTCGATTTCTTAATAATTGATTATACCTGGCCAGGTGAAAACTGGTTAAATATGATAATTTCACTGAAGGAACGGATGAGATATCATCCTATTAAAATAGTCAGTATTATTGGTGAGAAAATTCTTGAAATAGAACACATTGTTATTAAGCAAACCTCTTATCTGTCTTTTGATTTATACAATAGTATCCAAGGGCTACAATTGGTACTTTCTGATAGCTCCGCCATTAAAGGACGGAGTAATAATGATATTAATATTGATGATATTCTCTATATCTACTATTTAAGAAAATTTAAAATAACACAAAGAGAGTATACCATCCTTAGCCTGATTTTATCGGGTGACAGTAATAAGGAAATTTCACAAAAACTTGATATTAGTGAGAAAACTGTGAGTGGCCATCGACACAGTATTTATATCAAACTAAAAGTTAAGTCGGTAGGGCAGCTTTATAATAAATTACTTAATCAGGCTGTGTGTTGTTAGTCTCCGTTAACGAAGATTCTGTATGATTTTGAGACATTTTCTGATCAGGTCATTTGAGTCAGATTTCTTATTAATATAGGCATAATACGATACTAAACCATTATTTGAAAAGGGGAGTGGGGACATGTGGACATTGAATTGTTTCGCTAAGAATGACTGCATCATAAAGGGGAAAATCGCTAAGTAGTCTGTATTGGCGACCAGAGTTACAGCGTTGAGTGAGTTGGTTGTTTCAATCTTTGCATTATCATTGACATGAATATCATTAAAAGAGTTTCCTGGAGTAAATAAAGCTCTTTGGGTATTGATATTCCAAATTAAGCGCTGTTCTTGCAACCAGTCATCTTTAGTTATGTCACCAGAAATTCTACTGTGTGAATTACTTAATAAAACCCCCAGTGGAAACGACCCTAAATGATAACTGACTAATGAACGGTCTATATCTAAAATAGAGCCGATATCGATATCTACTTCACTATTTCTTAACCGTGATACTCGTTGCTCACTGGTATAATGACTGTCAACATATTTGATAGTAAAACTTTCGCCCATATCGCTGGACTGTGACAGTTGGTATATTTGGCAACTTAGCCAATGTTGGATTAATGGGCTGGCACTGATTGTCAGCGAGTTTTGGGCCGAATCACTATTTTTTCCGGCAGCAATGGCATTATCAATCAGGTCTGCGGCAGATGAAAAATGGCTGTTGAGGGTTATTGCGAGTGTGGTCGGAACCAAACCTTCTTTGGTGTTAATGACAATCCGGTCATTGAATTCACGCCTCAAGCGAGCAAGACCGTGGCTAACCGTTGAAATTGCGACATCCAGCTCTTCTGCTGTGCGGGTAACACTACGAAACTCAATCAGGCATTGCAGCAATTTCACCAGATTGTAATCAAATTTTTTCATATACCAGCCCGCAGTGAAGGTTTATATAAAGTATATAGCACGATATAAAACCAAACTATTCATTGTGGGCTGTAGGGGCAGGGATAGCGCTAAATTTTTAGTTATCGATATTTAGACTCGCGCTTTAATCGCTTGCTGTAGCCATTTATCCAGCTCATTGGCAAATTGCTGGCGATCGCGCTGATTTAAGGTATTAGGGCCACCAGTTTGAATACCGCTGGCGCGCATAGTGTCCATAAAGTCACGCATATTCAACCGCTCACGGATAGTATCTGGAGTATAGCGTTCACCGCGCGGATTTAACGCAATGCCCCCTTTCTCAATCACCTCGGCGGCCAACGGAATATCTGCAGTGATGACCAGATCATTTTTTTCGACGCGCTGTACGATTTCGTTATCAGCAACATCAAAACCAGAAGCAACTTGTAATGTGCGAATAAACTTTGAAGGCGGGGTTTTTAGTGGCTGGTTTGCCACCAGCGTTACCATCATGCCAGTTCTGTCTGCGGCACGAAATAACACTTCTTTAATAACATTCGGACAAGCGTCCGCATCAACCCAAATTTGCATCAGTGATGTTCTCCTGCGGCTAGCCAGTTTTTTACCGGCAGAAAATCTCGGTACAGCGCCGCTTCAGCGCTGTCTGCTGCCGGTTGATAATTATATTCCCAACGCACCAGTGGCGGCATGGACATTAAAATAGATTCTGTGCGCCCACCGGTTTGTAACCCAAATAACGTGCCGCGATCCCAGACCAAATTAAATTCAACATAACGACCCCGACGATAAAGCTGAAATTCGCGCTCACGCTCGCCCCAACTCAGAGTTTTGCGCCGCGCGACAATCGGCATATAAGCATCCAGGAAACCGTCGCCGACTGCTTGAGTAAAGTTGAAACAGGTATCAAAGTCGGGGCTGTTTAAATCGTCGCTGTTTAAATCGTCAAAGAACAGGCCGCCAATACCACGAGCTTCATTACGATGCTTAATATAAAAATAGTCGTCGCACCATTTTTTATAACGCGGATAGAGTTGTTCGCCAAAAGGTTGGCACAGGTTATAAGCAGTTTGATGCCAGTGAATCGCATCTTCTTCAAAACCATAGAAGGGGGTTAAATCAAAGCCACCACCAAACCACCACACCGGATCTTCGTCAGGCTTTTCAGCAATAAAAAAGCGTACATTGGCATGGCTGGTGGGCAGATAAGGGCTATTCGGGTGAATAACCAGTGACACGCCGAGCGCCTGAAAACTGCGACCCGCCAGTTCGGGGCGATGTGCGGTGGCAGATGCTGGCAGTGCTGCGCCAGAAACATGTGAAAAGTTTACCCCTGCTTGCTCGAAAACTGCCCCTTTGACCATTACCCGACTGCGGCCACCGCCACCTTCTTCACGCACCCAGTTTTCTTCTGTGAATTTGGCGCTGCCGTCAGCTTGGGCCAGCGCGGCACAGATTTTATCCTGTAAATCCAGCAGGTAGGTTTTGATTTGGTCTATATCGGGTAAATTCATCTGAAGGGTTCTGGTAGCCGGGAAATTATAAGGGACCAAGTATACCGCGATTTGCCGCCATTGTTGTACTCTCGCTGTGGAGTTGTGCTGAGTGGGTTGGAATCCGACACAATTTATCCAATTCTCCTATCATTACGTACTATCACTATGGGAAATATCACTTTATTATTGCGTGATATAATTTTGTGTAATGATCAGCATATCCATTTGACTCAAGGGTGCGAATATCCATGGAAATCCGTGTATTTCAGCAAAGTGATTTTGAAGAAGTGATTCTGCTGTGGGAGCATTGCGACTTGCTGCGGCCCTGGAATGATCCGGAAATGGATATTGAACGTAAACTAAATCATGATCCCGAATTGTTTCTGGTGGCGGAAGTCAGTGGCGCGATTGTTGGCTCGGTGATGGGAGGGTATGACGGCCACCGAGGTTCGGCTTATTATCTGGGCGTTCATCCTGATTTCCGGGGACGTGGCTTTGCCAATGCGCTGATCAGCCGACTGGAAAAGAAACTCATTGCCCGTGGCTGCCCAAAGCTCAATATTATGGTGCGCGAAGACAATGACGCAGTGATCGGCATGTATGAAAAACTGGATTACGAAACCCAAGACACGATTATGCTGGGCAAACGGCTGATTGTGGATCAGGAATATTGAGGGTTTAGTTGGTTGAATTTGAAAGATATTTAATTTTTAATTCACTTCTGATTCAATAGCACCACTGGCCGAAATGACCGAGCAATAGATAAGGTGATTTTGGCCTTTATCTCAAAAATTTTAACCGCCAATTTTTATGTTTTCTGCTGTTTCTCTCTCCTCAAATCGACCTTATTTGCCATAACTTATCCATGCGCATAGATAAATAAAATCTTTTTTGCCACACTCTTGCCACAGTTGGAAATAAAAGAGTGCAGAATGGCGACGATCCGCAAGCGTGGTGCCTATCAATGGGAAACTCAAATCCGTAAACGTGGCTTCCCGTCACAAACTAAAACGTTTAATACCAAAGCTGAGGCTGATGCCTGGGCAAAAATGGTTGAGTCAGAAATGGCTCGCGGCGTGTGGCTTAGCCGTAGCGAATCGGAATCGACAACGCTATATGACTCGTTAGTGCGTTATGAGAATGAAATTGTCACCAACAAAAAGGGAGCGGTGCAAGATAGGTCTATTATCCGCATCTTTAAACGGCAACCATTAGCCAGATGTTATATGGCCAGTATTCGTAGTGCCGATGTCGCCAAATTAAGAGACGAATGGCTAAAAGACTATGCGCCGGCCACGGTGCTACGTCGCTTATCTCTGCTTTCCCACTTATTTAATATTTCCCGCAAAGAGTGGGGAATGGAAAGCCTGATTAATCCTGTTGACCTGATCCGCAAACCCCAGCCGGATAATGCCCGTACACGGCGTATAGCTGTTGAGGCTGTTCCAGCCGTAGACGAATCAGATAATGAGGTTAAAACGCCAAGAAACACCGCTCAGGACGAAATCGAGCGGATTATTACCAATACTCAATCTCCGATATTGCCATCAGCGGTTTGCCTGGCGTTGGAAACGGCTATGCGACGTGGTGAAATTGTTGGGTTACGCTGGAAATATGTCGATTTAAAGCTGCGTGTCGCTCACTTGCCTAAGACAAAAAATGGCGATTCGCGAGATGTGCCGCTTTCTTCAAAAGCGGTAGCAGTATTAGAAAAGTTAAAGATTATCGCGGAGGCCAGGGAAGAGGGCGAGAATTCAACTGATGACCGGGTATTTAAAGCCCGAGTTGACGCAATAAGCTGTGCATTCGATAGAGCCAGAAAGCGCGCTCGTAAACTGTATGAGCAAGAATGTGCCGCTTCAGGGAAGAAAGCCAACTCAAATTATTTGCTGGATTTACGATTCCACGATTTACGCCATGAAGCCACATCACGCCTGGCTGAAATCTTTCCCATGCACGAACTCACAAAAATAACTGGTCACAAAGATCCTAGAATGTTGATGAGATACTATCATCCTAGGGCAGAGGATTTGGCGAAGAAGCTTTTATAATAAATGTGTGTGTTTTATTTACTGTTTAAGTTCATGGATTAATATTTGTGTAGGTGATTAGATGACAATCTCAGAGTTGTATGTTGGATTAAATAAAATCAGAAAACTTAGCTGGGGAACTATTAGTATTGTTTTTTCATTGGCCGTGGCAATATCTACACTTGGATATAATTTAGGAGGAAAGTTGACACAGAATAACAATATTATCGTTGAGAGTGAATTGAGAGGTAAGATAAGTAATCTTGAAAATGAAAATAGAAAATTAATATCTAGCATGGAAATCTTAACTAAAAGCAGAAATGAGGCGTATGATAATATATCGAAACTTTCTTCTCTTCTAGAAGAGAAGAATAGAAAAATAGATGAGTTTAACAAACATAATTTAGAACGTTCAGCTTGTGAATTGATTTATGTAGAAATGAAATCGATAGAAAAAGACATTAAAAATGTTAGAAGTTCAAATATAATTTATCCATTTGAGTTAAGTGAAGAGAACAGATTAGAGGTGAAAAATCTCGAATCTCGTCATGCAACTTTACTCTCTCAGTGGAGTGATTGCATTATAAAATAAAAACAGTTTTTGCAAGTTATCTATTTTAATGTTTTTTATTTCCTTGGTGATTATATGTTTATTGAAAAGTTAACTATAAAGAATTATAAAGGATTTCATGGTGAGTTTTCCCTTTTATTAAATAGTGGAATAAATTTAATTGTTGGTGATAATGAAGCAGGTAAATCAACTATTTTAGAAGCAATAAATATTGCACTCACGGGCGTTCTTAACGGACGATATCTTAAAAATGAAATTAATCAATATCTTTTTAATAATGAAGTGGTTAATAGATTTATTGCTGGGGTCTCAAATGGTGATAACCCAGAATTACCAATTATTCAAATAGAATTGTTTTTTAAAAAAGGTAGTAATCCTTTATTTGATGGTAATGGAAATAGTGAGGGTGTAAATGCCTGTGGTCTTTCATTTAAAATTTAATTTGATCAGGAGTATAAAAAAGAGTATGAAGAGCTAATCAATAGTAGTGAGCCGATAACTACTATTCCGATTGAATATTATCGAGTTGTTTGGCGCTCTTTTGCTAGAGAACCTATAACTTCTAGGAGTATCCCATTAAAATCTGCTTTTATTGATTCAACGGCAAATAAGTTTCAAAATGGGTCTGATATATACATATCTAGAATTATTCAGGATGATTTAGATAGTAATGAAAAAGTATTACTATCTCAAACTTATAGGAAAATGAAAGAGTCGTTTGTTGAGTCATTATCAGTGAAATCAATAAATTCTAAAATAAGCAATAAAACAAAAATAACCAATAAAAAATTACATGTTTCCGTTGACTTGTCAGCAAAGAATTCGTGGGAAACAAATTTAATGATTTACCTTGATGATGTTCCTTTTCATCAAGTTGGTAAAGGAGAACAATGTATAATTAAGACTAATTTGGCGTTATCTCATCATAAGGCTAAAGAGGCAAATATAGTTTTAATCGAGGAACCAGAAAATCATTTATCGCATACAAAATTGAACGAACTAATAAAGAATGTTATTGAGAGTTGTAGTGATAAACAAATCATAATATCAACTCATAGCAACTTTGTTGCTAATAAACTTGGATTAGATAATCTAATTTTAATTAATAATAAAGAAACATTTAGATTGAATTGTTTGTCAGAGGGAACATTTAATTTCTTTAAGAAATTACCAGGGTATCAAACTCTTAGAATATTACTTTGCCGCAAAGCTATCCTAGTAGAAGGTGACTCAGATGAGCTAATATTTCAACGAGCTTACATGGATAAAAATGGAGGCAGATTGCCTATAGAGGATGGTATTGATGTTATTTCTGTTAAATTAACATTTAAACGATTTTTAGAAATAGCTGAAAAAATACATCAACCTATAGCTGTAATTACCGATAATGATAGAGATTATCATAATAATATTACTAAAAAGTATGTAGATTATAAGGATAGTTCTTGTGTGAAAATTTTTTCAGATCCTAGAAATGAACTAAACACCCTTGAGCCACAGTTTGTAGATTCAAATAAAGAAAATTTAAAAGATTTATGTAAAGCAATAAAAATAAGAATTCTAGACTATAAAAAAATTGAAGATATATCAGATTACATGATAAAAAATAAAACTGAATGGGCGTTGAATGTTTTTGAATCGGAGTTGAAGTTAAATTACCCTGACTATATTTTAAGAGCATTGGAGTGGTGTGATGAATGAAAATACATTAATGATAGCCGCCGCTGGGTCTGGTAAAACAGAGATGCTAATTATTAAGGCTTTGAGTGTTTCTACTGGCAATGTATTAATTACAACATATACTGAAGCCAATGAGGCAGAAATACGTAGGAGAATTATAAAATTAAAGGGATATATTCCCGAAAATATTACAGTCCAAACATGGTTCTCATTTTTACTACAACATGGTGTTAGACCCTATCAGAGTATATTAGGAAACTTTTTACAAAACATAGATATCGGTTTTATTCTAGTCAGCGAAAAATCAGGTAAAAAAACTGACTCTAATGGTGTTCCTATTAAATTTAATGAAAGGCCTATATATTGGCCAGAAACAAATACAAAAAAACACTATTTTAATAATTCAATGAAAATATATTCAGATAAACTATCAAAATTTGTTTTCATGTGTAATAAATCATCTAAAGGTCTAGTTATAGACAGAATTTCTAATTTATATAAAAATATATTTTTTGATGAAATTCAAGATTTGGCAGGTTTTGATTTAGAAATAATAAAGCTTCTGTTAATGTCAAAATCTATAATACTTATGGTTGGTGATCCACGCCAAGTCACTTATCTAACACACATTACATCTAAGTATGGTAAATATTCAGACGGAAAAATCAAGGATTTCATTTCTAATGAATTAGGTAAAAAAATAAAATGTAATATTGATGAATTTACATTAAATAGCTCACATAGAAATAATATGAGTATTTGTCAGTTCTCAGCAAAAATGTATCCTGATCTACCAATTCCATTACCGTGCTCATGTCTAAATTGTAGGAGAGTTTTTCCTCAGCATGAGGGTGTTTTTTTAATTAAACCTCACGACGCAGAAAGATATTTAAATGAATATAATCCTGTACAACTACGTTGGAGTTCAGCTGTAAGAGTTAATAAAAAATTTAATGTAGTTAATTTTGGTGAATCAAAGGGATTAACATTTGAACGAGCATTAATATATCCAACAAAAGATATGATATCATGGATATATAATAATAACTTTCATATAAAAAATCAAACAAGAGCAAAGCTCTATGTTGGAATAACCCGAGCTAGATATAGTGTGGCTATTGTAATTGACTTTAGTGATGAAGATGAATTTAAAGATGTTAATAAATTTAAATATTAATAATTTCATAGTGTGAGTTATAAGTAATGGGTAATCCTTGAGTGATTTTACTTGCTATTATTTATAGTTTTGTCAAAAATATCCATCTCAGATAGATATTTTTTGTTTTTCACGTAATAATATGAAATAAGCATCATGGAATAACTACATAGCGGTGACCGTCCATGCGATCACCTTTGATATGGTGTAGAATTACATTTGACTACTTGAAGTAAATTTGAGATAGACTTCCTTTACCAAAGTATTTTTCATACTCTTGGGCTGCAAACGAATCCATCATTCCTGAGATGTAGTCAGTTACAATTCGTTCTTTTGACTCATCATAAATACGTAATTCTGGAGGTAATAGTATATTGTCTTTGTTGTACTTTTCATCTGAATAAACCTCAAATAACCCACGTAATATTTTCTCCCCCCTTTTCTCATATAGCTGGATATCACGTTTTCTTAGAATTGATTTAAATAGTAATTTCTTTAGACCTTTAGCCAATGAAGCATTTCTATTATACCCTAATTTACCATTAACCAATCCGATATCTCTGCAAAGAGTATTTACTATAATAGATGTTAATTCTTTTTTAAGAATCATTGAATATTCTTCTGAAGAGCCAAATTTATTGGCTTGCATGGCTTCCTTCTCTGCCATATCTGCTATCTCTGTCATTTTTCCATATGCAGAATGATACTCGTCACTGATTTTAAACTCATGGACTATCTCACCAAGACTGATCATATTGAAACTTAGCGCATCTTCTAAATCATGAGCTGCATAAGCTATTTCATCAGATAAATCCATTATTTCTGCATCAATGCTCTTTGTTATCTTTATTTCTTTTCTTTCTAATTCATTATGAAGAAAATCATAGTCTTCATTATATAAAAATTTCTTTTGGTTATCTTTTCTCTTATGGAAATACTTTGTTATCCCCATCATTGTTCGTATTGTTAAATTTAGCCCGTTATATGAATGATGTTTTTTTTCTAAAGTGCGAAGTATACGAAATGCCTGAGCATTCCCCTCATAACCACCACAATTTTTGCTAAGCTCATCGAGTATTCTTTCTCCATGATGACCAAATGGTGGGTTGCCAATATCGTGAGCAAGTGAAGCAGTTTCAGCTACTACTGTATTTTCCAAATCTAGATCGTTAGCAATAGACCGAGCAATTTGTGCAACTTCAAGGCTATGGGTTAATCTATTTCTATTAAATCTATTGGCATCTATGCCAAGCAATTGCATTTTCCCTTGAAGACGACGAAAGGATGATGAGTATAAAACTCTTGCATAATCTCTCATTGTTTCATTTCTGTGATCAGAACGAGAGTCATTGAGTTCAGTTACCCTATATTCTAAATTTTTAGAAATATTCTCTTGTTCTCGTGCATAGTCTTTAGTTTCTTGATCAAACATACTCCCTCCAGAGTTTATATCCATACTTAATATTTACTTATAGTAATTAATTTAAATGATATGCTTATTAATTGAGTATAATATTTTTGGTGTTTTAATAAACTTTCTCTATTCTACCGTTAGGATATTTTTTAACCCATACCCCATTAACCTTCACTGGTTCCGGCAATCCAAGATCTCTATTCTCTTGAGCTGCCTTGGCTACAGCTGCGGCCATCAGCTTGTTGGCTTCTTCTCTGCCAATTAGGTCGATAATAGACTTCGTCATATTGTTCTCCCTTGAAGGTTAATAGATACTAACCTAGCACTATTTAGTATAAATACAAGCCGATAGGAGTGATATGGATACTACTTCACGAGAGCCTACAACTGTAGCTGTCATGCTGGTTGAGGGTTTATGAACCCAACCAATATTAGTCAGCCTATGCTTGCTGAAGGGCTTGGACTTTCTATTGAGCGGGTCAGGGCGATCGGTGAAGGGACTGATCGGATGAATTGTATTAGCTCAAACTCGACCTGACACTATTACATCACAGAGCTATACCTAATCTGACAGGCTGCTCTGTGCCAGGAGCGGACGTCGCCCACCTAACAACAGTTAGGTCCTATGGATCATCATGAATTTTTATTTTTTGACAAGAAACTTTGAGTTACGTTGGCTAAAACCAAAATAGATAACAACAGTTGTATGCAAACAAGCATTCTGATTAATCTTGAGTTAGCTACTAAATCACCAAATGTAGTCGTTGTTGATATTCCTATGCTGTAAAAAGTGAAATCCCAAAAGTTGAGATCTTCCTTTTGACGTTTATTCAACAAATCTTGCACATTATTTCTTATTTTGACTATTCCTTTGTTATTTATTATTAATTTGGATCTTGTGTCATCTGTTTTTTTATTGGCGATATTTAGTTCAGAAACGAGCGTTGGATCATTGAAGTCGCCAACGTGTGAAAAAACATATTCTAAAGCATCGCGTTCTGCAGTTGCTATCCTGAGTTTAACTTCCGATATTTCGATATTTTTATCAGCCAACATAATATCAAACTGGCTTTCATGAATTTTATTCTTCTGTGACAATATAGCCTTACGCTCACTTTCTTTAATAATCAGCTCCTTGTAATGTTTTAGAGACGTTTCATCCACATACGCCTGTGTACTCCTAGCCCATGCCTTGGACAGATTTTTGCTTATTAATTTTAGGTTTGACTCTTGCTGGGATAGTATCCTTTCAAGGTTAATGTTTTGACTAATTATTCTGTCAAATTCCTTTTTTGCTTTTAATATTTCTTCGGAAAAATCCTCGTTTGAAATATTATCATAATCCTCATGCGCTACATCATTATACGAAAACGCTAAGTTTATAGCATTATGAACGGGGGTGGAATTCAGGGCGTTATTTTTTATGAATGAGTCTGGATTAACTAACCAAGTAAGATAGTAGACTGCAGCAAAAAATAAAATTATCAGAGAATAGGCTACTGCTGCTTTGTTTTTAATTTTCATGGGAGTAATAAGATTTTTTTTCATTTCCTCACAGCTTAACAAAATGGCTACCGAAAATGCAGTTTTTTTTGAGTATACGCATGCAATATGTACATGTCAGTGTCCCTGCTCAGCGACCAACTCCCCATTTGTTGGCACTCTGCATTATCAGTTAAAATCCATCAGCTGCGAAACATGTGCCAACTTCCGCTTCACGCCCTGAGACTTTCGACAAGCTTTTTATGGCTTCAATAAGGGCGAGTGCCGCGCTTCGAGTGCCAGCAAATATTTCACTTCGTCGTACTGGGTTCTGGTCTTCCAGCAGCGGTAAATTATCCTTATCCATTTGAATGCCAGAGCAAGGATCGCTGACTGATGAGATTGTCCTTTTTCTCGCTGGCCCTGGTAATACAACTTGGCCCAGTATGATGAGTTAACCGTCTTCGCAGTCCATTCCACGAATGTCTGTCGGACGAACTTCGCACATTGCCAACGCCAGTGTACCCAGGATTTCTGGCTGCTTCGTTCTGTCACCGGTGCAATACCCGCGTAGTTTTGAATTTCTTCAGCGCTGTTAAACCGGTCACGGTTATCACCCAGTGCAGCAAGCATCCGTGGGCCCATACATGGCCCCATGCCCGGAAGTGATTTGAACAGCCCCGCATCGGGTAATGTATCAAACAGTGTTTCAATTCGTTCGTCATAGGTTTTGATGATTTCACTCACGACTTTAATTTGTGTCGCCAGTGCTGTTGCCATCAAAGCATTAGCCTCTATAACACTTGGGTCTGTCGTCAATGGGATCGCGTTATCAATACTTGCAACACGTTTCTCGGTAAGGGCCATTGCGCGGCCACCTTTGGCATTCAGAAAATTTCGGATCGTGTCGCGCCTGGCACGTTTCAATTGTTGCAGACTGGGCCACCGTATAATCAGTTCACACAACAGTAAGCTACCCCGATGTGAGAACCATTCCAGGGGTTGAGGATAATACTGTTTAAGCGTGTTGATTATCCGGTTCACAAAGCGTCGTTTATCTTCAACCAGCTGACGACGTTGCTCAACCAATTGCTGGAGCAAACGGATATCCG
>OLIJ01000068.1_pt1 | contig 89315 bp, 85 predicted proteins | sample 1609731 | NCBI WGS metagenome assembly OLIJ01 (sample SAMEA4350159, study PRJEB24818) | metagenome | biome: human; feature: gut; material: faeces | place: Denmark | collected 2013-09
CGTGATGAAAACGACGAATTCGTCAAAGCCACCGTGATTCGCGCCGCGGGCCAGGCCGATGCGGCAATGGAAGACGGCGACGCGCTGATTTTCATGAACTTCCGCGCCGACCGCGCCCGTGAAATCACCCGCGCCTTCGTGAACGCCGATTTCGACGGCTTTGCGCGTAAAAAAGCGGTTAACCTTGATTTCGTCATGCTGACCGAATACGCCGCTGATATCAAAGTCGCCTGCGCCTACCCGCCGGCTTCGCTCGCGAACACCTTCGGCGAGTGGATGGCGAAAAACGATAAAACGCAGCTGCGTATCTCCGAAACGGAAAAATACGCGCACGTCACCTTCTTCTTTAACGGCGGCGTCGAAGAGCCGTTTAAAGGCGAAGAACGTATTTTGATCAACTCTCCGAAAGTCGCGACCTACGATCTGCAGCCGGAAATGAGCTCTGCCGAGCTGACTGAAAAACTGGTTGCGGCCATCAAAGGCGGCGAGTACGACACCATTATCTGCAACTATCCAAACGGCGATATGGTCGGCCACACCGGGGTCATGGAAGCGGCGATTAAAGCCGTTGAAACGCTGGATAACTGTGTCGATCAGGTGGTTAACGCGGTCGAAGCCGTCGGCGGCCAGCTGCTGATCACCGCCGATCACGGCAACGCTGAGCAGATGCGCGATCCCTCCACCGGCCAGGCTCATACTGCCCACACCAACCTGCCGGTACCGCTGATCTACGTCGGTGATAAAACCGTGAAAGCAGCCGCAGATGGCAAACTTTCCGATATCGCTCCGACCATGCTGTCGCTGATGGGAATGGAAATCCCGCAAGAGATGACTGGCAAGCCGCTGTTCATCGTGGAATAATCCTTCCCCATGAGGGGAAAGGCGACTTATTCAAATACATGGATCGCAACGACAGTACGATCCGTTCTTTACGCCAGCGCGTTCAGCGCTGGCGTATTGCTGTGCGCCGTACCTGCCCATGCGGACGATCGCGATCAGCTAAAATCCATTCAGGCCGATATTGCCGCTAAACAGCGTGCGATACAGCAGCAGCAGCAGCAGCGCTCTTCCCTGCTCGCTCAGCTAAAGACGCAGGAAGAAGCGATCTCTGCCGCCGCCCGCAAGCTGCGTGAAACCCAGGCCACCCTGACCCAGCTGAACAAGCAGATTGACGAGATGAACGCCTCTATCGCCAAACTGGAGCGCCAGCGCGCCTCGCAGGAGCGCAACCTGTCCGCCCAGCTGGACGCCGCGTTTCGTCAGGGGCCGCACACCGGCATGCAGATGATCCTCAGCGGCGAAGAGGGCCAGCGCAACCAGCGTATCCAGGCCTACTACGGTTATCTCAACCAGGCCCGCCAGGAGACTATCGCCCAGCTGAAGCAGACGCGTGAAGAGGTCACCGCGCAAAAGGCCGAGCTGGAAGAGAAGCAGAGCCAGCAGCAAACGCTGGTCTACGAGCAGCGCGCGCAGCAGGCTAAGCTTGAGCAGGCGCGCAACGAGCGTAAAAAGACGCTTTCAGGCCTCGAATCCTCTATCCAGCAGGGTCAACAGCAGCTGAGCGAAATGCGGGCCAACGAATCGCGTCTGCGCGGTCGCGTTGCCCAGGCAGAAGCGGCGGCTAAGGCTCGCGCGGAGCGCGAAGCCCGCGAGGCGCAGGCGGTTCGCGATCGCCAGCAGGATGCATCCCGCAAAGGCACCACCTATAAACCATCCGAAAGCGAACGTTCCCTGATGTCCCGCACCGGCGGACTGGGTTCGCCGCGCGGCCAGGCCTACTGGCCGGTTCGCGGCACGCTGCTTCACCGCTATGGCGAACAGCTGCAAGGTGAACTACGTTGGAAGGGGATGGTTATCGCCGCGTCTGAAGGCACCGAGGTCAAAGCGATAGCCGATGGCCGGGTGATCCTCGCCGACTGGCTGCAGGGCTACGGCCTGGTGGTGGTCGTGGAGCACGGTAAAGGCGATATGAGCCTCTACGGCTATAATCAAAGCGCGCTGGTCAGCGTCGGGACTCAGGTCCGCGCAGGCCAGGCGATTGCCCTCGTCGGCAGCAGCGGCGGTCAAGGCCGTCCGTCGCTCTATTTCGAAATTCGTCGCCAGGGTCAGGCGGTCAATCCACAGCCGTGGTTGGGAAGATAAGTTTTGCTTCAATTTCGCAGAATTGCACTCGCGGTAGCCGGTACGCTGGCTTTCGCCGCGCCGGCTTTTGCTGGCAAACTCTCCATTGTTATCGACGACTTTGGCTATCGTCCACAGACGGAAAACCAGGTGCTGGCGCTGCCGGCCACGATCTCCGTCGCCGTATTACCGAATGCACCGCACGCCCGTGAAATGGCGACCAAAGCGCACGGCCTCGGCCATGAGGTGCTCATTCACCTGCCGATGGCGCCGCTCAGCAAGCAACCGCTGGAAAAAGACACCCTGCGTCCGGACATGAGCAGCGCCGAGATTGAGCGCATCATCCGTGAAGCCTATGGCAAAGTGCCGTACGCCGTGGGTCTGAACAACCATATGGGCAGCGCAATGACCTCCAGCCTGTTCGGGATGCAGAAGGTGATGCAGGCGCTGGAGCGCTACAATCTCTACTTCCTCGATAGCGTGACCATTGGCAACACCCAGGCGGTGCGCGCCGCGCAGGGCACCGGCGTGAAGGTGATTAAGCGCAAGGTGTTCCTCGACGATACGCAAAACGAAGCGGATATCCGCACCCAGTTCAACCGGGCGATCGCCCTGGCGCGGCGTAACGGTTCGGCGATTGCTATCGGCCACCCGCACCCCACCACGGTGCGCGTGCTGCAGCAAATGGTCTATAGCCTGCCGTCGGACATTACCCTCGTGCGCCCGAGCAGCCTGCTAAACGAGCCGCAGGTGGATACCTCCACGCCAAATAGCGCACCGCCGTCGCAGGCCGTGCCGCCAACGAAGCCGCGTAACCCGTTCCGCGGCGTGAAATACTGCAAGCCGCAGCGTCCGCCTGAGCCGGTGAACGCCAGCCGGTTCTTTACTATTCTGAGCGAAAGCATTAGTCAGAGCGCACTGGTGCAGTATTACCAGCTGAAATGGCAGGGCTGGGATAATCCGACAAACTAGGGGGAGCGGGAATCCGGGCGCTTTTCGGCCGCAGGTTCCCGTTTATCTCCTTCGGCATACCAGGCTTTAAAATATTTCAGGAAGCTGTACAACGTTGCGTACAGCCCGGTCACGACCCCGACCTTTCCGCTACGCCACGCCCCGCTGAACAGATACCACTTAAAAAACGCGCCAGCCGCGCCGATCGCTCCCCGGCTCAGTGACGGCCTGATCTTCTGGTGTTTAACCAGCCGGGTGGTATAGCTATTGAGCTTATTAAAAACTTCATGCAGCGAGTAGAAGGTATCGTGACGTACGCGGCCGGGCAGCTTGATTGAGCGGCTGTGGCCGACGACGCGATCGTCCACCGGGCGGTCGTTAAAGGCCGCCACGGTACGATTGAACAAGCGAACCGGGTAATCAGGCGATGAAACGGGATAAATGGTTCTGACGGACTCCCCCAGCACGTACCAGTAACGCGGCAGGCGCCACGCGCAGGTCGGATCGATCTCCGGCCCGGCTTTAAGCCTTAGAATGGCGGCGACAACTTCGCTATCGAGGATTTCGTCACTGTCCATACACAGCACCCAGTCATGGCTGGCCAGCGCCGTGGCGTAGTTCATCTGCGCTCCGTGGGCGGTATAGGCGTGGTGATGAACCTGCAACCCGAACTGCTGGCAGATATCCAGCGTCGCATCCGTGCTCCCGGAATCAACGACAATACACTCATCCGCCACTTTTAAAAGCGGGGGCAGAACGTCGCGCAGCAGGCGGGCGGAGTCACAGGTTAGCAGGCAGACGGTGAGTTTAGGCATAGCGTTTATAAGGTTAAAACATGGGTAAACAAACTGTATAAACGACCTGGCAAAAAATCGATTTAGAAATAGTGCGTTTGCAATGAAGTATGTTTGAAATGTTATCCACATCCCAATAAAAAAGCGCCCGCTGGCGCTCAGAATATGCGCCAGCAAACGGATTTCCATCTGCTGGCGCGGCGGATAACGGAGGTTTAATCCCAGCTCAGAATCACTTTACCCGACTGGCCGGAGCGCATCGCGTCAAAGCCCTGCTGGAAATCATCAATGCCGAAACGGTGGGTGATAATCGGCGACAGATCTAAACCAGACTGGATCAGGGCCGCCATCTTGTACCAGGTCTCAAACATTTCACGACCGTAAATCCCTTTGATGAACAGCCCCTTAAAGATGACTTTGGTCCAGTCGATGGACATATCGGACGGCGGAATACCCAGCATCGCAATACGGCCACCGTGATTCATGGTGTCCAGCATGGTGCGAAACGCCGGCGGCGCGCCGGACATCTCCAGACCCACATCAAACCCTTCGGTCATGCCGAGCTCGGCCATCACGTCGGCAAGGCTCTCCTGCGCAACGTTAACCGCGCGGGTCACGCCCATCTTGCGCGCCAGGCCCAGACGGTACTCGTTCACGTCGGTGATCACCACGTTGCGCGCGCCGACGTGCTTAGCGACCGCCGCCGCCATGATGCCAATCGGACCGGCGCCGGAAACCAGCACATCTTCGCCGACGAGGTCGAAGGAGAGCGCGGTGTGTACGGCGTTGCCAAAGGGGTCAAAAATCGACGCCAGATCGTCAGAAATGTTGTCCGGAATTTTGAAGGCATTGAAGGCCGGGATCACCAGATATTCGGCAAAACAGCCGGGGCGGTTAACGCCAACCCCAATGGTGTTGCGGCACAGATGCGTGCGCCCGGCGCGGCAGTTACGACAGTGGCCGCAGGTAATATGACCTTCGCCAGAAACGCGATCGCCCAGCTTAAAGCCGCGAACTTCCTGACCGATACCCACCACTTCACCCACGTATTCGTGCCCTACCACCATCGGCACCGGGATGGTCTTCTGCGACCATTCGTCCCAGTTATAGATGTGTACGTCGGTACCGCAAATTGCGGTCTTACGGATTTTAATCAGCAGATCGTTGTGGCCGACTTCCGGTTCCGGTACGTCGGTCATCCAGATGCCTTCTTCCGCTTTCAGTTTGGATAACGCTTTCATCTCACACCCTCAGGCAATGACGCCCAGTTGTTTACCGATGCGGGTAAAGGCTTCCACCGCACGTTCAATTTGTTCAGGGGTATGCGCCGCAGACATCTGGGTGCGAATACGCGCCTGGCCTTTTGGTACCACCGGATAGAAGAAACCGGTGACGTAAATACCTTCTTTTTGCAGCTCGCGCGCAAAATTCTGCGCCACGGTCGCTTCGCCGAGCATCACCGGGATAATGGCGTGATCGGCGCCCGCCAGGGTAAAGCCCGCAGCGGTCATTTTTTCGCGGAACAGGCGCGCGTTGGACCACAGACGGTCGCGCAGCTCGGCGCCGGATTCCACCATCTCCAGCACTTTGATGGAGGCGGCGACGATTGCCGGAGCCAGCGAGTTGGAGAACAGATACGGACGCGAGCGCTGGCGCAGCCACTCAACCACCTCTTTGCGCGCCGCGGTATAGCCGCCGGAGGCGCCGCCCAGCGCTTTACCGAGGGTGCCGGTGATGATATCCACCCGGCCCATCACCTCGCAGTACTCGTGGGAGCCGCGGCCGTTTTCGCCGACGAAGCCGACGGCGTGAGAGTCGTCGACCATGACCAGCGCGTCGTATTTATCCGCGAGGTCGCAGACGCCTCGCAGGTTGGCAATCACGCCGTCCATGGAGAACACGCCGTCGGTGGCGATCAGCACATGCCGCGCACCGGCCTCACGCGCCTCTTTCAGCCGCGCTTCCAGCTCCTGCATGTCGTTGTTGGCGTAGCGGAAACGCTGCGCTTTACACAGGCGCACGCCGTCGATGATCGACGCGTGGTTCAGGGCGTCGGAGATAATGGCGTCTTCCGCGCCCAGCAGGGTTTCGAACAGGCCGCCGTTGGCGTCAAAGCAGGAGGAGTAGAGAATCGCATCTTCCATGCCGAGGAACTCGGCCAGCTTCTTCTCAAGCGCTTTGTGGCTATCCTGGGTCCCGCAAATAAAACGCACGGAGGCCATACCGAAGCCGTGACTGTCCATGCCGGCTTTCGCCGCGGCAATCAGCTCCGGGTGGTTGGCGAGGCCGAGATAGTTATTGGCGCAGAAGTTAATCACGCTATTGCCGCCGACGGTAATATCCGCCTGCTGCGCCGATGTGATAATGCGTTCTTCTTTAAACAACCCCTCCGCGCGAGCGGTATCCAGGCTATTGGTTAACTGTTGATAAAAATCACCACGCATTGCAACTCTCCAGATTCGGCAAAATTTGGCACATATTACCCAAAGCTATACGCTGATACGAGATGATGCATGCCTGAATGAATTATTTGCAGCATAAATCACGCACGCCCAGCACCTTTTCTGCGAAGGGCTGAAGCCTGTCTCATGTGGTGATATGATAGAAGCATTCATGTCCGGATTATCTCTGGACTCCATACTTCAAAGGTTACTGTTATGATCATCGTTACCGGCGGCGCAGGGTTTATCGGCAGCAATATCGTCAAGGCCCTGAATGACAAAGGCATTACCGACATTTTGGTCGTAGATAATCTGAAAGATGGCACCAAGTTTGTGAACCTGGTTGACCTGAACATCGCTGATTACATGGATAAAGAAGACTTCCTGATCCAGGTTATGGCGGGCGAAGAGTTCGGCGAAGAAATTGAAGCGGTATTCCATGAAGGCGCCTGCTCCTCCACCACGGAGTGGGACGGCAAGTACATGATGGATAACAACTATCAGTACTCTAAAGAGCTTCTTCACTACTGCCTGGAGCGCGAGATCCCGTTCCTGTACGCCTCTTCCGCAGCCACCTACGGCGGCCGTACCAGCGACTTTATCGAATCCCGCGAATACGAGCAGCCGCTCAACGTCTACGGCTACTCCAAGTTCCTGTTTGACGAATACGTGCGCCAGATCCTGCCGGAAGTCGATTCGCAGATCGTCGGCTTCCGCTATTTCAACGTCTACGGGCCGCGCGAAGGCCATAAAGGCAGCATGGCAAGCGTGGCGTTCCACCTCAATACCCAGCTGAATAATGGCGAAAGTCCGAAACTGTTCGAAGGCAGCGACGGCTTCAAGCGCGACTTCGTCTACGTCGGCGACGTGGCGGCGGTCAACCTGTGGTTCTGGGAGAACGGCGCGTCCGGTATTTTCAATCTCGGCACCGGCCGGGCGGAATCCTTCCAGGCGGTAGCCGACGCCACTCTGGCGTTCCACCAGAAGGGCAGCATCGAATATATCCCGTTCCCGGACAAGCTGAAGGGCCGTTACCAGGCGTTTACGCAGGCAGATCTCACCAACCTGCGTGCGGCAGGCTATGATAAGCCTTTCAAAACCGTGGCCGAAGGCGTCACCGAGTACATGCATTGGCTGAACCGCGACAGCGATACAAATTCACAAAATCATTCGGGCAGCTAAGTGAATCTCCGGGAGCTTACAAAAGCAAGTGACCGGAGTGAACGCAGGTAGCCAACGCAGAGACCGTTTGAAGGATGAAGTGAATGAAAATACTGGTGATCGGCCCGTCATGGGTGGGCGACATGATGATGTCGCAAAGCCTCTATCGCACGCTCAAGGCGCGCTATCCCCAGGCAATCATCGACGTGATGGCGCCCGCGTGGTGCCGTCCGCTGCTGTCACGGATGCCGGAAGTCAACGAAGCCATTCCCATGCCGCTCGGCCACGGCGCGCTGGAGATCGGCGAACGGCGCAAGCTCGGGCTCAGCCTGCGCGAACGTCGCTACGATCGCGCCTACGTGCTGCCGAACTCGTTTAAATCGGCGCTGGTTCCCTTCTTCGCCAACATCCCGCACCGCACCGGCTGGCGCGGCGAGATGCGCTACGGCCTGCTGAACAACGCCAGAACGCTGGATAAAGACGCGTGGCCGCTGATGGTTGAGCGCTACGTGGCTTTAGCCTACGACAAAGGCGTTATGCGCGGCGCGAAAGATCTGCCTCAGCCGCTGCTCTGGCCGCAGCTGCAGGTGCATGAAGGGGAAAAATCGCAGGTCTGCAACGCCTTCAATATTTCCACCCATCGCCCCATTATCGGCTTCTGCCCCGGGGCTGAGTTCGGTCCGGCCAAGCGCTGGCCGCACTACCACTATGCCGAACTAGCCAAACGGCTGATCGATGAAGGCTATCAGGTGCTGCTTTTCGGTTCGGCCAAGGACCATGAAGCGGGCAACGATATTCTGGCCGCTCTCAGCACCCAGCAGCAGGCATGGTGTCGTAACCTGGCCGGTGAAACCCAGCTTGAACAGGCGGTGGTACTGATTGCCGCCTGCAAAGCGGTTGTCAGCAACGACTCCGGGCTGATGCACGTCGCCGCCGCGCTCAATCGTCCGCTGGTCGCGCTGTACGGCCCGAGCAGCCCAGACTTTACGCCACCGCTGTCGCATAAGGCGCGGACAATCCGCCTGATCAGCGGCTACCACAAGGTGCGGAAAGGAGATGCGGCTGAAGGATATCATCAGAGCCTGATCGATATTACGCCGCAGCGCGTACTGGAAGAGCTGAATCCGCTGTTGCAGGACGAACCGGAAAAAGAGGAAGCGTAGCGGATGCGGGTATTGATCGTTAAAACCTCGTCCATGGGCGACGTTCTGCACACGCTGCCCGCGCTGACCGACGCCGCGCAGGCCTTTCCCGGGATTCGTTTCGACTGGGTGGTCGAGGAGGGCTTCGCCCAGATCCCCTCCTGGCACCAAAGCGTTGACCGCGTGATTCCGGTGGCCATTCGCCGCTGGCGCAAGGCCTGGTTTTCCGCGCCGGTTAAGACCGAGCGTAAAGCCTTCCGCCAGGCGCTGCGGGCGGAGAAGTACGATGCAATCATTGACGCCCAGGGTCTGGTGAAAAGCGCCGCCCTGGTCACCCGGCTGGCGCACGGCGTGAAGCACGGTATGGACTGGCAAACCGCCCGCGAGCCGCTGGCCTGCCTGTTCTACAACCGTCGCCACCACATTGCCAGGCAGCAGCACGCCGTTGAGCGTACCCGCGAGCTGTTTGCCAAAAGCCTCGGCTATGCCAAACCAGAGACTCAGGGCGATTACGCGATTGCCCGCCACTTTCTGCGCCAGGAAGACGCCGGTGCCGCGCCGTACCTGGTCTTCCTCCACGCCACCACCCGCGATGATAAACACTGGCCGGAAGAGAACTGGCAGGTGCTTATCGCGCTGCTGGCCGACAGCGGCCTGCGGATTAAGCTGCCGTGGGGCGCGCCGCACGAAGAGGCGAGGGCCGGGCGGCTGGCGCAGGGGCACGATTTCGTCGAGGTGCTGCCGCGCATGAGCCTGGAGCAGGTCGCCCAGGTTCTGGCCGGCGCCCGCGGCGTGGTTTCCGTCGATACCGGCCTGAGTCATTTAACCGCCGCGCTCGATAAGCCTAATTTTACCCTCTACGGCCCGACCGATCCGGGTCTTATCGGCGGCTATGGGCAAAACCAGTACGTCGTGCGTCCGGAAAACGGCAGCAGCACGGGGGATATTAGCGCCTCACGGGTTCTGCAATTGTTGACCTCCCAGGGACTGGCCTGATGGGCTCATTGTTTAAGCAAATCTATCGCTACACGCATCCGCGTGCCTTTCGCCATAATGAAAACCTGTGGCCGTGGGCAAAGATAACCCGCGCAGCGTCGGGTGAGATTTGTTCACTAATTTACAAAGGCAAAACGGTACCGCTGTGCAGCCTGAGCGAGCTGAAAAATAGCTTTTCCGGACCACTGCTACTGACCGCCACGGGGCCATCGGTTAAAGATATTGATTTTTCCGTTACCCCTCGTACCGTACCGGTAATGGGCGTGAATGGTGCCTTCTCACTGGAAGGAAAACTCAGTTTCTCCTTATACCTTATCGTGGATATGGAATTTTTCGACCGCAAGCCGGACATCATTTCCGCTATTGTCAGCAATCCGCAGATTCTATTTTTCACAACCGCCCACGGTATTGCCAAAATTATCGATCGCACAGGCATGGAGAATATCCGCTGCCGACTGGCGCTGATTGAAGATGCCTGCTACAAAATTTATCAACCTCGGGTAGTCAGCAAAGATATTCGCGCCCGGTTTACCGACTTTGACACGGTAATATTGCACGAGCGTATTGATAACATTGCTTTTTCTATCGATATTCGTCAAGGGATATTCGATGCAGGCACCGTAGCCTACTGGGCGCTGCAAATTATTGCCTACCTTGGGTTTGATAAAGTTATCATCGCTGGTCTGGATATGAATAATTTCAATCGGCCACGATTTTATGAAAATGATACAAATAAGCTGCCTTCTTATCTCGAAAGCAAGGTTACTGCGCTGATTTTCCCTGCGCTTGCACTGGCCAGCCGCTATATGCAAAGCTCCGGAATCAACATTATCAATACCTCAATAAATAGCGCAGTTCCTGTCGATATATTCAGTAAAGTGCCGTTCAGCCAAATTGTGAAAGAAGTGACCGAACAGGCCACCTCTTTCACCTGATCATGCTCGCGCTTGTTTGGCTCCCGATAGGCCCGCGAAAATAATGAGACCGGTGATGAGCATGACAATAAATCGGTCATGAATAAAAAGCGAATCCACCGAGCCGAACAAGATAACCGGCGCACATAAAAAAGCGGTGCCGCACGACAATATCCCTTTTCTACGAACATAGAAAACCATTGCCGTGTACAGGCACAGTAAGATGATGCCACCGATAACGCCTTGTAATGACATCGTCTCAATGAGGTCGTTGTGCAAATGGTAAACCATGTTACGCATTCCCTCCGGATTACCATGCTCTTTCTCTTGCATTAACTGCGACAGAATTTCATAGCGGTCCTGAGAGCTGACCCCTGAAGGATGGTGGTATATCTCATAGACCCCCGTATGCCACATACTTAATCTGGCACCCAGCGAGGTATTGTTATCGTTTTGATATTCAGACAGTTCGGTAACGGCCTCCACCGCCCGCACCTTGATGGTCGGAAAAGCAAACTCAATCATCACCAGTGAGGCTAATAAAGACGCCACACACAGCGCTATAAATTTTGCCCTGGACAGAATTTTGCTTTTCAGCAAACAATATAACAAAATTGCCGGGTAAAAAATTAACACTGACCGGGTTTGCGTCAAAAATATAATCCATAACGATAAAACAACAACTGTAATAATTATCGGAGCACGGTAGCGAATTTTCACACATGATAAAGCGTAAAGCGTAATCATGGTATAGAACGCATAAATATAGGCACTTAACGTTGCTGAACTATCTATTCTCAGACGATCATCAGAAATAAAGAAGTGGAAATGCAGTGCATATAATGTTAAATAAGCGAAACCTAATAGCAGCATGTAGTTAATAAACTGCCCTGGATACGGTTTAATTAGGCGTAGCACTGCTGAAATCAGCAGCATCACTACTGAACCAATAATCAAATAGGCACCCGTTCGTGCATAGCTAAGATCAGCCATATAAACTTCGGTAGCATTAGCAGGGAATCTATATGTCCACAGCAACTGTGAAACTCCCATCAAAAAAAGAGTAGCTGCCAGCACAACTTCTTCAGTTTTAAAACGCAGTGCTTTAAAGTTTATTGCTGCATAACTAACGGTAATCATTGAGGAAAGGTAAAAAAGGTTTCTCCCCATTATTTTTTCTGGGGTTACTACCGCGCAAGATAATATTGCCGCCAGCAATATTATTAACGGAAACTTATCTCTGATCATGTCTGATTAGCTTTTCACAAATGGGGGTACCCATACTTCACCGCAATCCCACGGTCTTGGTTTTCCATGGAAGCATACAATTCGAGTTCCGACAGGCACGGAACCGTTTCCGATCGCATGCTCATTTTTCTTCTTACTAATGACATGCTTTTTATAGCTGACAATTTGTCCAGGCAATATGTCCTGCCAGATCGACGCTTGAGGATATATTTTACTAATAAACTCCTGATCCCCACCGCTCTGATAACGCGTCATAAACAACTGTGGATAGCGTCTGAAAGCTTCCCATACTTTAAATTTCTCTTCATGCGGGATACGCATTATTGCCGAGTTTTTAGTTTTCTGCGGAAAGAAGAAATCGCTTAACATAGTCAGGCGGGTATTTTGCAAAATATCCGTAATGTCACCTACGACAACCACATCTAAATCTATATAGAAAATATCATCGTCGACTTTTTGCGGATCAAATATTTCAATTTTTGACCACCAGCCGGGAAGATTTTCAGTCAGTTTAATCGTCTGAACGCCCGGAATGATGAGGTCAGTAAAGCAAATCTTCTCGATATTATCCGGTAATTGCTTATACAACCACTGAACATGATCATGATTATAATCACCACCAGAACGCAATACCGTTACTATCTTCATGAATACCTCAGAAAATGAAAACACACCGTACAGAAAGAACCCGAAAGCTCAATATATAAACGCGGATAATGTTACACCAGAAAGGTCAGATATCTCTATGATACCTGACCTTTTTAGGTAGGATTTCTCCGGAAGGCAGAGTACTCCGCCAACGTCATCCCTTTGACCTGCGGCGCCAGCCAGCTGAAGAAGCTTTCGAGATCCGCATACAAACGTTCGATATCCTGCTCGTTTTTAAACGTCGGGCTGCCGCCGGGCATGTACTCAGAAGAGTGGAGCATATATTCGACGTAGTCATTACCCTGAGTCAACGTCTGTTCGACGACCTTTTTCATCGTCTCAACGTTACCGCCCATCGGCCGCAGCCAGTGAACCGACGGCGAGCGCACCTTGCCGCGCAGGCGGTCATAGCCCTGCTTAATGCCGTTCATCAGGGCGCTGTGTTTGTACTGGATGCTCATCGGCACCTCCAGCAGCGAAGAGCGCCCTTCCCGGCTGATATCGTTCTCGTCGAGGAAATAGGCGTGCTGCGGGAAGCGGCGATAATCGGTGCCGCCATCGCCCTGCGGGGCGCCTTTCGCCGTTTTCCAGTTGACCCGCGGCGTCACCGAGCAGTCGACCTGATAGCCATGCTCCACCAGCAGGCGCGCATAGCGCTCATCAAACGCCCAGCGTCCGGCGCGATGGCTGACCATTTTAGTCTGGAAGGTCTCTTCCAGCAGATGGGTCATATAAGCGACTTTTTCACGCATCGCCGCATCGCTGTATTCGATAAGATAGGGCTTATGTCGCCAGTCATCGGCGGTCAGCGGGTCGGTCGGCGGGCTGTTCCAGGCATGCAGGTGCATGCCGATTTCGGCGGTGCCGCGGGCAATCACATCTTTGGCGAATTCGATATAGAATGGATCTATCGCCATCTCGTAGTTGGTTAAATAGACCGGCTTAAAGCCATACTTTTCGCAAAGCTGCTGAAAACGCGGTAAATAACGCGCATTCTCGGTGGTAATGCTGTCATGTTTTTGCCAGAGGTTATCACCCTCGGTATCAATCGTGATGAGAAATGCGGGATTGTGCACGAAAACGTCCTCAGACCATACGTATCGGGTCATGGTAGAGCAAGACAACGCTTCTCTCAATCTATCTGATCCCCTAGAATCGGAACCCTGATACTGAATGAAGAACAGAGAATGACGCCTGAAACCCGCTCTCCCGGTCCCGTGAACCCGGCGCGCATCCTGGTCATCAAGCTGCGCCATCATGGCGATATGCTGCTGATCACGCCGCTCGTTCACGCCCTCAAACGGCAGTATCCCACGGCCAGCGTTGATGTGCTGCTTTATGAAGAGACCCGGGATATGCTCGCGGCGAACGCGGATATTAACCAGATTTACGCGATTGACCGCCGCTGGAAAAAACAGGGAACCGTCCATCAGCTCAAAATGGAGCTGCGGCTGATCCGCACGCTTCGCCAGCAGCGCTACGATCTGGTGCTCAACCTTGCCGATCAGTGGCCCAGCGCCATTATTACCCGCTTAACCGGCGCCGCCACGCGCATCGGCTTTGATTTCCCGAAACGCCGCCATACGGCCTGGCGCTTCTGCCATACCGCCCTGGCCTCCACCCAGCAACATCAAAACCTGCATACGGTGCGGCAGAACCTCTCCATTCTGGCCCCGCTCGGTCTGGCAGCTAACGACGCTCCGGCGCGCATGGGCTACAGCGAACAGGACTGGGACAGCAGCCGAGCGTTGCTGCCGGAGGGGTTTGAGGATAACTATATCGTCATTCAGCCCACCTCCCGCTGGTTCTTTAAATGCTGGCGGGAAGAGCGGATGAGCGCGCTGATTAACGCGCTCTCCGCGGCGGGACATGCCGTGGTGCTAACGTCGGGGCCCGACGCGAAAGAGAAGCGCATGGTGGAGACCATTATCGCCGGCTGTCCGGACGCCCGCCTGCACTCCCTTGCCGGCCAGCTGACCCTGCGCCAGCTGGCGGCGGTCATCGGCCACGCCCGCTTATTTATCGGCGTTGATTCCGTACCCATGCATATGGCTGCCGCCCTCGGCACGCCGCTGGTCGCGCTGTTCGGCCCATCAAAGCTAACCTTCTGGAGCCCGTGGCAGGCGAAGGGCGAAGTCATCTGGGCCGGAGACTTTGGTCCTCTGCCCGACCCTGACGACATTGATACCGGTACAGAAGAACGCTATCTCGATTTAATTCCCGCCGACGTCGTTATTGCGGCGGCAAAAAAGGTGCTGGCATGAGCAAATTCAGGCTCGCCCTGGTGCGTCAGAAATATCGCCCCGACGGCGGTGCGGAGCGTTTCGTTTCCCGCGCGCTGGAGGCCCTCGATAGCAGTAATCTTGAACTGAACGTCATTACCCGCGAATGGCAGGGGCCGGTGAAGCCCGAGTGGAATATTCGCATCTGCAACCCGCGCAAATGGGGACGCATCAGCCGTGAACGCGGCTTTGCCGACGCCGCGCGCCGGCTGTGGCAGGCCGAAAACTTCGACCTGGTTCAGAGCCATGAGCGCATCCCGGGCTGCGATTTGTATCGCGCCGGCGACGGCGTGCATCGCCGCTGGCTGCAGCAGCGCTCGCGCATACTGCCCGGCTGGAAAAGCCGCCTGCTGTTTGCCGATCGCTACCACCGCTACGTCATGCGGGCCGAACGCGAGATGTATCACGACCCGCACCTGCGCGGGGTCATCTGCAACGCGGAGATGATTAAACAGGAAATTATTGAAGACTTCGGCCTGCCGGCGGAGAAGATCCGCGTTATCTATAATGCGATTGATAACCAGCGCTTCCTGCCGCCAACGGAAGAAGCCTTTATCGCGCTGCGTGACCAATGGAACCTGCCGCGCCAGGCAACCTGCCTGATCTACGTGGGCTCCGGCTTTGAACGCAAGGGGCTGGAGGCGGCGATTCGCGCCATCGCCCCCACCGATCGCTATCTGCTGGTCGTGGGCAAAGACAAAGAACAGAGCCGCTATCAGGCGCTGGCTAAAACGCTGAACTGCGCAGAGCGGGTACGCTTCTTCGGCATGCAGTCAGAGACCCTGCCCTTCTACCAGATGGCCGACGGGCTGCTGCTGCCTACGCTGTACGATCCGTTCCCTAACGTTATCCTTGAAGCGATGGCCTGCGGCCTGCCGACGATCACCACCACCGGCTGCGGCGGATCGGAGTTTATTATTCAGGGCAGCAACGGTTTTGTTTGCGACGCGCTGGATATTTCGGCGCTGCAGCAGGCGGTAGCCGCGCTCCCCGCCCGCGCCTTAGGTTCAGCGGAAGGCATCCGGGCGCGCGAACGCATTATGACCTGCACCAGCGAGCGGCTATCGGCGCAGCTGCTCTCTTTCTATCAGGACCTGGTAAAATAGCTATGCGCATACTGTTTGTCATCGACGGCCTGCCCGGCGGCGGAGCGGAAAAAGTGGTGCTCACGCTGGCGGAACATTTTTTGCGCCAGGGAGAGCGCGTCTCGCTGTTTTCACTGCGCGACGTTTGCGACTACCCGCTGCCGGAAGGGCTGGATTACCGGGTGATTACTGACCGCTGCCGAAAACCGTGGCGCAAGCTGACCGAGCTGTCGCGCCGTGCGGGCCAGCTTGACGCGGCCATCGCCGAGTCTGAGCAGCAGGGCAGTTTCGATCTGGTGCTCTCCAATCTGCACAAAACCGACCGCATCGTCGCCCGCAGCCGCGCGCTCGCGCAGCGTAACGTCTGGTTCTGCCTGCACGGCGTCTTCTCTACGTCGTATCTCGGCCACCGCACCGGCTTTGACCGCTGGATGAAACAGCAGAAAATCAGGCGCGTCTATCAGGGACGCAATGTGGTAACCGTCTCCGATGCGGTCGGGGAGGATCTGGTCAGGCAGTTCGCCATTCGCCCGGCGCAGCTGAAAACGATTTATAACCCGTTCGATATTGCCGCCCTGCGGGCCGGCGCGGAGATGCCGGGCGAGCAGCCAACCGGCGACTATATTATCCACGTCGGGCGTTTCCACCCCGGCAAACGCCACGATCGGCTGATTGAAGCCTATGCCCAAAGCGGTATCCAGGCGCCGCTGGTTCTGCTGGGACAGGGCAAGCCGGAGCAGGAACAGCGTCTGCGCCAGCTGGCGGAGCGGCTGCAGGTCGGCGATCGCGTGCTGTTTAAAGGCTTTCAGAAAAACCCGCTGCCGTGGATTAAACACGCGAAGATGCTGGTGCTCAGCTCAGATAGCGAAGGCTTTGGCAACGTGATCGTGGAGGCGCTGCTGCTGAATACGCCGGTTGCCAGCACCCGCTGCCCGGGCGGGGTAACGGAGATTCTCACCGGCGAATTAGCCCGCGGCCTGGCCGAGCTCAACGGCCCGGCGCTGGCTCAGACGATGCAAAGCATTTACCATAACCCGCCTGTCATCGAACAATCCGCGCTGGAAAAGTTCAGCGTCGATACGATTTGTCAGCAGTACCGTCAGCTGCGCCGCGCCTGACGCCGTTATTTAACCAGGATCGAATGATTTATGAGTCAAACGCCTTTACTGAGCATCGTGGCCGCCGTCTACAACGGCGAAAAATTCCTTGCGCAATTCTTTGAATGCCTTGAGCAACAGCAGCTGGAAAGCTATGAACTGATCCTGGTGAACGACGGCTCGACGGACGGCAGCCTCGCGGTTATCGATGCGTGGAAATCGCGGCTACAAAACGTGAGGGTGCTGGAGCAGGAAAACCAGGGCGTTTCGGTCGCGCGCAACACCGGGCTGGCGGTAGCCAGCGGTAAATACCTGGCGTTCCCGGATATCGACGACAAGCTTTACCCCGGCATGTACCGCACGCTGCTGGCGATGGCGGAGCAGGGCAATCTCGATATCGCCACCTGCAACGGCCGCTACGTGTACGAGAGCAAAAATGATATTCACCCGATCCTGCCTCCGGACCGGCTGCCGTCTACCGGCGTGCTGCCGGGCCACGTGTGGCTAAAACAGGCGCTGGATTCGCGTAAGTTCCTGCACGTGACCTGGCTGAATATCTACCGCCGCGAATTTATCATGCAGCATCGCTTTCACTTCGAGCCAGGCCTGCGCCATCAGGATATTCCCTGGACCACCGAGGCGCTGCTGGCGGCCGAGCGCGTGCAGTACACCAGCGAACAGTTTTACGATTACTATATCCATTCAGAATCGGTATCGCATAAGCCGGATAACGACGACACGCTGATGCGCTCAGCCCGCCACTATATGAAGATTCTGGAGATGCTCGACGCCATTAACCAACGCTATCCTGATAAGGTGCGTCATATTTCCGCCTGTCGCTGGCAGATTGCGAAAGAGGGTCTGGGAATTATTCATACCTTCGATAGCATGAAAGATGAATCAAAAAAGCATATTATCATTACCGAGTTCTTCGACCGCGGCATCTGGCACCTGATCTGGAAAAATGCCCGAACGTTCCGCTTACGCTGGCGCCTTGGACGGCGCTACCTGCGTATTAAGCGCTATCGCAACGCGGCCTGACGCTGAATCCCTTTGTTTCCGCCAAAGGGATAGCTTTACATGGGCTAAATGCTTAGAATTTGCCCGCTAAAACATAAAACGGATAAATCGCTTGGAATTGCTTTATACCACCCTACTCTATCTTATTCAGCCGCTGGTATGGCTGCGACTGCTGCTGCGCAGCCGTAAGGCCCCCGCCTACCGCAAACGCTGGGCTGAACGTTATGGCTTCTGTCAGAACAAGGTAGCGCCGGATGGGATTCTGCTGCATTCCGTTTCCGTGGGTGAGACGCTTGCTGCCATCCCGCTGGTACGCGCCCTGCGCCACCGCTATCCTTCGCTGCCTATTACCGTCACCACCATGACGCCCACGGGCTCCGAGCGCGCGATGTCCGCATTCGGCAAAGACGTGCACCACGTCTACCTGCCTTACGATCTCCCCTGCGCGATGAACCGCTTCCTCAACACCGTGCAGCCGAAGCTGGTTATCGTGATGGAAACCGAGCTGTGGCCAAATATGGTCGCCGCGTTGCACAAGCGTAAAATTCCGCTGGTTATCGCTAACGCCCGCCTGTCAGAACGCTCGGCGAAGGGTTATGCCAAACTGGGCAAATTTATGCGCCGTCTGCTGAGCCGCATTACGCTTATTGCTGCGCAGAACGAAGAAGACGCCAGCCGCTTTATCGCCCTCGGGCTGAAGCGCAACCAGCTGGCGGTCACCGGTAGCCTGAAGTTTGATATTTCCGTCACGCCCGAGCTGGCCGCCCGCGCCATCACCCTGCGCCGCCAGTGGGCGCCGCACCGCAAGGTGTGGATCGCCACCAGCACCCATGACGGCGAAGAGCAAATCATTCTGCAAGCGCATAAAAAGCTGCTGGAAACCTTCCCCGACCTGCTGCTGATCCTCGTCCCTCGCCACCCTGAACGCTTCGGCGACGCGCGGGAGATGGTGCAGAAAGCGGGGATGAGCTTTACCCTGCGCAGCACCGGCGAGATCCCCTCCAATAGCACCCAGGTGGTGATTGGCGATACTATGGGTGAGCTGATGCTGCTGTACGGCATTGCCGATCTTGCCTTTGTCGGCGGCAGCCTGGTCGAGCGCGGCGGTCATAACCCGCTGGAGCCAGCGGCGCACGCCATCCCGGTCCTAATGGGCCCGCATACCTTCAACTTTAAAGATATTTGCGCCAAGCTGCAGCAGGATGATGGCCTGATCACCGTGACCGACCTGAACTCACTGGTCACGCAGGTTTCTAATCTGCTGACCGACGAAGATTACCGCCTGTGGTACGGCCGTCACGCGGTGGAAGTGCTTCACCAAAACCAGGGCGCACTCTCCCGTCTGCTACAGTTACTGCAACCTTATCTGCCACAGCGGAGCCACTAATGTCGATCCGACTGTCCGTCGTGATGATCGCCAAAAACGCGGCGGATCTGCTGCCGGACTGTCTGGCGTCGGTAAGCTGGGCCGATGAGATCGTGCTGCTGGATTCCGGCAGCAGCGACGGCACCGTCGAGCTGGCGCGCAGCCTGGGTGCTCAGGTCTTTATCAACACCGACTGGCAGGGCTACGGCATTCAGCGCCAGCGCGCCCAGGATTACGCCACCGGCGACTATGTGCTGATGATTGATACCGACGAGCGCGTCACCCCGGAACTGGCACAGTCCCTTCGTCAGGCGCTGACGGCGCCAAAAGAGGGCGCTATCTACAGCATTGCCCGGCGTAACTATTTCCTTGGCCGCTTTATGCGCCATAGCGGCTGGTACCCCGATCGCGTGATGCGCTTGTACCCGCGCCATAGTTACCGCTATAACAATAATCTGGTGCACGAATCGCTCGATGCCAAAGGCGCGCAGATTATCGAACTTGCCGGCGACCTGCTGCATCTGACCTGCCGCGACTTCTCCGGCTTTCAGCAAAAGCAGCTGGCCTACGCCACCGCCTGGGCGCAGGAACGCCATCAGAAGGGTAAAAAAACCTCTCTGCTGAGTATCTTCGGCCATACGCTGGGGGCATTTGTCAAAACGCTGCTGCTACGCGGCGGCGTGCTGGATGGTAAACAGGGCTGGCTGCTCGCCGTGGTCAACGCGCAGTATACGTTTAATAAATACACCGAGCTGTGGGCGCTGAGCCGCGGCTACTCGGAGAGAGTGTAATTATGAGCACAAAAGCGATTTATCCGGGTACCTTCGACCCTATCACCAACGGTCATATCGATATCGTCACCCGCGCGGCCAGCATGTTTGACAAAGTGCTGCTGGCGGTTGCCGCCAGCCCGAGCAAGAAGCCGATGTTCAGCCTCGACGAACGCATTGCGCTGGCGCAGCAGTCAACCGCGCACCTGGTCAACGTTGAGGTCATCGGCTTTAGCGATTTAATGGCCAATTTCGCCCGCGCGCAGCAGGCCAACATTTTGATTCGCGGCCTGCGGGCGGTAGCGGATTTCGAATACGAGATGCAGCTGGCGCATATGAACCGCCACCTGATGCCGACCCTCGAAAGCGTCTTCCTGATGCCGTGCAAAGAGTGGTCGTTTATCTCGTCATCGCTGGTCAAGGAGGTCGCGCGCCATCAGGGCGACGTTTCCCACTTCCTGCCGGCTAACGTGCACCAGGCGCTGCTGAAAAAGCTCTAATCTTTACGCCTTCGGGGACGCGGCCCTACTTCTGACACTGGCGACAATAAAACGTCGCCCGCTGGGCGTGCTTGCCGGCGATAATCGGCGTACCGCAGGTGCGGCAAGGCTCGCCCTTGCGCCCGTAGACCTGCAGCTCCTGGGCAAAATATCCCGGCTTACCGTCGCTTTGCAGGAAATCCTTCAGCGTTGTCCCGCCCTGCTCAATCGAGCGGAGCAGCACGGCTTTAATCACCTTAACCAGCCGCTCGCACTCTTCATACGATAGCGACGATGCCAGCCGATCCGGATGGATCCCGGCGGAAAACAGCGATTCGCTGGCGTAGATATTCCCGACCCCCACCACCAGCTTGTTATCCATCAGCCAGGGCTTAATGGCGGTTTTCTTTTTCGCGCACCTCAGCTGCAGGTAGACGGCGTTGAAATCATCGCTCAGCGGCTCCGGACCGAGATGCGCCAGCGCCGGATGCCCTTCCAGCTCTTTGGTCCACAGCCAGGCGCCAAAGCGTCGAGGGTCGGTATAGCGCAGCACCTTGCCGTTGCTCATCACCAGGTCGACATGGTCATGCTTCTCTGCGGGCAGCTCTTCGCTCAGAATGCGCAGGCTTCCTGACATTCCCAGGTGAATGATAATCCAGCCGCCAGGCAGCTCCAGCAGCAGGTATTTGGCGCGTCGACGCACGCTGAGCACCGGCACGTCGCTCAGACGATAGATCTCTTCAGAAACCGGCCAGCGCAGGCGTCCATTGCGAATAGCGGCGTGCAGAATGGTTGCGCCAACCAGATGCGGTTCAATCCCGCGTCGGCTGGTTTCCACCTCAGGTAATTCAGGCATAGCGTCTCCGGCTGTATTGCAGATGTCTTTATTATGGGGATGGCCAGAAAACAAAAAACCCCGCCAGGGCGGGGTTTTTTTTACATCGAATCTAAAATTATTTGATTTTAGCTTCTTTGTATAAAACGTGCTGACGGACAACTGGATCGAACTTTTTCAGTTCCAGTTTTTCCGGCTTAGTACGCTTGTTCTTCGTGGTGGTATAGAAGTGACCAGTACCAGCAGAAGAAACCAGCTTGATTTTCTCACGAATACCTTTAGCCATGATTTATTTCCTCTTAGTACTTAGTACTTTTCGCCACGGGCACGCAGTTCGGACAGAACTGTATCGATGCCTTTCTTATCAATAACACGCATACCTTTAGCAGATACGCGCAGGGTGACAAAACGCTTTTCGCTCTCAACCCAGAAACGGTGAGAGTGCAGGTTCGGCAGGAAACGGCGTTTGGTCGCGTTCAGTGCGTGGGAACGGTTGTTACCGGTCACCGGACGCTTGCCAGTAACTTGGCAGACTCGGGACATGTCTATTCTCCAAAAATCAAATTAGCTCGAGCTTCGTATGGGGTATTGGCGCCTCGTCAGGCTTTACAGCCCGGTCATCGCAGTTCTACACGTCATCCTTCAGGCCGCCTTGATGCAACCTGAATGATTGGGTGTCTAAGTGAACCATCGATTGCCAGGCCCAAATGCCAAACCCGAGATTCTCAAAGGTGGCGTAGTATACGCTGACTCGGCGATGTGCTCAAGTCCCGAACAGACAAAGATCCCGCAGGATCGCGTGATCGGGGCTAAATCCAGCCGCGCTCGGCAAAAGATACGTACGCACCGCGGCCAATAACAAGGTGATCGAGCACGCGTATATCCATGAAACCACAACACTTTATCACTCTTTCGGTAATCAACCTGTCGGCCTTACTCGGCTCGGGGCTACCGGATGGATGATTATGTGCCAGGATCACCGCAGCGGCGTTCACTTTGATGGCTTCGCGTACAATTTCTCGCGGATGCACCTCAACGTGGCTAAGAGTACCAGAAAAAAGCCGGCTATGTTTCAATACCCGATTCTGATTATCTAAAAAGATCACCATAAAGATCTCCCGCTCCTCGTCCATCAGCTGGCTTTGCAAAAACTCCCGCGTCATCAGCGGCGTCACCAGAGAAGGCTCCTCAACCAGCCGCCGGCTAAAATAGCGCCGCGCCAGCTCAGCGACGCCTTTTAGCTGGGCGTATTTCGCCAGTCCAATCCCGTCGATCTCGTCGAACTGCGCCTTGTCCGCCGATAGCAGACCGTATAGCGAGCCAAAGCGCGCGAGCAGGTCGTGCGAAAACGTCATCACGTCCCGCTCCCGCGTGCCGGTACGTAAAAACAGCGCCAGCAGCTCAACGTCCGACAGCACTTCGATACCGTAGAGCAGCATTTTTTCCCTTGGCAGCAGGGGTTCCGGTAAATCCATCGCAGCCTCTCCTTTCCAGTGCGCCCCACATCCTGGCATAGCCTCTCGCCGCTGCCGACGGTCGCCTTTTACCCTTGCGTAGCGACTCGCAAAGTCAATTCCAGGCAGGCGCACGACGCCGACGGGATTGTGGTAAGATGCGCGAATTCTGGTGTACTCCAACAGGAAAGAATCATGATGAGTCTGGCTGGTAAAAAGATCGTTCTCGGCGTGAGCGGCGGCATTGCTGCCTACAAAACGCCTGAACTGGTACGCCGCCTGCGCGACCGCGGCGCCGATGTACGGGTCGCCATGACGGAAGCCGCGAAAGCCTTCATTACGCCACTCAGCCTGCAGGCGGTATCAGGTTATCCGGTTTCCGATAGCCTGCTCGACCCGGCAGCAGAAGCCGCGATGGGCCACATTGAGCTGGGGAAATGGGCCGATCTGGTTATCCTCGCTCCTGCAACCGCCGATTTGATCGCCCGCGTTGCGGCCGGCATGGCGAACGACCTGGTCTCCACTATCTGCCTCGCGACGCCGTCTCCGGTCGCGGTGGTGCCCGCAATGAACCAGCAGATGTATCGCGCCGCCGCGACGCAGCATAATCTTGAGGTCATCGCCTCACGCGGCCTGCTGGTCTGGGGCCCGGACAGCGGAAGCCAGGCCTGCGGCGATATCGGCCCGGGCCGAATGCTTGACCCGTTGACCCTCGTCGATATGGCGGCCGCGCATTTTTCGCCTGTCAAAGATTTGCAACATCTCAACATCATGATTACCGCGGGTCCCACCCGCGAGCCGCTGGATCCGGTACGCTATATCAGCAATCAAAGCTCCGGTAAGATGGGCTTCGCTATTGCCGCCGCTGCGGCAAACCGCGGCGCCAACGTCACGCTGGTCAGCGGCCCGGTTTCGCTACCGACGCCGCCGTTTGTACAGCGGGTTGATGTCACTACCGCTTTGGAAATGCAGGCCGCGGTCGACAGCGGCGTCCGACAACAGCATATTTTTATTGGCTGTGCGGCCGTCGCCGACTACCGCGCCATCACCGTTGCTGAGAAAAAAATCAAAAAGCAAGATGATGAATTAACAATAAAAATGGTCAAAAACCCGGATATCGTTGCCGGGGTCGCTGCGCTAACGGATAGCCGACCTTATGTCGTTGGGTTTGCTGCCGAAACGAATAATGTGGAAGAATACGCGAGGCAAAAACGCGCTCGCAAAAATCTCGACCTGATCTGCGCCAATGATGTATCTAAGCCAAATCAGGGATTTAACAGCGACAGCAACGCATTACACCTTTTCTGGCAGGATGGAGATAAGCGCTTGCCACACGAGCGCAAGGAACTCCTCGGCCAATTATTACTCGACGAGATCGTGACCCGTTATGATGAAAAAAATCGACGTTAAGCTTCTGGACCCGCGCGTTGGCAAGCAGTTTCCGCTGCCAACCTATGCCACCTCCGGCTCTGCCGGACTTGACCTGCGGGCCTGTCTCGACGCCGCCGTAGAGCTTGCTCCGGGCGCAACAACCCTGCTGCCAACCGGCCTGGCTATTCATATCGCCGATCCGTCTCTGGCGGCGGTCATTCTGCCGCGCTCCGGGCTGGGCCATAAGCACGGCATCGTGCTGGGCAACCTGGTGGGTCTTATCGATTCCGACTATCAGGGGCAGCTGATGGTTTCCGTCTGGAACCGCGGCCAGCAGAGCTTTACTATTGAACCCGGCGAGCGTATCGCTCAAATGGTATTTGTACCCGTCGTACAGGCGGAATTTAACCTGGTGGAAGATTTTGACACCACCGAACGTGGCGAAGGTGGCTTTGGTCACTCAGGGCGCGCATAGGCCCGGCCACACAAAACCCGCATCCCAAAGCGCAATAATGCAATAACATCGCCGCAAATGACCGTTTGCGGCCGCTTTGTGGATGTCTGCCTGACAAGTGCTTATTTTCAGGGGTATTTTAAAACATGGCAGAAAAACAAACTGCGAAAAGGAATCGTCGCGAGGAAATACTTCAATCTCTGGCGCTAATGCTTGAATCCAGCGATGGTAGTCAACGTATTACCACGGCGAAACTGGCGGCGTCCGTCGGCGTGTCCGAAGCGGCGCTGTACCGTCATTTCCCCAGCAAAACCCGCATGTTCGATAGCCTGATTGAGTTTATCGAAGACAGTCTGATTACGCGCATCAATTTGATTTTAAAAGATGAAAAAGACACATCCGCGCGCCTGCGCCTGATTGTGCTGCTGATTCTTGGGTTTGGTGAGCGTAATCCTGGGCTGACGCGAATTCTGACCGGCCATGCGCTGATGTTTGAACAGGACCGTCTGCAGGACCGGATCAACCAGCTGTTTGAACGTATTGAAGTTCAGCTACGTCAGGTCATGCGCGAGAAGAAAATGCGCGAAGGCGAAGGTTTCGTCACCGATGAATCTTTGCTGGCCAGCCAGCTGCTGGCGTTCTGCGAAGGCATGCTGTCGCGCTTTGTTCGCAGCGAGTTTAAATATCGTCCGACGGACGATTTTGACGCCCGCTGGCCGCTGGTCGCCGCACAGCTGCAATAATCCTAAGCCCGGAGGCATAACGCCCCGGGCTTTGTTACCTATACGCCAAACTCTTCGCGATACGCACGCACCGACGCCAGATGCCCGGCCATCTCCGGCTTCTCTTCCAGATAGCTAATCAGGTCCTTGAGGGTGACGATAGAAATTACCTTGCAGCCGTAATCGCGTTCAACTTCCTGAATCGCGGAAATTTCGCCGCGACCGCGCTCCTGGCGATCCAGCGAGATCAGCACGCCGGCGAGCTCGGCGCCGTTGGCCTGGATAATCTCCATCGATTCGCGAATAGCGGTACCTGCGGTTATCACATCGTCGACCAGCATGACGCGACCCTGCAGGGCGCTGCCAACCAGATTGCCGCCTTCGCCGTGCGTTTTGGCTTCTTTACGGTTAAAGCAGTACGGTAAATCCCGGTCGTGATGTTCGGCCAGCGCAACCGCCGTGGTGGTAGCGATGGGAATGCCTTTGTAGGCCGGGCCAAACAGCAGGTCAAAATCGATTCCGGAGTCGACCAGCGCTTCTGCATAGAAACGGCCCAACAGTGCCAGATCGCGCCCGGTGTTAAACAGGCCGGCGTTGAAGAAATAGGGGCTCTTGCGCCCGGATTTCAGCGTAAACTCGCCAAACTTAAGAACCTGTTTGTTAAGCGCAAACTCAATAAACTGGCGCTGATATGGTTTCATGGATTCGCTCCTCATCATGCTTTCTATGGATCTACGGACAAAAAAAAGGCGACTTCTCAGTCGCCTTAAAAACTAGTTTTCTAACGCCGCCTTCTGCGTCGCGACAATGGATTCGATACCCCCTCGGGCCAATGCCAGGAGGGTCAGGAGCTCTTCATGGGTAAACGGCTCGCCTTCCGCCGTGCCCTGCACCTCGATGATGCGGCCGTCTTCGGTCATCACCACGTTCATATCGGTTTCCGCTGCGGAATCTTCCACGTACTCCAGATCGCAAAGCGCTTCGCCGTTAACGATACCGACGGAAACGGCAGCAACCATTCCTTTCATCGGGTTAGTTTTCAGCTTGCCGGCGGCGACCAGCTTGTTCAGAGCGTCGGCCAGCGCCACGCAGGCGCCGGTGATTGATGCGGTACGGGTACCGCCATCGGCCTGCAGCACATCGCAATCGAGGGTAATGGTGAACTCGCCAAGCGCCTTCAGGTCTACCGCAGCGCGCAGCGCGCGGGCGATAAGACGCTGGATTTCCATGGTACGACCGCCCTGCTTACCTTTGGCGGCTTCACGCGCGTTACGGGTGTGCGTAGCGCGCGGCAGCATACCGTATTCTGCGGTGATCCACCCCTGGCCCTGGCCTTTCAGAAAGCGCGGTACGCCTTCATCGATCGACGCGGTGCACAGCACTTTGGTGTCACCAAATTCGACCAGAACAGAGCCTTCAGCGTGTATGGTATAGTTACGGGTCAGGGTTACGGGACGCACCTGATTAGCGCTACGGCCTGCTGGACGCATGATGTTCTCTCCGGCTTGAAACGAATATGGCTGCGCATTATACGGATAATGGTTGCTTATTCCTATCCTGATAAGGCCCTGAAAGCTATAATCCCCCCCACTCTCCTTTAAAAACAGGAACGTCTATGATCCGCAGTATGACCGCCTATGCCCGTCGTGAAATCAAGGGCGAATGGGGCAGCGCCGCGTGGGAACTGCGCTCGGTAAACCAGCGCTACCTGGAAACCTATTTCCGTCTGCCGGAGCAGTTCCGTAGCCTGGAGCCCGTCGTGCGCGAGCGTATTCGCGCGCGTCTGACCCGCGGCAAAATCGAATGTACCCTGCGTTTTGAACAGGATCCCAGCGCTCAGGGTGAGCTGATTCTGAACGAAAACCTGGCAAAGCAGCTGGTCAACGCCGCCAACTGGGTAAAAATGCAGAGCGATGAAGGGGAAATCAACCCGGTTGATATCCTGCGCTGGCCCGGCGTAATGGCCGCGCAGGAGCAGGATCTCGACGCCATTGCCTCCGATATTCTCACCGCACTGAACGGCGCGCTGGACGACTTTATCGTCGCCCGCGAGACCGAAGGCCAGGCGCTGAAGACGCTTATCGAACAGCGCCTGGAAGGCGTCAGCAGCGAAGTCGGCAAAGTTCGCGGCCATATGCCGGAAATCCTGCAGTGGCAGCGCGAGCGCCTGGTATCCAAGCTGGAAGACGCGGAAGTTCAGCTGGAAAATAATCGTCTCGAACAAGAGCTGGTGCTGATGGCGCAGCGCATCGACGTTTCCGAAGAGCTGGACCGTCTGGAAGCGCATGTCAAAGAGACCTACAACATTCTGAAGAAAAAAGAAGCCGTTGGCCGTCGTCTTGACTTTATGATGCAGGAGTTCAACCGCGAGTCTAACACCCTGGCGTCAAAATCGATTAATGCGGAAGTCACCAATTCTGCCATTGAGCTGAAAGTGCTGATTGAGCAGATGCGCGAGCAGATTCAGAACATCGAGTAACCGCAGGCACATCGATTAAAGGCTGGTTTTACCAGCCTTTTTTTATCTCTTCAATTCAGAATCTGTACTTTCCGTCCAGTATCCGACAGGTCATAAACGCGCCCGCAGCGCACAGCAGCGTGGGGGCCAGATAGCTATGGTCCATATGGGTAAACTCCATCACCAGCGCAACCGCCGTCAGCGGCATCTGCATTGACGCCGCCAGAAAAGCCGCGGCCCCAACCAGCGCAAAGCTGCTGGCGTCGCCGCCGGGCACCAGCTGCTGCCAAAGCATACTCAGCAGCAGGCTCATCAGGCTTCCCACCGCCAGGCCAGGGGTCAGCAGCCCTCCTTCCGCACCGCCGCGCAGCACCGCCAGAATAACGATCGCTTTCAGGACCAGAAGTACCAGCGCGCTATGAAATCCCAGCCCGTCGCCGATCGCAAGCTGCAGTGGGCCTTTGCCATTGCCGGGTAGCTGAGGAAAATAGAGGCTCAGCCCGGCAAGAAGGGCAAACGCCAGCAGGCAAAATAGCGGCATCTGCCAGTTCGCCCTGACCCGCGCCCGCGCGGCGCTGGTAGCCTGACGAAACAGCCACGCCGACGCCCCAAGCAGCGGACTGACGATTATCACCCACCACATAAACGAGCCCGGGAGCGCCCCGGAGATAAAGTGATACTGCGACTCATCCCCCAGCCCCAGAGCTGCCGTCCAGGCGGCAACGGCGGACGTCACAACGGCCGCCAGGGTCTTCTCCCAGCTAAACGACAGCAGCATCACTTCGAGGCTAAACAGGGCGCCGGCCAGCGGCACGTTATATACCGCCGCCAGCCCGGCACCGGCGCCGCATGCAATCAGCGTGCGGGTTTCATCTTCATGCAGGCCCATTCTGCGCGCCACGATACCGGCCCCCAGCGCCCCCATCTCTCGCGGCGCAACCTCCCGACCGAGCGGGGAGCCCAGCGCCACGGTGACGATCTGCAGCAAGGCGTGCAGGGTTGTCGTGCCAGCGGGCATCGGCACCGCGGGCGTGGCGACGGCGGCGGAAATCGATACCCGCTTCTGGCCGTAGCGGCCCAGCAGCCACCAGCCAAACCCGGCGATCGCTCCGCCGACCGCGATGGCCGTGAAGCGTCGGGGCCCGGAGGCGTCCGTTACGCCCTGCAAAAATGACTCCGTGCCGATAATACGATCGAGGCTGTATCCAAAAGCAACGTGTTGAATAGCGTGCAAAATCATCGCCAGAACCATTCCCGACAGGCCGGCCAGGACGCCGGTCAGAACAACGGCAGCCAGGCGGAGCAGGTAGTTTTTCTCGCCGGTCACTCCGGTCATATTCACAAGCCTCGGAAAGAGGAAAATAAAATGATAAAGGTCGTGAGTTAAATATTAAGTATTTATCGCGTATTTTCCTTACCGGCTGCGCCCGGAGCTTATTCATTAGTTTTTCTAATCTAATAAATGAGACAAAAAAACCGCACAACCCCATAAATACCGGAGACAGACAAAATAAAGCATTATTTTTTCAAGGCATAAACGGTTCACCTTAGAAAATCTCAGTCGTGATCCTGCGCACAAATCGCTAACCTGCCGGCTCTCATCGTGGGGGAACTATGCTGCTTCATATTCTGTATTTGATTGGTATTACCGCGGAGGCGATGACCGGCGCGCTGGCGGCCGGACGCCGTCGTATGGATACCTTTGGCGTTATCATTATTGCGACCGCCACCGCGCTGGGCGGCGGGTCGGTGCGGGATATTCTGCTCGGCCACTATCCCCTCGGCTGGGTCAAGAACCCGGAATACGTCATCATTGTTGCCGTCGCCGCGGTGCTCACCACGATTGCCGCTCCGGTTATGCCCCACCTGCGCCGGCTGTTTTTGGTCCTGGATGCCCTCGGCCTGGTGGTATTTTCTATCATCGGCGCGCAGATTGCCCTCGATATGGGAGAAGGACCGGTTATCGCCTCCATCGCGGCGGTCATCACCGGCGTATTCGGCGGCGTACTGCGGGATATGTTCTGTAAGCGCATCCCGCTGGTGTTTCAGAAAGAGCTGTATGCCGGGATCTCTTTTGCCGCCGCCATTCTGTATATCGCCCTGCAGCACTATGTCAGCAGCCACGACGTAGTGGTCATCGCCACCCTGCTGTTCGGCTTCACCGCCCGCATGCTGGCCCTGCGCTGGAAGCTAGGTTTGCCGGTCTTCCACTACAATCACAGCGCGCACTGAGCGGGTTAAAACCCGGAGATGCCCTGGCCGCGGAGCCACTGCGCCAGCGCGGCAACGTCCGGATGCCGAAGAAAGGCCACCAGCTGACGCGCTTTTTCATCCCCCACTCCCGGCAGGCGTCGCCACTGCTCTGCGTTTCGCGCCAGCAGGCGCGGCCAGCTATCTCCGGCCAGGCCCGCCAGCGCCGCCTGTGGCAACGGCACTCCCAGGGCCTGCACCCAGCGCAGAAAGGGCTGCCGGCGGGCGAGGTTAAACTGGTGCCAGAGCCGCTGCCCGCGTAGCGCAGAGATCCCCGGGACTGACTGCAGCTGCTGAGGGGTAAACGACAGCCACGAAAAAAGATGCTCCATACGGAGAGACTGATAGACGGCGCGCCACGCGGACTCACCGACGCTGTCCAGGTCCAGTACGGATTTTGACGATAGCCAGACCAGCCTTGAAACAAACTGCCCGGCGCACTCGGGGGAGGAAAAATAGCAGGTCAGCGCGTTAAAATGCGCCGGAGGCGGTTGCGGCTTCTGACGCTGGGCCGTTCGCCACACTACGCCGTCTATCCGCGGTATTCCCTGTCCCGCCAGGCTAATTTGCAGCTGATCGCCAATAGCAATATCCAGACTTTGCCAGCGGGCCACCGACCCGACGTTCACGCGTTTTACCTGCTTATCATCCAGCCGCTGCGGTTCAAGCCCTGCCACCACGGCAATTTTCCCGCTACGCCCGACGTAAAAGCGGATGTCGCGCACCTCCATGATGCGGATGGCCGGAGGGTACTTCCACGCGGCGACCCAATCACCCTGCCCCGGCGACCAGAAGCGCCCGGCTGGTTCTCTCCCAAGACGCACAACGACGCCATCGGTAGCAAAAGGCAGCGCTGACGTTAGCCAACGTTCGCGCCAGCGCGCAACCTCCGCCACGTCCGATACCGGCTGAGAAAAGCCCGCGCTGTCGCTAAACCCGGCCTTCTGCAGCAGAGCCAGGCGTTGACGCATCTCGCCGGGCCCATCCGGCCATGCCCAGATAAAGACGCCCAGATCCGCTAACGATGTCGACATATCCCGCCGCATCATGGCGCCGGCCGCTTTCGCCCGGGCATTCACTCCCCCCATCCGCTTCTGGATATGTCCGGCGCGGCGGAGAAACAGCTCCCCTTGCAGCACGCTATTTGCCAGCGCGCCCTTCGTGGCCCTCGGCACGCCGGAAATCTGCCGCACTTTTGCCGTCCAGTCTTCGCCGGCTCGGCCATCTCCCCGGCTGATTGCCTGTACCAGCCGCCCGCGGCGGTAAACCAGCGTCACCGCAACGCCATCCACCTTTGGCTGCACCCACAGATCGGTTTTGCCCCGCATCCAGCGCGCAACGTCGGTTTTTTCCGCCAGCTTGCGCACTCCGGTGTGGGCAACCGGATGCCGGACCTCGCCGCGGGGCGGCGGTAAATCATCGATTACCGGCGCTTTGATGGCAAAACAGCGCCGCCACTCGATTAACTGAGCTAAAAGCCGATCGTAGACGTCATCAGCGACTTCGCTGCTGCCGCGCAGCCAGTAGTCGTTTTTCCACCCGGCAATCTGCTGACTCAGGCGGCTGACCTCCTGTTCAGCCCGCACCTGCGTCCAGGTGGGACAGGCCGACTGACAGTATCCCGCCGTCATCCACACTCCTATCGCCCAAAGCCATTTTTGCACAACGCTACCCTCCTTTTTTGCCCACCGGCATTCTGCCGCCGACGGGGCCTCATCGGCGATAAGGGCTTTTCCGCGCCGCGAGCCGGCTTCCAGGGTTTGTACGTCATTGCGGCAATTCACAGAGAAATCAGGGAAACAGCAGGCAAAATGAAAGAAACAGAGGTAAAAAGTGTGACAGGGACTACGTCACAGCGCGGCGGCGTGTATAATAGGCTCGTATGTAGTTTCTCTTTCGACCATCACATACAAAAGACTCTCATGGCTCAAGGCACGCTTTATATTGTTTCCGCCCCAAGTGGCGCGGGTAAATCCAGCCTGATTCAGGCTTTATTAAAAACCCAACCGCTGTACGACTCCCAGGTCTCTGTTTCGCATACCACGCGCGCACCGCGTCCTGGCGAAGTGCACGGTGAACACTATTTCTTTGTTAATCACGACGATTTCAGAGCGATGATTGGCAGAGACGCATTTCTTGAGCACGCAGAAGTTTTTGGCAACTATTACGGCACCTCGCGCGAAGCCATCGAGCAGGTACTGGCAACCGGCGTTGATGTCTTCCTCGATATCGACTGGCAGGGCGCTCAGCAAATCCGTCATAAAATGCCGGGCGCGCGCAGCATTTTTGTTCTGCCGCCGTCCAAAGATGAGCTTGACCGTCGCCTGCGTGGCCGCGGCCAGGACAGCGAAGAGGTGATCGCAAAACGTATGGCGCAGGCTGTTGCAGAAATGAGCCATTACGCGGAATATGATTACCTTATTGTGAATGATGATTTTGATACCGCCCTCGGCGATCTGAAAAACATCATCCGCGCCGAACGCCTGCGCATGAGCCGCCAAAAGCAGCGACATGGCGCTTTAATCACCAAACTGTTGGCAGACTGAACCGACATTCAGTATCATGCCCAGTCCTTTCTTCATCTGTGGAGCATTTTAAGTATGGCACGCGTAACTGTTCAGGACGCTGTAGAGAAAATTGGTAACCGTTTTGACCTGGTACTGGTCGCCGCGCGTCGCGCTCGTCAGATGCAGGTTGGCGGAAAAGATCCGCTGGTAGCGGAAGAAAACGATAAAACTACCGTTATCGCACTGCGCGAAATCGAAGAAGGTCTGATCAACAACCAGATCCTCGACGTGCGCGATCGTCAGGAACAGCAAGAGCAGGAAGCCGCTGAATTACAAGCAGTTACCGCTATTGCTGAAGGTCGTCGTTAATAACGCAGTGGGTCGCCCTTGTATCTGTTTGAAAGCCTGAATCAGCTGATTCAAAACTACCTGCCGGAAGAGCAAATCAAGCGTCTTCGGCAGGCGTATCTCGTTGCACGTGACGCTCACGAGGGGCAGACACGTTCAAGCGGTGAACCCTATATTACGCACCCGGTTGCGGTAGCCTGCATTCTGGCCGAGATGAAACTCGACCACGAAACGCTGATGGCTGCCCTGCTGCATGACGTGATTGAAGATACCCCTGCCACCTACCAGGATATGGAGCAGCTCTTTGGTAAAAGCGTTGCCGAGCTGGTAGAAGGGGTATCAAAACTTGATAAGCTCAAGTTCCGCGATAAGAAAGAGGCGCAGGCCGAAAACTTTCGCAAGATGATTATGGCGATGGTGCAGGATATCCGCGTCATCCTCATCAAACTTGCCGACCGCACCCACAACATGCGCACGCTGGGCTCATTACGCCCGGATAAACGCCGCCGTATCGCCCGCGAAACGCTGGAAATCTACAGCCCGCTGGCCCACCGTTTAGGTATCCACCACATTAAAACCGAGCTCGAAGAGCTGGGCTTTGAAGCGCTGTATCCCAATCGTTATCGCGTCATTAAAGAAGTCGTTAAGGCGGCGCGCGGCAACCGTAAAGAGATGATCCAAAAGATCCTCTCCGAAATCGAAGGGCGTTTACAGGAAGCGGGGATCCCCTGTCGCGTTAGCGGTCGCGAGAAGCATTTGTACTCCATCTACTGCAAAATGGTGCTTAAAGAGCAGCGTTTTCACTCGATCATGGATATCTACGCGTTCCGCGTAATCGTGCATGATGCCGACACCTGCTACCGCGTGCTTGGCCAGATGCACAGCCTCTACAAGCCGCGTCCAGGGCGGATGAAAGACTACATCGCCATTCCGAAAGCGAACGGCTATCAATCTTTGCATACCTCGATGATCGGCCCGCACGGCGTCCCGGTTGAGGTACAGATTCGTACCGAAGACATGGACCAGATGGCGGAAATGGGGGTTGCGGCGCACTGGGCTTATAAAGAGCACGGCGGCGAGAGCAGCACCACGGCGCAGATCCGCGCCCAGCGCTGGATGCAGAGCCTGCTGGAACTGCAGCAGAGCGCGGGCAGCTCGTTTGAATTTATCGAGAGCGTCAAATCCGATCTGTTCCCGGATGAGATTTACGTTTTCACCCCGGAAGGGCGCATTGTCGAACTTCCCGCCGGCGCGACGCCGGTGGACTTTGCCTACGCGGTGCATACGGATATCGGCCATGCCTGCGTTGGCGCACGCGTTGACCGCCAGCCGTATCCGCTGTCGCAGCCGCTCTCCAGCGGCCAGACGGTAGAGATCATCACCGCACCGGGCGCGCGTCCGAACGCCGCATGGCTGAACTTTGTCGTCAGCTCGAAAGCGCGCGCGAAGATCCGCCAGCTGTTGAAAAACCTCAAGCGCGATGACTCCGTCAGCCTTGGCCGCCGGTTGCTCAACCACGCCCTCGGCGGCAGCCGTAAGCTGGCCGAAATCCCGCCAGAGAACGTTCAGCGCGAGCTTGATCGCATGAAGCTGGCCACGCTGGACGATCTGCTGGCGGAAATCGGCCTCGGCAACGCGATGAGCGTGGTGGTGGCGAAAAACCTGCAGCAGGGTGAAACCGTCACCGCACCGGCGCAAAGCGCCTCTTCAGGCCACGGCCATCTGCCGATTAAAGGCGCCGACGGCGTGCTGATTACCTTTGCCAAGTGCTGCCGCCCGATTCCCGGCGACCCGATTATCGCGCACGTCAGCCCCGGCAAAGGCCTGGTCATTCACCATGAGTCCTGTCGTAACATTCGCGGCTACCAGAAAGAGCCCGAGAAGTTTATGGCCGTCGAATGGGATAAAGAGACCGCCCAGGAATTTATCACCGAAATTAAGGTGGATATGTTTAACCACCAGGGCGCGCTGGCGAACCTCACGGCCGCGATCAATACCGCCGCTTCCAATATTCAAAGCCTGAATACGGAAGAAAAAGATGGCCGCGTCTACAGCGCCTTTATTCGCCTTACGGCGCGCGACCGCGTGCATCTGGCGAATATCATGCGCAAAATTCGCGTGATGCCGGACGTGATAAAAGTCACCCGTAACCGGAACTAGTTTTCAACACAACAGCATTCGGGTTGCATCACAAAATACTTTAGCGTTTTGCACAGCGTTTACGCTGGCCCGTAAGGGCGAGGCTCATGGATGAGCCGAGTAATCAGAAGCCAACGCCGAGGCAATTTGAAGGATGAAGTGGTTATGAATTCGCAGCGTTATGCGCGTATCTGTGAGATGCTCGCCAGGCGTCAGCCTGACCTGACGGTCTGCATGGAGCAGGTCCACAAACCTCATAACGTCTCTGCGGTGATTCGTACCGCAGATGCCGTTGGCGTGCACGAAGTGCACGCTATCTGGCCCAGCAGCCGCATGCGCACGATGGCTTCCGCCGCCGCGGGCAGCAACAGCTGGGTCCAGGTCAAAACACACCGTACCATTGGCGATGCCGTCGGCCACTTAAAGAGTCAGGGCATGCAGATCCTCGCCACCCATCTTTCTGATAAAGCCGTCGACTTTCGTGAAATCGACTACACCCGGCCCACCTGTATCCTGATGGGCCAGGAAAAAACAGGCATCACCGCGGAAGCGCTAGCGCTGGCAGACCAGGACATCATTATTCCGATGACGGGCATGGTGCAGTCGCTAAACGTCTCCGTCGCCTCCGCCTTAATTCTGTATGAAGCACAGCGCCAGCGGCAGAACGCGGGCATGTATAAACGCGAAAACAGTACGCTGCCGGAAGAAGAACAGCAGCGCCTGCTGTTTGAGGGCGGTTATCCGGTGCTGGCGAGGGTGGCAAAACAAAAAGGCCTGCCCTATCCCCACGTCAACGGCCAGGGCGAAGTTGAAGCCGACGCCGCGTGGTGGGCCACGATGCAGGCAGCGAGGTAAACCGATGCAAAGCCGTCTGCTGGATGCTGTCCCGCTCAACACGTTAACCGGCGTTGGCGCAGCGCAGAGCAGCAAGCTGGCGAAAATCGGCCTGCACACCGTGCAGGATCTTCTGCTGCATCTGCCGCTACGCTACGAAGACCGTACCCATCTTTATCAAATCGGCGAACTGCTTCCTGGCGTCTACGCCACCGTTGAAGGCGAAGTTCTCAACAGCAATATCACCTTCGGCGGCCGCCGGATGATGACCTGTCAGATAAGCGATGGCTCCGGTATTCTCACCATGCGCTTCTTCAACTTCAACGCCGCGATGAAAAACAGCCTTGCCGCCGGCCGCCGGGTGCTGGCCTACGGCGAAGCGAAGCGCGGCAAATACGGCGCGGAGATGATCCACCCGGAATACCGCGTGCAGGGCGATATGAGCACGCCCGACCTGCAGGAGACCCTCACTCCGGTCTACCCCACCACCGAAGGTATCAAACAGGCCACGCTGCGTAAGCTGACCGATCAGGCGCTGGAGCTGCTGGAGACCTGCGCTATCGCCGAGCTGCTGCCGCCCGAGCTGGCGCAGGGGATGATGAGTCTCCCGGAGGCGCTGCGCACGCTGCATCGCCCGCCGCCGTCGCTCCAGCTCAGCGAGCTGGAAACCGGTAAGCACCCGGCCCAGCAGCGCTTAATTCTGGAAGAGCTGCTGGCGCATAACCTGAGCATGCTGGCGGTTCGCGCTGGCGCCCAGCGTTTCCACGCCCTGCCGCTCAGCGCGAACGACGCTCTGAAAAACAAGCTGTTGGCTTCTCTGCCCTTTAAACCTACCGGCGCGCAGGAGCGGGTTACCGCTGAAATCGAGCGGGATATGGCGCTCGATGTACCGATGATGCGCCTGGTACAGGGCGATGTCGGCTCCGGTAAAACGCTGGTTGCCGCCTTCGCGGCGCTGCGGGCCATCGCCCACGGCAGGCAGGTGGCGCTGATGGCGCCGACGGAGCTGCTGGCGGAGCAGCACGCCGCCAACTTCCGCAGCTGGTTTGCACCGCTGGGCGTTGAGGTCGGCTGGCTGGCCGGCAAACAAAAAGGCAAAGCGCGTCAGGCGCAGCAGGATGCCATCGCCAGCGGGCAGGTGCAGATGATTGTCGGCACCCACGCTATTTTTCAGGAGCAGGTCCAGTTTAGCGGCCTGGCGCTGGTGATTATCGATGAACAGCACCGCTTCGGGGTGCATCAGCGCCTCGCGTTATGGGAAAAGGGCCAGCAGCAGGGCTTCCATCCGCATCAGCTGATCATGACCGCAACCCCCATTCCGCGCACCCTGGCGATGACCGCTTACGCCGACCTCGACACCTCGACGATCGACGAGCTGCCGCCGGGCCGTACGCCGGTCACCACGGTGGCTATCCCGGACACCCGCCGCAGCGATATTATCGACCGCGTGCGCAACGCCTGTATCCAGGAAGGGCGTCAGGCCTATTGGGTCTGTACGCTGATTGAAGAGTCGGACCTGCTGGAAGCCCAGGCGGCAGAAGCCACCTGGGAAGAGCTGAAGCTGGCGCTGCCGGAGCTGAATATCGGCCTGGTGCACGGCCGGATGAAGCCGGCGGACAAGCAGGCGGTTATGCAGGCCTTTAAGCAGGGCGAGCTGCATCTGCTTATCGCCACCACGGTTATCGAGGTCGGGGTGGACGTGCCTAACGCCAGCCTGATGATTATCGAAAACCCGGAGCGCCTGGGGCTGGCGCAGCTGCATCAGCTCAGAGGCCGCGTCGGGCGCGGCGCGGTGGCCTCCCACTGCGTGCTGCTCTATAAATCGCCGCTGTCGAAAACGGCTCAGCTGCGCCTGCAGGTCCTGCGCGATAGCAACGACGGTTTCGTCATCGCGCAAAAGGACCTCGAGATCCGCGGCCCAGGCGAGCTGCTCGGCACCCGACAGACCGGCACCGCCGAGTTTAAAGTCGCCGACTTACTGCGCGATAAGGCAATGATCCCGGACGTTCAGCGCATTGCCCGCCATATTCATCAACGTTACCCACAGCAGGCTCAGGCGCTTATCGAGCGCTGGATGCCGGAAACCGAACGCTATTCCAACGCCTGACGCGTCTGTTCCCGCAGGAGCAGACGGCGCCGCGCGCAATTTTCCTTCAGAACGAGTGAATTATGAAACGAGAACTGGCCATCGAATTTTCGCGTGTTACCGAAGCCGCCGCGCTGGCGGGCTATAAGTGGCTGGGCCGCGGTGATAAAAACACCGCCGACGGCGCCGCGGTTAACGCCATGCGTATTATGCTCAACCTGATTAATATCGACGGCACTATCGTCATCGGCGAAGGTGAAATCGATGAAGCGCCGATGCTCTATATCGGCGAAAAGGTCGGCACCGGCAGCGGCGACGCGGTGGATATCGCCGTCGACCCGATCGAGGGCACGCGGATGACGGCGATGGGCCAGGCGAACGCGCTGGCCGTCATGGCGGTTGGCGATAAGGGCTGCTTCCTGAATGCGCCGGACATGTACATGGAAAAGCTGATTGTCGGCCCGGGGGCTAAAGGGGCGATTGACCTGAATCTGCCGCTGGCTGAGAACCTGCGTAACGTGGCGAGCGCGCTGAATAAGCCGCTCAGCGAGCTGACGGTGACCGTGCTCGCCAAGCCGCGCCATGATGCGGTGATTGCCGAACTGCAGCAGTTGGGCGTTCGCGTCTTCGCCATTCCCGACGGCGACGTGGCGGCCTCTATTCTGACCTGCATGCCGGATAGCGAAGTTGATGTCCTGTACGGTATTGGCGGCGCCCCGGAAGGCGTGGTTTCCGCCGCGGTTATCCGGGCGCTGGACGGCGATATGCAGGGCCGCCTGCTGGCCCGCCACCACGTCAAGGGCGACAGCGAAGAGAACCGCCGTATCGGTGAGAACGAGCTGGCGCGCTGTAAAGAGATGGGCATTGAAGCCGGTATCGTGCTGCGCCTCGACGAGATGGCGCGCAGCGATAACGTGGTCTTTTCCGCCACCGGGATCACCAAAGGCGACCTGCTGGACGGCATCACCCGCAAGGGCAATATGGCCACCACCGAGACGCTGCTGATCCGCGGAAAATCACGTACCATCCGCCGTATCCAGTCCATTCACTATCTCGATCGTAAAGACCCGGATATCCAGCTGCATATCCTGTAAGCCCTTCGGCCTGCGGGCAGGCTGAAGCAGGCGCTAATATTTGATCAATAGAGCTTTCCGGCCCCGTTGGGCTGGAAATCTTTGTCGTCTGCAACGAAGATAGGGCAACGCTTCGCAACGGGAGAAGATCATGGCGGACTGGATTAGCGGCAAAGTAACAAAAGTAGAATACTGGACCGATGCGCTGTTTAGTTTGCACGTACGGGCCCCTGTTCATCCGTTTACCGCCGGGCAGTTTGCCAAACTGGGCCTGGATGTTGACGGCGAGCGCGTGCAGCGCGCCTACTCCTACGTTAACGCCCCGAGCAATCCCGATCTTGAATTCTACCTGGTGACGGTTCCGGAGGGCAAACTCAGCCCACGGCTGGCCGCGCTGCAGCCGGGCGATGACGTGCAGATCGTCAGCGAGGCCGCCGGTTTCTTCGTGCTCGAAGAAGTGCCGGATTGCGACACCCTGTGGATGCTGGCCACCGGCACGGCAATTGGCCCGTACCTGTCGATTCTGGAAGAAGGCAAGGACCTGGAGCGCTTTAAAAACCTGGTGCTGGTCCACGCCGCGCGCTATGCCGCCGATCTTAGCTATCTGCCGCAAATGCAGGCGCTGGAGGAACGGTATAAGGGCAAGCTGCGCATCCAGTCGGTGGTCAGTCGGGAAACCGTACCGGGCATGCTAACGGGGCGTATTCCGTTCCTGATCGAAACCGGCGCTCTGGAAGAGGCCGTTGGCCTGCCGATGAACGCTGACAATAGCCACGTGATGCTCTGCGGCAACCCGCAGATGGTGCGGGATACCCAGCAGCTGCTGAAGGAAACCCGGCAGATGAGCAAACATCTGCGCCGCCGGCCGGGCCATATGACAGCCGAACACTACTGGTGATCAGGACTCCGCCTTCCAGCGAACGTCCTGCGTCTCTTTACCAAATTTATTTTCGCCCTGGGTGCCGACGAATGCCCCCAGGTCGATCAGCATCATCACCATAATCAGCGTCGGCACAAAGCGGCCGACAACCCACTGCCAGGCCCCCGGGAGCACCGCCCAGTTCCCCGCCAGCAGCATCCACGCCAGAACCATCAGCAGCGCCCAGATACCCGACCTGCCGCGATCGTGCAGCCGTTTGATGGTCACCGCCGCCGTTGGCCAGAGCAGGCAAACCAGCATAAAGGCCGCGGTCTGTAGATTAAGCAAATTTGACCCGGCCAGGGTGAACAGCGCGCTCATGGTCAATATCCAGATAACAATCCAAATCCAGAAATCACGGCGTCCAATACGCCCTTTAATTGAGAACATCCACTGCTGTAGGGTCATGTTTTATTCCTTATCATCATCATTCGCGTAGTTTACCCTGAAGCGGTGACTTTTTGACAAGCGCGACGGTTCCCGTTTTAATCGTCAGCAGGCAAAAAAAGGAAGGACGGGTATGAAGAAGTGGGCAACCTTATGTTTGATTGGGCTGACAGCGTTATCTGTCGGCCATAAGGCGCTGTCCGCCGAGCCAGAATCATCCTCCGCGGCGCCCTATCTGCTCTCCGGCGCGCCGGTCTTTGATATCTCCATCAGCGAGTTTCGGGAAAAATTCAACGCCGATAACCCCAAACTGCAGCTCAACGAATTTCGCGCGATTGCCTCCAGCCGCGATCGGGCTAACCTGACCCGGGCGGCCAGCAAGATTAACGAAAACCTGTACGCCTCCACCGCCCTGGAGCGCGGCACGCTCAAAATCAAATCGATGCAGATTACCTGGCTGCCCGTTCAGGGGCCGGAGCAGAAAGCGGCAAAGGCGAAAGCACAGGAGTATATGAGCGCCGTTCTGCGCGTTTTCGTCCCGATATTAAGCCCGGCGCAAAGCGGGCAAAAGCTGCAAAAACTGCTCGCCGCAGGTAAAGGGAAACGCTACTTCGCCGAAACCGAAGGCGCTATCCGCTATGTGATAGCAGACAACGGCGAAAAGGGGCTTACCTTCGCTGTTGAACCGATTAAGCTAGCGCTATCTGAAACGCTGGAGAGCAATAATAAATGACAAAAAGCAAAGCCTTTCCAACGACGAAACTCTATACTGTTTGACAGACCATGCTGCCCCCAGGGGCGGCTATATTCCTTAATTCGCTTATGTAGCGTGGAGAATTAAAATGCGACATCCTTTAGTGATGGGTAACTGGAAACTGAACGGCAGCCGCCACATGGTAAACGAACTGGTGGCTAACCTGCGTACCGAGCTGGCCGGCGTGACCGGCTGTGCTGTTGCTATCGCTCCGCCGGAAATGTATATCGATCTGGCTAAGCATGCGGCAGAAGGCAGCCATATTCACCTGGGCGCGCAGAACGTTGACCTGAACCAGTCCGGCGCATTCACCGGTGAAACCTCTGCCCAGATGCTGAAAGATGTCGGCGCTGAATACATCATCATCGGCCACTCTGAGCGTCGTACTTACCACAAAGAGTCTGACGAATTTATCGCTAAGAAATTCGCCGTGCTGAAAGAGCAGGGCCTGATCCCGGTTCTGTGCATCGGTGAAACTGAAGCTGAAAACGAAGCGGGCAAAACGGAAGAAGTTTGCGCACGCCAGATCGACGCCGTGCTGAAAACTCAGGGCGCAGCGGCATTCGAAGGCGTGGTTATCGCTTACGAACCCGTATGGGCTATCGGTACCGGCAAATCCGCAACCCCGGCTCAGGCTCAGGCCGTGCACAAATTTATCCGTGACCACATTGCTAAAGTGGACGCCAAAGTGGCCGAGCAGGTCATCATTCAGTACGGCGGTTCCGTTAACGCATCTAACGCCGCAGAGCTGTTCACCCAGCCGGACATCGACGGCGCGCTGGTTGGCGGCGCATCGCTGAAAGCAGACGCTTTCGCGGTCATCGTTAAAGCAGCAGAAGCAGCGAAAAAAGCGTAATTCAATACGCCGGTAACCCGGCGAGATGAATCCGCAGCCCGGCTTAGCGTAGCGCTAGCCGGGTTTTTTTATAGTTTCCCCAGCAGCTGATACCACGCGTAATTCAACGGCAGCAGCAGCAGATAGCTGACCGCCGCCAGCGCAATGCACAGCAGCATCCCCGAACGAGCCGGAACTTTTCCCAGCGCCATCGCCACCACGATAGGCGATGCCTGATACGGCAGCAGCGGCGTCGAATAGCCCAGAACCTGAATCATGATCACGCTCAGCAGCGGAAAGCCGGTGGCGTCAGCAAAGCTCTGCGCAAAGGTGGTGTACAGCGCGGGTACGCCGTTGGCGGTCATAATAAAGTTCAGGGCGCTGGTGATCCCCGTCAGGGCGAGAAAGCTGGTAAAAGGGCTCTCTTTGTCGAGCGGCATAACGTGCAGCAAAGCGTTGCCGACCACGCCGCCAATCCCCGTTTGCGTGACGGTAATCGCCAGCCCTAAGATCCCGGCGACGTAAATGCAGGTGCGAATATTCACCCCGCTGGAGAACTCTTCCCCGCTGATAAATCCCACCCGCGGCAGCAGCGTAATCACCGCCGCCGCCAGCCCCGTCCAGGCGGGACCAATCCCGTGCCAGCTCTCGCTCACCCAGAGGGTCAATACCACCGCCAGCAGCCAGGAGAGGCGCTTCTCATCCCGGCTCATCGGCGGCAGCGGCACCCGCTCCCGCGGCGGATGCGGCCTGCCGGGGAACAGCCAGCAAATCAGCGCGATCAGCGCCGCGCCTTTCAGCCAGCCCAGCACCGGCGTGTGCAGCAGCAAATACGGCAGGTAGTTGAGGTGAATACCGTACGATCCCTCCGCCGCGCCGCTCATCACTAAATTCGGCACGTTGGCGGGCAGGATCGTCGCCGATAGCTGGAAGGTGCCGAAGCCGACCGCCAGCGCCAGCCCGTACCAGGCGCGGGTGTCGTCCTCAATCCCGGCGCGCTTCGCCATCGCCGCGACGATCGGCATCAGCAGCGCGATACGCCCCATATTGGAGGGCATAACGAAGGCCAGGGCATAGCTGAACAGCACCACGCTGCCCACCATCAGCGGCCAGGAGTCCGTCAGCCTGGCCGATAGCGCCTGCGCCGTCCTGTCCGCCAGCCCGGTTTTACGGATCGCGATACCGAGGACAAAGCCGCTGAACACCAGCCAGAACGCCGATGACGCAAAGCCGCCAAAGATAACCTCCGGCGGCGCGATTTTCGCCATCATCGCCACGGCAAAAAACAGCAGCGCGGTAATAAACTCCGGCAGCAGCGAGGTCGCCCACAGCAGGATGGTAATACCGACAATCAGGGCGGGAAGGAACAGAGGGTGAGAAAGCCAGAGCGACATACCTGTCTCCTGTCGTTTTTTTCAGCAAGAATACGACGCCGGGTCAGACAGGTAAATGCCATATATGGTGGGGTCATTGCAGAATTGCGCAGCTATGGTCCTGAATCTCTTCCGCAGACGCGCGGTTCAGAGTCAGCAAATTGCGTTCCGTTGCCAGCAGCACCAGCGAACCGTCGCTCTGTTCGGCCATCGCCAGCGCGAAGCGTCCCATATGTTCACGCGCCTCGGGCACCTCTTCCGCCAGCATCAGGAAGGGGCTGCGCTGGGCAAGTTCCGCTTCGGTCACCCTGCGCGCCAGATATTCATGACCGAGCAAACCGCCCGGCAGCGGCAGCCAGCGGCTGCTAATCGTGGAGGCCTCGCGGTCCAGCTGGGCACGAACGTCCTGGCGCAGGCAGGAAATATGAATATGGAGGTGGTTCTGCGTGCGGCCGCTGCGGGAGTTAATCGTCAGCGCAACCGCGTTATCGGGTACCGGCGAACCGTGTCGTTCGCTCATAATTTCCCGCCCTTGCCAGGCCTGCCAGAAGAAGTTTGCCGTCAACGGGTTGAGCAGGAGCGGGCTCTCGGTGCCGTTAATCCGGTACGTCGGCATCAGCAAATACTGCAGCGGCCCGTTGCGGTCTTTAAACAGGACATAGCCGCCTTTCAGATTTACCTCGGCGCAGGGGGCCGGGTTTTTCTGCTGCTGCTGATTGACCACACACTGCTGCAAAACAATGTGTCGCAACGCATCCGGGTTGCCGGAGTGCAGCCAGTACCAGCCGCCTGCCGCTGCCGCCGCAACCACCACCAGCAGTCCCAATAAAAGGTATCGTACTCTTCGCATTATGTTTTCCTGTCTCAGCCAGAAACGGAAGAGTAGCGTAATTTGATGACCAAATGAAAACGCCCGGTCATTTAACCGGGCGTTGAGGGGGAGAGATTAACGCTGACTAATCTGGTCGAAGGTGCCGCCGTTAGAGAAGTGCTCCTTCTGGGCTTTGGTCCAGCCGCCGAACTCCTGGTCGATAGTAAACAGCTTCAGCTTCGGGAACTCGCTGGCATATTTGCTGGCAACGGCCGGATCGCGTGGACGATAGTAGTTCTTCGCCGCAATCTCCTGACCTTCCGGGGAGTAGAGATACTTCAGGTAGGCTTCTGCCACCTGGCGAGTCCCTTTTTTATCGACCACTTTATCCACGACCGAAACGGTCGGCTCGGCCAGAATCGATTCGCTCGGGGTGACGATTTCAAACTTGTCTTTACCCAGCTCGTTTGCCGCCAGCAGGGCTTCGTTTTCCCAGGCAATCAGCACATCGCCAATCCCACGTTCGACGAAGGTATTCGTTGAGCCACGAGCGCCGGAATCCAGCACTTCGACGTTTTTAAACAGCGCTTTCACGAACTCCTGAGCTTTCGCCTGGTCGCCGTGATTCTGGTGCAGGGCGTAGCCCCAGGCTGCCAGATAGTTCCAGCGCGCGCCGCCGGAGCTTTTCGGGTTCGGCGTAATGACCGACACGCCCGGTTTAATCAGGTCGTTCCAGTCATGAATCTGCTTCGGGTTGCCCTTGCGCACGAGGAACACGATGGTTGAAGTATAAGGAGCAGAGTTATCCGGCAGGCGTTTCAGCCAGTTTTTATCAATGCGGCCGCGCTCGGCAATCGCATCGACGTCATAGGCCAGCGCCAGGGTAACGACGTCGGCTTCAATGCCGTTAATGACCGATGTCGCCTGCTTGCCGGAACCGCCGTGAGACTGACGAATCACTACATTGTCGCCGGTTTCCTGCTTCCAGTGCGCGCTGAACGCTTTGTTGTACTGTTCGTACAGCTCGCGCGTCGGATCGTAAGATACGTTTAATAGCTGAATGTCTTTTGCCAGAACGCTGGCGGATGCCAGCAACAGAGTTAACCCCACGCCCCACTTATTCATCGCACCGCTCTCTATATGTCGTGTTGTGATGAGTTAAGCGTGCCAGAAAGCGAAACAATGATTAAAGAATAAAAAAAGATTGGCTATAACTTGAGGGAATATACGAAAGAGTAAAGCTGACCCCCTCCCGAGCGGGAGAGGGTGAGGACGAGAGGGTTACACTTCTTCCATGCGGCCCAGCAGCGCCTGCAGACGGTCCTGCCAGCCCTGCTGCTGCTCTCTCAGCTGGCCGTTTTCACGCTCCAGCTCTTCACGACTGTGCTGAGCGCCCTGAACTTCCTGCGCCAGCGTGTTGTTCTTTTCTTTCAGCTCTTCGATTTCCATCTGCAACAGCGTGATGGTATCAATCGCCTGCTGTACTTTTGACTCTAATTTCTCAAACACTTCTAATGACATCGTCATACCTCTCCTGAACTTGCAAGGCGTTGATAGAAACCGTCCGTTTCGTATACGCGTTGACGCCTTAACGAAAATAAGCGCACTACAGTGGTCATGCTGTCGATTGTATGAATCCCCGCCTTCCCTGTCCAGCGACAACCCGCGCAGATTGCGGTTGGCAACACTTTTCAGCCTTTACCTGGCTCATTCGGCGCCTGTCCCCGGAACTTCTCCGGCAATTGTTAATCATTGGGTTAGCGGAACGCGTCCGTAAACGCTCTTTAATGTGCTACAACACGCGTTTATGGCGCGAAAACGCTCATTTTCTTGACCTGGCACACACATTTCGAGTTCGATATTTCTCGTTTTTGTTCGTTAACGATAAATTAACACTATGCCTACATGGCAGCGTGGTCGACGACGACCTTCATACTTACAATAATCACCACTTTGTTTCAGGATTCGATTATGAGCCAAACATCAACACTAAAAGGCCAGTGCATCGCAGAGTTCCTCGGTACCGGGTTGTTGATCTTTTTCGGCGTTGGGTGCGTCGCTGCGCTCAAGGTCGCGGGAGCCAGCTTCGGTCAATGGGAAATCAGCATCATCTGGGGTCTGGGGGTCGCGATGGCGATTTACCTGACCGCAGGCGTTTCCGGTGCTCACCTTAACCCGGCGGTTACCATCTCGCTGTGGCTGTTCGCCTGCTTTGACGGACGTAAAGTTGTTCCTTTTATCGTTGCGCAATTCGCTGGCGCCTTTTGCGCTGCGGCATTAGTTTACGGGCTTTATTACAATCTTTTCCTCGATTTCGAACACTCCCATAATATGGTGCGCGGTAGCGTAGAGAGCCTTGAACTGGCGGGCATCTTCTCGACTTATCCGAACCCGCATATCAATTTTGTGCAGGCCTTCGCGGTAGAGATGGTGATTACCGCTATCCTGATGGGCGTGATTCTGGCGTTAACCGATGACGGTAACGGGGTGCCTCGCGGCCCGCTGGCTCCGCTGCTGATCGGCCTGCTTATCGCCGTGATCGGCGCATCGATGGGCCCGCTGACCGGCTTCGCCATGAACCCGGCTCGCGACCTCGGACCGAAAACCTTCGCCTGGCTTGCCGGCTGGGGCGACGTCGCCTTCACCGGCGGCAAAGATATTCCCTATTTCCTGGTGCCGCTGTGCGCACCGGTGGTCGGTGCCGCTCTGGGTGCGTTCAGCTACCGCAAGCTGATTGGCCGCCACCTGCCCTGCGACATCTGCGAAGTTGAGGAGCAGGACACAACCTCCGCCTCTACGACGCAACACAAAGCTTCGCTGTAATCTGACTACGAGACTCATACTATGACCGACAAAAAATATATCGTTGCGCTCGACCAGGGCACCACCAGCTCCCGGGCCGTAGTGATGGATCACAATGCCAATATCGTCAGCGTTTCTCAGCGTGAATTTGAGCAAATTTATCCCCGGCCGGGCTGGGTTGAACACGACCCGATGGAGATTTGGGCCTCGCAAAGCTCCACGCTGGTAGAAGTGCTGGCGAAAGCGGATATCAGCTCCGATGAGATCGCCGGCATCGGCATCACCAACCAGCGTGAAACCGCCATCGTCTGGGAACGTGAAACCGGCAAACCGATTTATAACGCCATCGTCTGGCAGTGCCGCCGCACCGCCGAGATCTGCGAGCAGCTCAAGCGTGACGGCATGGAAGAGTACATCCGTCAGGCCACCGGCCTGGTCGTGGACCCGTACTTCTCGGGCACTAAAGTGAAGTGGATCCTCGATCACGTCGAGGGCGCGCGCGAACGCGCTAAGCGCGGCGAGCTGCTGTTCGGGACCGTTGATACCTGGCTGGTGTGGAAAATGACCCAGGGCCGCGTGCACGTGACCGACTACACCAACGCCTCGCGCACCATGCTGTTCAATATCCACGATCTGGACTGGGACGACAAAATGCTCGACGCGCTGGATATTCCGCGCGCCATGCTGCCGGAAGTGCGCAAGTCCTCCGAGATATACGGCCAGACCAACATTGGCGGTAAAGGCGGCACGCGTATTCCTATCGCGGGTATTGCCGGCGACCAGCAGGCGGCGCTGTTCGGCCAGCTGTGCGTCAAAGAGGGGATGGCGAAAAATACCTACGGTACCGGCTGCTTTATGCTGATGAATACCGGCGAGAAAGCGGTTGCCTCCACCCACGGTCTGCTGACCACCATCGCCTGCGGCCCGCGCGGAGAAGTTAACTATGCCCTTGAGGGCGCGGTATTTATGGCCGGCGCCTCTATTCAGTGGCTACGCGACGAGATGAAGCTGATCAACGACGCGTTCGATTCCGAATATTTCGCCACTAAGGTGAAGGATACCAACGGCGTATACGTGGTTCCGGCGTTTACCGGCCTCGGCGCACCGTACTGGGACCCGTATGCTCGCGGCGCGATCTTTGGCCTGACCCGCGGCGTAAACGCCAACCACATTATCCGCGCAACCCTGGAGTCTATCGCCTATCAGACCCGGGACGTGCTGGAGGCGATGCAGGCTGACTCAGGTATCCGTCTGCACGCGCTGCGCGTCGACGGCGGCGCGGTCGCCAACAACTTCCTGATGCAGTTCCAGTCCGATATTCTCGGCACCCGCGTCGAGCGCCCGGAAGTCCGTGAAGTCACGGCGCTGGGTGCGGCTTACCTGGCCGGTCTGGCGGTTGGCTTCTGGCAGAACCTGGACGAGCTGCAGGAGAAAGCGGTGATCGAGCGCGAATTCCGTCCGGGGATCGAAACCACCGAACGTAACTACCGCTACAGCGGCTGGAAAAAAGCGGTGAAACGCGCCCTGGCGTGGGAAGAGCACGAAGAGTAATCCCGCCGAAACCGTCCCGGTAGCGCAGCGCTTACCGGGACGACGGCTTCATGCGCAACGTTTTTTCTTCGCCCGGATAAGGTGCCCGGCACCGGCTCCGGGCTTCTTTTTCGTCCCGCCATGCGAATGCCTTTTCCCCACACTTTTTCGGCGGAATTATTTTTCCCCAAACGCTGGCAAACGTTTGCTTTTGCACTACAGTCCGCTAAAATCCCCGCTTTGCCACCTTGGGATTGCTTGTGATGTCCGTGAATACCGCCGAGCCAGAAAATGCGCAACCGGTTGCGCATAAACAAACCAGCGAATTAATCTACCGCCTCGAAGACCGCCCCCCGCTGCCACAAACGCTGTTCGCCGCCTTCCAGCACCTGCTGGCGATGTTTGTTGCGGTGATCACGCCGGCGCTATTAATTTGTCAGGCTCTGGGTCTTCCCGCCCAGGATACGCAGCACATCATCAGCATGTCGCTGTTTGCTTCCGGCGTGGCATCCATTATTCAGATTAAGGCCTGGGGACCGGTCGGCTCCGGGCTACTCTCCATTCAGGGCACCAGCTTTAACTTCGTCGCCCCGCTGATTATGGGCGGTACCGCGCTCAAAACCGGCGGCGCCGACGTGCCGACGATGATGGCCGCGCTGTTCGGCACCCTGATGCTGGCCAGCTGCACGGAAATGGTCCTCTCCCGCGTTCTGCACCTTGCGCGACGCGTCATTACCCCGCTGGTCTCCGGCGTGGTGGTGATGATTATCGGCCTGTCGCTGATCCAGGTTGGCCTGACCTCCATCGGCGGCGGCTACTCGGCGATGGCCGACCACACCTTCGGCGCGCCGAAAAACCTGCTGCTGGCGGGTATCGTGCTGGGGCTGATCATTATTCTTAACCGCCAGCGCAACCCGTACCTGCGCATCGCTTCGCTGGTTATCGCGATGGCGGCCGGCTACCTGGCGGCATGGCTGCTCGATATGCTCCCCACCAATACCGCGGCAACCAACAGCAGCCTGATTATGGTGCCCACCCCGCTCTATTACGGTCTGGGGATTGACTGGAACCTGCTGCTGCCGCTGATGCTGGTGTTTATGATCACCTCCCTGGAAACGATCGGCGATATCACCGCCACTTCCGACGTTTCCGAGCAGCCGGTTTCCGGCCCGCTGTATATGAAGCGTCTGAAGGGCGGCGTGTTGGCCAACGGCCTGAACTCGTTTGTCTCCGCGGTATTTAATACCTTCCCGAACTCCTGCTTCGGTCAGAATAATGGCGTGATTCAGCTCACCGGCGTTGCCAGCCGCTACGTTGGTTTTGTGGTGGCGCTGATGCTTATCGTGCTCGGGTTGTTCCCGGCGGTAAGCGGCTTTGTGCAGCATATCCCCGAGCCGGTGCTCGGCGGCGCGACGCTGGTGATGTTCGGCACCATCGCCGCATCCGGCGTGCGCATCGTCTCCCGCGAGCCTCTGAACCGCCGGGCGATCCTGATTATCGCCCTGTCGCTGGCGGTCGGTCTCGGCGTTTCCCAGCAGCCGATGATCCTGCAGTTCGCCCCTGACTGGCTGAAGAACCTGCTCTCCTCCGGTATCGCCGCCGGCGGTATTACGGCGATTGTGCTGAATTTGGTCTTCCCGCCAGAGAAAAACTGATCCCGCCTTGCTCCCCGGCCGCGCACGGCGGCTGGGGCAGCCTGAAGTTTGCCCCTTTTAGCCCCCTCACATCATCTGATTACACAATTCCTGTCTTGAGGATTGCGCATAATTCGGGCATAACAGCCTTATGTGCCTCGCTCAGGATGTAAGACCATGAAATTTCCTGGAAAGTTGATTCTCTGGCTGCTGGCCGTTCTGCTGGTCGCGATCGTTGCCGCCTGGTTCCTGCTACAGACCCACTGGGGCTCGCGTCAGGCCAGCGCCTGGCTGAGCGACGGCACCGGCTGGCAGGTCTCCTTCGATGCGATGGATCACGACTTCTCTGCGCCTCTCCACCTGCGGCTGCAAAACGTGACGTTCGGTCGCGACGGCAAACCCCCGACGCTGGTTGCCAAAACGGTGGATATCGGTTTCAGCACGCGCCAGTTCAGCGATCCGCTGCATGCCGATGAGATTGTGCTCAGCGACGGGACGTTAAACCTCTCCCCCTCCTCCGCCTCTTTGCCCTTTGCCGCCGACCGCCTGCAGCTGCGCAATATGGCGTTTAACAGCCCGGAAACCGGCTGGGACCTGAGCGCGCAGCGGGTGACCGGCGGCGTCAGCCCGTGGGCGCCGGAAGCGGGCAACGTGCTGGGCAAAAAAACGCAGATTCAGATGAGCGCGGGCTCGCTGACTCTTAACGGGGTTGAGGCCAGCAACGTCCTGATTCAGGGAAGTATTGATAATGGCGAAGTCACGCTGTCCACTCTCGGCGCCGATATCGCCCGCGGAACGCTAACCGGCAACGCTAAACGCGGCGCCGACGGCAGCTGGCTGGTTGATAATCTGCAGCTTAATGAAACCCGCCTGCAGAGCGATAAAGCGCTGGCTGACTTCTTCGCCCCGCTGACCACCGTCCCTTCGCTGCAAATTGGCCGCCTCGATGTGACCGATGCCAGCCTGCAGGGAACCGACTGGGCGGTCACCGGCCTGGACCTCAGCCTGCGCAATCTGACCTTAAGCCACGGCGACTGGCAGAGCGAGGACGGTACCCTGTCGATGAACGCCAGCGAATTCATTAACGGCTCGCTGCACTTCCTCGATCCAATCCTTAATGCCGAATTCTCGCCGCAGGGTATCGCCCTGCGTCAGTTTACCTCGCGCTGGGAAGGCGGGATGGTGCGCACCTCCGGCCGCTGGCTGCGCGACGGCAAGGCGCTGGTGCTGGATGACACCGCCTTTGCCGGGCTGGAATATACTCTGCCGGAAAACTGGAAACAGCTGTGGATGGAGCCGCTGCCGGCCTGGTTACAGGGCCTGACGCTGAAGAAATTCGGCGCCAGCCGCAACCTGGTTATCGATATCGATCCGCAGTTCCCCTGGCAGGTCACCGCCCTCGACGGCTACGGCGGCGAGCTGCAGCTGGTGAAGGATCGGCGCTGGGGCGTATGGAACGGCAGCGCGACGCTCAACGCCGCCGCCGCGACCTTTAACCGCGTTGACGTCCGCCGCCCGTCGCTTAAGCTCAGCGCCAACGCCTCAACGGTCAATATCAACGAGCTTAGCGCCTTTACCGAGCGCGGTATTTTACAGGCCACCGCCGCGGTGTCGCAGCTTCCCCAGCGCCAGGTTAACCTCAGCCTGAACGGGCGCGGCGTACCGCTGAACGTTCTGCAGGCGTGGGGCTGGCCCGCGCTGCCGGTTTCCGGTGACGGCAATTTCCAGCTAACCGCCAGCGGCAGCGTGCTGGCCGATGCGCCGCTCAGGCCCACGGTGAACGGCCAGCTCAGCGCGACCAATATGGAAAAACAGCAGGTTGCGCAGGTGATGCGCAGCGGCGAGGTAAGCGGCGCCCAGCCCGCGCCTGTCACTCCTTAATTTCCTCGTCCTCCAGCCTTCTCCCTGCGGGGAGAAGGTCCTCCGATATTTCCCGCCCCTGAAACCTGTTGCCATTTTGCGGCTGTTTGTGCCTATTTCCCGCAACATGTTCCTTTCAAATAGCAGAATTGCTATAACCAAAATACTGGAAGTCAAAAAAATAATTAAAGTCCCTGTAGCTACAAAAATAAAAGGAACAACTATGTCCGCAATACGTCAACATGCGCTGGAGAATATGCAGAAATTCTCCAGAGCGATGATCGGTGCAGTATTGTTCTTGCCGGTCATCGGTTTAATTCTGGCGCTCAGTTCTGTCTTAACTAACCCAACATTAATTTCTGAAACCAGTTTTTTACATCAGCTTGGTCAACTGCTCGGCGATACCTTCTGGCCATTATTCGGCAATCTCGGATTACTGTTTTGCGTTGGTATTAGCTACGGCCTGGCAAAAGATAAAAAAACGGAAGTGGCGCTGGTTTCGGTAATGTGTTTTATCATGTTCCTGGGGGCCAACCACTCGTGGCTGGAGCATACTCACGGGATTGCCGAAAAAATTAACGGCGAATATTACGGTACCGGCCAGACGCAGATCTTAGGGTTCGTGGTAGTCGATATGGGGGTATTCCTCGGCATTATTCTCGGCTGCACCATCGCCTGGGTACATAATAAAGTCTCCGCTATTGAGCTGCCCGGCGCGCTGTCGATGTACGGCGGCGCGAAGCTGACCCTGGTGGCCATGACGCCCGTTATCATCTTCTATGCGATCGCCTTCACCTGGATCTGGCCGTTTATGACCCACGGCATCGCGGCGTTAACCGGGTTTATGAAAAACGCCGGCGTCGCGGGCGTCTTCGTCTACGGCTTCTTTGAAAAATTCCTTATCCCCACCGGCCTGCATCATTTCGTGTGGTCGCCGTTCCAGCTGACGCAGATCGGCGGCACGCTGAACGTTGACGGTCAGGTCGTTTCCGGCACCCAGGCGATTTTCCTCGCCTATATGCGCCATCCGGACCTCACCCCGGTGATGAACGAAGCCCTGCGCTTCTCCCAGCAGGGAATGACCACGATTTTCGGCCTGGCCGGCGCCTCGCTGGCGTTTTACCACACCGCGAAGCCTGAGAAGAAAATGCTGGCCAAAGCGATTCTGCTGCCCGCCATTATCACCTCGATGCTGACCGGGATTACCGAGCCCATTGAGTTCACCTTCCTGTTTGTTTCGCCGCTGCTGTGGGTGATCCACGCCACGTTAACCGCCGCCTCGCAGGCAATTTGCGACATCTTCACCGTTCGTCCGTGGGGCGCATCCGGGCTGATCGAATTCCTGATTTATAACCTGCCGCTGCCGGTTTCGCTCACGCGCTGGCCCGGCTATGTGCTTATCGGTATCGGACAGTTTGCCGTCTACTACGTTATTTTCCGCACCCTGGTGGTAAAACTGAATTTGAAAACGCCGGGCCGCGAAGACGATGAAAATGTGAAGCTATATAGCAAAGCGGATTATCGTAAAAAGATGAACGATAAGTCGGCGGTCACCGATGAAATTATTAATGGCTTAGGCGGTAAGGATAATATTATTTCCGTTGATAACTGCTTCACCCGCCTGCGGGTCGCTATTAAAAATATGCAACTGGTTGACGATGATATATTGAAAAGCACCGGCGCCAACGGCGTAGTGCGCAACAGAAATGAAGTACAGGTTATTTATGGCGTCAAGGTGGGACAGGTTCGTTCCCGGGTTGATAGCTGGCTCGCAGAAAATTAATCAGGAGTTATTTATGAAATTAACCGTATTAGGCGGGGGCGGCGTTCGCTCCGCGTTCCTGGCAAAATCACTGGCTTATAACGCGCACCGCATTGGTTTAACGGAAGTGGTATTTCTCGACAGCTCCGCTGATAACCTGGCCATCTTTGGCGAGATCGCCCGCTACGTCTTCCAGGCTATCCGCCCGGATATTCACTTTAGCGTTACCCGCGATCCGGTCGCCGCGCTGACGAATACCAACTACGTTATTACCACCCTGCGGGTCGGCGGCGACGAGAGCCGTATTCGCGACGAGCGCATTGCGCTTGAGCATAATACGTTAGGCCAGGAGACCACCGGCGCCGGCGGTTTTGCCATGGCGATGCGTTCAATACCGGCGATTCTGGACTACTGCCGCCTCATCGAAGAGCACGCCGCCGAGGACGCAATCCTGTTTAACTTCACCAATCCGTCGGGGCTGGTGACTGAGGCGATTATCAAGTCGGGCTTTAAGCGCCGGGTGTACGGTATCTGCGATGCGCCGTCGGAGCTGATTCGCGAGCTGCCGGAGATCCTCGGCTGCGACGAGCGCGACCTTGGCGTCGAGTGCTACGGCCTGAACCACTTCTCGTGGTTTACCCACTTCACGGTGCGCGGCGAGGACGTGACCGAACGCCTGATCGCCAGCCCGGATCTGTATCGTAAAACGGCGATGCAGTATTTCTCGCCCGAACTGGTTGAACTGTGCGACAAGCAGCTGCTGAACGAATATCTCTACTATTACTACTACCGCGAGGTGGCGTTAAAAGCGATTCAGGAAGCGCCGGAAACCCGCGGGGAGCAGATCGCCCGCATCAACCGCGATATGCGCGATGAGCTGCAAACCGTTGACGTACGGGCCAACCCGGAAGCGGCGTTCAATATCTGGATGAAGCACTATCTGCGCCGGGAAAACAGCTATATGCAGAATGAGTCGCAGCAGGAGAAGTTCCATACCCGCGAGCCGCTTACCCTGCAGCAGTTTATCGAAGAGCCGGACACCGGCGGCTACGCGGGCGTGGCGCTGGATATCCTGGAGGCGGTCAACAGCACCACCACCAAGCGTATCGTGGTGTCGATATCCAATAATGACACCCTCGACTTCCTGCGCCCGGATGACGTGATTGAGATTAGCTGCGATCTGAGCAAAGACGGTCTGAAGCCGGTCACCCCGGCGCACGTGCCGACGGCGCAGAAGAACATGATCGCCAGCGTCAAAGAGTATGAGCGTCTGGCGGTGGCGGCGATCCTGCAGCGGGATAAGTCGCTGGCGATACGGGCGCTGATGGCCCATCCGCTGGTCGGCTCCTGGTCGCTGGCGCAGAAGCTGGTTAACGCCTACCTCGACGATAAGCTGGTTGCCGACTGGCGGTAGTCTTCACCAGCCTCCGGGCTGCTGCCTCAACGCCGCAGCCCGGAAGCGCTGCGGCGCCGCGTCTAGAGGGCGTCGCCCGCCCTGCCTTTTGCGGTCTGAATAAACCACATCTTCAGAAAGCGCTCAAAGCCCAATATGCAGTAGCCGAAAAACGGGTTGCTCCAGTAAATATCATCATCGAACTTCTGCGGATCGTGAATAATAAACGCGGTATCCGCCGCCTGAGCCAACGGGCTTTGATAGTCGCCGGTAAAGCAGACCAGGTTAATCTCTTTCCCCTCCAGCGCCTTTACCCAGTTTAGCGCCGAGCTGCTGCGCCCGGATTTAGAAATTATCCAGATCGAGTCAAATTTGGCGGCGTTTTTCTGTTCGAGAATTTCATAATCCGGCCACAGCGCGAGGCTGGCGTTTACGCCGGTCACCAGAAACTTATTATAAATATATTGCGCAATCAGCTGCGAGAAGCCGCTGCCGTGAACCAGGATGCGGTGCTGCTGCAGGCTTTCCAGCAGCGGGGTGACCTGCTCCGCCGGCAGAATGCTCATATAGTCGATGTCGTTGGTGACATCGAGCTTAGGCATGGTGATATTGAATTTAATAAAATAGACCAGCTCCAGCCAGCCGCTGAACTTGAGCTTCTTTGCCAGACGCACCAGTGAGGAAGGATTGCTGTAACAGCGCTCGGCGACGGCGCGGATCCCCTCCCGCACGCAGCGTTCGGGATCGTGCTGAATACAGCGCAGGACGGTCATTTCCGTTTTACTCAGCTTAACGTCACGAAAGATGTTTTCTAAATCCATTCCTGGCTCCTCTCAGCGGCAGATTACGCTATCACCGAACGGCGATAGTGTCTGTGGGGTGAGTCACCGCAATGAAACAGATATTACTTTTTGCTAATAAATAGAATAAAAAAACCCTTTCATCGCTGCAATATCGGGGGCGGTCAGAAGGAAAAACGGCGAAGTCGGCCACCCAACGGAGCGGCGCTTCAGGCTTTTCTGAACGCCAGCGGCATCATGCACAGCATCTTTTCGGGCTTTTTTAGCGGGCGACCCGGCACAGGGACCCCTTCGCGGACGATATTGCGCTAGCGCGCGAGAATGTAAAAAAGTGTAAGCCACGGATTTTGAAAGGGTTTGACCAGGAGTGTTCTGTAAAGTCCAGTTTTAACAGTAAAAAAGTGCGTTTAGGTATGTGGTAAATGACTGAAAGTAGCTATAATGCGCCCCGCCTCCATGTAGCAATCGAGGCGCGGAAGATCGTCATCTCCGGTGAGGTGGCTGGACTTCAAATCCAGTTGGGGCCGCCAGCGGTCCCGGGCAGGTTCAACTCCTGTGATCTTCCGCCAAAATTTAGCTATTTTGGCTTTATCAATTAGCATTTCATAACTCATCCTTGTGACGAGAGTCACTTTATTTCCCGTGCTTTTCATATAATCATTTAAGCTCAACAACAAGATTATTAATGAGATCGTTATGCACGATATTAAAAAAGAGCAACTTTCGCCTTTTTTCTCCATCTTAGTTGGATTCAATAAAGAAAAATACACAGCTAAAGTCTTACATGAAGCGGTTATTAAAATTATAGAAACCGTAATTAATAACGAAGATGGAATACAAAAATTCCCCACTTCATCAGAATTCATTAGCGAAGCGTCTTTATTAATTACACCTTACTGCATTAATAAAACCCCAAGTTGGACAAAAAGGAGTGATATACAAGACATTGAGAATCATGTTGTACTGACGGTAACAATGGGATCCTATGTCGCATTTTATTTTTCAGAAAAAGGGATGAAAGACTCAATCAGAGAATACTTTAAAAGTTCATACTTCCCTAATTTACATCCTGTTGAGATCTCTCACCTGAATCATTTATTCATTAATGAAGATAATATTAAGATGCTTTGGCTTCTTGGTATACATGGAAAAAATACATTTAAAGCCGATTCTAAGGTTTTAGGTGGAAATAGCGTTGCGGAGTCTTTGGATCCTCTGGAAGACCAATCATATATGATGTCAGCTGTAAGAACAGAAATAGGAAAAACTAATAAAACGATAGGCCTAAATCCTTTTAAATCTTCTATATGGAAAGGTCCATGTAAGGATTGGGCTACATTTGAAAAAAATGTTATCGAAATATTAGATACGTTAAACTCAAACAGTCAAAATAATACATCCCCAATCGGAATTCTAGCAAGCCCAATTAATGAACTAAACGGTGTAAAAGATGCATATGATTTTTCGGTAATCGATCCTGATTTTGTTCCTTACGAAATGAGCTTAACTAAAACCGAGTTAATTAGAAAAATCGCTGCAAAATATAAAGTAGAAATATCCCCCACCTTAAACACATCCTTTTCTCTTAAAGTATTTTATGAGGACATTCATTGTGGAGATATCAATGTAAAAGTACTAATTAAAGATTATGAAGTGAGTTTTGAAGTTGATAAACAATACATTACGACACAAAAAAAAGAGATTCTTAATAATTATGCAAAAATACTAAAATACCCTGAATTAATTAAATGCTGGTATGAGTCAGGGCACGCTGTCGTTAACTCTTGGATATTTAAGACTGACTATAAAGATGTTACATACGATGGATTTATTTGGGCAGATTTTGAAGACTTTAATATATGCCAAGAGAAACCATTAACATCTGAAGCACTTGACTTATCTAAAATAGGGATGCAAAAATCACTTTTTTGTTGGGTTAAAAATCGTTGGAATAGTCGTTGGGATACTGCTGAAAAATTTAACACAACAGAAAAACCAACTGGTTGGCTATATTGTGATGATGGTGCTGGCGAAAAAGCAGACTTTATTCATATTGATGAACACAATGGCAAGATAATAATATCACTTATTCATATCAAGGCTGCCAATAGTAGCAGTGTTAAACGAAGAGTATCTGTAGGTGCTCATGATATAGTATTAAGCCAGGCAGTTAAAAACTTAAGGTATTCAAATCGCAAAAATCTCATACAGGACCTTACCGACAGAGCTACCAACTCGCAGAATAAAATGTGCTGGCACGAAAACAAATTAATACAACCTCGTGAATTTATAAATAATCTATCGTCGTTAAATGCAAATCCAAATAAGCTAAAAACGCGAGTAATTGTTATACAACCTCACACTACTAAGAGTTACTATACGCAATTACAAAATAATAATATCAAAAGACAACTAGATGTATTACTAGTTAGCTCGGACAATGCAATCAAATCTTCAGGTGCAGAGTTTCATATTATTGGGTTTAACGATGACTGATTCCATAATAAATATCTACCCATTAGGCTCTACCCCTCTAGCTTTTAGCGCCTCCCTTGCCAGTTCCTTCAACCAACTGGCGAGACTCACTCCCTCTTCTGCCGCCACGGCATCAAGCTGTTCCTTTAATGCCGGATCAATGCGCATTTTGAACTGCGGAGATTGACCACCGCCTTTTGGCTTTTTTTCACGCGATATGGTTGACATGAGGCCACCTATTTAGCTAATCTCGACATATAGGAGGCCACCTAAATGCCTCTTTTACTAGCAACGCTCCGATGTGCAGGAACACAGCCGGAGCGTCTAACCACACCAACTATCAAGGAGTTGATTATGGCTGATTCGCATTCTACACCAGACATCACCGTTAGCGGAACCGAGCGTCAGCTGCTGGTTGGCTATCGGCCAAATGGCCGGGACACCAGTACACCAAGTCTTACCCTTTCCGGCAAGTGGCTGCGCGAAGCGGGATTCGATACCGGGAAGCCGGTCACGGTTAAGGTAATGGACGGCTGCATTGTGCTGATGCCGCTCAGTGAAAAAGAAGAGATGCTCAAAGCCGAATTAAAGAAAATTCAGCATTCGCTTAAAAGCGTCAATAGCACACTTCACCTTGCCTGACGTCTGAAGACCTCCAGTTCGAACCATTAACACCAGCATTTTTTCTACAGGCCAACCGGTTCAAAAGGCAACTATCCGGAAAATCCGGATAGTTCGCCAGCAACCAGCACACCATATTCTCCCTGTCAGAAGTAGTAGCCAATATTGACGTTAGTGCGGAAATACCATTTGCCGCTGCCCTCGGACTCGGTGCTGGTCCAGCCCGTAGCGTTCAGCGCCCCGCCCCAGGGGTTGGCGTTCTTCGCCCAGCTGAGGTCGAGCCACAGCATCACCGGCAGGGCGAATACCTGTACCCCCACGGTATTCATCTGCGAATCCTGCCAGCCGCTTTTATCTTTCCACAGCACGCTGTAGTCGTTATAGAAACGCAGCTTTGATACCGATCCCCACTGCACATCGACGTCACGGGCAAGGTTTAGCGACGCGGTGGTAGCCTTAGCCGGGATAAGATAGGCCGGCGTCAGGCCGTTGCCGCCCATCAGGATCGTATCGTCGCTAACGCCTGCCGGGTTCTTAGGATCGTACTGATAGCGAATCACCTGCGACGTGAGCTGCCACGGCCCGTTGTGCACCATTCCGTGCAGGCCTGCCGCCCAGAAGGTGCCGTCATCGTCCGTTTCGCGATTGTGCAGACGCGCCAGCGCCAGGGATCCGCCCAGCTCGTTACTCCAGCCTCCGCCGCGAAAATCCCTGGCGATGCGGACGTTAACCTGATCGCGCTTCTCGTTACGCTGCTGATGCTGGCTCGGGTAAATGGTGTTCTTCAGGCGGCTGTAGTCGCCCACCTCCGGCGCATAGCGCAGATTTTCCGGCTCCATCCACGGAAAATAGGCCATATCCAGCGACCAGTTATTATCGTGATATTGATAGTTCACCCCACTGCCGGCATTGACGCCAAAGCCTAAATAAAAGGGAATGCCGTAGGACCAGCCGAATTGCGGATAGGGTTCAAGGCCAAAGGGTTTACCCGGAATACCGAGCGTAATATTGTTATTATCGTTTAAACGATAGCCCACATAGGCCCGGTCGATGGCATATTTATGGTGATCCTGAAACCAGAAGCCGGCGTCAAAGAAATAGTTATTATAAAACCCGCTGCTGTCGATACGAAAGGTATCAAAACGCAGATGCGGCGGGTGGCGATAATTACTGCCGTGCCAGTCTTCATAGCGGTAGTTGGCCCGCAGGGCGCCGCCGAAATCCACGCCGGCAAGATTATCGGCGCTGCGCCAGCCGAGATGCGGAAACGGCTTTCCTTGCTCCGCATGCGCGAAGCCCCCGGTACACGCGCCCAGCAGCAGCGTGATGATAATTTTACGCATAGCACATGCCTCACTTTATATTTTAATAAGCAACAGAAGTCCGCCGCCGCTAAATAGCGGCGTTTTTAATTAATTTGTCTCAGCGGTGAAACAATCAGCTAAATATCGCGATGATGATATTTTTGTCTCAAATATGAAACTCTGTTTATTATTTGATATAAAGAAAGTCGCATGCAGCGTGGCGTGAGTCAAGGCGTAAACTTTGCGCTATAACGCAATATTATTATTCATTACTTCAGCAATTAATATTTTTGAAGTCTACGCAAAATTATTCTCAAATATGAAACAGCGGGGCCGGACTGTCCGATCCTTGTCGGGTAAGCGATTTTCTCTTTTTGAATATAACTCTTATCGCCGCCGGGCCGTTTTTCCCCGGCCGACGGAGGTCTATCCTCGACGCATTCAACCGATGAACCCCATTTGAAGACCGGAGAGTATATGAAAGCAATCGCGATTACCCACGCAGCGGCAGAAGGCCGCAATATCCCCTTTTTAAGCGCCATCGAGCTGCCGGTTCCTACCGCCGAGGGCCATGACCTGCTGGTTGAGGTAAAGGCGATTTCCGTTAACCCGGTGGACACCAAGGTGCGCGCCGGATTCTCTGCCGATACGCCTCGGGTGCTGGGCTGGGATGCGGTTGGCACGGTCAAAGCCGTTGGCGATGCGGTCACCCTGTTCGCGCCGGGCGATGAGGTCTGGTACGCCGGCGCGCTGGGCCGCCCGGGAAGCAATCAGGAATTTCAGCTGGTGGACGAACGAATTGTCGCCCTCAAGCCGCGCACGCTGGATAACGCTTCCGCGGCCGCCCTGCCGCTCACCGCCATCACCGCCTGGGAATTGTTATTTGACCGCCTGGGCGTCCAGGAAGGCGGCAACGCCGGCGACACGCTGCTGATCGTTGGCGCGGCGGGCGGCGTCGGCTCCATCCTGACCCAGCTGGCTCGCAGACTGACCGGGATGACGGTGATCGGGACGGCGTCGCGCCCGGAGAGCCAGAAATGGGTGCTGGACGCCGGCGCGCATCACGTAATTGACCACAGTAAGCGGCTGAGCGAAGAACTGGCCCGTATCGGGGTGAAGGCAGTGACCCACGTCGCCAGCCTGAACAACACCGAACAGCACTATTCGCAGCTGATTGATGCCCTCACGCCGCAGGGTAAACTGGCGCTGATCGACGATCCGCAAACCCTCGACGCCCGGCCGCTGAAGGCCAAAAGCATCTCGCTGCACTGGGAGTTTATGTTTACCCGCTCAATGTTTGAAACGTCGGATATCATTGCCCAGCATCGGCTGCTGACCCGCGTCGCCGCGCTGATTGATGATAAAACGATTAAAACCACGCTCGGCGCACACTACGGCGCGATCACCGCGGAGAATCTGCAGAAAGCCCACGCTCAGCTCGAAACCGGACGCGCGGTGGGCAAAATCGTGCTGGAAGGGTTCTAAGATGACGGCGGAAGCAATCTCTATCATTGCGGTACTGAAAGCGCAGCCAGGAAAAACCGAGACGCTGCGCCAGGCCCTGCGGGCGCTGCTGCTGCCTACCCGCCAGGAGCCGGGTAACGTCGATTACTCCCTGTTCCAGCTTCGCGACACGCCGGACACCTTCTACATGCGCGAGTCCTGGCGCGGCCAGGCGGCGCTGGAGGAGCATATCGCCCTGCCGCATTTCCAGGCGTTTATCGCGCAGATGGACGACCTGCTGGCCGAGCCGCTACGCCTGGATTATCTGACGGCCGTTGAGCCCTAATGTGGCCCCAGCTCCCCCGCTAGCCGGGGGATTGTCCGCCCTTTTTTAACCCTTTGAGCTAATCCCCTCCCGCCCGGCGCTGACCAGGCTACGCTTAGCGTTGCCGCGCAAAAAACACGCATCTCCCTCCGCCCTATTCAGCACGTTTATTCAGAAGAGGTTTCGCTATGCAGATCAACGCTATTGGTACTAACTCCGCCAGCCAGCCGCTGGCCGCGATGGCCATCTCCCGCCGCGAGCCTGGGCCGCACGATGTGCAGATCGCCATCGACTACTGCGGCGTCTGCCACTCCGACCTGCACCAGGCCCGCTCCGAATGGGCCGGGACGATCTACCCCTGCGTGCCGGGGCATGAAATCGTGGGCCGGGTCATCGCCGTCGGCGATCACGTCTCCGGCTATGCCGCGGGCGACCTGGTGGGCGTCGGCTGTATGGTCGACAGCTGTCAGCAGTGCGAAGAGTGCGAGGAAGGACTGGAAAACTACTGCGACCACATGGTGCTCACCTATAACGGCCCCACTCAGGATGCTCCCGGCCATACGCTGGGCGGCTACTCTCAGCAAATCGTCGTTCACGAGCGTTACGTGCTGCGCGTGCGCCACCCGCAGGAGCAGCTGGCCGCCGTAGCGCCGCTACTGTGCGCCGGTATCACCACGTACTCGCCGCTGCGCCACTGGAACGTCGGGCCGGGCAAAAAAGTGGGCATCGTCGGCATCGGCGGGCTAGGGCACATGGGGATCAAGTTGGCCCACGCCATGGGCGCTTACGTGGTGGCCTTTACCACCTCGGAATCCAAGCGTGACGCGGCCAAAGAGCTGGGAGCGGACGAAGTGGTGGTGTCGCGCAACGAGGCGGAGATGGCGGCGCACGTCAAAAGCTTCGACTTTATTCTTAACACCGTGGCGGCCCCACATAATCTCGATGCCTTCACCACGCTGCTTAAACGCGACGGTACCCTGACCCTGGTGGGCGCGCCGGCAACTCCGCACCCGTCGCCGGAAGTGTTTAACCTGATATTTCGTCGTCGGTCGATTGCCGGGTCGATGATTGGCGGGATCCCGGAAACCCAGGAGATGCTCGATTTCTGCGCCGAACACGGCATCGTCGCCGATATTGAGCTGATCCGCGGGGATCAGATCAACGAAGCGTGGGAAAGAATGGTCAAAGGCGACGTCAAATATCGCTTCGTGATCGACAGCGCCACCCTCGCCGGCTAAGCCCCGCGGCGAAAGGTCCGCCGCCACTCCGCCGGGCTGACGCCAAAGCGGGACTTAAACTGCTGGCGCCAGGTGACGGCGGAGCGAAATCCGACCATTTCCGCCACCTGCTCAACGGGCATCTCGCCCGCTTCGAGCAGGATCTGGCTGCGCCGCAGCCGCTCGGCGGTGAGCCAGTCGGCAATGCTCATCCCGGTGGCCTGCGCAAAATGACGGGTCAGGGTGCGGCGGCTCATCGCCACCACCTGGGCCAGCGAATCGAGGTTGTGCGCTTCGTGAATATGCTGCTGGAGATACTCAAGCAGGCAGTTAATGCGCGCATCGCGGGTGCTTTTCGGCACCGGCTGGGCGATAAACTGCGCCTGGCCGCCTTCGCGATGGGGCGGAACGATCATCCGCCGGGCAATCTGGTTGGCCGCCAGGCTGCCGAAGCGCTGGCGAATAATATACAGGCAGCAGTCGAGCGCCGCCGCGGTGCCCGCCGAGGTGATTATCCGCCGGTCATCGACGTACAGCGCGTTGATATCCAGCTGCACCTGCGGAAAAAGACGCTGAAAATCCTGCTCAAACTCCCAGTGGGTCGCCGCTCGCCTGCCGTCCAGCAGCCCGGCGTAGCCCAGCACAAATGCCCCCAGACAGAGACCAACAATTTCGGCGCCGTTATCCCGCGCCCGCACCAGGCTATCGAGCAGGGCCTGCGGCGGGCGCTGATTCACCGCCCCCCAGTAGGGCACCACCACAATATCCGCCCGCTCAAGGGCGGTAAAATCATCCCGGGCGTGGAGCGCGAAGCCGTCGCGGGCGGTCAACATCCCCGGCCGCTCGGCGCACAGATGGAGATTAAAACGCTTCGTTTCTGACACGCTGTCGCCAAACAGCATGCAGGGAACGGAGTAGTGAAACGGGCTAAACCCTTCCACCGCGACAATCGCCACTTCGGTTAATTTCATCGCTGCCTCCCCTCCCGGCCAGGAGCTTAAAATACCACGCTTTCCCCATCCTGCGGGATGCTGACCACCCCGGCAATCTGGTTATCAGCCACGTACTCACTCAGCTCCCGGCGGCTCAGCAGGCAGTGGTTCACCGCTTCCATATGGCCGACGACGATCTGCGCCTCCGGCAGGGTAAAGTGCGTTTTCAGCACGTCCTCTTTACCCATGATGATCGGCCCAAAGCCGATGACGTGGGCATATCCGGCATTCAGCACCACCACATCGGGGCGCAGGCGGATCATGTCGGCTTCGATTTCATCGCGCCAGATGGTGTCCCCCACCAGCCACAGCGTTTTCTCCTGCGGATGACGCAGCACCACGCCGCAGGCTTCGCCCAGGCGCTCCGCCATCGCCGGCACGGCGTAGGTGCGATCGCTCCCGTGCTGCCCGGAGGTGGTTTTCCGCAGGCTCACGCCGGCAAATTCGCTGCTCTCAGACAGCAGGCGAATATCGCTAAATCCCTGGCCCCGCATCAGCCGGGCATCAGCCTCATGCTGGACAAAAACCGGCAGCGCTTTGGGGATCGCGGCGATCGCCGCCTCGTCCCAGTGATCCTCATGGGTATGGGTCACAATCACGGCGTCGACATCAATAATGACAGAGAGCGGTAAAGGCAGCGCCACCAGCGGGTTACGCAGCTCGCTGCGGGCGGTGCCGGCAAATCCCGGCCAGGCGGCCTTATCCGCCAGCATCGGGTCGATGAGGAATTTCTTACCTGCGTATTCAATAAGTTGGGTCGCGTTACGGATGTGGGTGATGTTCATGATGCTCGTTCCTCTTCGGGGTAATCTGGCGAACATCGTACGTCCCACAAGCCTGGCGCAATATGGGCATTCGGGCAATGATCGATGAGATTGGGCCAACTTTCCCCGCTTGCCAGCCGCCACCGGCTATGCTGTGCTGAACGCTCAATTTTCTGGAGAAGTGGCCCCGATGAAAAAGAGACTGACCGCCGCCGATATGCACGACGCCGAAGTGATTGCCCATACCCCGTGGTTCAGTATGCGCAAGGTGGCTATCGACGTCACCGCCAGCGAACGCCGCGACTTTTACGCCATCCACTACCCGCGCCCGGCGGTAGGCATTGTGGCAATGCAGCATAATAAAGTGCTGCTGATCCGCCACTACCGCTATCTGATTGACCAGGTGGTGTGGGCCATCCCGTCAGGCGGCGTCGATGAAGGCGAAGAGCCGCGCGCGGCCGCCCTGCGTGAGCTGCGCGAGGAGACCGGCTGGCAGGCCAAAAACGCCGAAGAGATAATCCGCTATAACCCCTCCTACGGCAGCAGCGACCAGCTGTTCATCACCTGGCTTGCCCGCGATCTGGAGTACGTCGGAATGGACGCCGATCAGGATGAGGTGATGGAAACGGGGTGGTTTACCTTCGAAGAGATCCGGGAGCTGATCGCCCGCGGCGAGATGCCGGACGGGCTATCGCTGGTGCCGCTGCTGCACCTGATGGCGCAGCAGCGCGGTGGTTTAGCGTAACGGTTTAAGCATGCGCCAGCGGAACCACAGCTGGGCGACGAGGATCAGCACGCCGCCGACAATCTTCTGCAGCGGCAGCTGCTCGTGATACCACAGGGCGGCGGCAATCACCGTCAGCAGCGGTTCGAGCACCATAATAATCGCCGCGCTGGCAACCGCCGCGTACTTCTGCCCCTTCATCTGCAGGCCGAAGCGCAGGCTGGTGGCGATAACGATACTGGCGAGCAGCCAGCCGAAAGTGGGCAGGGTAAACGGCCGATCCCAGCTTTCAACCGCCGCGGAGATCGCCAGCCCCACCAGCCCGGTGATCCCCAGCTGCACGGCAGTCAGCGGGATCAGCGGCACCTCGCGGGCGCAGCGGCTGGTGTAGCAGAACCAGATTGACTGCACCAGCGCGGTAAGCAGAAACCAGCCCTGGCTGGGGTGGAAGGCAATCGGCATATGCAGGCTCAGCAGGCCAAGACCAACGATCGCCAGCGGCAGGCACTCCCAGTATGCGCGCGCCGGACGCGTTTTCATCATCGCCCACGCGGTCAGCGGTACAAACAGCATCGACAGGCTCATGATAAACGCCCCCTCGCCCAGCGACGGCGTGGTCGATACCGCGTAAATCCACAGGCACAGGTTTAGCGCAAACCACAGGCCGCTGATGAGTATCGGCGGCCACTGCCGTTTCTCGACGCGAAAACCGCGGCAGAAAGGCAGCAGCAGCAGCGCGGCGAAAAAGAAGCGCAGGCCGAGGAAGGCAAAAACCGGCATCCCGGCGATGGCTTCACGTGAAAATATCCACCCGCACGCGGCGATGACCGTGGCGGCGACCAGCAGCACATCCGCCTGACGTTGCCGAATCATATACACCTCTCCCAGTGTCAGTCATTACCAGCCCGGCACCGCGCCGCCGTTGAAGATCGTCTCCGCCGCCTTCGCCACTTCCGGCGACTGGTAGGACTGCATGAACTCCTTCACGTTCTGCGCATCTTTATTGTCTTCGCGGGTGACGATGATGTTCACGTAGGGCGAGTTTTTATCCTCGATAAAAATGCCGTCGCGCACCGGAGAGAGCCCGGTTTGCTGGAGATAGGTGGTGCTGATGATCGCCACATCGACCTTGGGATCGTCGATCACGCGCGGCAGCTGCGCGCCTTCGAGCTCCATAATTTTCAGGCTATGCGGGTTGGCGGTGATATCGATTGCCGTCGGCAGCAGCCCGGTGCCCTCTTTGAGGGTAATCAGCTTCTGCTGCTGCAGCAGAAGCAGCGCGCGGCCGAGGTTGGTCGGATCGTTAGGAATGGCGATGGTCGCCCCGTCCTTGAGGTCAGCGACCGATTTAATCTTGCGCGAGTAGCCCGCCATCGGGAACACGAAGGTGTTACCGACCGCCACCAGATGATAGCCGTGGGCTTTATTATCCTGTTCGAGGAACGGCCGGTGCTGGAAAACGTTGGCGTCCAGATCCCCGGCGTTAGTCGACTCGTTCGGCAGCAGGGAGCCGCTAAAACCAACCAGCTCAACGTCGAGGCCATACTTCTCTTTCGCCACCTTCTTCGCCACTTCCGCCACATCCTGTTCGGCGCCGTTAATAACGCCGACTTTAATGTGTTTTGCATCGCCGTCTTGCCGATCGCAACCCGCCAGCAGCAGGCCCGCCAGCACCACCGCGGCGGCTGTCCGTAAACGCAATTTCATTATCTTCACCCTGTTAGTCCATTAGAAAGTCATTATTATTTTCGTACGAAACTATAACGGCTTTATGGTCGGCTTTTAAACATCAAAAGCAGCAACAGGAAATAAAATCATCTGCTGAATTTAGCCTCATGGGCCAGCAGCCACTCTTTGCGCGCCAGGCCGCCGCCGTAGCCGGTGAGTGAGCCATCTTTGCCGATAATTCGGTGGCAGGGAATAATAATCGCCAGCCGGTTGGCGCCGTTGGCGTTGGCCACCGCCCGCACCGCCCCCGCGTTGCCCATCAGCGCGGCAAGCCCTTGATAATGTTCGGTCGTGCCGTAGGGTACCGCCCGCAGCTGTTGCCAGACCGCCTGCTGAAAATCGCTGCCCGGCGCGTCAAGAGTCAGGGAGAAGCGCTGCCGCTGGCCAGCAAAGTACTCCCCTATCTCCGCCACAGCCTGGCGCGTATGGGCGTTTTCCCCGGCAATAATATTGGCCGCCAGCAGGCGCTGAAGGTCACGGAATTCGCTCTCCAGCATCCGCCGGTCGACAAACTCCAGCAGGCAAACTCCGCGCTCGGTGGCGCAAACAAACATCGGCCCGATGGGTGTGGTAAAGCGCTGGATCAGGATCACTCGCCCCGCTTTGCTCGGCGCCCGGCCGGTGAGCTTTTTGCAGGTATAGCCGAAGCCGCTGAGCGAATCGTAGCCGCTGTCAAACGCCACGTCGGTCGCGCTGCGCCCGCCCTGTAGCTCCTGCAGGGCGGTATTGACCCGCAGCATCCGCTGGAAGGCCTGAAAGGTCATGCCGTAGTTCTGGCTAAACCAGCGGCGCATGCGTTCCGGGCTGATGTGCTGCTGACGCAGCTGGTCGTCGGTGATCCGCACCTTTGGCGCGGCGCGCAGCTGCTGCATCACCTGCTCCACCATCGGCGGCGCGGAGCTGGCGTTTTCCGTCGGTCGGCAAATCTTACACGGGCGAAAGCCGGCGCTGAGCGCGGCTTTAAAATCGCTATAAAACTCCACGTTTTCCCGCTTTGGCTTGCGGGCGCGGCAGGTGGCGATACAGAACACGCCGGTGGTTTTCACGCCGACGTAAAAAAGCCCGGCGTATTGGGATGAGCGGGCCACCAGCGCCTCATACCAGGTATCGCATAACCCTTTATCAGTCACCTGCATTGCGGAATACCCCTTTAAACGATTGCTGCTGCCGTACGTTATGTAGCAGAGAGTGCAGATGCCCCTGCAGGGCGCTATGCAGCGCGTTGCCCATAGAAATCCGCTTCACTCCGAGACGAGTCAGCTGGTCAATATCGGGCAGCGCGGGCATCGCCATGACGTTCAGCGGCAGCGCAACCGCCGCCGCTATCGCCGCAATATCCGCCGCCTCGGTAACACAAGGGACAAACAGGCCGTCAGCCCCATTTCGCGCATACAGCTGACCTCGGGCAACCGTCTCAGCCAGCGCCTGCGGTCGGTTAAGCAAAAACGGATCGGTACGAATATTAAGAAACAACGCGACGCCCGCCTGCTCCAGTCCGGTTTTGACCGCCCGCAGGCGGCGGGCATAGGTTTCACCATCCACCAGGTGCCGCTCACCGTCAGCCACCAGGCTGTCCTCGAGATTAACGCCTGCCACGCCGGTTTGCGCCAGCGCTCGCAGATTATCTACCACCTCTGCGACGCTGGCGCCATACCCGAACTCCATATCCACGCTCAGCGGCAGCGCAACCTGCCCGCGGATACGCGTGACGAGCAAGAGCAGCTCAGCAAACGAGAGCTCTTCACCATCGTTATAGCCAAAGGTGTTGGCAATCGCGGCGCTGGAAGTGCCCAGAGCCGAATAGCCCGCTGCAGCCGCGGCTCTGGCGCTGGGTACATCCCAGACGTTAGCCAGCAGCACAGGCGTGGCCTGGTGATGTTGTTGTGCGAAATCCATATGTCCTCCGGTTTTGTTGTTATGCGCAGGATTCTGGGGCTTCTGCCCTAAAGACGACAACCGAAAACCGGACGACTATTTTCTCCTGAACCGGCGTCGCCACTCGCCGGACACCATTCTGTTCACCAACATGGTGAACCGGGTTAACGATACGGTTGTCGATTTCCCGCAAGCCGATTAACCCGTAAGTTAACGCCTGCTTTACAGCCCCAGAGCGCTAAGCCCCGGATGGTCATCAGGGCGGCGGCCTTGGGGCCAGTGAAACAGGCGTTCGTTTTCGCCGATCGGCAGATCGTTGATGCAGGCGTAGCGCGTGCGCATCAGGCCGTGCTCATCAAACTCCCAGTTTTCATTGCCGTACGAGCGGAACCAGTTGCCGCTGTCGTCATGCCACTCGTAGGCAAAGCGCACCGCAATGCGGTTATCGCTCCACGCCCACAGCTCCTTAATCAGCCGATACTCCTGCTCTTTGCGCCACTTGCGCTGCAGGAAGCCGACGATTTCCGCGCGCCCGTGCACAAACTCGCTGCGGTTGCGCCATTCGCTATCGGGGGTATAGGCCAGCGCCACCTTCTGCGCATCGCGGCTGTTCCAGCCGTCTTCGGCGGCACGTACTTTTTGCGCCGCGCTTTCGCGGGTAAACGGCGGCAGAGGCGGGCGTTGTTCAGTCATGATCTTCTCCTGTGCGGGTTAACTGCTGCAGGCGCTGATTCTCCTGCTCAAGGTCGTGAATACGCTGCTGCAGCGTCTGGCTATATTCCGCCACCTGCTGAGCGCTATAGCGCGGCGTAATATGCTGCGGGCAGTTCCAGTCGAACGCCTGCAGATGAAAGCGAAAAATACGCTCAACGCTGCCCCGGTAATTTTCCGGCTTAACCCGGGCCAGCAGCGCGGGATCGTCATCCGCCGCCAGCACCTCAACGGTGGCGTAGATTTTCAGCCTGGCACGGCGCGGGTAATCCATCAAAAACAGGCACGCCCTGGCGCTCCCCCGCAGATTGCCGGTGCTGATGTACTGCCGGTTGCCGCTAAAATCAGCCATTGCCAGGGTCGTCTCATCCAGCAGATGCAGAAAGCCGGGCGGCCCGCCGCGATGCTGGATATAGGGCCAGCCGGTTTGCGAAACCGTCGCCAGATAAAAGCTGTCCCGGGTGGTAATCATCGCTTCCTCGCTGGCGGTAAAGCGGTTCGCCTGACGGTGGCCGTGGGGCGATTGCCACAGCCCGTCGCTGCCCATTTCATGCTGGACATCCATCACATCCGGGGTGATGGCAATACCAAGAAAGTCACCGGCCATAGATCCTCCGCATCTCGTATCACTGCCCACAGCATGGACTCTACTGTGACAAATGATAATACTGAGGATCTGACAATCATCTTTCCGTAGAGCGGGATAATAATGGACCGATTAAGCGCGATGGCGCTGCTGGTGAAGGTTACCGAACTGGGCAGTATGTCGGCGGCGGCACGCGCGCTGAACACGCCGCTGACCACCGTCAGCCGCAACATTGCCGAGCTGGAAAGCGCGCTCGGCGCGCGCCTGCTGACCCGCACCACCCGCCGGCTTACGCTAACCGATGCCGGCGTGGAGTATGTTGCCGCCACGCGGCGGATCCTGGAAGAGGTGGAGAACGCCGAGCGGCAGGCGGCGGGCGAGTATCTGCAGCCCAAGGGCGAGCTGGTGATCGCCGCGCCGACGATGTTCGGTCGCGTGCACGTTTTGCCGGTGGTGAGCGATTTTCTCGCCCGCTACCCGCAAATTAACGTTCGTTTGCTGCTCAGCGACCGTAACGTTGACCTGATAGACGACCACGTCGATCTGGCGGTGCGCATCGGCACTCTGCCGGATAGCGGTATGGTGGCTACCCGCCTCGGGGAGATGCGCATTGTTACCTGCGCCCAGCCGCTGCTGCTGGCAAAGCACGGCGTGCCGCAGCGCCCCCGCGAGCTGGCCGGGTTGCCGATTATTGCTATTGAATCGCCGATGCCCTACAGCGGCTGGCGGTTTCGCGCCGCCGAAGCGGCTGATCGGCTGGTAACCCTGCGCGCCGTGCTGTCGGTCACCACCCCGGAAAGCGCCGCTGACGCCGCCCGGCTCGGGGTCGGCGTGGCGCGACTGCTGCACTATCAGGCCATCGACGGCCTGACCCGCGGCGAGCTGCAGCTCATTCTGGAATCGGTCGAACCCGAGCCGACGCCGGTGCACCTGCTGTATACCAGCCGGGATCTGGCCCCGCTCAAGCTGCGCAAGTTCCTCAGCTTCACCGCGCCGGCGCTGCGCCGGGCGCTGCTGCGCATCGCCGGAACCGCCTAGCTTGCCGCCTTTTTCAGCGGCACCTCTTTCAGCAGCCATGAAAGCACGAAGGCTACGGCCATAATGCCGGCGGCCATCAGGAAGGCGGCGTGAATGGCCGCGCCGAAGGCGTCGAGATAATCAAGGCGGATCGCCGTCGGCAGGTTCTGTACCGCCTCCGGGTTTAGCGCCCTGGGCAGCTCGGCGCCTTCCGGCAGCAGGCGCTGCAGGTTATTTTGCAGCACGTGGGTAAATACCGCGCCGAACAGCGCCACGCCGATCGATCCGCCAATCGAGCGAAACAGCGTCACCCCCGAGGTAGCCACGCCGTACATCTGGGCCGGCATCGCGTTCTGCACCGCCAGCACCAGCACCTGCATCACCAGCCCCAGGCCCGCCCCCAGCACGCCGGTAAACAGATACAGCTGCCACATCGGCGAATGGATCGTAATGCGGGTCAGCAGCACCATCCCCGCCACGCCCAGCAGGGTGCCGAGGATCGGGAACAGGCGGTATTTACCGGTGCGGCTGATAATGCGCCCGCTGACGATCGACGTCAGCAGCAGGCCGCCCATCAGCGGGATCAGCTGCAGCCCGGCTTCGGTCGGGGTCGCCGCCTTCACCACCTGCAGATAGAGCGGCAGGAAAGTCACCGAGCCAAATAGCGCCATCCCGATAACAAAACCAATCATGCTGCACAGCAGAAAGCTGCGGTTACGGAACAGCGAGAGCGGAATAATCGGCTCAACGGCCACCCGTTCCTCATAAATAAAGCCAATCATCCCCACCACGCCAAAGGCCAGAATGCACCACAGCTGCGGGTCATTCCACGCCCGTACGCTGCCGCCTTCGGTGGTAAAGAGGATAATGCACACCAGCGCCATGCTCAGATAAAACGCCCCCAGCCAGTCGATCTGGTGCGCGCTGCGCTTATTGCTGCTGTGGAACACCGCGCCAATAACCAGCAGGGCAAACAGCCCCAGAGGCAGGTTGATATAAAAAATCCAGCGCCAGGAGGCGTGCTGTACCAGAAAACCGCCGATAAGCGGCCCGATGACCGTCGCCAGGCCAAACACTCCGCCGAATAGCCCCTGGTAGCGACCGCGGTTTGCCGGAGGGATCACATCGGCGACCGCCGCCATGCTGATCACCATCAGTCCGCCGCCGCCCAGCCCCTGCAGCGCGCGCATCAGCACCAGCTGCGTCATATTCTGCGCCAGGCCACACAGCGCGGAGCCGACGAGGAACAGCACGATCGCCACCTGGAGCACGATTTTTCTCCCGAACAGATCGCCGAATTTACCGTACAGCGGCACCACAATGGTTGAGCTCAGGATATAGGCCGTGACCACCCACGAGAGCTTATCCAGCCCGCCGAGTTCGCCGACGATGGTCGGCAGCGCGGTCGATACGATGGTCTGGTCCAGCGCCGACAGCAGCATAACCAGCAGGAGCGCGCTGAACAGCAGGCGGATCGACGGCGCCGGCTGAGCGGCGATTTCAGATGTCATAGCAACACTCGCTTGAAATTAATTAAATGCATAATTAATATTTAGGGAAATGATGAATCTGGTCAAGAGACAGTGAAGAAATGACGGCACAAAAAGACAATGATGCGCCTCGCCGTCCGGGCCGTCCGCGCGGCAAAAAACCGGGCACCGCTAACCGTGAACAGCTGATGGATATCGCGCTGGCGCTGTTTGCCCGCCAGGGCATCGCCCGGACGTCGCTGAACGCCATCGCTAAAGAGGCCGGGGTCACGCCGGCGATGCTGCATTACTATTTCGACTCGCGGGAGATATTAGTCGACCAGCTGCTGGAAGAGCGCTTTATGCCGCTGCGCAGCGATATCAGCAAGATTTTTATCGACCATCCGCAAGATCCGCTGACCGCGTTTACCCTGCTGATTGAAACTCTCGCCGTGCTGGCGGAACAAAACGACTGGTTTGCGCCGCTGTGGATGCAGGAGATGATTGGCGAAATGCCGGTGCTGCGTCAGCATATGCACGCCCGCTTTGGTGACGATAAGTATCACCGGATGCTGGAGACCATAAGCCGCTGGCAGCAGGAGGGAAAACTCAACCCGGCCCTGTCGCCGGAGCTGCTGTTCACCAGCCTGATTAGCCTGGTGCTGGTGCCCTATTCGCGCATTCGCACCGACGCGCGGCTAAAAGCGATATCCCGGGAAACCATCGTCAGCCACGCGCTGGCGATGATCCAGCAGGGGATTGGCGGCTAATATCCGCGTCGGTGGCGGCCTTATAGCGCCTTCGAGAGATAATGACGTTCCATGCCAGGGTGCGGGAAATCAGGCAGCGACATCTGCAGCCGGTAGCCCTGTTTTTGATAAAACGGCAGGGCCTGGAAGCTGAAGGTGTCCACCAGCACGTGGTTACACCCCTCTTCGCGCGCCTGCTTTTCCGCCGCACGCATCAGCTCGCCGCCCAGCCCGCTACCGCGCGAGGCTTCGCTGACCCACAGGTACTCAATACACAGCCAGTTCGCCTTTCTTTTGGCGATCAGACCGCCCTGCATCTCCCCCGCCCGATCGCGGAGATAGATCCCCAGTTCACCAAACTGCGTCGGGTCCAGGTAGCGCAGGTTGTATTCCCGTAGACCCGCCAGCAGCTCATCACGATCCGCGGGATTAATGCTGGTTGTCATTATTAAAGCCATTAATGCCTCCAGATTAAATTATGTAAGAGTATTATTGGTTCTTACTTTCACAAAAAATTCTTATTTCCTCCATTATTTTTTGCCTTAATTTTCACGATTCAAATTTAGACAAAAAAACCTTTTCATTACCCGGTTGAGACGTATAATGAGCAAAAATGAGAATGATCATTCTCACCAAAAAGGCCAGGAGGGAAGCCATCTCTGCCGCAGAGAAGCCAAAGAATGACCGCTCCGCCGGCCATCGTCGAATAACAACATACAGGAACGCCTGAGTTCCTTTTTTGTCATTTTCGTTTACCCGAAGATGCCTCAGCGCCCAACCCATCACCTCACTATTTAATTAGCGGGGCGGACGTCGTTTATCCTGAGAAAATATAATGAAATACACCATCATACCCATCGCAATAGCATTATTTCTGGTGGCCGGATGCGATAATTCGCAAACATCTGCCCCGCCGCAAATGACGCCGGAAGTCGGCGTTGTCACCCTGAAAGGTCAGTCCGTTTCCGTTATCAGCGAACTGACCGGCCGCACCACCGCGTCGCTCAGCGCCGAAGTGCGCCCGCAGGTGGGCGGGATCGTTCAAAAGCGCCTGTTTACCGAAGGCGACATGGTGAAAGCGGGACAGGCGCTGTATCAAATTGACCCGGCCAGCTATCGCGCTGCCTATAACGAAGCCGCGGCCGCCCTGAAACAGGCGCAATCGCTGACGGTTGCCGACTGCCAGAAAGCCCGGCGCTATACGCAGCTGGTAAAAGACAACGGCGTTTCGCTGCAGGATGCCGATGACGCGCAGTCTACCTGTAACCAGGACAAGGCCAGCGTCGAGTCGAAAAAAGCCGCGCTGGAGAGCGCCCGCATCAACCTGAACTGGACCACCGTCAGCGCACCGATTGCCGGACGGATTGGCATCTCCTCCGTAACCCCAGGAGCGCTGGTCTCTGCCGATCAGGATACGGCCCTGGCGACGATCCGCGGGCTGGAGACGATTTACGTCGATCTCACGCGATCGAGCGTTGATCTGCTGCGCTTACGCCAGCAAACGCTGGCAACCAACGCCGATACCCTTAGCGTCACCCTGAGCCTCGAAGACGGCAGCACCTATAGCGAGAAGGGCCGCCTGGCGCTGACCGAAGTGGCGGTGGACGAATCAACCGGCTCGGTCACGCTGCGGGCGGTGTTCCCCAACCCGCAGCACGTCCTGCTGCCGGGAATGTTCGTACGCGCCCGCGTCGATGAAGGCGTGATGGACGATGCGATCCTCGCCCCGCAGCAGGGCATCACCCGCGACGCCAAAGGTAACGCCACCGCGCTGGTGGTCGACGCCAACGGCAAAGTCGCCCAGCGTGACGTCGAAACCGGCGAAGCCTACGGCGATAAATGGCTGGTAGAGAGCGGCCTGAAGAGCGGAGACAGGCTGATCGTTGAAGGAACCAGCAAGGTTGCCGCCGGTCAGCAGGTCAAAGCCGTTGAAATGAAAAACAGCGGAGGCAACGCCTGATGTTCTCCCGCTTCTTCGTCCGGCGCCCGGTGTTCGCTTGGGTCATCGCCATCCTGATTATGCTCGCCGGGATCCTCGCCATCCGCACGCTGCCGGTCGCCCAGTACCCGGACGTCGCCCCGCCGTCGGTGAAAATTTCCGCCACCTACACCGGCGCCTCTGCCGAAACCCTGGAAAACAGCGTGACCCAGGTTATCGAACAACAGCTTACCGGGCTGGATAACCTGCTCTACTTCAGCTCCACCAGCAGCTCCGACGGCTCGGTCAGCATTAACGTGACCTTTGAGCAAGGGACCGATCCGGACACCGCGCAGGTGCAGGTGCAAAACAAGGTCCAGCAGGCCGAATCGCGGCTGCCCAGCGAAGTGCAGCAGTCCGGCGTGACGGTGGTGAAATCGCAGAGCAGCTTCCTGCTGATCCTCGCGGTGTACGATAAAACCGACAAGGCCACCAGCTCCGATATCGCCGACTGGCTGGTGAGTAACATGCAGGACCCGCTGGCGCGCGTCGAAGGCGTCGGCAGCCTGCAGGTATTTGGCGCTGAATATGCGATGCGCATCTGGATGGACCCGACAAAGCTGGCCTCCTATGCGCTGATGCCTTCCGATGTCGAAACGGCAATCGAAGCGCAGAACGTGCAGATCTCGGCGGGTAAAATCGGCGCGCTGCCGTCCTCTAACGCCCAGCAGCTTACCGCCACCGTGCGCGCTCAGTCGCGCCTGCAAACCGTCGATCAGTTCAAAAACATCATTGTGAAGAGCAAGACCGACGGCTCGGTCGTCCGCCTGAGCGACGTCGCCCGGGTTGAAATGGGCAGCGAAGATTACACCGCTTCGGCGAACCTCAACGGCCACCCTGCCGCCGGCATCGCCGTCATGATGGCGCCGGGCGCCAACGCGCTGGATACCGCGACGCGCGTGAAGGATAAGATTGCCGAGTATCAGCGCCAGATGCCGCAGGGCTACGATATCGCCTATCCGAAGGACAGCACCGAGTTTATTAAAATATCGGTTGAGGATGTGATTCAAACGCTGTTTGAAGCCATCGCGCTGGTGGTCTGCGTGATGTATCTGTTCCTGCAGAACTTCCGCGCTACGCTGATCCCGGCGGTGGCGGTTCCGGTGGTGCTGCTTGGCACCTTCGGCGTGCTGGCGCTGTTTGGCTACTCCATCAATACCCTGACGCTGTTTGCGATGGTGCTGGCGATCGGCCTGCTGGTGGATGACGCCATCGTGGTGGTGGAAAACGTCGAGCGAATTATGCGCGATGAGGGGCTGTCCGCCCGTGAAGCCACCGAGAAGTCGATGGGCGAAATTTCCGGGGCGCTGATCGCCATTGCCCTGGTGCTGTCGGCGGTGTTCCTGCCGATGGCCTTCTTCGGCGGCTCAACCGGCGTTATCTATCGCCAGTTCTCGGTCACCATCATCTCGGCGATGATGCTCTCCGTGGTGGTGGCGCTGACCTTAACCCCGGCGCTGTGCGGCGCGCTGCTTAGCCACTCGAAGCCCCATACCACCGGCTTCTTCGGGGCGTTCAACCGCCTGTGGGGGCGCACGGAACAGGGCTATCAACACCGCGTGCTGGGCGGCCTGCGCCGCTCGGCGACGATGATGGGCGCCTTCGCCTTGATTTGCGCCGTCATGGCGCTGGCGATGTGGAAGCTGCCGGGCAGCTTCCTGCCGGCGGAGGATCAGGGCGAAATCATGGTTCAGTACACCCTGCCGGCAGGCGCGACCGCCGTGCGCACCGCCGAGGTTCGTCGCCAGGTAACCGACTGGTTCCTGACCAAAGAGAAGGCCAATACCAGCGCTATCTTTACCGTCGACGGTTTCAGCTTCAGCGGCAGCGGACAGAACGCCGGGATGGCTTTTGTGTCGTTGAAAAACTGGTCCCAGCGCAAGGGCGAAGCCAACACCGCGCAGGCCATTGCCCTGCGCGCCACCAAAGAGCTCGGCAGCATCCGCGACGCCTCGCTGTTTGCGATGACGCCCCCTTCGGTGGACGGCCTCGGGCAGAGCAACGGCTTTACCTTTGAGCTGCTGGCCAGCGGCGGTACCGATCGCGACAGCCTGATGAAAATGCGCAGCCAGCTGCTGGCGGCGGCCAATCAGAGCCCGCAGCTGCAGTCGGTGCGCGCCAACGACCTGCCGCAGATGCCGCAGCTGCAGGTGGATATCGACAACAACAAAGCGGTGGCGCTGGGGCTATCGTTGAGCGACGTCACCGACACCCTCTCCAGCGCCTGGGGCGGCACCTACGTCAACGACTTTATCGATCGCGGGCGGGTGAAAAAGGTCTATATCCAGGGCGATAGCGATTCTCGCGCCGTCCCCGCCGATCTCGGGAAATGGTTCGTGCGCGGCAGCGATGACGGCATGACGCCGTTCTCCGCCTTCGCCACCACGCGCTGGCAGTACGGTCCGGAAAGCCTGGTGCGCTACAACGGTTCCGCCGCATTTGAAATCCAGGGCGAAAACGCCGCCGGCTTCAGCTCCGGCGTGGCGATGGACAAGATGGAAGCCCTGGCCAACAGCCTGCCGGCGGGCACCACCTGGGCATGGAGCGGCATGTCGCTGCAGGAAAAACTGGCCAGCGGCCAGGCCATGAGCCTGTACGCCATCTCAATTCTGGTGGTGTTCCTGTGCCTCGCGGCGCTGTATGAGAGCTGGTCGGTGCCGTTCTCGGTCATCATGGTTATCCCGCTCGGCCTGATCGGCGCGGCGCTGGCGGCCTGGCTACGCGATCTGAATAACGACGTCTACTTCCAGGTTGCGCTGTTGACCACCATCGGCCTGTCGTCGAAGAACGCCATTCTGATCGTTGAGTTTGCCGAATCGGCGGTGGATGAAGGCTATTCGCTTTCGCGGGCGGCCATACGCGCCGCGCAAACCCGTTTGCGCCCTATCGTGATGACTTCACTGGCGTTTATCGCCGGGGTGCTGCCGCTGGCGGTGGCGACCGGCGCGGGGGCCAACAGTCGCGTGGCGATCGGCAGCGGGATCATCGGCGGCACGCTGACCGCCACGCTGCTGGCTGTCTTCTTCGTTCCCCTGTTCTTTGTGCTGGTGAAACGGTTCTTCACCCGCCAGCGTCCTTCTCAGGAGTAGGTTATGTTTCGTTTTACTTTCGTTTTTATCGCGCTCCTGAGCGCAGGCTGCGTCTCGCTTGACCCACACTATGAGCGCCCGGCGGCGCCGGTTCCCTCCACGCTGCCCGGCGCCCACGGCGAAGCGACGACGGTCGTCAGCCAGTGGCAGCAGGTGGTGAACGACGCGCGGCTCAAAAAAGTGGTGACCATCGCGCTGAACAGCAACCGCGATGTGCAAAAAGCGCTGGCCGATATCGAGGCCGCGCGCGCCCAGTTTGGCGAAACCCGCGCGGCGTTGTTCCCCACCGTTGACGCCGAGCTGAGCCATACCCGCAGCAAAACGGTGGCCAGCGGCCTCACCTCATCATCGGAGGCCGACGGTACGGTCTCCAGCTTCGAGCTGGACCTGTTCGGCAAGAACCAGAGCCTGACGCGCGCGGCGCGGGAAACCTGGCTCGCCAGCGAATTCACCGCCCAGAATACGCGTCTGACGATGATCGCCGACCTGACCACCGCCTGGATCACCCTCGCGGCGGATAACAGCAGCCTGGCGCTGGCCGAAGAAACGATGGCCAGCGCCGAAAACTCGCGCAAAATCGTCGCCCGCCAGATGGCGGTCGGTACCGCTTCGGCCAGCGATCTGAGCGATGCAGAAGGCGTCTACCAGCAGGCGCGCGCCAGCGTCGCCAGCTATCGTACCCAGGTCGCGCAGGATAAAAACGCGCTCAACCTGCTGGCCGGTGAAACCGTCCCTGAGAGCCTGCTGCCCGGCACGCTGCAAAGCCTCAGCGACAACAGCATCGCCCTGATCCCCGCCGGCGTCTCTTCGTCGGTCCTGCTGCGCCGCCCGGATATTCAGGAGGCGGAGCATAACCTCAAGAGCGCCAACGCCGATATCGGCGCCGCGCGCGCCAACTTCTTCCCGAGCATTTCGCTAACCGCCAGCGCCGGGGTCGGCAGCGATTCGCTCTCGTCGCTGTTCAGTCACGGGATGCAGGTGTGGTCGTTCGCGCCATCAATCAGCCTGCCGCTGTTTACCGGCGGCAGCAACCTGGCGCAGCTTCGCTATGCCGAAGCGGAGAAAAAGGGGCTGATCGCCACCTACGAGAAAAGTATTCAGAGCGCTTTCAAAGATGTCGCCGACGCGCTGGCGCGCCGGGAAACGCTGGGCGAGCAGCTGGATGCCCAGCAGCAGTACGTCGCCGCCGAGCAGAAATCGCTGGATATCGCCACCCGCAGCTATCAGGCAGGGATCGGCAACTATCTGTCGGTGCTTACCGCTCAGCGTACGCTGTGGTCGGCGCAGGCCACGCTGATTACCCTCCAGCAAACCGATCTGCAAAACCGCATTACGCTCTGGCAATCGCTGGGAGGCGGTGCCAGCTGATCTGCTCAAGCCGGGCCGCCGCGCCCGGCATCCTCATAAGGACCTGATATGCCGCGTATTTCTCTTTCATGGGTCATTATTCTCGGGCTGCTCTCGGGCATCGGCCCGCTCTGTACCGACTTCTATCTACCGGCGCTGCCGGATATCACCCGCCAGCTGAATGCGACCAGCACGCAAACCCAGCTCTCGCTGACCGCCGCGCTGCTCGGGTTGGGTCTCGGCCAGCTGTTTTTTGGCCCGCTAAGCGACCGCATCGGCCGCCGCAAGCCGCTGATTCTCTCGCTGCTGCTGTTTATCGTCTCCTCGGTCATGTGCGCCCTGACGCAGGATATCCATCTGCTGATTGTATGGCGCTTTTTGCAGGGCTTCGCCGGCGCGGGCGGCTCGGTGCTGTCGCGCTCGATTGCCCGCGATCGCTATCAGGGCGCGCTGCTGACCCAGTTCTTTGCCCTGCTGATGACCGTCAACGGCATTGCTCCGGTTCTGTCGCCGGTGCTTGGCGGCTACATTATCACCGCCTTCGACTGGCGCGTGCTGTTCTGGGCGATGGCGGCGATCGGCGGCGTACTGCTGCTGTTAAGCCTGGCGATTCTGCACGAAACCCTGCCGCCGAAAAGCGCCGCTACCTCGCGTAAAGCGGGCGGCACGTCGGTGCTGAAAAATCGCCGCTTTATGCGCTACTGCCTGATTCAGGCCTTTATGATGGCCGGCCTGTTCTCCTATATCGGCTCGTCGTCCTTCGTGATGCAGAGCGAATTTGCCATGAGCGCCATGCAGTTCAGCCTGCTGTTCGGCCTGAACGGTATCGGGCTGATTATTGCCGCGCTTATCTTCTCCCGCCTGACGCGCCGCTTTTCGGCAGAATCTCTGCTGCGCACGGGGCTAATGCTGGCAGTGCTGTGCGCCGCCAGCATGCTGCTGTTCGCCTGGCTGCGGCTGCCGCTGCCGGCGCTGATCGGCCTGTTTTTCACCGTGTCGTTTATGAGCGGCATCAGCACCGTGGCCGGGGCCGAAGCGATGAATGCCGTTGATGCCGGACAGTCGGGCACCGCGTCCGCGCTGTTAGGTACGCTGATGTTCGTCTTTGGCGGCATCGCCGCTCCGCTCGCCGGACTCGGCGGTGAAACTATGCTGAAAATGAGCCTGGCAATGGCGATAAGCTATTCTCTGGCCCTGCTGTTGAGCCTGAAAAAGCCCGCAGCGGTACGCTAGCCCACCCAGCGGTAATAAAATATTCCAGTTTTATTACCGCACAATCCCCCGCCATACCTACAAATATCTTATTATCTGCCGTACGCTAATCGTGATAACCTTCACATGAATGGAATAATTAATTCCTTAGAATACCTGCCATTGTGAATAATGAGGTTTTGTTATGAGTATCGACCTGAGCAAACTGCTGACCGAGCGGCGCAACGCGAATAGCGCCAATATTGACACCCTGTCTACCGTTGAGATGCTGACGGTGATTAACCAGGAAGATCGGCTGGTGGCCGAGGCAATTACCCCCTATTTGCCGCAGATCGCTCAGGTTGTCGACAAGGTCGCCGCGGCGCTGCAGGCGGGCGGGCGCCTGATTTACATCGGTGCAGGCACCTCCGGTCGTCTGGGGATCCTCGACGCCAGCGAATGTCCGCCAACCTTCGGCACGCGTCCGGAGCAGGTCGTAGGGGTTATCGCCGGCGGGCATAAAGCCATTCTTAGCGCGGTGGAAAACGTCGAAGACAATAAAGCGCAGGGCGCAATGGACCTGCAGAACCTCAATTTCAGCAACCGCGACGTGCTGGTTGGCCTCGCCGCCAGCGGGCGGACGCCGTACGTCATCGGCGCGATGGAGTATGCCCATAGCCAGAACGCGTTTGTCGCCATCGTCAGCTGCAATCCGCACGGCGAGATGGCCCGGCTGGCGGACGTCGCCATCACTCCGGTCGTCGGTCCGGAGGTGGTGACCGGCTCAACCCGCCTGAAAGCCGGCACCGCGCAAAAGCTGGTGCTGAATATGATTTCTACCGGGGCGATGATCCGCGTCGGCAAGGTGTACAGCAACCTGATGGTTGACGTTGAAGCCACCAACGCGAAGCTTATCGAGCGTCAGGTCTCCATCGTTATGGAAGCGACCGATTGCGATCGCCCCGCCGCCCAGCGCGCGCTGGACGCCTGCGGTCGTCACTGCAAAACGGCAATTGTGATGGTGCTTGCCGATCTTAGCGCCGAAGAAGCGCAGTCGCTGCTGGCCAAAAATAGCGGCTATATCCGCAAAGCGCTGGGCAACGCCTGAGCGCCAACAGACAGGTAACCTGCAATGGCAAAAATAAATAAAGAGATGATAGCGCGGATCCTTGCCCACGTCGGCGGAGCCGGAAACGTGGCGCAGGCCGGTAACTGCATGACCCGCCTGCGCCTGACGCTGCGCGACGAAGCGCTGGCCGATAGCGCCGCAATCCGTCAGGTTGAAGGCGTCATGGGGGTTATCGTCAGCGATGAGCAGTTCCAGGTCGTACTTGGCCCGGGAAAAGCGCAAACCGCGGCGGAAATGATGAACGCCATGCTGGAGGATGCGCCGCAGGGCGCCCCGTCGCTGGCCGATGCCGCCGCCGAGAAGAAACAGGCGCTGAAGAGCAAGCAAACCAGCGGGGTGCAGAAGTTTCTCGCCAAATTCGCCACTATTTTTACGCCGCTGATCCCCGGCTTTATCGCCGTCGGCCTGCTGCTCGGCTTCGCCACCCTGGCAGAGCAAATCTTCGTCCTGGAGAGTGCGCACCCTAACGCCAGCCTGGTGGCGCTGATCGGCTATATGAAGATATTCAGCAAAGGGATGTTTACCTTCCTGAGCATCTTAATCGGTTATAACGCCCAGAAGGCGTTTGGCGGCTCCGGGGTCAACGGGGCGATTATCGCCTCGCTGTTCGTCCTCGGCTACAACCCCGAAGCGACCAGCGGATTTTACGCCGGGATCACCACCTTCTTCGGCCACGGCATCGACCCGCGCGGCAATATTATCGGCGTCCTGATCGCCTCGATTATCGGCGCATGGGTGGAAAAACAGGTGCGGCGTATCATGCCGGCCAACCTTGATATGATCCTTACCTCGGCGGTCACGCTGCTGATTATGGGCGCGGTCACCTTTACGGTGATCATGCCGATTGGCGGCTGGCTGTTTACCGGAATGTCGTGGCTGTTCCTGCACCTCAACGGTAACCCGTTCGGCTCCGCGGTGCTGGCGGGGCTGTTCCTGCTGGCGGTGATGTTTGGCGTCCATCAGGGCTTTGTCCCGGTCTATTTCGCGCTGGTGGATGCGCAGGGCTTTAACTCGCTGTTCCCGATTCTGGCGATGGCCGGCGCCGGGCAGGTGGGCGCGGCGCTGGCCCTGTACTGGCGGGCGAAGCACGGCTCTCTGCTGCGCACCCAGATCAAAGGGGCGATTATCCCCGGCTTTCTCGGCATCGGCGAACCGCTGATTTATGGCGTCACCCTGCCGCGAATGAAGCCGTTTATCACCGCCTGCATGGGCGGCGCCTGCGGCGGCTTCTTCCTCGGCCTGATCGCGTGGCTAGGCCTGCCGATAGGGCTGAATACGGTCTTCGGTCCGTCCGGCGTGGTGGCGCTGCCGCTGATGACCTCCGGCAGCGGAATTTACGCCGGGATGGCGGTCTACGCGGCGGGACTGGTCGTGTCCTGGCTGTGCGGCTTTGCGCTAACCTGGATGTTCGGCAGTAAAAACGTCGATTTGAGTTAAGGCGCATCGCTGGTCAGGGGGGGCCTGGCCGGCCGTTCCCCGATCTGCGCCGCGCTTATGCGGACGGCGACTACCATTTCCTTCCCCGCCGTCCGAACGCGCCCATGCTATGATTCCCTTTTCGCGATATACCACCTGAGGGAAAGATGGGCTCCAGTAAAAAAGGGATGCTAAATGTACTCATAGCCGCCGTGCTATGGGGTAGTTCCGGCGTCTGCGCGCAGTACATTATGCAACAAAGCCAGATGTCATCGCCGTTTCTGACCATGACGCGCCTGCTGTTCGCCGGCCTGATTCTGCTGATGCTCTCTTTCGTCCACGGCGATAAAATTTTCCGCGTCCTGCAGAACCGCAAGGATGCCATCAGCCTGCTGATTTTCTCGCTGTTTGGCGCGCTGACCGTACAGTACACCTTCCTGATGACCATCGAAAAATCAAACGCCGCTACCGCGACGGTGCTGCAGTTCCTGTCGCCGACGATTATCGTCGCCTGGTTCGCGCTGGCCCGCAAAACGCGCCCTCGCCCGCTGGTGCTGGCGGCAATCGGCACTTCGCTGGTCGGCACATTTCTGCTGGTGACCCACGGCAATCCGACAACGCTGTCCATTTCACCCGCGGCGCTATTCTGGGGGGTGGCTTCGGCCTTTGCCGCCGCCTTCTACACCACCTATCCGTCAACGCTTATCGCCCGCTACGGCACCCTGCCGATCGTCGGCTGGAGCATGCTGCTCGGCGGGGCGATGCTGCTGCCGTTCTACGGCGGTCAGGGCAGCAACTTTGTGGTCAACGGCCGCCTGCTGCTGGCCTTCTTCTATCTGGTGGTGATCGGCACTTCGCTGACCTTCAGCCTTTATCTGAACGGCGCGCAGATGATTGGCGGCGCGAAAGCGGGCATTCTCAGCTGCGCCGAGCCGCTGAGCAGCGCCCTGCTCTCGCTGCTGCTGCTGGGCATCACCTTTACGCTGCCGGACTGGCTCGGCACGCTGCTGATCCTGTCGTCGGTCGTGCTGATAGCCGTGGATTCACGGCGGCGGGTTCGGGCGGCATAGAAAAGCAATCTACTGATTTTAAACAATTTAAAGTCTGGATGATTTGCGTGTTTTCCACGCTATGCATATAGTTTGGTATCACCCTTTAAGGAGAAGCGCCATGAAAGCGTGTTGGATGTTGTGCCTGGTCAGCGCCCTCAGCGCCACGGCCGCGCGGGCCGAATCGCCGCTACAAAGCCTGCAGTTCGAGCAGCAAAAACAGCGGGTATTAAAAGCGGTGAAGGAAAAATGCACCCCGGCGGCAACCATAAGCGATAACGACTTTGCCAATCAGGTGCTCGCCTCAAAAGAGAATCAAACCTACGTCCGCGAGGCAACCCTGGCGAAAGAGCGTAATAACCAGCAGAACTACCGGGCGGCGATCGACAAAATTACCTGCCCGGCGAAGTGATCGCGCTCGCGACGCGCCCAGCAGGCTGCCCGCCGCGCGAAGGAAGATACCTGTCAGTTACGCCGCTGGCAGGTATTTTTGGTGTTAATCGCCGCTTTATGCGCCCGCGCGCAGGCCACCTCAGATTTTCGGAATAATAAGATCCCCACGCAGCATGCTGCCACCGAGCATTTGCGTCTTTTCCGTCAGCCAGTTGACGATCCGCATCGCCATCACATCCATCGAATACTCAATCGCCGGTATGGTCGGAATACCGGGCAGCTGTAACGATCCCGCCAGGCTAAAAACCATCACTTTTTCCGGCACCGCGCGACTGAACGCCTGCAGCTGCGGGACAACCCGCTGCGCCTGCTGCTCATCCGCAACCAGCAGCGCATTGAAATTCAACGTCGTCGCGTTGCTCACCAGCTCCTGCACCGCCACCGAAGGCGAAGTGCTGTCGAGGAACACCAGGTTACGATTAAACGGCAGGAAGTTTTTCTCCAGCGCATGCTTGTAGCCCAGCAGCACCTGATCGGCAAAGCCGCTCCCCTCGGGATGGATAAGCGCAATCTGGCGTCGACCTTGGCTAATCAAATAGTTACAGGCGGTTTCCGCGGCAAAGGCGTGGTCAAACTGAATGCTGTTTGCCCCTTCGCTCTCGAGGCAGTCAATCAGCGCCACGTCCGGCCTGTCGATATTCAATGGAAAGCGGGCGCCGATAATCAGGATATCGTCGCACAGGCCGCAGCTGAGCTCTTCGAGCGAGTTCATCACCCCGTCGCGGGTGTTCGCAAAGCGCAGCAGGAGATGCTTTTGATGCTGGCTGAGCTGTTTTTCCAGGGCATACAGATAGCTGGTGGTTTGGTTGATATTATCCTGCGCGCAAATCACCCCGATGCAGCCCGTGCTCTGGCTGAACAATGATTGGGCAATCATATTTGGCCGGTAATTGAGTTCTTCAGCCGCCTGCAGTACCGCCTGACGACTGGCCTCTTTGACTCCGCGAGAACCGCTCAATACGCGTGAAACCGTGGCCTTAGAGACGCCAGCCAGCCGTGATACATCGTTGATTGTAGACATCATTCTCCCCTGACAGGGTCGGGCCGATCCCTGTAAATCTTAAAACCTGAATCGCTTCAATAGTAACCAACGGCAGTATATCCGTTTCCTTTTTTATTTGGAAACCGATTTTCCGTTTCATGGAAATTCATCGCAGAAACCACGGAATTATGTGAGCAAAATCTAATTAATCAGCCCTTCCCCCGTTAGTTCTTGACGGTTATCACAGTTCTGTTTTTTATAAATGGAAACCGGTTTCCGTCTGATATCAAATCATCCACGCAATAACTTTTTACATTTTGAGGATGAGTGCCGATGTACAAGATTATGCTGTGCTGCTCTGCGGGGATGTCCACCAGTCTGCTGGTCAGGAAGATGGTCGATGAGGCGAAGGAACGTAACCTGCCGGTGCAGATAGACGCCTACGGCGTTTCCGAATTTGACATGCAGTTTCCGCAATACCAGGTGGTGCTGCTCGGGCCCCAGGTAAAATACATGCTGAAAACATTATCTGAGAAAGCCGCTTCCCTGAATATTCCGGTCCAGCCGATAAACGCTATGGACTACGGAATGCAGCGGGGAGATAACGTCCTGGATTATGCTCTGTCGCTGATAGCAGCGGCGCATTAAGAGGTGTGCAAATGAGTTCTCTGTATCAGTCCATGATTGCCGTGATCGAGCAATCTATTACTCCGCTGGCAGGACGCCTTGGGCAGCAGAAATACGTTATCGCCATCCGCGATGGCTTCACTGCCGCATTGCCGTTTATGATCATCGGCTCTTTCATGCTGGTATTTATCTTTCCTCCTTTTTCACCCGACACCACCAACGGTTTTGCCCGCGGCTGGCTGGATTTCTCACAGCAGTATCGTGAACAGCTGATGCTGCCGTTTAACCTGAGCATGGGGGTCATGACCTTCTTTATTTCCGTCGGCATTGGCGCCAGCCTCGGCCGCCAGTTTCAGCTCGACCCGGTGATGTCCGGCCTGCTGGCCTTTATGGCCTTCCTGCTGGTTGCGGCGCCCTACGCTGACGGCAAAATTTCCACCCAGTATCTGTCCGGCCAGGGGATCTTCACCGCTTTAATTACCGCCATCTACTCCACCCGTATTTACGCATGGCTGAAGCGGAATAATATTACTATTCGCCTGCCCAAAGAGGTGCCCACCGGCGTCGCGCGCTCGTTCGAAATCCTGATCCCGGTGCTGGTGGTGATCGGTACGCTGCACCCGCTGAACCTGTTTATCGAAGCGCAGACCGGTATGATCCTGCCGCAGGCGATTATGCATCTGCTGGAACCGCTGGTGTCGGCCTCCGATTCCCTGCCGGCGATTCTGCTCTCCGTGCTGATGTGCCAGATTTTCTGGTTCGCCGGGATCCACGGCTCGCTGATTGTGACCGGGATTATGAACCCGTTCTGGATGGCGAACCTGTCGGCAAACCAGGCGGCGCTGGCCGCTGGCGCCGCGCTGCCGCACGTTTATCTGCAGGGCTTCTGGGATCACTATCTGCTGATTGGCGGCGTGGGCTCGACGCTACCGCTGGCTTTCCTGCTGTTGCGCAGCCGCGTGGCGCACCTGCGGACTATCGGCAAAATGGGCATCGTGCCAAGCTTCTTCAACATTAATGAGCCGATCCTGTTCGGGGCGCCGATTATCATGAACCCGATGATGTTTATCCCGTTCGTGTTCGTGCCGATGATCAACGCGGTGCTGGCCTACGGCGCAACGCGTCTCGGCTGGCTGACTCAGGTGGTCTCGCTGACGCCGTGGACCACGCCGGCCCCCATCGGCGCCTCCTGGGCCGCCAACTGGACCCTGAGCCCGGTAGTGATGTGCGTCATTTGCATGGTGATGTCTGCCGTCATTTACCTGCCATTCCTCCGCGCCTATGAACGCTCATTAATGAAAACCGAAGTCGAAAAAGCCAAAGGCGCCGTTCCGGTTGCTGAAACCGTAAGCCAGTAATAGTCGGGAAATACGCTCTCAGCGGTATTTCCCGGAGCGTCCGATAAAAATAACACCGTCATCAGGAATTATGCGGAAAAGGGATTTTCGCCGTACGCTTTAAATAATAAAGTTAATGCCCTCAGGAAATATTATGATCGAATTAGAAGACGCGGTAATGGAAATTATCGTGAATGCGGGACAGTCACGCTCATTATGTTTCGAAGCGCTTCACGCTGCCCGCCACGGTAATATTGATGAAGCCAAACTGCTCCTTAATGAAGCCGATGGCTACGCCCGCCGGGCGCACCAGATGCAGACCCGGCTGATCGAGCAGGATGCAGGCGAGGCGCGCCAGCCGATGACGCTGATTATGGTTCACGCTCAGGACCATCTGATGAGCTCGCTGCTGGCTCGCGAATTTTCACAGGAAATTATTCACTTATACCAACGTTAATATATATCCGTCATCCTGCCGCTTTCCCTGTCTATTAACCGGGGCGGGATGGTTATTATCTTAATATATAAATTATTACACGCGAGATAATTATGAATAATGTAAAAATGCTGCCATTAGCAATGGCGGTCGTTGCCGCGCTGTGCCCAGTTTCTGTATTAGCGCAAGATTTTACTCAGCAACAAATAGACGCCATTGTGGCGAAAGCCGTTGATAAAGCGCTGGCCGACCGTCAGGCCAAAATCGATGCCGCCGCCGATAAAAAGGTGGACGTCATTACCAACCCTCAGACCACCGCGGCCTCGCCGGATATGGCTATCCCGTTCGGCCTCAAGTTTAGCGGCTACGCCCGCT
>OLIJ01000069.1_pt1 | contig 88443 bp, 80 predicted proteins | sample 1609731 | NCBI WGS metagenome assembly OLIJ01 (sample SAMEA4350159, study PRJEB24818) | metagenome | biome: human; feature: gut; material: faeces | place: Denmark | collected 2013-09
GAGATCCGCGTGACCGGCAAGGCGCGTGACGATCTGCAGGCGGCGATGGCGCTGGTGCGCGGCGGCGAGTTAGGCCAGCCGTTCCAGTTCAAGACCTTCCCCGACTAATAAAAAAGCGGGGTATCCCCGCTTTTTTTTAAATCCCTTTTATCGCCTGCTCAACCTCGAAGCGATTGGTCAGCTTGCTGTCGATTTTGACGTAGACCGAACGCTCTTCGGCAACCACCAGCGCCTGTTTTACCCCGTCGAGGATCAGCAGACGCGTCTGCAGGGTATCATCCACGGCCACATCGCCCGGGATTTCAATTCTCAGACTGCTGACGTACGGCGGTTCGCTCATCGTTCCGGCAACCAGCAGCCACAGCATCGCCAGCAGCGCGCCGAGCAGGAACACGGTCTGCGAATCGAAGAAGCCGTCAACCCAGCCGCCGAGCGCGCCGCCAATCGCCACGCCGAGAAACTGGCTGGTTGAGTAGATGCCCATCGCGGTGCCTTTGTATCCGGCCGGCGACTCCTTGCTAATCAACGACGGCAGCAGCGCTTCCAGCAGGTTAAAGGCAAGGAAGAACAGCTGAACCCCCGCGACCAGCTCCCAGAAGTATCCGCCCGCGCCCCACAGGACGATTTCGGCCACCAGCAGCAGCGCGACGCAGAACAGAAAGACGTGCTTCATCTTGCGCTTCACTTCGGCATAGATGATAAACGGCACGACCGAGACAAAAGAGATAAGCATGGTCACCAGATAAATCTTCCAGTGCTCAGCGGCGGGGAAACCTGCGGCCTCCAGCTGGCCGGGAAGGGCGACGAACGTCGACATCAGCATGATGTGCAGGCACATAATGCCGAAATTGAGCTTCAGCAGCTTTGGCTCGGCGAGGACTTTGCTAAAGCAGTCTTTTACCATGCCTGATTCGCGGTTCAGGACGTGATTATGGCTGTTTGGCACCACCCACAGGGTGAGCAGAATGCCGATTGACGCGAGCCCGGCGATCATCCAGAACAGGGCGTGCAGGCCCAGCTGGTGGGTGACTATCGGCCCCAGCACCATGGCGATAGCAAAGGTCACGCCGAAGCTGACGCCAATAAAGGCCATCGCTTTCGTGCGGTTCTGTTCGCGGGTTAAATCGGAAAGGAGCGCCATGACCGCGGCGGCAATCGCCCCGGAGCCCTGCAGCGCCCGGCCGAGAATAATGCCCCAGATGGAGTCGCTGAGCGCGGCGATAATGCTGCCGATAACGAAGATCAGCAGGCCGCCAACGATCAGCGGTTTACGCCCGATACGGTCGGAAAGCAGGCCAAAGGGAATCTGAAACAGGGCCTGGGCCAGCCCATAGATCCCAATTGCGAGGCCGATAAGCGCCTCGCTGGCGCCCTGTAAAGCCATACCATAGGTGGTCAGAACCGGCAGAACCATAAACATGCCGAGCATACGCAGCGAGAATACGGTCCCCAAACCCCAGGTCGCGCGCAGTTCGCCTGGCGTCATTTTATTATCGTTCATTACCACCTCAATCGAAAAACTGCGCCTAGTGTAGTGGGGGGAGCCGAAAGCGTAAATAAATGTTTGTTTAACAGATATTACGGGTGTGTAGCGTGGTGAGGTAAGTGCGGTAGAAATAAAGAAACCGGTGGAGGAGGCCCCACCGGGATGCAGCATTTATTGTAAATTAAAGTCAACCCACTGGCCGCCGGCGTCGGCGGATTTGACGCATTGTTCAACCCAGTAGACGCCGTGTAATCCTGCTTCCACATTTGGGTACCAGAAGTCTGCCAGCAGCTGAGCGTCGCCGCGATCCGTCGCATCAATGGCGATAGCGAAGCGGCGGTAGAGGTTTGCCCAGGCTTCGAACAGCCCCTCCGGATGGCCGCCGCCGATGCGATCGTCCGCCAGCGCCTCGCGGCTGAGATAGGGCATTCCGCGTTCGAGGAGCCGGGCCGGTTCGCCTTGTACCTCATAGCTGAGCTGATTGGGCCGCTCATCCCACCATTCGATGCTGGCCTTTTCCCCGACCACGCGCACCTTTTGCGAGTGCATTGCGCCGCTGTTGATCGCGCTGGTCCACATCGAACCGACGGCACCGTTGTCGTACTCCATCAGCACGAAGGCGTTATCTTCCAGCGGCGCCCGGGACTTAACGAAGCTCTGACGGGAGCACATCAGGCGCTTAATGTTGAGCTGCGGCACCATGGTTTCGGCGATAAACAGCGGGTGCGTTGCGAGGTCGCCCAGCACGTAGCTTGGGCCTGCGTACTCCGGCGTCACCCGCCAGCGGGTGGACTCTGCCTGCAGTTCGACCGCCTCGTTATGAAAGCCGTGGGCGAACTGCATGGTGATCACCCGAATCTGGCCGAGCAGCCCTTCGGCGATCATCTGCCGCGCCTGCTGAACCATCTGATACCCGGCGTAGCCGTAGGTGACGCCTACGATCTTGTTGTGCCGGCGGCTCAGCGTCAGCAGTTCGTTGGCTTCGGCGGCGGTGAAGCATAGCGGCTTTTCGCAGATAACGTGCAGCCCGGCTTCCAGCGCGGCTTTAGCGATCGCGAAGTGGGTATTGTTTGGCGTGGTGACCGACACCGCCTCGACGCCATCGGGACGCCGCGCCTCCTCGCGAAACAGGGTTTGATAATCGGCGTAGCAGCGCTCTGGCGCGATGCCGAGCTGCTGGCCAAACTGGCGTCCGCGTTCGGCATCGATATCGAGTGCGCCCGCCAGCAGGGTAAAGACGTTGTCGCGCAGCGCCGCAGAGCGGTGGCTGTAGCCAATCTGGCTGGTGCCGCCGCCGCCGATCATCCCCCAGCGCAGGGAACGGGACAGGGGTTTCATGCCGTTTAACATGGAGCTCTCCTTTCAAAAAACACGGGTGTCAGGGGGAACGTTGGGTGATTCCTGCCGCTTGTGCCGTCGACGGGGCATATTTCGGCATCCACATTATGGAATCGTTTATTTCATTTTATTATTGTTTTGGAATTTATTTTTCGTTTGTGCGAGGGCGATCGAAAAATAGCCGTAGCGGGAGGAAATGAAGGCGCGGCGCAGCTTTCTGCTGCGCCGCCTGCTTCTCAGAACGTACGTGAGGTGGGGCGAGGGGGTGCCGCAATATGCCTGGAGGCAGCCTCTCCGGCGGTAATAGCGGCAGGAGGTATATTATTCACGACGCGCTCCTGGCTGCGGCGGATGAAGCGGTATCGTTCGCGTGGGGGCCGTCGGCAAACAGCTCTTTTGCAATAAGCCCTGCTACGGTCAGGGCCGCCGGAATACCGAGGATCAAAAAGACGCTTTCAAAGCTGAGGTTTAGCGCCATCATTTCGGCGCCGGCAAAGGCGCTGATAATAGCCCCGACGCGGCCGATGCCGTGCATCCAGCTGGAGCCGGTGGCTCGCGCCTGGGTCGGATAAAAGCGCGCAGAGAGCGCGTTCATCCCGGTATTGCCGCCGTTCAGACAGGCTCCGCTAATAAAGGCCAGCAGGCACAGAAGGGTAAAGCTGGCCGCGGCGTAGCCCATTGCCATCGTGAAAATCCCGCCAATGGCAAAAATGACCGCCAGCGCACGGTGTGGGTTAATGCGGTCCATCAGCCAGCCGGCAAACAGCGAGCCCAGGGTTCCGCCGGCCTGATATATGGCGGTCATGATTGCCGCCTGGCTTACCGTCATGCCGACCTCTTTAACCAGCGTCGGCAGCCAGCTGCCCAGCAGATAGACCAGAAAGAGCCCCATAAAATAGACCAGCCACAGCATCAGCGAGCCGAAGCGATACCGGCGGGAGAGCACGATGCGCATTGCGCTGCCGCTGACGGGCTGCGCTGGCAGGGTAAACTCCGCGTCATCGGCGATTTGTCCGGGATAAAGCCGCCGTAAAATCGTGCGGACCCGCGCCGCCGGAGCGCCCTTAATCACCAGAAAACGCACTGATTCCGGTAGCTTCCAGATAAGCAGCGGCGCAAACAAAATAGGCAGCACGCCACCTAAGGCCATTAAGGAGTGCCAGCCAAACCGCGGGATCAACCACGAGGCGGAAAATCCTCCCGCCGCCGCGCCGAAGGTGAAGCCGCAAAAGATAATCGTAATAATGAAAGATCGCCGTCGCTCCGGGGCATATTCTGAGACCAGGGTCCCCATGTTCGGCATCGCGGCCCCCAGTCCGAGTCCGGTCATAAAGCGAAAGAAGATCATCTGATCGATATTTTGTGAAAATGCGGTGGCGATGGTCCAGAAGCCAAAAAAGAAGACGCTGTTAACGATGATTTTTTTCCGTCCCAGCCAGTCGGCAAGCGGGCCGGAAAAAATCGCTCCCAGCGCGAGGCCAATCAGCGCGGCGCTAATGACAAAGCCGAGCTCATGGTTGGTGACCCCCCACTCCTGTTTCAAGGTGGGGGCGATAAAACCCATAATCGCGATATCAAAACCGTCCAGCGCAATCACGCAGAAACCTAAGAAAACAACCAGCTTCTGATAGCGGCTCAAGGGGTTATGGTTAATTAACTCTCTGACATCCAGGCGTTGAGTCTGTGTCATAGTGCCTCCCTCAGGCGGATGGCTGCAGATAGGTCTGCGCGGCCTTGAACAGCAGCTGCGCGCGCTCAAGCGCGGGCAGGGCGCCCCGGTCGCCGCTTAACGGCACCTCGAGAGAGACGGCAAGAGTCGCCGGAAGGGCGGCCATCAGGCCAGGTAGATCGAGCCCGCCCTCGCCGGGAATGTTACGCGCGGCGCGGGCCTGATGGATAAGCTCCTGCTCATCGCTCGGGATAGCTGACGGAGCGTCACACAGCTGCATATAGTTCAGGTAATGGTGCGGGAGGCTGGAGAGCGCTTCGAGCGATTCGCCCCCTCGCCAGAAATGGATGGCGTCGATCAGAATACCAACATCCGACCTGCCGCTGGCGTCAATCAAGCTGCGGGCAGCGGCAATAGTGCGCAGGCAGGTCCACGGCATGGGTTCGAGATTCATCGTTAAACCATACTCTTGACCTGCCTGCGCCAGCGCCGCGAGGTTATCCGCGCTACGGTTGAGATGGCTATCGTTGCCGGCGACCAGCACCTGTTTCGCCCCCAGCCGCTCGGCGGTTTGCATAAACAGACGCAGTCGCGCATCCAGCGCAAAGTCTGGCGTCAGGCGAACAATTTCAACATCGGAGACGCGAATGCCGGTATCGCGCAGCGCCGCTAAGGTTTCGCGAACGGTGGCGGTATCGCCGAGCATGTCGTAGTTCGGGTCGGATGGCGTGGCGGGAAGTAGCCGCAGTCCGACGTGGGTAAAGCCGGTTTGGGCGGCAATCCGCACCTGTTCCGGCGGCGAAACATCCAGCAGGGTCAGTGCGGCGAGTGATAGGGTACGCATGTTCATAAGGACTCCGGTACAGTGGCAGGTGGTTGTTGTTATGTGTACTACCGTCCCTGGCGGGGTGTGACTTACTGCATTGTTTTATTTATGTTTTCTGTCAGATTTTTACCAACAAGATAACCAAAGGTCATCGCCGGGCCGAGCGTAATACCGCCGCTGGGATAGTATCCCCGCATCACGCTCGACATATCGTTACCGATGGCATAGAGGCCGGCGATGGGCTGCTGCTGCGCATCCAGCACGCGGGCCTGTTCATCGGTTTTCAAGCCGCTAAACGATCCGAGCGAACCCGGCAGAATGCGTACCGCATAGAAAGGGGGTTGGCTCAGCGCGCCTAAGGTCGGGTGGTGAGGATTGGCGGCGTCGCCCTGGGCCTGGTTATAGGCCGAGGCTCCGCGCTGGAACTCATCGTCCCTGCCGCGGGTGGCGAAGGTATTAAAGCGGCTGATGGTCTCCTTCAACCGGACGCTATCAATAGCGCATTTTTCCGCCAGCGCCTCCAGCGTCTCGCCGGACTGCAGATAGCCGGTGCGAAGCCATGCCCTGGTCGAGAAAGGGGCCGGACGAGCATGGCCCAGACCATAGCGGCGCAGCGCCCGGCTGTCGGCAAGCAGCCACGCCTGCGGAGTTTCTCCGGGCGGCGTGGCCTCCAGCAGCGCGGCAATAAAGTCGTGATAGGAGTCGGCTTCGTTGGTGAAGCGCCTGCCGTTGGGCAGCACGGCGACAAACCCGGGCTTAGCGCGTTCCACCAGGTGCGGGAACGGCAGCTGCAGGCCGCTGGCGAGGGTGACGCGGGAAACCGGCGCCCAGGCCATCGCGTGTCTGAGAGAGTCGTCAAACTGACCGCCGACCGACTCTCCCAGGCGGATCCCGTCCCCCGCGTTGCCCGGCGGGGCGGCAGAGAAGTGGCCGTAGCCGTTTGCGGCGTGGGCGACATGCTGAGCCAGGCGCTGCTTATCGTGGGGGAAGCCGCCGCAGGCGAGAATAACCGCATTTGCGCTGACCTGAACTGGACCCTCATCGCCGCGTAATACCGCGCCGGTCACGCCGGCTGATGACGTTAAGAGACGTTCTACCGGCGCATTCAGCCGGAAGTTGACGCCGGCATCCAGCGCCGCGCGCAGCAGGCGCGCCATCAGCGCGTTGCCGTTGACCAGATGCCGTCCGCGACCGTGGCGTAAGCGCTGCCAGCCGTGGCGCAGCAGGCGCCGCGCGGCATACAGCGCGGAGCGCGGAGAGCGAGTGGCGTTAAAGAAATGCGTCATGTCGGCGCCGCCAGCAATCCCCATTCCCGCAAGGCTGATTGTCTCCAGCGGCGGCCTCAGTCGATGCAGCCAGTCGCCGAGCAGGCGGCCATCGAACGGCCGGGCGGCGACGGAACGTCCGCCCTGCGCGTAGCCTGGCGAGTTGTGAAAATCAGGCATCCGGCTGCCGGAAATAAACTGCACCGCCGTGTTATGGCGAAAGAAATCAATCATTTCCGGGCCGTAGCGAAGAAAAGTGAGCAGGCGGACATCGGCGGATTGCCCCGCCATCTCGTGTTGAAGATAGGTGAGCGGCACGCTGGCATCCTCTTCAATGCCTTCCTCGCGGGCCAGCGGATTGCGGGGGATCCACAGCCAGCCGCCGGACCAGGCGCTGGTGCCGCCAATCACCGACTCCTTTTCCGCCACCAGCACGCTGGCGCCGTTGAGGGCGGCGGTGACGGCGGCTGAGAGACCCGCCGCTCCGGAACCGACAATCAGCACATCTACTTTCACATGCCCGCTCATCTATGGCTCCTTATTGCAGCGGTGAAAAATCGGTAGGGCGCAGCAGAACGGACTCCAGGCGCTCGACGGCCGCCAGTTCGCGGTTTTTACGAGAGAAGGTGAGCCAGCGTTCGTCCTGCGCCATGCGCGCGCGGCGCGCCAGACGATCGTCAAGGCTTTCATAAGCCCAGATATGCACGACCTGATTAACGACGCCAATCTCGGTAAAGAAAAAGCCAATCAGCTTGCCGAGGTGCTCGGTTTGCACGGCGTAGGCATCGCTTTTGTAGAGCGCCAGCCAGTCGGCCATTTTTAATGGGCTGATGGTGTAGGTACGTTTTTCGTAGATCATGAAACTCTCCTGATTAAAGTGCGGGTTGTTGCGCCAGGTGCGTGGCGCAGAGATAGCCGAAGGTGAGCGCCGGGCCGAGAGTGATTCCGGGACCGGGATAGGTCCCGGCCATCAGTGAATCCATATCATTGCCCACGGCATACAGCCCTCTAATGGGCTGACCTTGTTGATTAATGACCTGAGCATCGGCGGTGGTGACCAGCCCGCGTGAGGTGCCCAAATCACCGGTGTAGAGCGTGATGGCGTAAAAGGGGGCCGCGGCGAGCGGGGCGTTACAGGCGTTAGGCTGGTGGCCGGGATCGCCCATTACACGGTTATAGCTGTTGCCTCCTTTGGTAAATTCCGTATCGCTGCCGTTGGCGGCATCGCGGTTGTAGCGGCTAACGGTAGCGGTCAGGGTTTGTCCATCGATCCCCAGCGCTTGCGCGAGCTGAGCGAGAGAATCCGCTTTGTGCAGATAGCCGGCCTTTATCAGCGCGTCGTTATTAACCGGAGCCGGGCGCGCCAGCCCCAGGCCGTAGCGCCTCATGGCCAGCGCATCGCAAATCAGATAGCAGGGCGCATTTTCCTCCTGGCTTTGCATGGCGCTGGCGAAATGGTGGTAGGAGTTAGATTCATTCACGAAACGCACGGCGCGCTGGTTAACGGCAATGACGCCGGGCTTGGCGCGATCGGTGACGAGGTGCGGGAAACGCTCTTCGCTGCCATCCGCATGGCGTAAGACGGAGACCGGCGCCCAGAAAAAGTTTGACGGTAAATCGGCTCCTTGCCTGGCGTTAAGCGTCGCCGTCAGGCGAAAAGCCGCGCCGTCATTGGCGTCGGGTGACATGGTGTAGTGTTCGCGCGTTTTCGGCCGGTACCGCGCCGCCAGCTGGCCAGCGGCAAATCCCCCGGCGGCCAGCACCACGCCCTGGCGCGCATGCAGCACGCTTCTCTGGCCGGCATGCTCAATCTCGACGCCGGTGACTTCACCGTTGCTTTCGATTAGCGACGTAACGTTTACGTTCAGCTGCAGGCTCATGCCCTTGCGAAAGGCGAGGGCGGCCATCCGCGCAATTAAGGCATTACCCATCGCCAGCCGGGTTCCGCGAGGATATTTCAGGCGGTCGCGGCCATAGCGCAGCAGTAGCTTTGTGCAGTGGGTAAATGAGCGGAGCGAGCGGCGCATATCGAGAAAATGCTGAATATCGACGCGGTTGACCATCATGCCGCCGAATAGCAGCATCCCCGGCGGAGGCGATCGCAGTTCGCGAAATCGTGAGCCAAGCCTGCGGCCGTCGTATTCGACGACTTCAAGCGCGCGGCCAACGTCAACGGCGCCGGGTTCATCCGGGTAATAGTCGGGAGATAGCGGGCGCAGGCTGTATTTCACCGCGCCCTCTTTTTCCAGAAAGGCCAGCGCTTCACGGCCTGAACTGACGAAGGCATCCACCATCTCCGGGCGGTAGTGCCGTTCGCCGATAATCGTCTTCAGGTAGGTTTTTATCGCGTGTTCCGGGCCGCTTTTTCCCTGCCTGCGCGCCTGGTCGGTATCGTTGATCCATACGGCTCCGCCTGAAATGGCCGAGGTGCCGCCAAACTGAGCGGCTTTCTCCAGCATCAGTACCGAGAGCCCTTTACAGCACGCCGTCACCGCTGCGGCAAAACCGGCGGCGCCGCTGCCGATAACAATAACGTCCCAGCTTTTCATGCGATGGCCCCTTCTTCATGAGCGATGGCGCCAATGAACTGCCCCATCAGCTTCATCTGCGCTAACGCCATTTCAGGCCCGGTTTGCACCACGCAGCCCCGGGCTTGAGCGAAGGTCAGCAGGGGAGTCATCACCGGCGCGGTGACGACATCGGCGACATAAGTGGCGGCTTCCAGAGTATCCAGCAGGGTCTGCGGCAGCGGCAGTGCGTCAAAGCCGCTCATTCCGGCGGGGGAGCCGTTGACCAGCAAATCAATACCGTCCAGGGTGTCCGGCAGCGTGGCGAGGTGCAGCTCAGGAAAGCGAGTGGCCAGGCGGTTGTGCAGCAGCTGCAGAGTGGCCGAATTTTGGTCGTGGAGAGTCAGGTGGGTGATGCCCGCTTCGCATAAACCCCACGCGATGGCGCTCCCTACGCCGCCGCAGCCTGACAGCAGCGCTTTTTTTCCGCTGGCCTGAAAACCCCGCGTTTTTGCGGCAAGAAGAAAGCCGACGCCGTCCAGCATATCGCCCTGCAAGCGGCCGTCCGGCAGCTTACGCACCACGTTTACCGCGTTGAGGTGGCGCGCTCGCGGAGTGAGTTCATCGACCAGGGCGGCGACGCGCTGTTTGTGCGGAACGGTAACCAGCACGCCGCTCATATTCTGCCATCCACGTAACGCGTTCAGGTAATCAGCCACCGCCTCTGGCACGATATCAACCGGGATCATCACGCTGTCCTGGCTTTGCTCTGCAAAGTGACGGTTGAAATTCTCCGGTGATTTAACCTGGGTAATAGGGTGGCCGATGACGGCAACAACCTGAGTGGATCCACTGACCATTTCAAACCTCACTTGTTAAATGAATGTTGTGAAAGTATTTCAGTGGACGCTGGGAGCGGCAACGCAGAATTCGGACGTGTTGGTTGTTAATCGCACCATCACTGCGATAATCGCACTAAACTGATAGTCTTGTTGCAAAAGTGTGAACAACTATGCAAAACCAAATACATCCACGCGATTTGATCGTCGGGCTGCAAAAAGGGCTGGCGCTGATCCAGCTTTTTTCACGAGAGTATCCCCGTCTCTCCGTACCGCAGGCGGCAAAAATGAGCGGGCTGACGCAAAGCGCGGCGCGGCGATTCTTTCTCACGCTGCTGCATGAGCGCTACCTGCAGACCGACGGGCGCTACTACTGGCTTACGCCAAAAGCGCTGCGTCTGGGGCAGGCCTATGTTGATTCGGCCCAGTTCCCGCGGATGGTGCGGCCGATTGTCGAGTACATTGCCAGCCGCACGGAGGAGCACGCCTCGGTTGGGGTGATTGATGATGACGAGCTGGTTTATATCGCCCGCAGCAAACACACGCCGTTTAACTCCACCTCGGTTCGGCTGGGGGAGAGGGTACCGATTCACTGCACCGCCGGCGGACGTTTGTGGCTGGCATCGTTGCCGGAGGCAGAGTGCGAAACGGTCCTGCAGCGCATCAGGCGCGAACAGCGCACCCCTTATACGGTGACCGATATTGCGCCGCTGATGGAAAAGATCGCCCAAATCCGTCGCCAGGGATATGCCGCGATCGAGCAGGAGTTTGAAATTGGGATGTTAGTGCTGGCGGTGCCGCTGGCCGACAGGGAAGGGGTGTACTGGGGAGCGCTGAGCTTAACCAGCCATCTGTCGCGGACTTCGCTTGATGCCTTATGCCGCGATCATCTTGATTTACTCTACAGCGCGCAGGCGATGCTGATTAGCTAAGCGAGACAAATAAAAAACCCCGCCGGAGCGGGGTTTGTCAGAGAGCGACAATCTTATCCGACGTAGGCCAGCAGATTGTGCGAATTCGGCACCATAAAGTCGACGGACATCATCACCGACAGCGCGGTAATGGCGACGATGGAAAAGACGAACAGCTTACGCGCCCAGACTTTATCATCGGCCACTTTGTAACCGCGCAGCGCCATTCCTAGCCACCAGACGCTCACCGCGGCCGCCACGACCAGGTATTTGTACCCGGCATAGCCGCCCAGGGAGAGCATCAGCGTCGCGACGGCGAAAGCAATGATGTATACGGTGATATGGTTCTTGGCAACCGAGATACCTTTCACTACCGGCAGAACCGGAATGTTTGCCGCCTGATAATCCTTGAAGCGGAAAATCGCGATGGCATAGGAGTGAGGCATCTGCCACAGGCTAAAGATAGCCAGCAGAATGGCGGCACCGCTATCAAAATCGCCGGTAACCGCACAGTAGCCAATCACCGGCGGCGCAGCGCCGGAGAGAGAACCAATCAGCGTGCCGTAGACGGAGTGGCGTTTCATGTACAGGCTGTAGACGCCGACATAAACCACGAACCCCATCACTCCCAGCCAGCAGGCCAGGGGATTAGCGCCAAACCACAGGAGCATGAAGCCAGCAATACCCAGCAAGGTGGCGTATACCAGCGAAGCTCCTGGCGAGATCAGCCCTTTGACCAGCACCCGGTTTTTCGTCCGTTCCATCTTACGATCGATATCACGGTCGATGTAGTTGTTGAATACACAACCCGAGGCGACCACCAGGGACACGCCAAGGAGCGTCCAGGCGAACAGCGGATAGTCGATGTGGCCTTTAGAGGCCAGCAGGAAACCGCCGATCACCGAGATCAGGTTGCCGAAAATGATGCCAGGTTTCGTTACTTGCAGGTATTGCTTAAACATACTCGCCGCTCTTAGTGCATCATCATGTTGTAGTTCAGGTTCCACATAATCCAGATGGAGCCGATAACAACGATAGCAATGATGATTACGGTGAAGATAAACGCGGTCAGGTTCCAACCTTCGTCAGATTTGCTGTTCATGTGCAGGAAGTACACCAGGTGTACCACAATCTGCACAACAGCAGTGACCAGGATAGTTCCCAGAATAGCCGCATGCGATGCGGAGCCACTCATAACCATAGCAAACGGAATGACCGTCAGAATGATCGACAGGATAAAACCTGTCATGTAGCTCTTAACGCTGCCGTGAGAAGCGCCGTTATGATCGGTAGAATGACTCATTACATTGCCCCCATCAGATAAACAACAGAGAACACGCAGATCCACACCACGTCCAGGAAGTGCCAGAACAGGCTCAGGCACATGATACGGGTACGGTTAGTTGGAGTCAGGCCGCGACGCGAAACCTGGAACATCAGCACCGCCATCCAGATAAGACCGGAAGTGACGTGCAGACCGTGCGTGCCTACCAGCGCGAAGAACGCTGACAGGAAGCCGCTGCGATCCGGACCCATACCTTCAACAATCAGATGATGGAATTCATAGAGCTCCATCGCGATGAACCCTGCCCCAAAGAGGAAGGTCAGCGCCAGCCAGGAAACGACCTGGCTCTTGTTGTTTTTGTACATGGCGATAGCCGCCATGCCGTAGGTGATGGAGCTGAACAGCAGCAGAGCAGTTTCAACCAGAACGAACGGCAGTTCGAAAATATCTTTACCGGTCGGGCCGCCCGCAGTGCCGTTCACCAGAACGGCATAAGTGGCGAACAGGCTAGCGAAGATAATGCAGTCGCTCATCAGGTAGATCCAGAAGCCGAATACCTTCATCGGCCCTGTATCGTGATGCCCGTGGTCGTGTCCGTGGGCGTTATGCGCAAGAGTATCAGTTGCCATTTTTCAGCCCCGCTTTGTTAATTTCATCGAAATGCTGACCTTCCAGTTTTTCGACTTCTGCAACCGGCACGTAGTAATCCACGTCTTCGTCAAAGCTCTTAATAATCCAGGTTACAACGATGCCGACAAAGCCAACAATCGCCATCCACCAGATATGCCAGATCATCGCGAAACCAAACACCGTAGCAAAGGCAGCAATAACGATGCCGGCGCCGCTGTTTTTCGGCATATGAATCTCTTCATAGCCTGCAGGTTTCTTGTACGCTTCGCCTTTTTCTTTCATTTCCCAGAACGCATCGCGCTCGTGGACGTTCGGAACGATAGCAAAGTTATAGAACGGCGGAGGTGAAGAGGTTGCCCACTCCAGAGTACGGCCGCCCCACGGGTCACCGGTCAGGTCGCGGTTTTGCTCGCGATCGCGGATAGATACGTAGAACTGAATCAGCTGGCAGAGGATACCGCAAGCGATCAGCGCCGCGCCGCAGGCTGCAACAACCAGCATCGGGTGGAACTGCGGATCGATTTGCTGGCTCAGACGACGGGTCATCCCCATGAAGCCCAGCACGTACAGCGGCATAAACGCCACGAAGAAGCCGATGATCCAGAACCAGAACGCGCGTACGCCCCAGGTTTCGTTCAGCGTGAAGCCGAAGGCTTTTGGCCACCAGTAGGTCAGACCTGCGAAGCAGCCGAAGACCACGCCACCGATAATAACGTTATGGAAGTGGGCAATCAGGAACAGGCTGTTGTGCAGAACGAAGTCCGCGCCCGGTACCGCCAGCAGTACACCGGTCATGCCGCCTACGGAGAAGGTGACGATGAAGCCGATGGTCCACAGCATGGCAGAGTTCAGGACGATACGTCCCTGGTACATAGTGAACAGCCAGTTGAAGATCTTCACCCCGGTCGGGATGGCGATAATCATGGTTGTAATACCGAAGAAGGCGTTTACGTTCGCGCCAGCACCCATGGTGAAGAAGTGGTGCAGCCAAACGATGAACGACAGAACGGTAATACAAATGGTTGCCCATACCAGCGAGGTATAGCCGAACAGACGCTTACGCGAGAAGGTGGCCGCGATTTCGGAGAACACGCCGAATACCGGCAGAACCAGAATGTACACTTCCGGGTGACCCCAGGCCCAAATCAGGTTGATGTACATCATCATGTTGCCACCCATATCGTTGGTAAAGAAATGGGTGCCCAGGTAGCGGTCCAGGGTCAGCAGCGCGACGGTGACGGTCAGAATTGGGAATGAAGCAATAATCAGGATGTTGGCGCACAGAGATGCCCAGGAGAATACCGGCATCTTGAACATCGTCATGCCAGGGGCACGCATCTTGATAATAGTCACAAAGAAGTTAATACCGGTTAAGGTTGTCCCGATACCGGAGAGCTGGAGAGCCCAGATCCAGTAATCGACCCCAACGCCCGGACTGTATTCGATTCCCGATAGCGGCGGGTAGGCCAGCCAACCGGTCTGCGCGAACTCACCGACGCCCAGAGACAGGTTAACCAGAATTACGCCAACAACGGTGAACCAGAAGCTCAGGTTGTTAAGGAACGGGAATGCCACGTCGCGCGCGCCGAGCTGCAGCGGAACAACGAGGTTCATCAGACCGATAACAAACGGCATCGCTACGAAGAAGATCATGATAACGCCGTGGGCGGTAAAGATCTGATCGTAGTGGTGAGGAGGCAGGAAGCCCGCATCCCCGGCCGAGGCCAGCACCTGCTGGCTACGCATCATGACGGCGTCAGCAAAGCCACGCAGCAGCATAACGATTGCTACGATGACGTACATGATACCGAGTCGTTTGTGGTCAACCGAAGTCAGCCACTCTTTCCATAGGTAGGACCACTTACCGAAGTAAGTGATTGCCGCCAGAAGCGCCAGTCCCCCGATGATGATTGCAGCTACCGTAATCACGATAATAGGTTCGTGATAGGGCACTGCATCCAGTGTTAGTTTTCCGAACATCGTTTTCTTCCTCGGTCCCTTAGTGAGCGGTTTCCGCGTGGCTCATGTCCATGCCTTCCATTCCTTCGTGCGCCGCGTGCTCGCCTTCAGGTTGGGACATGTCCATGCTCTTGCCGTGAGACATGAATTTGCCGATAACGTCTTTAAACAAATCTGGCTTCACGTTAGAGAAGTATTCCACTTTGTTGTATTCGCTAGGCGCAGCCACTTTTTCGAAGGCAGCCATGGAGTCCATGGTGTTCGAAGACTGTTTTACTTTCGCTACCCACTGATCGAAGGATGCACGATCCGGCGTGGCGAGAGCTTTGAACTTCATTCCTGAGAAGCCCGGGCCGCTATAGCTGGCGGAGATACCGTCATAAGTGCCAGTTTCGTTCGCGATGAGGTGCAGCTGAGTCTGCATCCCGGCCATTGCGTAAATCTGGCTGCCTAAACGTGGGATAAAGAACGAGTTCATCACGGAGTTAGAGGTCACTTTGAAGTGTACCGGTACGTTCGCCGGGAAGGCGATTTCGTTGACGGTAGCAATACCCTGTTCCGGATAGATAAAGAACCATTTCCAGTCCATCGAAACAACTTCGATGACGATCGGGTTCTCTTCGTGAGCTAGCGGTTTGCTTGGCTCTAATGCGTGAGTGGTTTTCCAGGTCAGAACGGCCAGGAACAGAATGATCAGGATAGGAACCGTCCAGACCACAGCTTCAACTTTGTTGGAGTGTGACCAGTTCGGGCTATACTTCGCATCTTTATTGCTCGCGCGATACTTCCAGGCAAATCCTACTGCCATTAAGACGGCGGGAATAACGACAATCATCATCAGGCCAAAGGCCGTCAGTATCAAAGAACGTTGCTCCAGTCCAATCTGTCCTTTTGGGTCAAGGAGCGCAGAATCACAACCACTGAGTAATACAGTACCTGCGATTAATGACATCCATCCCAAACTTTTATTGTATTTCCTAAGTCTCATTGAACGACCTCAATTCCACGGAATCTGGTGGCGCTTAAAGTGTGCGGGCATTTTACGGGAAGGTTGCATTACTGTAAACATGATTGGAGCTGTGTCAGTTCCGTGTTAGTGGGTTCTGCTTGCTTTGTCACATATGTAACCGAGTGTGACGCTGTCGCTTGCAAAGCCTGATTTGCGCTGGATCTATAACGAAAGGGATAAGAATGAAGTTACTTATGGGGGAATGAGTATAAACGTCGAGAAAATAGCACAACTAATTAACAATTAATTATCAAATAAAAGACATCGCCGGCGAGGCGAAATAAATGGCCTTTGCTGAATCGTTTAAATTATTTAATGAATTGAATAAAAGTTGTCAATAATTTCCCAAAATGTAAAACGCACAAAACAACAAATGAAAAAAGGAAAATATAAAATCGTTAATAAGCCGTTATAATTACGTTTAGTGATTAAAACGGCTTATTCCCTCCGCCGGAGTATCCCGGACCAGCCGCGCCGCGCTCCGCAGGGCGCGGCTACCCTAAACCAGCTCCGTTTTGCGCAGCGCCAGATAGTCCAGAAGGCTGCCGAGCAAAATACCGCCAACGGCGGTCAGCGCCGCAATCTCCAGCAGGCCGGATAAGAAGGAGAACGAGGTGTAATCGAGGGCATTCAGCACCAGCAGCAGCAGCCATATCGCGAGCATGACGCAGCCGATAGCCAGCACGATCAGGGCCAGCGAATAGGCCTGCGGATAATGCGTTCGCGGCATAAACCTCTCCGTGCGCTGGGTATGTTCCAGCGTGCGCCTGCAGATAAGCAGCAGCACGATGCCGGGAACGGCCGCCACGACCGAGAAGAGATAAAACGTCGGCCAGCCGTGGGCTTCAACAAACCAGCCGGCAATCGGCCCGACGTACACGCGCCCGACGGCGGAGAGCGCCGACAGCAGCGCAAACTGGGTGGCGGAGAACGATTTATTGCACAGCGTCATTAACAGCGCGACAAACGCCGCGGTACCCATCCCGCCGCACAGATTTTCGAAAAATACCGCCGTGGCCATCGAGTAAATATGCTTATCGGTAATCGACAGCAGCCAGTAGCCGGCGTTGGAGACCCCCTGCAGCAGACCGAAAATAAGCAGAGCGCGGAACAGGGTCAGGCGCTGCATTAACACGCCGCCGTACAGGGCGCCGATGATAGTGGCAAACAGCCCCAGCGTTTTATTCACCATCCCGACCTCACCGGCGTCAAAACCGACGCCGCGGATCAAAAAGGTGGTCGTCAGGCTCATTGCAAAAGCATCGCCGAGCTTATAAAGGACGATTAACAGCAGGATCAGCCAGGCGTTGTTGCGGCCGAAGAAATCGCGGAGCGGTTCCGCGACGGCCTGCTCAAGGCTTTTCGGTACTGGGATCGCGTCGTCAGGCTCCGGCGCCAGCAGGGTGGCGATGATGCACGGGATCAGCAGCGCGGCCATCAGCCAGTACATGCCCTGCCAGCCCAGCCAGCGGTCGGCCAGCCATAGCGCCAGGCCGCCGGAAACCAGCATGCCCAGACGGTAGCCCAGCACGCTAACCGCGGCGCCGGCTCCGCGCTCTTCGGCGGCCAGAATGTCGGTTTTCCACGCGTCGAAGACGATATCCTGCGAGGCGGAACAGAAGGCAATAACTACCGCCAGCGCCGCCATCCAGCGCAGCTGCGTCGAGGGTTCAAGGAAACCCATAGCCGCGATGGCGATAAGCAGCAGAAACTGGGTCGTCAGCAGCCAGCCGCGGCGTCTGCCGAGAAACGGCGGCGTGTAGCGGTCCATCACCGGCGACCAAAGGAACTTAAAGACGTAGGCCTGGCCGACGAGCGAAAAGAAACCGATGGTTTTCAGATCGATATTCTCGACGGTCATCCACGCCTGCAGCGTGCCGGAGGTGAGGGCGAGAGGCAAACCGGAAGCAAAGCCAAGGATCAGCAAAATAGCTGATTTAGGCTGCTGAAAAATACGTAAGTAGTGACTGGACATGGGCCTGTAGCACGGACCCGACCGCTGGCCGGGTCCGTGATTTTATTAACGCGCGTTTTGCTTGATGAAGTCGTGGATGCTGGTGTCCTGCGCCATGTCGGCGATAGTGTCGGTCAGAACGCTGTTAACAGCATTGGCAATATTCTGGTTGGAGGCCTGGAATGCACCTTCCACGGAATAGCTTGCGCGATAGTTTTTGGTCATCTTCGTGCCGTTCGCCGCGGTGGCGATGATGGCGATATCCGCTTTCGTGGCGATGTTGTAACGCACGTTGCCCTGGGAAACGTCGGCGTACAGTTTATTCACGATGATTTGCAGATCGACGGCGCCGTTCGGCCCAATCATATAGCCGCGCGCGGTCATCTGTTTCTCCAGCACTTCCTGCAGCAGGAAGCGGAGATCTCGGGAGGCCGTCAGCGTCACCTGCTGGTTATCGCGGGTCACTTTGGCCAGGGCCTGATCCGGACGCTGATCCGCGCCGTTGATGCTGACGGTCACGCCCATCAGGCTCGGGTCCTGCTGCGGCAGGGACATTTTCGGCGATACATCAATAGTGGTCGGCGGTGTGGCGCATCCTGCCAGCATAAACATTGCGACCAGCGGGAAAAGAATTTTCTTAAACATGTTCAGGGGTCTCAAGGCATGGTGTTGTGATGAGGAAATTGCCGTCATCATAACATCGCCAACGGCGAGGGGAAGTGGCAACGTATGTAAATTCATCGCGTTGTGCGTTTTCTGGCCTTCTTCCCATTTTTATGGCGATCCAGACGGACATTACGGCATACAGAGCCAGTAAACTTGATACTTTTGAATGAAAATATAAGAGAAATGCTAATTTTTTGTTGTTTTCCGGTAATGGAAACGGTAAAAGCGGCTAACATTTAAAAGGAATGGCGGCATCCCAGCGTTGTCGGAGGAGAAAATTCATGATGATACGTGAACAGATCGAAGCAAAACTTAGGGCAGCGTTCGACCCCGTGTATCTCGAAGTCGTGGATGAAAGTTATCGCCACAATGTTCCCGCGGGCTCCGAAAGTCATTTTAAAGTGGTGTTGGTGAGCGATCGTTTCACCGGCGAGCGTTTTCTCAGCCGTCACCGTATGATCTACGGTACGTTGACCGAGGAGCTGTCAGGCCCCGTGCACGCGCTGGCGCTGCATACCTATACGATTAAAGAGTGGGAAGGACTCCAGGACACCGTCTTTGCTTCCCCTGCCTGTCGTGGAGCCGGAAGCATCGCGTAGAAATCCCATTTGCAACCGCTGGAGCTTTTCCAGTATGTTGCGTGAAGATTTATCAGAAAACGGCCTACGGGCCGTTTTATTTTGCCTGGAAATTGTGCGCTATGGTCACTTTTACAGGTAAATTTGCGCGAGAAATGTGAAAAATGCCGCAGCAGTGGGCGACAACCGTTCTCGACTCACAAAAGTGATGCCGCTATAATGCCGCGTCTTATATGAATGTCTTCGGGATGATTCTGACGACAGGGAATGTGTTTCTGAAGTGAAGAGGGCATCCCGGTTCTGCGAAGCAACCTACACGCGCTTCCAGAGTTGACCGAGCACTGTGATTTTTTTGAGGTAACAAGATGCAAGTTTCAGTTGAAACCACTCAGGGCCTTGGGCGCCGTGTAACGATTACTATCGCTGCTGACAGCATCGAGAATGCTGTCAAAAGTGAGCTGGTCAACGTAGCGAAAAAAGTTCGCATTGACGGCTTCCGCAAGGGTAAAGTGCCGATGAATGTTGTCGCTCAGCGTTATGGCGCATCCGTTCGCCAGGACGTGCTGGGCGATCTGATGAGCCGTCACTTCGTTGACGCGATCATCAAAGAGAAAATCAATCCGGCTGGCGCACCGAACTATGTACCGGGCGAATACAAGCTGGGTGAAGACTTCACCTACGCGGTAGAATTCGAAGTTTACCCGGAAGTTGAACTGCAGGGTCTGGACGCGATCGAAGTTGAAAAACCGGTTGTTGAAGTGACCGAAGCTGACGTCGACACCATGCTGGACACCCTGCGTAAGCAGCAGGCGAACTGGAAAGACAAAGACGGCGCTGTTGATGCAGAAGACCGTGTAACCATCGACTTCAGCGGTTCTGTTGATGGCGAAGAGTTCGAAGGCGGCAAAGCCTCTGATTTCGTACTGGCGATGGGCCAGGGTCGTATGATCCCGGGCTTTGAAGACGGTATCAAAGGCCACAAAGCTGGCGAAGAGTTCACTATCGAAGTGACCTTCCCGGAAGAATACCACGCGGAAACTCTGAAAGGTAAAGCGGCTAAGTTCGTTATTAACCTGAAGAAAGTGGAAGAGCGTGAGCTGCCGGAACTGACTGCAGAATTCATCAAACGTTTCGGCGTTGAAGATGGTTCCGTAGAAGGTCTGCGCGCTGAAGTGCGTAAAAACATGGATCGCGAGCTGAAAGGCGCCGTGCGTAACCGCGTGAAGACTCAGGCTATCGAAGGCCTGGTGAAGGCTAACGAAATCGACGTTCCTGCAGCACTGATCGACAGCGAAATCGACGTTCTGCGTCGTCAGGCTGCTCAGCGCTTTGGCGGTAACGAAAACCAGGCTCTGGAACTGCCGCGTGAGCTGTTCGAAGAGCAGGCTAAACGCCGCGTTGTTGTTGGCCTGCTGCTGGGCGAAGTGATTCGTACCAACGAGCTGAAAGCTGACGAAGATCGCGTGAAAGGCCTGATCGAAGAGATGGCTTCTGCTTACGAAGATCCGAAAGAAGTTGTTGAGTTCTATAGCAAAAACAACGAACTGATGGATAACATGCGTAACGTCGCTCTGGAAGAGCAGGCTGTTGAAGCGGTACTGGCGAAAGCTAAAGTATCCGAGAAAGCGACCTCCTTCAGCGAACTGATGAACCAGCAGGCGTAATTTCGCCCGGCGGTTTAAGGTTCGAGCAAAACCCGTTGCCGAGAGGCTGCGGGTTTTTTTTTAGAACAATGATAGCGTTAGGGCGAGTGCGAAAAGCCGATTTCAGTGATAGCGTTACGACAAAAGATTGTTATGCTTGAATTATGGCGACGTCGCCCCCATTACCGGGGAACGTAACTGCACGCGTGAAATCATGCATAATGACGAAGCGTGTCTGTCCGCCATCGTTGAGGACGCAGGAATTCAGCTTAAGCAGCGGTAATTCACATGATGACGGGCAGAAGACTCTGGCTGATAATCCGTCCATAAGGTTACAATCAGTGCAGCAGGTTTATTCAAAATTAATCCAGGAGACGGAAATGTCATACAGTGGCGAACGAGATAACTTTGCACCCCATATGGCCCTGGTGCCGATGGTCATCGAACAGACCTCGCGCGGTGAACGTTCTTTTGATATCTATTCCCGTCTGCTCAAGGAGCGCGTCATTTTTCTGACCGGCCAGGTGGAAGACCACATGGCGAACCTGATCGTGGCGCAGATGCTTTTTCTGGAAGCAGAAAACCCGGAAAAAGACATTTACCTGTACATTAACTCTCCGGGCGGGGTGATTACCGCCGGGATGTCGATTTACGACACCATGCAGTTCATCAAGCCTGACGTGAGCACCATTTGTATGGGCCAGGCTGCGTCCATGGGCGCGTTCCTGCTGACCGCAGGGGCGAAAGGCAAGCGTTTCTGCCTGCCGAACTCCCGCGTGATGATCCACCAGCCGCTGGGCGGCTATCAGGGTCAGGCAACGGATATCGAAATTCACGCCCGTGAAATCCTGAAAGTGAAGGGGCGCATGAATGAACTGATGGCACACCATACGGGTCAATCCCTTGAGCAGATCGAGCGCGACACCGAGCGTGACCGCTTCCTTTCTGCAGCTGAAGCGGTGGAATACGGCCTGGTCGATTCCATTTTGACTCATCGTAATTGATGCCCCTGGCGCAAGGGGGCCGCTATACTTGTCTGAAGTAGGACGGCACAACGCTTACCAGCGGCTTGCGCCTGAGAATGGCATTTGCGTCGTCGTGTGCGGCACAAAGAACTTAATAAGAGGTTTGGACTCATGACAGATAAACGCAAAGATGGATCGGGCAAATTGTTGTATTGCTCTTTTTGCGGCAAAAGCCAGCATGAAGTGCGTAAGCTGATTGCCGGGCCATCCGTGTATATCTGCGACGAATGCGTTGATTTATGTAACGACATCATTCGCGAAGAGATTAAAGAAGTCGCGCCGCATCGCGAGCGCAGTGCACTGCCGACTCCACACGAGATTCGCCACCATCTTGACGATTACGTTATCGGCCAGGAACCGGCGAAAAAAGTGCTGGCAGTAGCGGTATACAACCACTACAAGCGCCTGCGCAATGGCGATACCAGCAACGGCGTGGAGCTGGGTAAAAGCAACATTCTGCTGATTGGGCCAACGGGCTCCGGTAAGACCCTGCTGGCGGAAACGCTGGCTCGCCTGCTGGATGTACCGTTCACCATGGCTGACGCCACCACCCTGACCGAAGCCGGTTATGTGGGTGAGGACGTCGAAAACATCATCCAGAAACTGCTGCAGAAATGCGATTACGACGTGCAGAAAGCGCAGCGCGGCATCGTTTATATCGATGAAATCGACAAAATTTCCCGTAAATCGGATAACCCGTCGATTACCCGCGATGTTTCCGGTGAAGGCGTGCAGCAGGCGCTGCTGAAGCTTATCGAAGGCACCATTGCCGCCGTTCCGCCTCAGGGCGGGCGCAAGCACCCGCAGCAGGAGTTCTTGCAGGTTGATACCTCCAAGATCCTGTTTATCTGCGGCGGTGCGTTTGCCGGCCTGGATAAAGTGATTTCTCATCGCGTAGAGACCGGTTCTGGAATTGGTTTCGGCGCGACGGTTAAAGCTAAGTCCGACAAGGCCAGCGAAGGCGAGCTGCTGTCCCAGGTTGAGCCGGAAGATCTGATCAAGTTTGGTCTGATCCCTGAGTTTATCGGCCGTCTGCCGGTGGTCGCAACGCTGAATGAGCTGAGCGAAGACGCGCTGATTCAGATCCTGAAAGAGCCGAAAAACGCCCTGACCAAGCAGTATCAGGCGCTGTTCAATCTTGAAGGCGCTGAGCTGGAGTTCCGTGATGAAGCGCTGGACGCTATCGCCAAGAAAGCGATGGCGCGTAAAACCGGCGCCCGTGGCCTGCGTTCTATCGTAGAAGCGGCCCTGCTCGATACCATGTACGACCTTCCGTCGATGGAAGACGTCGAAAAAGTGGTGATCGACGCCTCGGTTATCGACGGGCAAAGCAAGCCGCTGCTGATTTACGGGAAACCGGAAGCGCAGCAGGCGTCTGGTGAATAATTAGCCAACTCGCTCAAGCAGTTAACCAAAAAGGGGGGATTTTATCTCCCCTTTTATTTTTCCTGCATTCCTGCCGTTGAATGTGTGGATTACATCCCCATATACTGGATTACATATTAACGGCGACGCGATCAAGAGTCGTGCCGCTGGCTACCTGGCGGACTTTAAACTAAGAGAGAGCTCTATGAATCCTGAGCGTTCTGAACGCATTGAAATCCCCGTATTGCCGTTGCGCGATGTGGTGGTTTATCCGCACATGGTCATACCCCTGTTTGTAGGGCGGGAAAAATCTATCCGTTGTCTTGAAGCGGCTATGGACCATGATAAAAAAATCATGCTGGTTGCGCAGAAAGAAGCTTCAACGGATGAGCCGGGTGTAAATGATCTTTTCACCGTCGGGACCGTGGCGTCAATTTTACAGATGCTGAAGCTGCCTGATGGCACGGTAAAAGTGCTGGTTGAAGGCCTGCAGCGGGCGCGTATTTCCGCGTTATCCGATGACGGAGAGCATTTTTCAGCGAAAGCGGAGTACCTTGAATCGCCTGCTATTGAAGAGCGCGAGCAGGAAGTCCTGGTTCGCACGGCTATCGGTCAGTTTGAAGGCTACATCAAGCTGAACAAAAAAATCCCACCAGAAGTGCTGACGTCGCTGAATAGCATCGACGATCCCGCGCGTCTGGCGGACACCATCGCGGCGCACATGCCGCTGAAGCTGGCGGACAAACAGTCCGTGCTGGAGATGTCCGACGTTAACGAACGTCTGGAGTATCTGATGGCGATGATGGAATCAGAAATCGATCTGCTGCAGGTTGAGAAACGCATTCGCAACCGCGTTAAAAAGCAGATGGAAAAGTCCCAGCGTGAGTACTATCTGAATGAGCAGATGAAGGCCATCCAGAAAGAGCTCGGCGAGATGGACGATGCCCCGGACGAAAACGAAGCGTTGAAGCGTAAAATCGACGCGGCGAAAATGCCGAAAGAGGCTAAAGAAAAAACCGAAGCGGAACTGCAAAAGCTGAAGATGATGTCGCCGATGTCGGCGGAAGCCACCGTCGTACGCGGCTACATCGACTGGATGGTGCAGGTGCCGTGGAACGCCCGCAGCAAGGTCAAAAAAGATCTGCGCCAGGCTCAGGAGATCCTCGATACCGACCACTACGGTCTGGAACGCGTGAAGGATCGTATTCTTGAGTACCTCGCAGTGCAGAGCCGCGTGAATAAGCTCAAAGGGCCGATCCTGTGCCTGGTTGGGCCGCCGGGGGTAGGTAAAACCTCTCTGGGTCAATCCATCGCCAAAGCCACCGGACGTAAATACGTGCGTATGGCGCTGGGCGGCGTGCGTGATGAAGCGGAAATTCGCGGTCACCGCCGGACCTACATCGGCTCAATGCCGGGTAAACTGATCCAGAAAATGGCGAAGGTGGGGGTTAAAAACCCGCTGTTCCTGCTTGATGAGATCGACAAAATGTCCTCCGACATGCGCGGCGATCCGGCATCGGCTCTGCTGGAAGTGTTGGATCCTGAACAGAACGTGGCCTTTAACGACCACTACCTGGAAGTGGACTACGATCTGAGCGACGTGATGTTTGTGGCGACCTCTAACTCCATGAATATCCCGGCGCCGCTGCTTGACCGTATGGAAGTGATTCGTCTCTCCGGCTATACCGAAGATGAAAAGCTGAACATCGCAAAACAGCATCTGCTGTCGAAGCAAATTGAGCGTAACGCGCTGAAGAAAGGCGAACTGACCGTTGAAGACAGCGCGATCGTCGGCATCATTCGCTATTACACCCGTGAAGCGGGCGTGCGTGGCCTGGAGCGTGAAATCTCCAAACTGTGCCGTAAGGCGGTTAAACAGCTGCTGCTGGATAAATCGCTCAAGCACATCACCATCAACGGCGATAACCTGCACGACTTCCTCGGCGTTCAGCGCTTTGACTACGGTCGTGCGGATAGCGAAAACCGCGTAGGTCAGGTGACCGGCCTGGCGTGGACGGAAGTGGGCGGCGATCTGCTGACCATCGAAACCGCCTGCGTTCCGGGTAAAGGCAAGCTCACCTACACCGGTTCGCTCGGCGAAGTGATGCAGGAGTCCATTCAGGCAGCGCTGACCGTGGTGCGTTCTCGTGCGGATAAACTGGGTATTAACTCAGATTTCTACGAAAAACGTGATATCCACGTCCACGTTCCGGAAGGGGCGACGCCGAAAGATGGCCCAAGCGCCGGTATTGCGATGTGTACCGCGCTGGTCTCCTGTCTGACGGGCAATCCGGTACGCGCAGATGTCGCCATGACCGGGGAAATTACCCTGCGTGGCCAGGTGCTGCCAATCGGTGGACTGAAGGAAAAACTGCTGGCGGCACACCGCGGCGGCATTAAGACTGTTCTGATTCCTGACGAAAACAAACGTGACCTTGAAGAAATTCCAGATAACGTTATCGCCGATTTAGATATCCATCCGGTGAAACGAATCGAAGAAGTTCTGACACTTGCGCTGCAGAACGAGCCGTTCGGCATGCAGGTTGCCACGGCGAAATAGTGATTTCGCGCAAATTGCGCTAAGAAAAGTAGGGCTGGTAAGTAAATTCGTGCTTGCCAGCCTTTTTTTGTGTAGCTAACTTAGATCGCTGGCAGGGGGTCATCTACAACTCTGTTGTAAGGGCATGACAGTCCTGATATAACTGCTGCGCGGTCGCGCCACGAAGGATTCTGGTGCGATATAAATTATAAAGAGAGGAAGAGAACAGTGAATAAATCTCAACTGATTGACAAAATTGCTGCGGGTGCGGACATTTCTAAAGCTGCAGCCGGACGTGCGTTAGATGCTTTAATTGCTTCTGTTACTGAATCTCTGCAGGCTGGGGATGACGTTGCGCTGGTAGGTTTTGGTACTTTTGCTGTTAAAGAGCGTGCTGCCCGTACCGGTCGCAACCCGCAAACAGGTAAAGAAATTACTATTGCCGCAGCTAAAGTTCCGGGTTTCCGTGCTGGTAAAGCGCTGAAAGACGCGGTCAACTGATCGGCTTCCCGTCAGGGAATTTGACGAAGTACAAGGGCGCATCGCGAGATGTGCCTTTTTTATTTGTCCAGAACGCGACTTTATCTGTGTTTGCGTACACTTGTGGGCTGACAATCACCCCATTTTCTTGTCAAAATAGGTCCTCACGCGCGGCGGCCATCACGTGCTATGCTGCGCGAGCTAAAGTCATCTACAGCGGAGCGTTGTTACACCATGATGGACAACCTACGCACGGCCGCCAACAGCGTCGTGCTCAAGATTATTTTCGGTATCATCATTGTCTCGTTCATTTTGACCGGGGTGAGTGGTTACCTGATTGGCGGCAGCAGCAACTATGCCGCGAAAGTTAATGACCAGGAGATTGGTCGCTCACAGTTTGAAAATGCCGTTGCCAGCGAACGTAATCGTATGCAGCAGCAGCTCGGCGACCAGTTCTCTGAACTGGCGGCCAACGAAAACTACATGAAAACCATGCGTCAGCAGGTGCTGAACCGCCTGATCGACGAATCGCTGCTTGACCAGTACGCGCGTGAACTCGGCCTGAGCGTCAGCGATGCCCAGGTGAAGCAGGCCATCTTCCAGACCCAGGCCTTCCAGTCTAACGGCAAATTTGATAACGAACGTTTTGGCGGCATCGTTAGTCAGATGGGCATGACCACCGACCAGTACGCCCAGGCATTGCGCAACCAGCTGACGACTCAGCAGCTGATCAACGCCGTTGCCGGTACCGACTTCATGCTGCCGGGCGAATCCGATCAGCTGGCGGCGCTGGTTTCTCAGCAGCGCGTGGTGCGTGAAGCAACGATTGACGTCAACGCGCTGGCGGCGAAGCAGACGGTGACCGACGCGGAAGTCGAGGCCTACTATCAGCAGAACCAGGCGCGCTTCATGGCGCCGGAGCAGTTCCGCGTGAGCTACATCAAAATGGATGCAGCGAGCATGCAGGAGAACGCTTCTGACGCGGAAATTCAATCCTGGTACGACCAGCATCAGGATCAGTTCACTCAGCCGCAGCGTAACCGCTACAGCGTGATTCAGACGAAGACCGAAGCTGATGCGCAGGCCGTACTGGACGAACTGAAAAAAGGCGCCGATTTCGCGACGCTGGCGAAAGAAAAATCTACCGACATTATCTCTGCCCGCAACGGCGGCGATATGGGCTGGCTGGAAGATGCGGCAACGGTTCCCGAGCTGAAAGATGCCGGGCTGAAAGAAAAAGGTCAGCTCTCCGGCGTGATCAAATCTTCCGTGGGTTTCCTGGTCGTGCGCCTGGCTGACGTTCAGCCTGCACAGGTTAAACCGCTGGCCGACGTTCGTGCGGATATCGCAGCGAAAGTTAAGCAGGAAAAAGCGCTTGATGCGTACTACGCGCTGCAGCAGAAGGTGAGCGATGCCGCCAGCAACGATAACGAATCTCTGGCCGGCGCAGCACAGGCAGCGGACGTTAAAGTTGTCGAAACGGGCTGGTTCGGACACGACAACCTGCCGGAAGAGCTGAACTTTAAACCGGTCTCTGACGCTATCTTTAACGGTGGCCTGGTGGGCGAAAACGGCGCACCGGGAAGCAACTCCGATATCATCACCGTTGATGGCGACCGCGCCTTTGTGCTGCGCATCAGCGAGCATAAAGCGGAAGCCGTTAAACCGCTGGCGGAAGTCAAAGCGCAGGTTACCGATATCGTTAAGCACACCAAAGCTGAGCAGCAGGCTAAGCTCGATGCGGACAAACTGCTGGCTGCCCTGAAAGACGGCAAAGGCGATGACGCGATGAAGGCCGCGGGCTTAAGCTTTGGTGCGGCGCAGACGCTGGCGCGTACCGGTCAGGATCCGCTGAGCCAGGCCGCGTTCGCTCTGCCGCTGCCGCAGGAAGGTAAAGCAAGCTACGGCGTGGGCAGCGATGCGAACGGTAACGTGGTACTGCTGGCTCTGGATGCCGTTAAAGCAGGCGACATGCCGGCTGAGCAGAAACAAGCTATGGTGCAGGGTATTACGCAAAACAATGCCCAGATTGCTTTCGAAGCGCTGATGAGCAGCCTGCGTAAATCAGCGAAAATTAAGCTCGGCGATATTGTCGACCAGCAGCAGTAATTTCGCGAGCACTCGCAAAAGCAAGTAACGTAATGCAATCCCCAAAGGCCGCTTTCGCGGCCTTTTCCATTTCTGGCATTCGCCTTTTGTACTCCTTTTTTCCGCTCGCTATCGTGGCCTTGCTGTCTACAAAAAAGGAGAACACAGCATGAAACCAAGAGTTAAAGCGTTCGTTGTTGCCGCCGCATTACTTTGCGCTGCGGGAAGCCCGATAGCGCTGGGGGCGCCTGCCGACGGTAAGGCGTCGGTGGCGACAGGTAAGGAGAGCCTGCGGGCTAAAGCGCCCGACTCAGCCAAAGTGGCGGAGTCTGGGTCGGGGAAGGTCAGCATCAATAGCGCCAGCGCGCAGGACCTGATGGAGGCGCTGAACGGCGTCGGTCTGAAGAAAGCGCAGGGGATTGTGAGCTATCGCGAAGAGTTCGGGCCGTTTAAAACTATCGACGATCTCAAACAGGTTCCCGGAATGGGGCATGCGCTGGTAGAGCGCAACCTGTCACATCTGACCTTGTAATTTTGCGTCGGGGGGTTGCAGCAGCGTAAATCTTTGCCAGACTAAAGAGGTCACACAAGTGGTGTGACCTCTTACCTCATCAATGATAATAAGACGAAGGCACTTGCGCTATGCAGACACAAATCAAAGTTCGCGGCTATCACCTGGATGTTTACCAGCACGTTAATAATGCCCGCTATCTCGAATTCCTCGAGGAGGCGCGCTGGGATGGCCTGGAAAACAGTGCGGCGTTCCACTGGCTCACCGCGCGCAATATCGCGTTTGTGGTCGTGAACATTAATATTAACTATCGCCGTCCGGCGGTCCTCGGAGATGTGCTAACCGTCACCAGCCACCTGCAGCAGCTGAATGGCAAAAGCGGCACATTAAGCCAGACGGTAACCCTGAACCCCGAAGGGGAAGTGGTCGCCGATGCGATGATTACCTTTGTCTGTATCGATTTGAAAACTCAGAAGGCGCTGCCGCTGGACGGTGAGCTGCGCGAAAAGCTCGAGCAGATGGAGCTGTAGCGGCAAGGGCCGGCGCGCATATTTCCCGCCACGCGCCGACCCTAATATGGACCTGTAACCCCGCTAAGCGAAGCGCGAGCGGGGGAAGCGTCTGGCGATGCTTACTGCAACCCTGTTTTTTGCTTCATCAGCGCCATGACGCCGACCTTATCGTCCTGGTACTGATTCAGGCCATTGGCGCGCAGGTTACAGGAGGCACACTGCCCGCAGCCGTCACCCTTAATTCCGTTATAGCAGGTCAGGGTTTCGGTACGGATCAGCTCCAGCTGGCCCCAGTAGTCGGCCAGCGCCCAGGTCTCAGCCTTGTTGAGCCACATCAGCGGCGTTTCAAAGCGGATATCTTTTGCCATGCCTAGATTAACGGCGTGGTTGAGCGCTTTCACGAACTCGTCCCGACAGTCTGGATAGCCGGAGAAGTCGGTCTCGCAAACGCCGGTGATAATCGCTTCGGCTTTAACCTGATAAGCGTAGATCGCCGTCAGGGTTAAAAAGAGGATATTACGCCCGGGAACGAAGGTATTCGGAATCCCGCTGGCGTCCGGTTCGTAGTCCGGAACCGGAATGCTGTCGCGGGTCAGGCTGCTCACGGCAAGTTCGTTAAGCAGGGTCACGTCCAGCACTTTATGAGCGACGGCACCCAGCTTTAGCGCCAGCTCGCGAGCGACGTCGATTTCTGCGCGGTGGCGCTGCCCATAGTCAAAAGTGACGCAGTGCACTTCGTCATACTGTTTCAGAGCCTGCACCAGACAGGTCGTTGAATCTTGTCCTCCGCTGAAGACAACTACGGCGCGTTTCATGGTCATTCCTGGCTATTAAAATGAAAGCGGTATGGTAGCGCTTGATGAGCGCGGCGACCAGCTTCATCACGGCGATGAAGCCGGCAGCCAGGCGCTGGCGAAATCGAACCAGCCGCGCGCGTTAAGGCGCAGGCCGTTAACCCCCGGCGGAGCGCTAATGCGATAATTATAATTGAACAGCGGCGTCATGATGGCATCGTCCATCAACCTGTTGAATACGTTACGCAAGGCATCGTTACGGCTGCGCTCATCCGGCTGCATCTGTACCGCATCAAGCGTTGCCTGCAAATGAGCATACTGCGCCCCGGTCAGCAGGTTTGGCCACATGCTGTCGCAGCGTAGCCACTGCTCCAGGGTATATTCCGGCGCTTCACCGATCAGGCGATCGCCCATGATCAAATCCGCCCGCGCCAGTTCCTGGCAGCCGTCCCAGTTTTTGGCATCGTGAAAAATAAGCGTCAGGTCACAGCCGAGTTCGCTCAGCCGCTGACGTAGCTGTTCAGCCATCGTATGCAGCTCAACCGGCAGATGGTAGAGCAGGGTAAGCCGTTCGGGCAGCGCGACCTGGCGGTTTTCAGGCTCCTGCGGAATTGACCATCCGGGCAGCACTTCGTTGCTGGGGGTAATCAGATCTTCGTCCAGCGGCAGCGTTTCCAGCAGCGAGGAGCGATGAATAAGCGCCACCAGCCGCTGGGCCTGGGCTTTACTCAGACGAGGGCTTTGGCGCAGCGTCAGGTAGCAAAAGCCCAGGCTAATGCTGTTGCTGACCTGACGAAGATGAGCCAGCTCATCGGCATCGCCAATCGTTATCTGCACCGGATGACGGCAGCTGGTGCCTAAATCCTGCTCAAAAAGCTGCGGAGTGATCCAATATTCGACGGCCTGGATGAGCGGATGATTCAGATGATAGCGGGGATGATTCTCCAGCCGCACCAGCTCTGGACTCAGCAGCTTGAGGCGAAACGGGCCGCTGCCGATCGTCGGATCGTCGGGATGCGCGAGGACGCTGCAATAGCTGGCAAGGCGAAACGGCAGCCAGTAATCCGGGCGATGCAGCGTGATAGTCAGGCGCTGAGCGTGGGTAACATCAATCCGGCTGATGCTGGCGAAGAGCGTACGCAATGCCGGTATATTGAGCAGCATCAGCAGACGCTGCCGTAGCTGAGGGGTCTCTATCGGGTCGCCGTTGTGCCAGAACAGCGTCGAGCGGATGTAAAAATGCCAACGCAATCCGTCTGCCGAGACTTGCCAGTGATGAGCCAGGTCCCCCATCGGGCAGGTACTTTGCGCATCAAAACGCAGTAAACCGGAAAATATCTGCCCGGCGAGGTGCTGCTCCGCTCGGCCGGGTAAAAAGCCGGGCCGCAGCGGTTCGAGCGGGCGATAGTAGGGGATACGCAGGGTCGGCGTATTGTTCTGCCACTGGCCGCCGAGGAACGGCGACAGCAGCGCTTTAAGATCGACCGGCGCCAGCTGGGCCAGCTCCAGCGCATTTTTCTGCTGTCCGCTATTTAGCGCCAGCTCCATCATCTCGTTACGCAGCATCTCTGGCGAGGTGTGAAAAAGAAGGGTGCCGCGCTTTCCACGCCCGGAGCTGGCCTGCCAGCTCAGCCAGCCGGCGTTCTGCGCCTGGCGCAACAGCGTGCGGATATGGCGTTCGCTGCAAAAACAGCGCTCCGCCAGCTCGCCAACGGTGACCTGCTGCGGGGCGCCGGAAGAGGGCAGCCAGAGGCGCTGGTACTGGTTCAGCCTGTTCAGTAATCTCATATACACTTCATCCTTCAACCTGCCTCTGCGTTGGCTGCGCTTGCTCACCCCAGTCACTTACTGGCGTAAGCTCCTGGGGATTCGCGCACTTGCCGCCTTGATGCAGGCCGAATGATTTTGTGTATATTCACCTCACCTGACAAGGCAATCTCTGTGTTGCTTGCAATTGCTCACCCCAGTCACTTACTGGCGTAAGCTCCTGGGATTCGCGTACTTGCCGCCTTGATGCAGGCCGAATGATTTTGTGTATATTCACCTTGCCTGACAAGGCTGTCTCTGCGCTGGTTGTGTTGGTCTTGTTGCTTGTGTTGCTTGCAATTGCTCACCCCAGTCACTTACTGGCATAAGTTCCTGGGATTCGCGTACTTGCCGCCTTGATGCAGGCCGAATGATTTTGTGTATATTCACCTCACCTGACAAGGCAATCTCTGTGTTGCTTGCAATTGCTCACCCCAGTCACTTACTGGCGTAAGCTCCTGGGGATTCGCGCACTTGCCGCCTTGATGCAGGCCGAATGATTTTGTGTATATTCACCTCACCTGACAAGGCTGTCTCTGCGCTGGTTGTGTTGGTCTTGTTGCTTGTGCTGCTTACGATTGCTCACCCCAGTCACTTACTGGCGTAAGCTCCTGGGATTCGCGTACTTGCCGCCTTGATGCAGGCCGAATGATTTTGTGTATATTCACTTCACCTGACAAGGCTGTCTCTGCGCTGGTTATGTTGCTTGTATTGCTTGCGGCGATTACCCGACCCATCCTTCGGCCTCGTCCATTTGAGGTCTGTGAGAGCGCGGTTTATAAATCCGGAACAATAAAAAATATCTATTCACTATTACTTCCGTATATCTCAGGCAATACTGGAACACAAGCAAAACCCACCTCACCTCCGGGAGCAAAACATGGCAAGACTCGCCGCATTTGATATGGACGGTACGCTGTTAATGCCGGACCATCGTCTGGGAGAACTCACGCTTGCGACCTTGAAGCGCCTGCGTGAACGCGACATTACCCTGACCTTTGCCACCGGTCGCCATGCTCTGGAAATGCGCCATGTGATCGGCGAGCTTGCGCTCGATGCGTTCCTTATCACCGGCAACGGCACGCGCATTCACTCCCTGGAGGGAGAGGTGCTGCATCAATGCGATCTGGAGCCGGGCGTTGCTGAGCTCGTTCTGCACAGCGTCTGGGATACGACGGCCAGCATGCACGTATTCAATGACGGCGGTTGGTTTACCGGGCAGGCGATCCCCGAGCTGCTGCAGGCGCATATCTTTAGCGGCTTCCGCTACCACATCTGTGATTTAAAACGCATGCCGGCGCACGAGGTCACCAAAGTGTGCTTCTGCGGCGATCATCAGGATCTCCAGCGGCTGAAAGTTCAGCTTACTGAAACCTTGGGCGATCGCGCACATATGTGTTTCTCGGCCGTTGATTGCCTGGAAGTGCTGCCGAATGGCTGTAATAAAGGCGCGGCGCTGGCGGTACTTAGCCAGCATCTTGGCCTGACGCTGCAGGATTGCATGGCGTTTGGTGACGCGATGAACGATCGCGAGATGCTGGGCAGCGTCGGGCGCGGTGTGATAATGGGCAACGCAATGGCGCAGCTTAAGGCAGAGCTGCCGCATTTACCGGTTATTGGAGACTGCCGCAACCAGGCCGTGTCCCATTTTTTAACGCATTGGCTGGATAATCCCGATCTTCCTTATTCCCCCGAATAATCAGACCATTCCAGCAAGCCAGGCCTATGCTCGTGATGATGCATTAAGCCTGGCTTTTTTTATTGCGCTGCCACTCTTGCCGCAATTTGCGCCTGCCACGGCGTGATGTCGCCGATATTGGCCGCCACCCACCGGGGATCGTAATAGCTTTCGAGGTAGCGTTCGCCGCTATCGCAGAGCAGGGTCACAATCGAGCCGGTCCGCCCTTCGGCGCGCATACGTACGGCAAGCTCCAGCACGCCCCACATATTGGTGCCGGTGGAAGCCCCAACCTTACGACCCAGCAGCGTTTCCAGCCACAGGGCGGTCGCGACGCTGGCGGCATCCGGCACGCGCAGCATTTCATCAACCACATCCGGGATAAATGACGGTTCGACGCGCGGACGGCCGATGCCTTCTATTTTGCTGCCGATCGGGCTGCGCAGGCTGGCATCGCGGGTCTGCCAGTAGTCGAGAAACACCGAGTTTTGCGGGTCAACCACCATCAGCCGGGTATCGTAGCCCTGGCTGCGGATATAGCGGCCGATAGTTGCTGAGGTCCCGCCGGTTCCCGCGCTCATCACGATATATGACGGCTGCGGATGCGGCTCATGGGTCATCTGGCGGAAGATGCTGTCGGCAATGTTATTGTTTCCTCGCCAGTCGGTCGCCCGCTCGGCAAAGGTAAACTGGTCCATATAGTGGCCGTTCAGTTCGCGAGCCAGGGTTTCGGACGCGGCGTAGATTTCGCAGGCGCTGGTCACGAAATGGCAGCGACCGCCGTAAAACTCGATCTGTTCGATTTTGCGCTTCGCCGTACAGGAGGGCATCACGGCAATGAACGGCAGGCCCAGCAGGCGGGCGAAGTAGGCCTCAGACACCGCGGTCGAGCCGGAAGATGATTCGATAATCGTCGTCCCTTCTTTAATCCAGCCATTGCACAGGCCATAAAGGAAGAGCGAGCGCGCCAGGCGATGCTTCAGGCTGCCGGTGGGATGGGTACTTTCATCCTTCAGGTAGATCTGGATCCCGGGGAATCCGGGCAGCGCCAGGCGAATAAGGTGCGTGTCGGCGGAGCGCTGATAGTCGGCGTTGATTTCGCTAATGGCGTGTTTTACCCAGGCGCTGTTCATCTTCATTTCCTGTTTGTCATTTTGTGCCCAGCTTAAAGGAAGTTGAAGGAAAAATTGTTGCTATTTAGCCTTTGAATTACAATGAAAGGAGTAAAATTTTCTCTATTGGTGACCTATGTTAGATAAAATTGACCGCAAGCTGCTTTCTTTGCTGCAGACAGACTGCACCCTTTCTTTGCAGGCGTTGGCTGATGCCGTTAATCTGACCACCACGCCCTGCTGGAAACGGCTGAAGCGGCTGGAAGATGAGGGTATCCTGCGCGAGCGGGTCGCGCTGCTGGATGCAGAAAAACTTGGTCTTAGCCTGACGGCCTTTGTGCTGATAAAGACCCAGCACCACAGCAGCGACTGGTACTGCCGCTTCGTGAGCGAGGTGACGCAAATGGCGGAAGTTCTCGGCTTCTGGCGCATGGCGGGGGAGTATGATTACCTGCTGCGGGTCCAGGTCGCGGATATGAAACGCTACGACGATTTTTATAAACGACTGGTGAACAGCGTTCCGGGACTCTCTGATGTTACTTCGAGTTTCGCGATGGAACAGATAAAATACACCACGGCCTTACCGATTGATTAACGGCGTTTGCCGCGACGATTTATACACTCAGGATTTAACTGCTTGCGATTATTTGCTCAACTTAGCTGGTACTTTCGCCGGGAGTGGCGCCGTTATCTCGGCGCTATTGCTCTACTGGCCATTATCGCCGTTTTACAGCTGATTCCGCCTAAGGTGGTGGGGATTGTGGTTGATGGCGTCACCAAAGAACATTACACCGCTGAAAAGGTGTGGATGTGGGTTGGCGTGCTGGTACTTATCGCGATAATGGTTTACCTCCTGCGCTATGTCTGGCGCGTGCTGCTGTTTGGCGCCTCTTATCAGCTGGCCGTCGAGCTGCGGGAAGATTTTTATCGCCAGCTGAGCCGCCAGCATCCGGCCTTCTACCTGCGCCACCGCACCGGCGACCTGATCGCCCGCGCCACCAACGACGTTGACCGGGTGGTCTTCGCCGCGGGGGAGGGCGTGCTGACGCTGGTAGATTCACTGGTGATGGGCTGCGCGGTGCTGATCGTGATGTCGACGCAAATCAGCTGGCAGCTCACGCTGCTGGCGCTGCTGCCGATGCCGGTGATGGCGGTGGTGATTAAGCGCAACGGCGATGCCCTGCACGAGCGTTTCCGCGTGGCGCAGGCGGCGTTTTCAAGCCTCAATGACCGAACCCAGGAAAGCCTGACCAGTATCCGCATGATTAAAGCCTTTGGCCTGGAAGACCGGCAGTCGGCGCAGTTCGCGGCCGATGCGGAGGATACCGGTAAGAAAAATATGCGCGTGGCGCGCATCGATGCGCGCTTTGACCCGACGATCTATATCGCTATCGGGACCGCCAATCTGCTGGCGATCGGCGGCGGGAGCTGGATGGTGCTGCAGGGCAGCATGACCCTGGGTCAGCTCACCAGCTTTGTCATGTATCTGGGGCTGATGATTTGGCCCATGCTGGCGCTGGCGTGGATGTTTAATATCGTCGAGCGCGGCAGCGCGGCCTATAGCCGAATTCGCACGATGCTGGAAGAGGCGCCGGCGGTCAAAGACGGCAGCGAAACGGCGCCGGAAGGGCGCGGCATGCTTAACGTTGCCGTACGCGAGTTTATCTATCCTCAGGCCAACAAACCCTCGCTGGAAAAGGTCAATTTTGTGCTGCAGCCGGGGCAAATGCTTGGTATCTGCGGGCCAACCGGCTCGGGGAAAAGCACTATTCTGGCGCTGATACAGCGCCACTTCGACGTCACCCAGGGGGATATTCGTTTTCATGATATTCCTTTAACCCGGCTACAGCTGGACAGCTGGCGCGGTCGGCTGGCGGTGGTCAATCAGACGCCGTTCCTGTTTTCCGACACCGTGGCAAACAACATCGCGCTCGGCAGGCCCGAGGCGACGGCTGAGCAAATTGAGCGGGTGGCGCGCCTCGCCAGCGTTCACGAGGATATTCTGCGTCTGCCCCAGGGCTATGAGACCGAGGTGGGCGAACGCGGCGTGATGCTGTCCGGTGGGCAGAAACAGCGCATCTCCATTGCTCGCGCGCTGCTGCTGGAGGCGGAGATCCTGATTCTCGACGATGCCCTGTCGGCGGTAGACGGCCGTACGGAGCACCAGATACTGTATAACCTGCGGCAGTGGGGAGAAGGCCGGACGGTGATCATCAGCGCCCATCGACTATCGGCATTGACGGAAGCCAGCGAAATTCTGGTCATGCAGCATGGTCATATTGCCCAGCGCGGCCGCCATGAGGTGCTGGCAGCGCAGCCGGGCTGGTATCGCGATATGTACCGCTATCAGCAGCTGGAGGCGGCGCTGGATGACGCCCCTCATGAACTTGAGGAGGCTGCCGATGCGTAGTTTTACCGAACTCTGGCCGACCTTAAAACGCCTGCTGGTCTACGGCTCGCCGTGGCGCAGGCCGCTGCTGATTGCGGTAGGAATGATGTGGGTTGCGGCGGCGGCTGAAGTTAGCGGCCCGCTGCTGATCAGCTATTTCATCGACAATATGGTGGCGAAGAATTCGCTGCCGCTGAAGCTGGTTAGCGGCCTCGCGGTGGCCTATATCGGCCTGCAGATCCTCGCGGCGACGCTGCACTACAACCAGTCGTTGCTGTTTAACCGCGCCGCCGTCGGTGTCGTTCAGCAGCTGCGTAGTGACGTGATGGACGCCGCGCTGCGCCAGCCGCTTAGTGAATTCGATACTCAGCCGGTCGGGCAGCTTATCTCCCGGGTGACTAACGACACCGAGGTGATCCGCGATCTCTACGTCACCGTGGTGGCGACGGTGCTGCGCAGCGCGGCGCTGATTGGCGCAATGCTGGTGGCGATGTTCAGCCTCGACTGGCGCATGGCGCTGGTGGCGCTGGCGATTTTCCCGGCGGTGATGATTGTCATGATGATCTATCAGCGCTACAGCACGCCTATCGTCCGGCGGGTGCGCGCCTGGCTGGCGGACATCAACGACGGCTTTAATGAAGTCATTAACGGCATGGGCGTTATCCAGCAGTTCCGCCAGCAGGCGCGGTTCGGCGAGCGGATGCGCGAGGCCAGCTATGCCCACTATCTGGCGCGTATGCAAACGCTGCGTCTCGACGGCTTCCTGCTGCGCCCGTTGCTCAGCCTGTTCTCGACGCTGGTGCTGTGCGGGCTGCTGATGCTCTTTGGCTTCAGCGCCACGGGAACCATTGAGGTTGGGGTGCTGTATGCCTTTATCAGCTATCTCGGTCGGCTGAACGAGCCGCTGATTGAGCTGACGACTCAGCAGTCGATGCTGCAGCAGGCGGTGGTGGCCGGCGAGCGGGTCTTCGAGCTGATGGATCGGCCGCGCCAGGCGTGGGGGCAGGATGATGCGCCGCTGCGCAGCGGGACGGTATCGATCGAGGATCTCTCTTTCGCCTACCGCGGCGATCGGCTGGTGCTGCAGGATATCAACCTTGAAATTCCGTCCCGCAGCTTTGTGGCGCTGGTTGGCCACACCGGTAGCGGCAAAAGTACGCTTGCCAGCCTGATGATGGGCTACTACCCGCTGAGCAAAGGCGAGATCCGCATTGACGGTCGTCCGCTCTCTTCTTTAAGCCACAGCGCATTACGCCAGGGCGTCGCAATGGTGCAGCAGGATCCGGTCGTGCTGGCCGATACCTTCTACGCCAACGTCACTCTCGGTCGCGATATCAGCGAGGCGCAGGTCTGGGAAGCGCTGGAAGCCGTTCAGCTGGCCGAGCTGGCGCGCGGCATGAACGGCGGGCTCTATACCCTGCTGGGCGAGCAGGGCAACAACCTCTCGGTAGGCCAGAAGCAGCTTCTGGCGCTGGCCCGGGTGCTGGTTGATACTCCGCAGATACTGATCCTTGACGAGGCTACGGCGAATATCGACTCCGGCACCGAGCAGGCGATCCAGCAGGCGCTGGCAAAGGTCCGCCAGAACACCACGCTGATTGTGATTGCCCATCGCCTGTCGACGATAGTCGAAGCGGACACGATTCTGGTGCTCCATCGCGGCCAGGCCGTCGAGCGCGGAAACCATCAGCAGCTGCTGGCGGAAAAGGGACGCTACTGGCAGATGTATCAGCTGCAGCTGGCCGGCGAAGAGCTGGCGGCGAGCTCGCAGGAAGAGTCACTTATTGCCTGATGCACTATAAGCAGGCAGTGATTCTGCGGCGATATAGCATGGTGCAAAAATGCAACCTTTTGTGCACTGAAATGGTGCATTTTTAGACGTCGCCGGGCGCTTTCCCCCTCGTTCCCGGGCCGTTTCTCTCTTTTCTTCATCAAAAGGGCCGCTTAGCGGTCCTTTTTCATTTCTGGCATAGCCTTTGCTTTATTCCCTGTGTGTTAGCTGCTGCCATTACGAATTCTGATCGGAGGGGACTTATGAAGCTGGTTACCGTGGTAATCAAACCGTTTAAACTGGAAGACGTTCGCGAAGCGTTATCTTCCATCGGCATTCAGGGCCTGACGGTCACTGAAGTGAAAGGGTTTGGCCGCCAGAAAGGCCATGCTGAGCTGTACCGTGGCGCCGAATATAGCGTTAACTTTTTGCCGAAGGTAAAAATTGACGTCGCGATCGCCGACGATCAGCTTGATGAGGTCATCGACGTCATCAGTAAAGCGGCATACACCGGGAAAATTGGCGATGGCAAAATTTTCGTCGCCGAGCTGCAGCGCGTTATTCGCATCCGCACCGGCGAAGCCGACGAAGCGGCACTGTAACGACCAGACCACACAGTGATGGGGATTGAGAAGATGAAAATAGCAACAACAATGAAAACAGGTCTGGGTGCGCTGGCGCTTCTCCCGGGATTAGCCATGGCCGCACCGGCGGTGGCAGATAAAGCCGACAACGCCTTTATGATGATCTGCACCGCGCTGGTGCTGTTTATGACTATTCCGGGCATTGCGCTGTTCTACGGCGGCCTGATTCGCGGCAAAAACGTGCTTTCGATGCTGACTCAGGTGATTGTCACCTTTGCGCTGGTGTGCGTTCTGTGGGTGCTCTACGGCTACTCGCTGGCGTTCGGCACCGGCGGCAGCTTCTTCGGCAGCTTCGACTGGATACTGTTGAAAAATATTGAGCTGAAAGCGCTGATGGGCTCCTTCTATCAGTACATTCACGTCGCCTTCCAGGGCTCCTTCGCCTGTATCACCGTCGGCCTTATCGTCGGCGCGCTGGCGGAGCGTATTCGCTTCTCCGCGGTGCTGATCTTTGTGGTGGTGTGGATGACGCTCTCCTATGTACCGATTGCCCATATGGTCTGGGGCGGCGGTCTGCTGGCGACGCACGGCGCGCTGGATTTTGCCGGCGGTACCGTTGTGCATATCAACGCCGCGGTTGCCGGGCTGGTGGGTGCCTACATGATGGGCAAACGCGTAGGCTTTGGCAAAGAGGCGTTCAAACCGCATAACCTGCCGATGGTCTTCACCGGCACCGCGATTCTGTATGTCGGCTGGTTTGGCTTCAACGCTGGCTCTGCCAGCGCGGCGAACGAAATTGCGGCCCTGGCGTTTGTGAATACCGTTGTGGCGACCGCCGCTGCGATTCTGGCCTGGACCTTCGGCGAATGGGTTACCCGCGGTAAGCCGTCCCTGCTGGGCGCATGCTCCGGGGCGATTGCCGGCCTGGTTGGTATTACGCCGGCATGTGGTTATATCGGCGTGGGCGGTTCACTGATTGTGGGTATTGCTGCCGGTCTGGCGGGTCTGTGGGGCGTAACGGTGCTGAAACGCTGGCTGCGCGTTGACGACCCGTGCGATGTGTTCGGCGTGCACGGCGTCTGCGGGATTGTGGGCTGTATCCTGACCGGTATCTTTGCCGCGACTTCTCTGGGCGGCGTCGGTTACGCAGAAGGCGTCACTATGGGGCATCAGCTGCTGGTACAGCTGGAAAGTATTGCCATCACCATCGTCTGGTCGGGCATCGTCGCCTACATTGGCTATAAAGTTGCCGATATGACCGTAGGTCTGCGCGTACCGGAAGAGCAGGAGCGCGAAGGCCTGGACGTCAACAGCCACGGCGAAAACGCCTACAATGCCTGAATCTTTGTGTTATCTCCAGTAGCAGCAAAGCCTCCCGCGGGAGGCTTTTTTTATGTCGTTACGTCCTACGCATTCCGGTTGCGCATCACGCCTTCCTGCACCGTCGACGCCACCAGGATGCCGTCCTGGGTGTAGAACTCGCCGCGCACAAATCCCCTGGCGCTGGAGGCTGAGGTGCTCTCAACGCTGTACAGCAGCCACTCATTAATGTTGAACGGGCGATGGAACCACATCGAGTGATCGATTGTGGCAACCTGCATGCCGGGCTCAAGGAAGCCCACGCCGTGCGGCTGCAGCGCGACCGGCAGGAAGTTAAAGTCCGAGGCGTAGCCCAGCAGATATTGATGGATGCGGATGTCTTCCGGGACGGCGCCGTTGGCGCGGATCCATACCTGGCGGGTCGGTTCTGCCGCATGGCCTTTTAGCGGGTTATGGAATTCAACCGGGCGGATCTCCAGCGGCTTATCGCAGAGGAACTTATCTTTGACCTGCGGCGGCAGCAGATGCGCCAGCTTACGGGCAATATCGGTCTCTGAAGGCAGAGAGTCCGGCGACGGGGCCACCGGCATCGTTTTTTGATGCTCGTAGCCCGGTTCCGGGGCCTGGAAAGAGGCGGTCATATAGAAAATCGGCTTGCCGTTTTGAATCGCGGCCACCCGGCGCGCGCTGAAGCTGTTGCCATCGCGCAGGACTTCGACGTCATAAATTATCGGCTTTTGGCTATCGCCAGGGCGCAGGAAGTAGCTATGGAACGAGTGGATCAGACGCTCGGCAGGCACGGTTTCTTTCGCCGCGTACAGCGCCTGGCCGACGACCTGGCCGCCAAAAACCTGACGTAGCCCCAGATCTTCGCTCTGCCCGCGGAACAGCCCTTCTTCAATTTTTTCCAGATTTAACAATGCCAGCAGATTGGTTAGTGCCTGACTCATATTTCCCCTCAATCGGTGATAACCGCTTCTCGCGGCGCGTATTGAGGCAAAGTATAACCTGGAATCGCAAGTGGTCCGATGGGTGTAATAATCTGAATAACGGTTCGTTTGCAGGAAGAGATCTGAGATCTGTGCCACACTTATGCACGATACAAATGTTCATGCCATCCAGTCGGTAGGACATGCTCATGTGTATATAGGGATGAGAAGGAGAACAACATGAAATTTGCCTATATGTTAAGTGCTTTAGCCGTTGCCTCCGCATTGACCGCCTGTGCCAATAATCACAGCAACAGTGCGAAAAATAACGCGGCTGCCGCCGATCCTTACGGCATCGCGTCTCTGACGTCCTCGCAGCAACAGCCTAACGTTTCCGGGACTATCTCTATCCGGCAGAAAGTTGCCTTACCGCCGGATGCGGTACTGACCGTGACCTTGTCTGATGCTTCACTGGCCGACGCGCCGTCCCGCGTGCTGGCGCAGAAAGCCGTACGTACCGAAGGTAAGCAGCCGCCGTATAACTTTGTTCTGCCGTACAGCCAGGCGGACATTAAGCCTAACGCGCGCATCCTGCTAAGCTCGGCAATTACGGTAAATGGTCAGCTGATGTTTATCACCGATACCGTCCAGACGGTGATCAACGGTGGCGGGAATCGTGCCGATCTGCTGCTGGTACCGGTACAGCAAACGGCGGTGCCTGTGGCCAACGATGGCGCAGCGGATACCCCGGCCGTCGCGCAATAAGACCTCATATGCCCCTGTTCAGGGGCATTTTTTTTAATAAATCCATCGATAGTGCTGCAGGTCTATATGCCCGCTGCCGGAGACCTGTACCCCCTCTGCCAGCAGCGCCTGGCGCTGACGCTGCAGGTCCGGCCCGGTCAGGGAAATATCGCCGTGCCGATTCACCACCCGATGCCACGGCAGAGCTGAGCCCTCCGGCAGACGCTTGAGCACGCCGCCGACCTGGCGGGCCGCGCGCGGCGAGCCTGCCAGCAGCGCTACGTCGCCGTAGGTGGCGACGTAGCCTTCCGGTATCGAAGCGATAATCTGCCATACCCGCTGAGGAAATGTGTCTTGAGGTTCCATGAGGCGTCCTGTTACCGGGAAAGGTTCAGGATAAGCGCTGGATAACAGGCTGTACAGCCCGCCGCTTAGGCGGGGTGCGCGAGGGTAAATTCCAGCGCCAGGCCAAGCGTCTGCATCCCGTGTATGTTGTCATGCGGGGTGATAGCCATCAGGCTTTCGAGAAATTTCAGCCGACGGGACCGGGCGTTGATAATCAGCTTTGCGCGCAGGGCGGGGAGTTTCTGCGAGGTGATGGGATAAACTATGCGCCCACAAACCGCGATGGGCAGTTTGCGTAACTCGACGCTCTGCAGCACGCCTACGGTGGAGTAGAGCACCGCCACCGGCGTTACTGCCAGCATCGTGCCGCTGCTGATGGTGACAAAATCCAGCACCAGCTCCGGGCGCAGGTAGTGCAAACTCTTGAAGGATACGGTCACGCCGTCAATCGCCGGCATCGCCAGAGTTGACGTCAAACGCGGTGATTCACTCATGGATTCCCCATACAGATAAGATGTTGATTAAAAAGAGGGCTTCGGTATCTGATAAAGTATGGATGAGCATGAAGCATCCTGCCGCGACGGCGCTCGCAATCCCTCGTATTGTCCCGGAAGGATTGTTTCGAAAATTAACAGCCCGCGCGGCGGCGGCTTTTAGCCAGCTTATTGGCGGCTTTGCGCAATAAACCAGCATCCGAGCGACGTCAGCTTGCAATTCAGCGCCGCAGTGGGGATAATGCGCCGGCGCGTTGGTTAACAACGCTCTCAATGGGGGCTCTGTTGGTTCTCCCGCAACGCTACTCTGTTTACCAGGTCAGATCCGGAAGGAAGCAGCCAGAGCAGACGACGTGTGTGCCGGGATGTAGCTGGCAGGGCCCCCACCCAATTCTTCCCCTCGCACTTCCCCCCGGTACGTTGATATTAATCCTCTTTTCTTCGCTCGATGCGATTAACTTAATGCTGGCGTGACTTGCCTTCACGGCTGATAAAAATGGCCCCTAATCCAGCCAGGCCAAAGCACGCCGACAGATAGGGAATGGGATGCGGACCGGCCAGGTTAATCAACATTCCGCCAAGCAAAGAGCCGAGACCGATCGCTGCATTGAATACCGAGACATTGATGGAGGTCGCGGCGTCAGCGGCTCCCGGAATCCGGGACGCTTCCCGGAACACCAGCGTTTGCAGCAGAACGGGCAGTGCCCCATATGCGGCTCCCCATGCCGCCAATGCAATAAACAATGCGGCCGTGCTGGCTGCAGCCGAATTCAGACATGCCAGACTCAGCATGAAGAGGGCCGTGACCAGGCCAAGGCTTGTACGCGGGGCGCTGGAGGCAAAGGGACCGATGGCAAAGTTGGTGACCACGCCAGCAGCGCCGTAGATGAGAAGCAGCATGCCGATCTGCGCAGGGCTTTGTCCTGCGATCTGCTCCAGGTAGGGCGAGATGTAGGTATATGCCAGAAAATTGCCGGTCACGACCAGGGCGGTGATGCTGAATACAGCAAGCAGCGGCCCGTTTTTCAGCACGGACGACATTGCACCACGCCTGGCGGCTTTGGAAATGCGAACGGCGGGTACCGACCAGACAATAAGCGTGAAAACTAACAGGCTCAGCGCGGAGAGCGCGGCGAACACTGCGCGCCAGTTATACAGATCGCCCAACATCGTCCCGGCAGGAACCCCGAGCACTGCTGCCAGAGAGACGCCGCCAAAAACGATGGCAGTGGCCCTCACTGCATGACGAGAAGAAACCATATGTACCGCCGTGACAACAGCGGTAGACCAAAACACCCCAATTGCGGCTGCGACAAGAATACGCCCCAGAAAGACGACAAAGTAGCCCGGCGCCAGAAAGGTGACCAGGTTGCCGACGCAGCACGCGGCCAGCAAGCCGGCCATTAGCGCTTTACGGTTGAATCCAGCCAATATGCTGGTGAGCGGCGCGGCCGTGAGGGCCACCATGAAGGCAAATATCGTAACAAGATAGCCCGCTGCTCCGAGCGATACATGCAAACCCTCAGCCATTGCCGGCAATACGCCGACAGGCATGAGTTCGGTGCTGACAAAGGTAAAGCAGCCCATGCTTAATGCGAGTATGGCGGCAACCGCTCGCGCTTGAGAAATATTGCTACCTCGATGATGAGCGGCAGCGTGGTGCGTCTGCGATGATGAATCGACTTTAGATTCAGTACCATGAGAGTGCATGAATGTTCTCCATTAAAATGATCAATTAAATAGGTCTGGCGTCGCTGCGGCTTTTTTCAGGCATAGCGCTACCTTCCCCGGGCAACTCGACCGCGGGGTTGGATATAACCTGGACGGGATTAATGAGCGGGAAACGCAACTCCGCTAAACCGGGCGCATCTCTTCATGAAGCGATCCTGAAGCGTAGGCTCGAATGCCGCACGCATAGCTTCTGCCGATGTCTGGTGATAGACGTCGTCGCCCGTTACGCGATGCGCGGGAGAGGCACCGGCCGCGAGCCAGGCCTGAGTACGACAGGCAAGATCGAGGTCGTCAGGGGCATTTGCTCCGCCCATCTTCGTTGCAACCCAGCCGGGTTCGACGCAGTTAGATAAGACTTCGGACCAGCGACGGGCAGCGGTAAACGCGAGCAGCACAACATGTAGCTTAGGGTCAGAACAGGCTTGCATTCCGTTCCAGAGGCGTGTCTCCCACGCAAGGTCTGTCAGGGACGGATCGCCATCCAGGTGCAGTCTTGAGCTGATATAGATAAGCCTTTTGGGCACGTTGATCAGCGCTGTCAGGATGTAAGGTGCAAGTGAGTTCACAGCCAACACATGGGGCAGACCGTCGACGGTTGCGATGCGCCCAGGCTCCTGAAAGCCCTCTGCCGCGTTATGAATCATGGCGTCGAAGTGCCCCATATCATTAATGCGATATGCCAGAGCCTTCGTTTCCTCAATACTCGAAAGATCGGCATCTGGTACCGACCGGGCTCCCGGGAGCTGTGCAAGGGCATATTCTGCGCGTGCTTTATTACGGGCATGCAGAACGACCTGGCGACCCTGGGCTACGAGCAGTTTCGCCGCCATTTGGCCCAGGCCATCAGACGATCCGGTGATGAAGATTCTTGCCATCTGGTTATCCTGTTTGTGCCGGTCAATCGCCCCGGCATTTAAAGAAAGCGCTTCGTTCATGGAGCAACGCTCTTTCGCGTTGGTGCAATTCTGTCCCGCCGAGCTTTGAAATGCGATAGCATGGGAATCACAATATTTATGTGTCGGAGTCATAAATGAGCGCATTCAGCAAGCAGCTTCTGGAAGGTCTGGACGTCATGGCTGCGATAGTCGACACGCGCAGTTTTGGAAAAGCGGCAGAGATTGTGGATATGTCACAGTCCGGCGTCAGCAGAGCCATCGCGCGTCTTGAGGCCAGATTGGGCATTCGCCTCTTCGAGCGCACGACACGGCAGGTACGTCTGACGGATGAAGGACGACGCTTCTATGAGGAAGTCATGCCACTTATAGGCGCTCTGGCAGAAGCGACCAGCAGCGCAGCAGGGGACGCTGAACGTGTCCGCGGAAAATTGCGAGTCAATGTCGATCCCCTGTTCGCAAGATTCATTCTGGCCCCTCGCCTTGGGGCCTTCATGGAACGTTATCCGGAATTAGAAATTGAATTGCGAAGCAAGGATGAGCCAGGTGACCTGGTTGCGGACGGTTTTGATCTTGCTCTGCGCTTTGGCCATCCTCAATCCTCATCGCTGGTAGCCAGAAAGTTGTTTGATACCAGAGTGTTAGCTATGGCATCACCGGACTATTTGCAGCGATTCGGCCATCCGACGGATCCCCGAGAGCTGGAGTCTCCACCGCACAAATGTATTCTGTTCAGGGAGCCCGTCACAGGAAAACCGTTTCCATGGGAGTTTCATCAGCGTCGTAAGAAACTACTTGTTGAGCCGCAGGGTATGCTGACAGTCAACGATCCGGGGACTGTATACAGCTCTTGTCTTGCCGGACTGGGTATAGCGCAGCTTTTTGAGCTGGGTATTGAAGATTACGTGGCCGCAAATCAGCTGGTACAGGTTTTCCCTGAGTGGTCAGATCATCGGTTCCCTCTCTACGCATACTACCCTTCGCGCCGATATGTCCCCTCTAAAACCCGTGTACTGCTTGACTTCGTTGATCGCCTTGTCGATTAGAAATTATAAACTGCTCTGACCCGTGAATGTCACCATCGGCTGGAATCGGCCCTACCATTTTTGCGCAGTCCTGCAAGCAGTGGCTGAACCGGTCGCATTGTTACTCCGAGTCTGCAACACCAGGCTTTACTTTTAATATATATGGAATAACATATGTGTTAATTTTCCACTGGAGCTGCTTACGGATGCTACCTGTTCAACTTTTCAAGCTACTCGCAGACGAGACGCGCACGACGATTATTCTACTGCTGCGAGAGGCGGGGGAGCTGTGCGTATGCGAGCTTTGCTCGGTCACTAATCAATCTCAACCCAAAGTTTCCCGGCATATAGCCTTGCTGAGAGAGGCCGGATTGGTGCTGGATCGGCGTGAAGGAAAATGGATTTATTATCGACTTTCCCCGCACATGCCTGCCTGGGTGGCTTCCATCATCGAAACTGCCTGGAGTAGTCAACGCGATGAAGTGCGGGAGTCTTTAAATAGCGTCAATGCCGCGATCTGCGGCTGATAATAAATACATATTCACTAAATCGAATGTGTTTAAGGGGTTTGACGTGTTATTGGCAGGAGCAATCTTCGTACTCACCATTGTCTTTGTGATTTGGCAGCCTCGTGGCCTCAGTATTGGCTGGACGGCTTCTACTGGAGCGGCACTGGCTTTAGTTACGGGGGTTATACAAGTCAACGACATTCCGGCTGTATGGCACATTGTCTGGAATGCTACCGGGGCCTTTATCGCGGTCATCATCATCAGCTTACTGCTTGATGAATCGGGTTTTTTTGAATGGTGTGCTCTGCATGTTGCCCGCTGGGGGAATGGACGCGGGCGGATTCTGTTTACCTACATCGTTTTGTTGGGGGCTGCCGTTGCTGCACTTTTCGCTAATGATGGCGCGGCGCTGATTCTTACGCCGATCGTTATTGCTATGCTGCTGGCGCTGGGTTTCAGCAAAGGAACAACGCTGGCTTTTGTTATGGCCGCCGGGTTTATCGCGGATACGGCAAGTTTACCGCTGATCGTCTCTAATCTTGTGAACATTGTTTCCGCTGACTTCTTCCAGCTGGGGTTCAGTGATTACGCTTCCGTGATGGTACCGGTGGATCTTGCCGCTATTGCTGCCACGCTTGCTGTCCTTCATCTGTTCTTCCGTAAAGACATTCCCGCCGTTTACGAGCTATCGCGATTGAAAGCACCTGCAGAGGCTATTAAAGACCTGGCGACGTTCAGAACGGGTTGGATAGTGTTATTGCTTCTTTTAGCCGGCTTTTTTGTGCTGGAGCCTGCTGGAATCCCGGTAAGCGCTATTGCCGCAGCTGGGGCGTTAATACTCTTCCTTGTTGCTAAACGCGGGCATTCCATCAATACGGGCAAAGTGTTGCGTGGGGCGCCCTGGCAGATAGTTATTTTCTCTCTTGGAATGTACCTGGTTGTTTATGGTCTGCGTAACGCAGGACTCACCGAATACCTTTCCGCTGTTCTCAATCAGTTTGCGGAACGGGGCATCTGGGCAGCTACGCTGGGAACCGGCTTCTTATCTGCGTTCTTGTCATCGGTCATGAACAACATGCCCACTGTCCTGATTGGCGCTTTATCGATAGATGGAAGTACGGCATCAGGGGTTATCAAGGAAGCGATGATCTATGCCAATGTGATTGGCTGCGATCTGGGGCCGAAAATCACACCAATAGGCAGTCTCGCAACCTTGCTTTGGTTACATGTACTTGATCAGAAAAGCATTAAAATAAGTTGGGGGTACTATTTCCGGGTGGGCGTGGTTATGACGCTGCCTGTGTTATTGGTCACCCTTAGCGCGCTGGCTCTGCGCCTGTCGCTTTCCCTGTAAGATAGGAGAAGAACCGTGACTGATATAACCATTTATCACAATCCCGCATGTGGAACATCCCGTAATACGCTGGCTTTGATTCAAAATAGCGGTGTTGAACCAACCGTGATTCTCTATCTGGAAACGCCACCGACCAGGGCGAAACTTAAGGCGCTGATCGGCGCAATGGGGATCGGTGTTCGCGCATTATTGCGGACAAATGTTGAACCATACGACCAGCTTGGGTTAGCTGAAGACCGCTTCAGCGATGAAGAACTGATTGCAGCCATGCTAAGTCATCCGGTTTTGATCAATCGCCCGATCGTCGTTACACCGCTGGGAACGCGTCTGTGTCGCCCGTCAGAGGTGGTGCTGGAGATTCTGCCCGCGCCCCAGCAGGGAGAGTTCATTAAGGAAGACGGGGAAAAAGTCGTTGATAAGGATGGCAAGCGACTGATTTAAGTTTAACCGTAGGCTATCCCGCATCATCCGTGTTGTCCGCGCCCCTGGGCGTGAGGTTCTGAGCGGATGATGTGGGCTGATTTGTATTTTGCGCGGTAGCCCGAAGTCACCCGCTGCATTGGGGCAATATGTATCTACGCTCTGCCCGCGTCATGGTCGTCAAATATTAGCAAAATGCTTCATGATCAAATTCTCGCATATTCCCCATAGCCCGGATGAGCCTCTTTTTATCGTCGGCCCATAACGAGATAATACCTGTTCAAGCGCTACGCCGTTTTCTTTCCAGGTTCCCCCGTCAGTAAATATATTAACAAGCAGTGGCTGAAAGCGATCGAGGGCCTTGGCAAATTGAGCATCTGCGGTTTCTGCCTGCTCAAACTCTTGCCACAAATTAAGGAACTCAGTGCATTGTAGCTGCGGCAATAAACCAAACAGCCGCATCGCCGCTGCGGACTCCTCTTGATACAGTTCGCCTGAATAAGAACTATGAATTGGATGATCTCCAACATCTATTTCGACAATGTCATGCAGCAAGAGCATTTTTATCACGCGACAGGGATTAACGGCTCCATCGGCATATTCGCTCAATATTAAGGCGTACATCGCCAGATGCCAGGAGTGCTCGGCAGAGTTTTCTTTGCGGCTTGTATCAAGCAGCGGTGATTGCCGTATGACCGTTTTAAGTTTGTCAATTTCTTGCAGAAAGGTTAATTGTTTTTCCAACGCCGTCATTGCATTTTCCTTCATCTGAAAATTATATAGTGGAATACGGTCACTATTTCTACTGCCTGGAGTGACGCTTAGTCCTCAGCCTCTGGGTATAGTGACTTCAGCATTGGCTCCGGCGGTATACGTCAATGCGCAAGGGCGCCAGTCCGCCCCTGCAGGCTCAGGAGGCGGACTGGCGAACACCCGAGTCTGAAAACGGTTGCGGGCTGATGACGCCCTGGAACTACCGGCCTCGCAGAGGCGTAACGCTTAGCCAATACCGATAAAGAAACCGGCGATAGTCGCGCTCATCAGATTCGATAGCGTCGCTGCGAGCAGGGCCCGCATGCCCAGACGCGCTATTTCCGAGGTGCGCTCCGGCGCAACGGCGGAGAAAGCGCCCACCACCACGCCGATGGAGCCAAAATTGGCGAATCCGCACAGCGCGAATGAAACAATGGCGATAGTTTTACTATCCAGCAGGCCGGCATCATGCAGATAGGGTGAGAAGCTAAGATAGGCAACAAACTCATTCACCACCAGCTTCTGGCCGATCAGGCTACCTGCTAGCGCGGCATCACCCCAGTCAACGCCCATCAGCCACGCCAGCGGCGCCAGCACCACGCCCAAAATAGACTGTAGGCTTGCATCACCATAGCCAAACCAGCCGCCGACGCCGGCCAGAATCCCATTGATCAACGCTATGATACCAACGAATGCCATCACCACTGTTGCCAGTCCGGCGGCGATTTTCAGACCAATGATTGCTCCGGATGCCGCTGCTTCTATCAAGCTACGAGCGGGCGTTTCATTGAATGACAGATTATCAAAATCCACTTTAGACTCTTCCGTCGCGGGGCTAAGTAAACGAGCAAACAGAATACCGCCGGGAATGGCCATCAGTGAGGCGGCCAGTAGATACTCGATCGGCACGCCCAGCCCTGCGTATCCCACCATCGTTGAGCCGGCAATCGACGCCATGCCGCTGCAAATTGCGGTAAAGAGTTCATTACGGTTGAGACGATTAATGAAAGGTTTGACGATAGCCGGGATTTCATTCTGCCCAAGGAATATTGTCGTCACCGCGACAAAAGATTCGATCTTACTAATCTTCAGCGCCTTCTGAAATAACCCGCCTAATATCCGAATTAAAAATCCCATGACGCCTATGTAATACAGGATACTTACCAGGGCAGTTATGAATATAATTGCCGGGAGTACGCGGAATGCAAAAACAAAGCCTGCACCGTCAAATACTTTATCCATCTGCGGGCCGGCCAGGGCGCCAAAGATAAAGGCGCTACCGGCATCGCTATAGGATAATACATGATGAATTCCGTTTGCCGCTTTCTCTGCCAGCCATTTTCCCGGCGGTAGGTACAGCATAGTGCCGCCAATAACAATCTGTATTAAAAGTGCCGCACCGGTGGTGCGTAGGCTAATACTTTTTTTATTTACTGATAGCAAAAATGCAATCGCCAGCAGTACCACCATACCAGGAACGCTTCTCAGTATATCCATAATGATCTCTCTTCATGTCATCTTTGGGATGTGTCATAGCGGTATGGGCGACTGCATTCTGCCCATGGTGGTTTATTTAGTGGTATTTACGTACGCATTCTTCTACCAGGTCCCAGAACCACGCGGTATCCAACGTTATGCCAACCTTGGTATTTGCGCTTTTGCCGAGTACACCCAGTTCGTCACAGACCGTGCGGCCATAGCATGGCCCGCTGTTGACGTCGATCTCGACATACATCTCCTGCACTTTGAAAGCATCAGGATTGATGAGATAAGCGACGCAGGTGGCATCATGCACCGGGCCGCCTTCCAGGCCATAGTTGTCGTACTGCGTCTTCAGTGTGAAATTCATCATGTCGCTGAATAACTTACCGGCCGGCCCTCCGGCATTTTCCATGCGCGATATGATGTCTGGAGTACAAACCGTTTGGTGGGTCAAATCGAGCCCCATCATCACCAGAGGAACGCCAGAGGTAAAGACCACGCGGGCGGCCTCAGGGTCGGCGAAAATATTAAACTCGGCGGAAGGGGTGAAGTTGCCGGTACCATAAGCGCCGCCCATCAGCACGATTTCACGAATTTTTGGAATAATAGCTGGCTGCATCCGCATCGCTACCGCGATATTAGTTAACGGCCCCACCGGGACCAGAGTAATATCTCCTGTGCTATCCATTAATGTATCAATAATAAAGTTAACGGCGTGCTTTTTTTCTGCTTTGCGGGTAAGTGGGCCGAAAACAGGGCCATCCAGACCGGTTTCTCCATGAATATTATCGGCGACAATTTGCTTGCGCATAATCGGCTGCGGCATCCCGGCATATACCGGGGTGTCAATATTCAGGGTTTGACAAACGTTCAGGCCGTTGATCAAGGTTTTATCGAGGGTTTGGTTTCCCGCAACGATGCTGATGCCCAGTAATTCAATTGCAGGATGTTTTGCTGCCAGCATAATTGCGATGGCGTCATCATGACCCGGGTCGCAGTCCAGGATTATTTTGCGCGTTGCCATTTTTATTCCTCATCTTTTATTTTGGATCACCTGGATATAATTTCAATAAAATAATCAGGTGCAGTAGGGTTGACGTTTTCACCTTATCAGCGGCAAACTACACCGGGCATGAGAAATCTCATAGGGGCGAGCGGGTGATGAAAGAAGTACAAAATAAATCCTTTAAAAATCAACTAATAAAGGAGTCTGGCTATGTTGATAAATTTTCAATGGATGTGATCCGCAACACACATTTATTCCATGCTCAGGCCGGAGACTACATTGTGCGGGAAGGTACTTTACCTACCTTTCTTTTTTATCTGGCTCGCGGACGCACCAAACTTTATGTCACATTAGCCAATGGTCGAATATCCTTAGTCGATTTTTTCAGCGCCCCTTGTTTTATTGGTGAAATAGAAGTATTAGATGACCAGCATCAATCTCGCGGGGTGCAAGCTATTGAAGAGTGCTGGTGTCTGGCATTGCCAGTAAAAACCTTACGGACGGCATTGCTCAACGATACATTATTTCTGCGCAACGTTTGTCTCGGCCTGGTTGAAAAGAATTTTCGCAATATTGTCACCTCAACGCGTAATCAGGCTTATCCGTTGATAAATCGCCTGGCGGCCTTTATTTTGCTGACCGAGCATGATGCGCTGTATAAAGAAAAACATACTCAGGTAGCAGAGTATCTTGGCGTAACCTATCGCCATCTGTTATATGTTATTGCGCAATTGAGCGCGCAAGGAATATTGATAAAACTTAATTCCGGCTACGCGATTAATAATAAAGAAGCGCTAACGGCGCTGGCACGGGAAATGGAGCCTAATACCACAATAGCCGGCAATTAATTAGGCTGCCGCCGCGTTCGGCGTTGCCAGGTTAAACAGATACAGTCAGCCCTCATCGGTCATTTATTAAGCTGACAATATCTCTCTCAGCAGACGGCGGCATTACCTGGAATGACTCAATCTATTGGCTACTTCCTGGCCGCCTTCGCTGATGGGCGGACTTCATCAATATGGCGGCAACTGGCAGGCAACCTTGGTCATGCGTGCGGTGATTTGCCCGATCATGACCGTCCTGGGTTTGTAAGCCGGTCGCGCGGTTCGTATCTCCGATACGGGACCTGAGGCCAGAATCAAAAAGTGCAAATCCTCGGGCCGAAAACACTCTGAGCCCGACAAAAAAAGTAGCTGTCATAATTTTGAAATAATACTGAAATATATCCGTCATACATTCGTCATAAATAACTGGCAGATTAGTAGTGGGAATTTGTTGCCAGATTACAAGCCGTAAATATATGTCTGGATCAACATGTTAACTTCGTGTATTAATTATGATGAATTTATTGCACGGGAAGCGTGACTATGACCACAGTGGTTTTGAACGTAAAAATTGATGCAGAATTAAAAGAGAAGCTGCGTCACTATGCGGAATTAAATAACGAAAATCTGGGTACTGCGACGGAGAAACTGCTGCTACTCGCTTTTCAAATAGCGGATTCAGCAGACGAGGCGGGGGTTTCGGAAGAGGATATTGACAGCCAGCATACCGAAGAGGAAGCGACCCCATTAACCCCTAAAGAAATCAAAGCGTTAAGAAAGATTCTGAAGAAGAGAAAATGAAACAACAACTCTCTACAGCCAGCAACTACAGCGAAGCCTGCGACATGTTACGTTCAGGGTATGTGAAGCACGTTCGCCTGAACTGGAATATCGGCAGCGATGAGTTCTTTCGCATTGCTTCCGACTGGTGCGAAACCGGGGCGAAAATAAAAAAAGATGACGATGGTTTTATTATCTCGCTAAAAAGCTTTCCCATTCCGCGCCAGCATTAATGAAATGCGGTTAATTTTGTCATTACGCTGACATATTGCGATGACAAGATGAACTGCAATTTTATAAAAACATCTCATATCGGTCATGGATGATGACTTTTGACGGGCTGAACCCAGCCCGTCGATATTTTATTATATTATTTTACGCGTCCGCGTATTTTCACTCTGCTGTGCGAGACTATGCCACAGCGGCTGTAGCGTCGTGAAGGCGCTGCGTAATGCCTCATCCTCCAGCGTAAACGGTAGCCGCAGATAGCGATCAAAAGCTCCTGCGAGGCCAAAGCGCGTCCCGGTTCCAATATGAATACCGCGGCTTTCTGCCCGTGCGGAAAGAATTGTCGCCAGCATTCCCGGTAGCTCAACCCAAAAAGAGAGCCCTCCTTCCGGCGGCGTAAAATGCCAGTGGGGAAAATATTCAGCCATCAATTTACCGCACATGTCCCGGCGAGCGGCCAGCATTACCCGGCGCGGCGGGAGCAGCTGTTTTTCATTTTCCAGCAGCCAGCAGCAGGCCAGCTGTTCGAGCAGAGGCGAGCCTAAGTCCAGGGAGTCGCGAGCCTGGACGAGTGAGGCGATGGTTCGGGACGATGCGCGGATCCAGCCAATGCGCAGCCCGCCCCAGAAGCTTTTGCCGGCAGAGCCGATGGTGATAACCGGCGCCTCGGGGTTGAAGGCCGCCAGCGGCGGCGGCGGCGGGGCGTTGTACCATAAATCAACCATTGTCTCATCGACCACCAGCGTGGTGCGCGTATGGGCCGCAATATCAGCCACCCGCTGGCGGGTCGCGCTATCCATACAGCGGCCGGTGGGATTGTGAAAATCCGGCATCAGCCAGGCCAGGCGCGGGGCGGTTTGCGCAATGGTTGCCGCCAGTCCGTCGCAGTCCCAGCCCTGTGAGGGCAGCGCCACGCCAACCGGCCTACAGGAGGCTCCCTGAATAGCGCTGATGGCCATGGGATAGGTTGGGGCATCGACCACCACGCGGTCGCCGGGCCCGGTCATTAAGCGCAGAACCAGCGCCAGGCCGCTAAGCGCGCCGTTTACAATCATCACTTCATCAGGCCGGGTCGGTAAACCGCGCTCGCAGTAGCGGCGGGCTATCGCCTCGCGCAGTGCCGGCAATCCCTGCTGATCGTAGCCGGTGCTGGTCAGATGCTGCGGCATCACGCCCAGCGCATGATGGTAGGCCTGATGAATCTCGGGCCCGGCGCTGAGGGCGGCGGTGGCCAGATTAACCGAGGTTGCGCTGATGGCCTGTTCCGCGACTCCAGCCTGGCGCTGGGGCAGGGCGATACGCGAGCCGCTGCCCTGGCGACTATAAAGATATCCCTCTTCCCGCAGCTGGCCGAGCGCGCTGGCGATGGTCGTGCGGCTAACGCTCAGCGCCGTCGCCAGCTCGCGTTCACCCGGCAGACGCGTTTCCAGCGTCAGGCGGCCATCGAGAATCAATAGCCTCAGGGCTTCAGCCAGCTGACGCCAGAGCGGCGTGCGGGAGGCGGACTCCTGCCAGTTGCCCAGCAGGCGAACCAAAGATTGCGTACCAAAGCGACGAGAGGTCATAGCGATCCACTTTTGTAAAACTGGCCATTAATTATCAATCCATTTTTGCTGATGATGGCGAGGTCCGCAATCATCCAGAGGTAAAAAATGTTACGTCGTCTACTGCAGCTCTATATCGGTCTTGTCCTGTACGGCGTGTCGACCGCGCTCTTTGTGCACGCCAATCTCGGAGCCGACCCGTGGGATGTTTTTCATCTGGGCATGGGTAAGCAGTTTGGCCTGGATTTTGGCACGGTCATGATCCTGACCGGCGCGGCGGTCCTGCTGCTGTGGATCCCCCTGCGCCAGATGCCCGGGCTGGGAACCATCAGTAATGTGATCGTGCTGGGCCTGGCGGCAAATGCGACCCTGGCGGTTTTGCCGCCGCTGGAATCGGTCGTGGTGCGCAGCCTGCTGCTGGTCGGGGCGGTGGTCCTCAACGCCCTCGCAACCGGTATGTATATTGGCGCCGGATTTGGCCCCGGGCCGCGCGACGGTCTGATGACCGGCCTGCATGCCCGTACCGGCTGGTCGCTGCGCGGGATCCGCACCGCCATCGAGGTATCGGTACTGCTCATTGGCTGGATGGCTGGAGGCACCTTTGGCGTCGGCACCGTGCTGTATGCGCTGACCATCGGGCCGCTTATTCAGCTCTGTTTGCCCTGGTTCCGTCAGCCCGTCGCTCCGCAGTCCATTGCCGCCAGCCGCGAAGCCGCATCCTGATTTTATGCCGTCGCCGGTGATGAGAACTAAACTTAACGCTGCAGATGTCGCCGGGTTTGCCGGCTGCGCTGCTCACTTCGGAGATAACGCTCATGAAGTACGTTGATGGTTTTGTCGTTGCCGTGCCCGTGGAAAATAAGGAGGCATACCGCGAGATGGCAGAGAAGGCCGCGTCACTGTTCAGAGAGTTTGGCGCACTGCGCGTAGTGGAGTGCTGGGCGGACGACGTTCCGCAAGGCAAGTACACCGACTTTCGGACGGCGGTAAAAGCCGAGGACGATGAAGAGGTGGTATTCAGCTGGATCGAATATCCGTCGAAAGAGACGAGGGATGCCGCCAATGCAAAGCTGATGACGGACCCGCGGATGAAGGCGCTGGGAGAGAGTATGCCCTTTGACGGCCAGCGCATGATCTTCGGCGGCTTTGCGCCGCTTCTCGATGAATAATCTGCCAGCATCCCCATCCCCGCCGCCCCCCGGTGCAGGGGATGGCGGTAGCCGGGCTACAGGCTGCTCCAGCCGTGCAGCATCATATACAGCCCCACCGCGATAATCAGCGCGCCGGAGATCCACGGAGCCTTGCGCGACAGATCGTTGAGAGCGGGCCAGCGCTGGGTAACATGCTTCAGGCTGAGCGCCGCGATAGCGCCGGATATGACCAGCGTCAGCGCCAGCCCAACGCTAAAGCCCAGTACCAGCGTGGCCCCCAGCGAAAACTGCTTCAACTGCAGGCAAATTAGCAGCACGGTTATTGATGCCGGACACGGGATAAGCCCGCCGGTCAGGCCAAAGATAACGATCTGCCCGGTTGTTACCCGCTGGCCGTCAAAGCGACGATTGATCTCCAGCGCGTGCGCCTGCTGGTGGGCATCCTGCCAGCCGCTGTCCACCAGCTGATGGTGGTGATGGCGATCGTCGTGGCTATGCGCATGATGATGCTCGTGCTCGTGCTCGTGCTCGTGCTCGTGCTCATGTTCGTGCTGATGGTCATGATGGTCGCTATCGCGATGCGCCCGCGATTCATGCCAGGTGCGCCGCAGCATCCAGCAGGCGATGAGCACAATAACGATCCCGGAGATCAGCTGAAACCAGGGCTCCGAGGTCCGCGCATCCCAGCCGCGACCAAACCAAAGCCCGGCCATCGCCACCAGCCAGACCACCGCCGTGTGCGACACCGTTGCCGCCAGCCCCAGCAGGATCGCCTGCTTTAGCGTACCGCGCACCGCCACGATAAAGGCGGCCATCATCGTTTTAGAATGCCCCGGCTCGAGGCCGTGCAGAGCGCCCAGCAGAATCGCGCTGGGAATAAAGAGCCAGGCGTTGCCCTGGTGCAGAAGAGAGCTGAAATCGTTCATGTCGCGATCCTCGTTGAAAGTGATCGCATACTACTCCCCCCATGTATACTAATACTACCCCCCAGTAGATAAATACGCTCAAAGGGAAGGGCGTGCTATGCTGGTCGCATTACGAATGCCGGCCCCTGGCGCCGCAGCAGACAGACTTAAACGGTGGATTGCCTCATGTCACACACGGTTCGACATAAGAAGATGTTATTAACCCGGCTGAAGAAAATTCAGGGGCAAAGCAGCGCCCTGGAAAAGATGCTTAATCGCGAGCATGAGTGCGGGGAAGTGCTGCAGCAGCTGGCGGCAATCCGCGGGGCGGTGAACGGCATGATGCTGCAGGTGATTCAGGGGCATCTGACCGATCATGTGGTCAAAGAGCCGGAAGAGCTGCAGCGCGAGGCCGATCTTGAAGTGGTGATGCAGGTGATTAAATCCTATCTGAAGTAGCCGTCAGCCCTTGGCGCCGCACCGACGCGATCCGGGCGGCGCTCAGGATGCCTTGAGGTTGTTTTCCGCCCACAGAATAAATTCCTCTTTCGCCAGCGCTTTGCTGTATAGCCAGCCCTGGGCGTACATCACGCCGTGATCGCGCAGCCAGTCGCGCTGGCGTTCGGTTTCCACGCCCTCCGCGACGGTCGCCAGATTTAGCGCTTTTGCCATCTCGATGATATGCGGCGTCAGCGGTTTATACTCCAGAGTATCAACGAACGATTTATCGATTTTCAGGGTATCGACGTCCAGCTGCTGCAGGTAGCTCAGGCTGGAGTAGCCGGTGCCGAAATCATCAATGGAGATGCGGTGCCCCGCCCGACGGTAGCTCGCGATCACCGGGAGAGTGGTTTGCGGGTCAACGAAACCGCGCTCGGTAATTTCCAAAATGATCTGCTGTGCGGCGATATTCCAGTGCTCAAGCTGTTCGCGCAGAAGCATCGGCAGCTTTGGCGAGCGCAAATCATCAACTGACAGATTAATCGAAATATGGACCTCCGGGCGCTGTCGCAGCCAGGGGCCGAGGTCAGCAAATATTGTTCGGACGATATCCTCAGTTAAGCGGGTAATAAGCCCCGTTTGCTCGGCGAGCGGGATAAAAATATCCGGCGACAGAAAGCTGCCGTCGGGCTGCCTCCAGCGCGCCAGCGCTTCAGCTCCGGTGATTTTTCCCGTCTGCAGCGAGACAATCGGCTGATAGTAGACCTGGATGGCGCTGGAGTTCAGGGCATCCAGCATCCCATAGCGTGGCGAGCGCAGCCGACGCAGCAGCCGCAGAATTAAAAACGAGGCCAGCAGGCTGGTGAACAGGCCGATGGGCACCCACAGCAGCAGCAGATGCCGCCATCGCTCCTGCAGCGGCAGGGTTGAAGACCAGGTCGCGATCCCCAGGCCCAGCTCCGGTATGCGGTGAATGCGGAAAACGGTATTGTCGAGGGCCAGCGTTTTGGCATTCTGGTTTTTGATTTTCTCCCAGATTAGCGGATCGATCTTTTCGCTACTGACGATCGCCTGTTCGCGCCGGGTGCCAAATAAAACGGTGTGGATCTTATCCGGACTAAGCTGGACGACGTCGATAAACGACGCGGGATCTATCATCACCATATGATTATCGCTGCCCAGCGCCGTCATCCGGCGCTGCATGCCCAGATCGTTGAGGGATGTCAGCCAGGCGCGATAGCCGTCGGAGGTGATGCTATCGGGCTCGGGAAATTTGACCGGGGCGCTGTGGTCTTCAAGAGAAGAGCACTGCGGGACTGAATTATGCAGCCACAGCACTTCCTGCACGTAGCGATGGGTATAAGCAATACGCCGCATCGCCTGTAAATGCTGCGGGCTGCACGAGGCGTAGGGAATGGCCTCTGCTTCCTGCAGGGCCTCTTTCGCCCGATCGGCAACCTGCTGAACCCGCATTAAAACGCGTTTGGAGTAGTTATCCAGTTCGCTATAAAACTGCGTTTTTGCCTGACTCGTTGCCAGCCAGATGCTCAGCCCGGTGGGTAAAATAATGGCGAGAATCAGCACCCCCGTAACCAGACTCACCAGATGTCGGGTCGTCATGAGAATATCCTTATGTCAGAGGGGGTTCGATGAGTATACCCGATAGCGTAAAAAGGTTACGGCGGAGGTGAATTATTATTGGATGTAAAAAATGCCCGAACCGGAAGATGCCGCCGATATCGGGCTAAGATGGACGATCCGCAGCGTTCAACGCGTTGAACGCGCGGAAAAAACGAGGGCTGGAATGCCTTCCGCGCTAGCGTTAAGCATTCCGTAACAGCTTAATCGACGATCGTGACAGCGAGATGTTGCTCATCATGAAGGTCTAGTGGGCGTCCGGGGCGGCAATATCGGCGCTGATGCGCAGGTCATTTTCATCAAAGACCATACAGAAGCCGTCGTCGAAGGCGACGTCGATTTTCTGCCACGGGCGGAAGTGCACGTCGCCGGGGAGCAGGATTTTGACATTATCGTGACCGTAGCACTGACCAAACAGATAGGTGTTGTTCCCCAGCCGTTCAACGACTTCGCACTGGAAGCCGACGACCGTTCCGCTGCGAATATCGGTCGACAGATGCTCAGGACGGATCCCTAACGTGACGCTATCGCCGGGCCGTAGCGGGGAGGTGGTGATATTCAGCGTCAGGTTATGGTCCTGCGCCATCTTCACGCTGAGCTGCCCCGGCTGCCATGCGGTTACCGTCGCGGGCAGGAAGTTCATCTTCGGCGAGCCGATAAACCCGGCCACGAATTTATTGACCGGGTTATAGTACAGCGACATCGGCGAGCCCATCTGCTCAACCTTGCCGTAGTTCATCACCACGATCTTATCGGCAAGAGTCATGGCCTCAACCTGATCGTGGGTGACATACACCATCGTAGTTTTGAGCTCATGGTGCAGTTTGGCGATATGCAGACGCATCTCGACGCGCAGCTCGGCGTCGAGGTTAGAGAGCGGTTCATCGAACATGAACACCCGCGGATTGCGCACGATGGCGCGACCGATCGCCACGCGCTGGCGCTGGCCGCCGGAGAGCTGTTTGGGTTTGCGGTCCAGCAGATGCGAGAGCTGCAGGGTTTTCGCCACCATTTCAACCTGACGACGAATCTCGTCTTTCGGCACCTTATTGACCTTCAGGCCGTAGCCCATGTTTTCCGCTACCGTCATATGCGGATAGAGCGCATAGGACTGGAATACCATCGCCACGCCGCGATGGGCGGGAACAACATCATTCATCACCTCATCGCCAATCAGCACCTCACCATCGCTGACCTCTTCAAGACCGGCAATCATCCGCAGCAAGGTTGATTTCCCGCAGCCGGAAGGCCCAACGAAAACCGCAAATTCACCATCTTCAATATCAAGATTGACCTGATGCAGCGTCACGGTACTGCCAAACCGTTTGGTGACATTCCTCAGTCGTATATTGGACATCAACGTTCCCCGGGGTTAGTAGTCGTTATTTGCCGTTGGGATTAGGGTTGCAGCGGGTTTTTGTATTACGTGTAACAACTCGTCTGAACGATGATCAACAGCACTGAAATCATGCTATGACTATAACTTCCAGTATTTTTGAGCCCTACACCGATGTTTCATTTCTGCAATCACGATCACACAACTGGCAGCTTTATATGGTTTTATCCGTCTCCAAAGCGTAGCGTATAACAAATCATGAAAATCGGATTTTACCGTTATAAATCACCACAAAATGGCTGATGTAAACATCGACTAACGTCAGTATGATTAATAAAAACCAATAAATTGTTATACCTTCACATGAGGTTGATAATGAAAAAAAATACTCTTGCCGCACTTATCCTCACGACGCTGGCCGCCGGGCAGCTGGTTAGCCTGCAGGCGCAGGCCGCCGGACAGCTGAACGTCTGGGAAGACATCAAAAAATCCGACGGCATCAAAGCCGCGGTGAGCGACTTTGAAAAACAGTACAACGTTAAGGTCAGCGTGCAGGAAATGCCCTACGCGCAGCAGCTGGAAAAGCTGCGTCTCGATGGTCCGGCGGGTATCGGCCCTGACGTACTGGTGATCCCCAACGACCAGCTTGGCGGCGCCGTGGTTCAGGGGCTGCTGTCGCCGCTGAAGCTGGATCAGGCGAAACAAGAGGTGTTTACGCCGGCATCAATTAACGCCTTCCGCCTCGATAATGTCCTCTACGGCGTACCGAAAGCCGTAGAAACCCTGGTGCTGATCTATAACAAAGACCTGATCGACAAGCCGCTGGATAGCCTGCAGGAGTGGTATGACTTCTCGAAGGCGCAGCGGGCGCAGAACAAATATGGCCTGCTGGCGAAGTTTGATCAGATTTACTATAGCTGGGGGGCTATTGGCCCGATGGGCGGCTATATCTTCGGCAAAAACGCCAACGGCGGCTTTAACCCGCAGGACGTCGGTTTGAATAAACCGGGAGCCGTCGAGGCGGTAACCTTCCTGAAAAAATTCTACAGCGATAGCGTCTTCCCGGCGGGGATCCTTGGCGATAACGGCCTGAACGCGATCGACTCGCTGTTTACCGAGAAAAAAGCGGCGGCGGTGATCAACGGCCCGTGGGCCTTCCAGCCGTACGAAGCGGCGGGGATCAACTACGGCGTCGTGCCGCTGCCGACGCTGCCGGATGGTAAGCCAATGAGCTCTTTCCTCGGCGTTAAAGGCTATGTGGTTTCGACCTGGAGCAAAGACAAAGCGCTGGCGCAGCAGTTTATTGAGTTCATCAACCAGCCGCAGTACGCCAAGGCCCGCTACGTCGCCACCGGTGAAATCCCGGCGCTGAAGGCGATGATTGACGATCCGCTAATCAAAAATGATGAGAAGGCCAGCGCGGTGGCGGTGCAGTCGGCGCGCGCCACGGCGATGCCGGGGATCCCGGAAATGGGTGAAGTCTGGGGGCCGGCTAACGCCGCGCTGGAGCTGAGTCTGACCGGTAAGCAGGCGCCGCAGGCGGCGCTCGATAACGCGGAAAAACAGATCAAAATGCAAATTGAAGCGATGCAGGCCAGCAACCAGTAATTGCGATGTTCGCCACTCTGCAGGCGACACGTAGGCTGGCGACGTGGATTCGCGCTGTGCTGCAGCGCGAATGATTCAGGGCATCGCTGTAACAGAACGGGCGGGGAACCTCCCGTTTTCAGAAGGAGTCGTGTGTGATTATCAATCCCAGCGAAAATATTGCCGCAGCGCGCGGCGCGGGACGCCATGCGTGGTGCGGCCTGCTGCTGGCTGTGGTGCCGGGTTTTGGCCAGTTTTATCATCGTCAGTGGCTGAAGGGGCTGGTTTTCCTCGTGCTGCTGAGCAGTTTTATGAGCGTTTTTTACGACTTCCTGCATCAAGGTCTGTGGGGGCTGTACACCCTGGGCGAAGAGGTACCGAGAGATAACTCTATTTTCCTGCTGGCTGAAGGGATAATCAGCGTACTGATCGTCGCTTTTGGCGTGCTGGTCTACTCTCTCTCGCTGCGCGATGCCTGGGTTAACGGCAAAAAGCGCGATGAGGGCGTGGCGCTAAACAGCGTTCGCAAGCAGTACCAGATGCTGCTCAAAGACGGCTTCCCGTATCTGATGATTACTCCCGGCTTTATTCTGCTGGTGTTTGTCGTGATCTTCCCGATTTTGTTTGGTTTCGCGATTGCGTTTACCAACTACAACCTCTACCACACGCCGCCGGCGAAGCTGGTGGACTGGGTGGGGTTAAAGAACTTTATTAATATCTTTACCCTGTCTATCTGGCGCTCGACGTTCTTTGACGTCCTGCAGTGGACGGTGGTCTGGACCCTGCTGGCGACCACGCTGCAGTGTACCGTTGGCGTTCTGCTGGCAATCCTCGTGAACCAGAAAGACCTGCGCTTTAAGCCGATGATCCGCACCATTTTCATCCTGCCGTGGGCGGTGCCGGGTTTCGTCACCATTCTGGTGTTTGCGGGAATGTTTAACGACTCGTTCGGCGTGATTAACAACGCGATCCTCTCCTTCTTTGGCATCAGCCCGAAGGCGTGGCTGACCGATCCGTTCTGGACTAAAACCGCGCTGATTATGATGCAGACCTGGCTGGGCTTCCCGTTCGTTTTCGCTATGACTACCGGCGTGCTGCAGGCGATCCCCGACGATCTGTATGAGGCGGCGACGATGGATGGCGCCAGCGCCTGGACCCGGCTGCGGACGATTACGCTGCCGCTGGTGCTGTACTCGATTGCGCCGATCATCATCACCCAGTACACCTTCAACTTTAACAACTTCAACATTATCTACCTGTTCAACAACGGCGGGCCTGCGGTGGCGGGCTCGAACGCCGGCGGGACGGATATCCTGGTGTCGTGGATCTACAAGCTGACGATGTCGTCTTCGCAATATGCCATTGCGGCGACCATTACCATCCTGCTGTCGATTTTTGTCGTCGGCCTGGCGCTGTGGCAGTTCCGCGCCACTAAATCCTTTAAAAATGACGAGATGGCGTAAGGGAAGCAACATGGCTAAATCACCCAGTATTAAACGCGAAAAGTGGATTCGCCTGTCGCTCACCTGGCTGGTTATCGCCGCGGTGTCGGCGATCATCATCTATCCGCTGGTCTGGACGGTAGGGGCGTCGCTGAACGCTGGCAACAGCCTGCTCAGCACCTCGATTATTCCAGAGAACCTGTCGTTCCAGCACTACGCCGATCTGTTCAACGGTAACGTGAACTATCTGACCTGGTACTGGAACTCGATGAAGATCAGTTTCATGACTATGGCGCTGACCCTAATCAGCGTCAGCTTCACCGCCTACGCCTTCTCCCGCTTCCGTTTTAAAGGGCGTCAGAACGGGCTGATGCTGTTCCTGCTGCTGCAGATGATCCCGCAGTTTTCGGCGCTGATTGCGATCTTTGTTCTCTCGCAGCTGCTGGGCCTGATCAACAGCCATCTGGCGCTGGTGCTGATCTACGTTGGCGGCATGATCCCGATGAACACCTGGCTGATGAAGGGCTACCTCGACGCGATCCCCAAAGATCTGGACGAGTCCGCACGAATGGACGGCGCCAGCAGCCTGCGGATCTTTTTCGAAATCATCATGCCGCTGTCGAAGCCGATTCTGGCGGTGGTCGCGCTGTTTTCGTTCACCGGCCCGCTGGGGGACTTTATTTTATCGAGCACCATCCTGCGCACGCCGGACAAATACACGCTGCCGATCGGCCTGTATAACCTGGTGGCGCAGAAAATGGGCGCCAGCTACACCACCTATGCGGCGGGCGCGGTGCTGATTGCGGTACCGGTAGCGATTCTCTATCTGGCATTACAAAAATACTTTGTTTCCGGCCTGACCTCTGGCAGTACAAAAGGATAACCCCATGAAAAGATTAACGCCCGCGCTGCTTGCTGTTTGTCTGGCATGCAGTTTTTCCGCCAGTTTGCATGCCGCGGATACGCTGCAAACGCGGTCCTTTAACAATATGCCCGCCGACTTTATTAAAGGCGCAGATATTTCCACCCTGCTGGATGCCGAAAAGCACGGCGCAAAGTTTTATAACCACAGCAACCAGCTGCAGGACCCCATCGCGATCCTCAAAGCCGACGGCGTTAACTACGTGCGCCTGCGCCTGTGGGTCGATCCTAAAGATGCGCAGGGGCAGGGCTACGGCGGCGGTGATAACGATCTGGCGGCAACGCTGGCGCTGGCGAAGCGGGCAAAAGCGCAGGGTATGAAGCTGCTGCTCGACTTCCATTACAGCGATTTCTGGACCGACCCGGGGAAGCAGTTCAAGCCAAAAGCCTGGGAAAAGATGGATTATCCGCAGCTGAAAACGGCTATCCACGACTATACCCGCGATACCATCGCCCGCTTTAAGCAGGAGGGCGTGCTGCCGGATATGGTGCAGATTGGTAATGAAATTAACGGCGGCATGCTGTGGCCGGAAGGCAAAAGCTGGGGGCAGGGCGGCGGTGAGTTTGACCGACTGGCCGGCCTGCTGAACGCCGCCATCGACGGCCTGAAGGAGAACCTGAAGGGCGGCGAGCCGGTCAAAATCATGCTCCATCTGGCTGAAGGCACCAAAAATGATACCTTCCGCTGGTGGTTCGATGAAATCAGCAAACGCAACGTGCCGTACGACATCATTGGCCTGTCGATGTACACCTACTGGAATGGCCCGATTAGCGCGCTGAAAGCCAATATGGACGATATCAGCAGGCGCTATAACAAAGACGTTATCGTGGTGGAGGCCGCTTACGCCTACACGCTGGATAATTGCGATAATGCCGAAAATAGTTTCCAGGCTAAAGAGGAAAAAGACGGCAGTTATCCGGCAACGGTGCAGGGACAATATAATTATGTTCACGATTTAATGCAGGCCGTCGCCGATGTTCCCGGGCATCGCGGCAAGGGCATATTTTATTGGGAGCCGACGTGGATTGCCGTACCGGGAAATACCTGGGCCACGCCGGCGGGAATGAAATATATCCATGATGAGTGGAAGCAGGGGAACGCCCGGGAAAACCAGGCGCTGTTTGATTGCCAGGGCAAAGTATTACCGTCGGTGAAAGTCTTTAATTAATATCCCTGAGAGGTGTTGAGCTTCGGACGCGCTGGCGGAATTTGGCTTCCCGGCATGGTCTTAATTGTCCGCCTTTTGATGCTCAAATTATTCAGGGAATATATGAATGTTAAACTTCAGGATGTTTATTATGAAAAAATTTGCGCCTTTGAGTCCGAAGGTTAATGCGCTATTGCATGGTGCGGACTACAACCCGGAACAGTGGGAAAATTATCCCGATATTATTGACCAGGATATTGCCATGATGCAGCAGGCAAACTGCAATGTGATGTCGGTGGGTATTTTCAGCTGGGCCAAACTTGAACCTCGGGAAGGCGTATTTGAGTTTGGCTGGCTGGATAACATTCTGGATAAACTCTACGCCGCCGGTATTCACGTGTTTCTTGCCACTCCGAGCGGGGCGCGGCCGGCCTGGATGTCGCAGGCCTATCCGCAGGTGCTGCGCGTGGGGCGCGATCGCGTGCCGGCGCTGCACGGCGGGCGGCACAATCACTGCATGAGCTCGCCGGTATATCGGGAAAAAACGTTCAAAATAAACAGCCTGCTGGCAGAGCGCTATTCACAGCATCCGGCGGTACTGGGCTGGCATATATCCAACGAATATGGCGGGGAGTGCCACTGCGACATCTGCCAGGAGCGGTTCCGCGACTGGCTGAAGGCGCGTTATGAAACTCTGGATAATCTGAACCATGCCTGGTGGAGCACCTTCTGGAGCCACACCTATAGCGACTGGTCGCAGATTGCCTCTCCGGCTCCGCAAGGGGAGGTGTCCATCCACGGTCTCAATCTCGACTGGCATCGGTTTAACACCGCTCAGGTTAGCGATTTTTGTCGCCATGAAATTGCCCCGCTGAAAGCGGCAAATGCCGACCTGCCGGTGACCACTAACTTTATGGAATATTTCTACGATTACGACTACTGGCAGCTGGCAAAAAACCTGGATTTCATCTCCTGGGATAGCTATCCGATGTGGCATCGCGACAAAGATGAGACGACCCTGGCCTGCTACACCGCGATGTATCACGACATGATGCGCAGCCTGAAGGGCGGCAAACCGTTTGTGCTGATGGAATCGACGCCGAGCGCAACCAACTGGCAGCCGACCAGCAAGCTGAAAAAGCCGGGCATGCATATTCTCTCCTCCCTGCAGGCGGTGGCCCACGGCGCGGATTCGGTGCAGTACTTCCAGTGGCGCAAGAGCCGAGGTTCGGTGGAGAAATTCCACGGAGCGATTATCGATCACGTCGGCCACCTCGATACCCGCGTCGGCCGGGAAGTGACCCGGCTTGGTGAGATGCTGAGTCAATTGCCGGACGTGGCGGGCTGCCGCACCGATGCCAAAGTCGCGATTATCTTCGATCAGCAAAACCGCTGGGCGCTGGACGATGCGCAGGGGCCGCGCAATATGGGTATGGAGTATGAAAATACCGTTAACGAGCACTACCGGCCGTTCTGGGAGCAGGGCATTGCCGTGGATATCATTGATGCCGACGTCGATTTAAGCCCTTATCAACTGGTGATTGCGCCGATGCTCTACATGGTTCGCGACGGCTTTGCCGGGCGCGCCGAAGCGTTCGTTGCCGGCGGCGGTCAGCTGGTGACTACCTACTGGACCGGGATTGTCAACGAGAGCGATCTTTGCCACCTCGGCGGCTTCCCCGGCCCGCTGCGCAACCTGCTGGGAATTTGGGCGGAGGAGATTGATTGCCTGAATGACGGCGAGCGTAATCTGATTCAGGGGCTGGCGGGCAATGAGAGCGGGCTGCAGGGGCCTTATCAGGTGCGTCATCTGTGCGAACTGATTCATGCTGAAAGCGCGCAGCCGCTGGCGACCTATCGCGATGATTTCTACGCCGGGCGGCCGGCGGTGACCGTTAACCGCTTTGGGAAAGGCAAGGCCTGGCACGTGGCATCGCGCAATGACCTGGCCTTCCAGCGCGATTTCTTCGCCTCGATCGGCAAAGAGCTGGCGCTGCCGCGGGCCGTAGACGCTGATTTCCCGCCGGGCGTGGTGGCAACGGCGCGTACCGACGGCGAAACGACGTTCGTTTTCCTGCAAAACTACAGCGCCCAACAGCATAGCGTGACGCTCCCGCAGGGCTACCGGGACTGCCTCTCTGGCGCCGCGGCTGACGCTCCGCTCAGCCTTAGCGCCTGGGATTGCCGTATCCTCAGCCGTAAAGCCTGATTCCTCTCTGCCCATGCCTGCTCCCGTGAGCAGGCTTTTTTTTATCTGGTTATTATCAGGAGCGTATTATGGTGAGTTTAAAATCCTTCCTGCACTATTTCTCCCAGCCCCGTCCGACGGTTCCTCTGAGCGATATGGAAAAGCAGCAGGTTCAGTCCCTCATTTCCGCCTTTGGCGGTGAGGAGAATATTGTTAACGTTGACGCCTGTATTACCCGCTTACGGGTCACGGTAAATAATCTGGCGGTCGTTGACTCTCAGGCTTTACAGCAGCTTGGAGCGTTAGGCGTTATTATTCTTGGACAGCAGGTGCATGCTATTTTTGGTAAGCAGTCGGATACCCTGCGTCAATTATTAGACGGCCATTTCACCACCCGTCGGTAAATAAAAAGGGATAGCTCAATAGTGAGTTATCCCTAATATACGCATCATATTTCAGGCCGTAGGTGAGTGGCTGCATTCGCTATTTAAAACTCTCTTGCGCCTGACGCCGTGCCGCAACCCGAAGTATTCAGGATATAAAAATAGCAATGGCAATAATCATTACCGGAGGGTAATTAACAACCTTACAGCTGGAGATAAAACGATATTACGCGATATTTATTACCACCAGGCTTCGACCTGGACACCGAAGTTCCACGTATTGCTGGCTGTCTGATCTTCAAACGGCTTACCGTGCTCTGAATCATTCAGGTAGGAGGCAAAAATACGCAGTTCCGGGCGCGACATAAAGTCAGGACCGTCGGCAAGGCCTAGCGCAATGGTGTATTTCTCACCCGCCTGCTTGTAATCGGTATTGTTCTTGTAGCTATCTTTCTGGTAGAAGCCGCCCACCTCGCCGATCAGCCGTACGTATTCAGTAAACTGATACTGTCCGCGGGCGACGAGGGAAAGCAGCCGCGTTTTATTGGTGTAGTCGGTAATGTCGTCGGCGGAGCCCCAGGTCAGAACGTGGTTAATGGAGAACTTCTCGGTAATCGGGATCAGGCCGGTATTGATGACGCGATAGCCGCTGGCGTCGTTGACGTAGTTCCACATGTCGTACCAGCCGCCGCCCTGGGAGACCATATTTTGCGCCAGCCCTTTATTGGCGTACTGCAGCACCAGTTTGTTATAACCGCCCAGCATATCCTGGCTTATCTCACCGGTCAGCATGACGCCGTTTTCAGCATCGTAGAGTCCGCCGTAGCTGTCCTGCTTCTTGGTGGTGTTCGGCATGGCATAGTCGATACCGAATTCGGTCCACGAGCCGGACCACGGCTTCCAGCCGGCGTAGCGCAGATCGAGGTAGTTAATATTGACGTTGCTGTCGCCATCGACGCGGTAGTCGACGTCGTTAGCGTCGCCGCGGATCCACGCAAATGAGACCGCGCCTGGGCCCAGGGTGTAGTTTTCGAGTCCGGCGCCGGAGCCGGAAATATTCCAGTATTTGGTATCAATGATGTGCAGATCGTGGCGCTGGTAATAGCGTTTACCGCCCCATATCACCGCGTTCGGGTCGCCCGGGACCAGACCTTTAATCTGCAGATTTAGCTGACGCAGGCCAAACTGCGCATCATCGTTAAGCGTGGTTTCGCTGTCGTTGGAACCGTCTGACACCATGCTGACCATGCTATCAAGGTAGAAGCTGACGTCGTCCTTTTTATAGACTTCCGAGCCGAGCTCCAGCTCGCCGTAGGTATCGGATTCGTTACCCAGGCGGCCGATTTTATTTTTTTGCCATTCGGCGAGACTTCCATCACCGGAGACCCCAACTCCGGCGCGCATGTAACCATGAAAATCGATACCCGGAACCGTAGCGGAGGCCGCCATTACGGAAGGTGAAATTAGCGCGGCGGTTAACGCAGCAGAGACGGTGCGCAGCGTAGTGTTCATGTCTATCCTCTTATTGTTTTGTATTACGTTCACATTAACGATGTCATAAAATGCCTAAACGTAAGTTCAGGCAAATCAATGATCGCGATAGTGTGACTAACTGCAAATAAAACCGCGTATTTTGTTACGGTCGGTGAGTCCATTCACAATTTGATGTATTGTGAGCGTAATACTTTTATAAGTGATTTTTCGCCAGGAGACGTTGCGGGGAGCGTTTTTTCAAATAGCCCCTGTTACAATCCAGGGATAACAACATAAGGAACCGGACCATGAAGTCTAAAAGTGCAACCTTAGAAGATGTCGCCCGCCATGCGGGAGTCTCTTATCAGACGGTGTCCAGGGTACTGAATAAATCTGCCAATGTATCCGAAGCCACGCGCCATAAGGTGGAGAAATCCATTGAGCTGCTGCGCTATGTGCCAAATCGCCTTGCTCAGCAGCTGGTGGGTAAGCAAAGTCGGACCGTGGGTCTGGTGACGATTTCGCTCGCGCTACATGCGCCTTCGCAGGTGGCGGCGGCGGTAAAACGCTACGCTAATGTTGAAGGATATCAGGTGCTCATCTCAATGATTGATGAGAGCGTCAACCAAAGTATCCAGGATTCGATCAACGAGCTGAAGTCTCAGCTGGTAAACAAGGTGATTATTAACGTCCCTCTGGAGACCGAACAGGCGCAGAAAATCGCCGCTGACAATGACGATATCGTGTGTTTGTTTTTAGATGTCGACCCCTATAGCTCCGTGTTTAACGTTTCGTTTAATCCGGCCGACGGCACCCGGGCGAGCGTGAAGTATCTCTATGAGATGGGCCACCGTGAGATTGCGCTGCTGGCCGGCCCGGAAAGCTCCGTATCGGCCAAACTGCGGCTGAAAAGCTGGCTTGAAACCCTGGAGGGCTATGGTCTGCAGCCGGTAACGGTGATCCGCGGCAACTGGGATGCGCAAAGCGGCTACGCCGGGGCTTTACAGATGCTGCGCGAGACGCCGAAATTTAGCGCGGTGCTGGTCGGCAACGACCAGATGGCGCTGGGAGTATTGAGCGCTTTCCATCAGCATCAGGTGCCGATTCCCGGTGAGAAGTCGGTCATTGGCTATGACGATACCTATGAAAGCTCCTTCTTCTATCCGGCGCTGACGACGGTTTCACTGGATCTCGATTTACAGGGAAAAGAGGCCGTGCGCCGCATTCTGGACAGCGGCGATAGCGAAAAGCTGCACACCTCTTCCATCCTCCCGGCGCGGCTGGTTGTGCGTCACTCTACCGGGCCCAAAATAGAGCAGGGGAAGGACCTGCAGGCCATCGCCGAGCAGCTGCGCGCGCTTGCCCATCAGCTGAATCCCTGATAGCCGGCGGACGGGCGCTGCAGCCCGCCGCCTAAATCCCTTTTCTGTTCATGGTTGATCTTTGTTCTTTAGCGGCGTAACCTTATTGTTATGTTATAACATATTAGATGAGGTTATCATGAAAGCTAATATTCATCCTCATTACCGCACCGTTGTGTTTCACGACACCAGCGCTAATGAATATTTTAAAGTGGGTTCGACGATAAAAACCGAGCGCGAGATTGATCTGGAAGGGGTGACCTATCCCTACGTGGCGATTGAGGTTTCCTCCAAATCGCATCCGTATTACACCGGTAAGCAGAAAACCTTCTCCAATGAGGGGAGCACCGCCCGTTTCCGCAAGCGTTTCGGCAGCTTTATTGATGCGAAAAGGAGCGAATAATGCAGGTGCTTAATTCATTACGCAGCGCCAAACAGCGCCATCCGGATTGCCAGATAGTCAAACGCAAAGGTCGGCTGTACGTCATCTGCAAAAGCAACCCCCGCTTTAAGGCCGTGCAGGGGCGCAAAAAAAGACGCTAGCGTACCTCGGGGCGAAGGCTCTCCAGCGCACGGATCTGCTGGCCATCGGCGCTGAAATTGTCGCTGGCCAGCCATTTCTGCATGGCGCTATCAATCTGCGGCCACTCGGCATCGATAATGGAAAACCAGTCGGTATCCCGGTTGTGGCCCTTTATCACCAGCGCCTGGCGAAAGCGCCCCTCATAATGAAAACCTAGCCGCTGCGCCGCCCGACGCGAAGGTTCGTTCAGACTGTTGCATTTCCATTCGTAGCGGCGATAGCCGAGGGTATCAAACACGTATCGCATCAGCAGCCAGTGCGCTTCGGTGGCCATTGCCGTTCGGCTAAGCAGCGGCGAAAAATGCACGTGCCCCACTTCGACAACGCCGTTGTTTGCATCAATTCTCATCAGCGCCAGTGAGCCGACCGGCTGCCGGGTCTGGCGATCGATCACCGCAAAATGAATTGGGTCGCTAAGCCCGGTCAGGCCAGCTACCCATGCGCTAAACTCTTCGACGCTGCTATCAGGCTCGCGCAGCAGCCAGGTCCAGCTGCGCGTATCCGGCGCCAGCTGATGGGCAGCGAACAACGCCTCCGCGTGTTTCCCGGCCAACGGCTCCAGATAACACAGGCGCCCTTGCAGGGTTTGCCGCTGCGGATAGGGGCGTGGCTGCCAGTCGGGCAGGGCATCGCCAACGGGTTGACCGAAGTGGTTGTGCTGATTCATTAAGCTTTCCTTGTATGGACAGATACGCTGAGACTAAGGTCTTGCTGGTTCCATAAAAAGTGCCATTGAATTATATTTTCATGGTGCCACGAGGAGCCGGAATGAATATCCCTGACGATGCCTTTTTCACTTTACTTGAACACGCCCTGCGCGACAGGGGAGATGAGACGCTGCAGCGGACGCTGTATCACGCGCTGCGTGGCGCCATTTTGCAGGGGACTCTGGCTGGAGGTAGCCGTCTGCCAGGTTCACGCGCTATCGCTACGTGGCTCAATCTCTCGCGCAATACGATTAACGCGGCGCTGGAACAGCTGGCGATGGAAGGCTATTTGCTACGCAGCCGGCAGGGGACGCACGTCGCGGCGCTCAAGTCTTCGCCGGAGAGCGAAGCCGCGGTACCCGCGATTGCTCTGCCGGAAGGTCTGCTGGCGCTTCCGGCGGGCACCCGGCGCGATTCTCCGGCGCTGGCCTTTACTCCCGGCACGCCGGCGATTAACTACTTCCCTCTCTCCATCTGGCGACGTCTGCTCGATCGCGTCCTGCGCGAGGAGGGCAGCACGCTGCTGGGCTACGGCGATGCGGCCGGGGAGCTGGCGCTGCGGCAGGCTATCGTTCGCCATCTGGCCCTGTCGCGCGGGATTCGCTGCGATGCCCGGCAGATTGTCATTACCGAAGGCGCGCTTGAGGGCGTGAATTTGTGTACTCACCTGCTGAGCGTTGCCGGCGATACCGCCTGGGTGGAGGAGCCGGGATATTTAGGCGCAAAAAGCGTGTTTCTCAAGGCCGGGCTGCGGGTGAAGGGGATGGCGGTCGATAGCGAAGGAATGCGTCCGGAGGTGGGTGAGGGCGAAACGCCGAGGCTGATTTTCACTTCGCCTTCGCACCAGTATCCGTGCGGAGCGGTGATGAGCGCCGGGCGACGTCTGGCGCTGCTGGAGTATGCGCGCCAGCATAATGCCTGGATCGTGGAAGATGATTACGATAGCGAGTTTCGCTACAGCGGTGAGCCGATCCCGGCGATGCTAGGGATGATAAAAAACGCGCCGGTAGTCTATCTCGGGACGTTCAGCAAAACGCTGTTCCCGGCGCTGCGCATTGGCTTTGTCGTCATGCCGCCGGCGCTGGCTGCTGCGGCCCAGGGCGTGGTTGGCGCGCTGCTGCGGGGCGGCCATCGCGCTGAACAGCGGGCGCTGGCGCTATTCATCGAAGAGGGCCACTATGCCCGTCATCTGGCCGCAATGCGCCGTTTGTATCGAAAGCGCCGGCTGCAGCTGCGCGAAGCCCTGGCCAGGGAGCTGACGCAGCCTTGTGACATCCTCGGCGGCGAGGGCGGGCTGCATCTGACGGTCGCCATTGAGGGTATTGATGATGAGGCGGTGGTTGAGCAGGCCCGCCGGTTTCAGCAGGCCCCTGCGGCATTAAGCCGCTTCTATCTGGATGCGCAGCGCGCGCGAAGCGGGCTGGTACTGGGGTATGGCAATACGTCCGCTTCGCATTTTGGCCCTGCGCTGCGGACGTTAAATCGCCTTATCCGGCAGTACCGACGCGGGTCAGGCTGAAGACATCGTAGAACGACAGCTCCCCTTTGGTAGCAATCATTTTTTGCAGCTGCGTTTTCTGCTCGCCCGCTACGCGCGGCGACTGCAGGATCCGCTCGATCAGCTGAGGCGGTACGAAGCGGGTGTTGTACCATTCGCCGTTGTAGCAGACGCGAAAGTCCAGGACGTCGATATCTTCGTAGCGGTAGCGCGGATAGACGTCAAAGAAAAAGAAGCCGTTCAGCAGGACAAACAGCACCACCAGCAGCCACACGGAATCCACCAGCGTCTCTGAGGTGAACATGACGACGAAGGTCGCAGCAAAGGCGGCGTACATCGCGACGAACAGCCACGGATGATTGCGAATAAAACTGATGCTGAAGCGCGGACGGTTGTCGCGCTTCTCTTTCACATTGAGCTCATCAATGGTGTTGGTCAGCAGTTGCTGTATTTCTGTCATTTTGTCCCCGAATTCTACTAAGGCCCAGCCTGAAGGCTATTTTATGTTGCGGGAATCAGATGGAAAAGTAACAGATCAGTTGCGGAAAAGCATAACAGTTACTCTTTTTCCGCCGCCAGCATCCGGATGATTTGCGCGGGATTGCCGCCAACCACCGCATTCGGCGGAACGTCTTTTACTACCACGGCCCCGGAGGCAATGACGGCGTTGTCGCCAATCTTCACGCCTGGGTTAATCACGGCGCGACCGCCAATCCAGACGTTATTACCGATGGTTACCGGTTTGCCGTACTCCCTGCCGCTGTTGCGTTCGACCGCATCCAGAGGGTGAGTGGCGGTATAGATATGTACGCCGGGCGCCAACATGCAGTTATCGCCGATCTGTATCGGGCAGACGTCGAGCATGACGCAGTCAAAATTAGCGTAGAAATTACTGCCGAGATAAATATTGTAACCATAATCACAGCGGAAGGTTGGCTCAATATAGGCATCGCCCGCCTGACCAAATAACGCTGTCAGACAGTTTTTGCGTAGCTCACGTTCGTCCGGCGCCGAATGGTTGTAGCGATGCAGCTCCTGCCTGGCATGCAGGCGGTCCGCTCGTAGCGTAGCATCTCCGGGTTGATACAACTCTCCGGCGATCATCTTAAGCTTCTCTTCACTCATGGGGCTTTCCTCAAATAGCGGGTGGGCCACAGTATAAAAAAGAAACCGGTTTCAGATACGCCGTTTGGCTATTTATGCGAGTAATATCACAAATATACCTAAAGTGAGGGGAGGGGCCGATTATCGCCTGGTAGTTACCTGAAATGAGTTAGCGAATGAATTTCCATACCGAAGTAGGGATTTTGTCGTATAGCTTATTCATGGTCAATTCGGCAAGACGGTGATCGGCCGCTGAGTAAAATACAGCCAGTTCGTTGTCCGGAAGTTCGTATTTATTTTTTTCAATTACGCGTTCCAGCGTATCAATTGTCTGACAGCGGCGTAAGCGCATCAAATAGTCTGTTTTGGTTAATGGTTCACCAGACATAAATTCACCTTTAAATTGTAATAATACTAACAAGAAAGACTTGCCGGATTTTCCCGGCTGGCGTTAACAAAACAACGGAATAACCGATTTCCCGATTTACGCCATTTCTGCAGGTCTACGCTGTTAATGCCGTAGCTGCTAAACAACATGAAAGTGTCATCAAGGTATTCATCGAGCTGAGCAATCAGTTTATTATCCTCAGCGTACTTAATTTTATAATTAAGCGCGAAGGTAGCAATGTGATCGATCAGTTCATTAAGCTGAAGATTGACAGCCGACGTTGGGTCATTAACCCACCCGTGGTTGCTTTCTTCCAGGTTTGCAAGGCAATCATGATACAGGGTTTCGCAGAGAAATCGAAGCTGTGCGATATCATGTCTTTTTGGCGAGTATTCGTCCATAACACATCCCCTTTTGAGTGGTTTAAACGACGACTAACAAGCACCGTTGTGGGATGAACACGACTAACAGACCTGGCACATACATTGTAATCCTGTTGATTTAACTATAATCCACTCTTAAACAGATTTCACCGTGCTATTACGAAAAATTACAATTATCACCGTTAATTTATCTTAAAGCAGCGGACTCTATTATACCGCAGCATATCAAGGTGATGACTATGGGAAAGCACACCTTATGGATCATTGGTTTAGCCGGTTATTTTGTCATGCGCCTGTCGGCAGCCACGGATAACACAGGTATTAAGAATATTCTGAGTGAGGCCGAAGGGTTAAACCGTGAAGAATAATCTGGTAAAAATAGGCTACCTTACATCTACGCTGATTATATATCAGAACATCCGCTAAACAATGACATTGTGTGCGTTTTCATCGATAAAAAAAGGGCCGCAAATGCGGCCCTGAGTTCAGAGATTAATGATGCCCGGTCGGATGACTGTGCTCAATATCTTCCGTTTTTTTACTGAAACGGCGGCGCACGACCACGAAGAATACCGGCACAAAGAAGATTGCCAGAACCGTCGCGGTTACCATCCCGCCCATTACGCCGGTACCTACGGCGTTCTGCGCGCCGGAGCCTGCGCCAGAGCTGATAACCAGCGGCATAACCCCGAGGATAAAGGCCAGTGAGGTCATCAGGATTGGGCGCAGACGCATACGTACCGCCTCCAGCGTCGCTTCAATCAGACCTTTGCCTTCTTTATCCATCAGGTCTTTGGCGAATTCTACGATAAGTATCGCGTTCTTCGCCGACAGGCCGATGGTGGTCAGCAGACCTACCTGGAAGTAGACGTCGTTAGTCAGCCCGCGGAAGGTTGCGGCCAACAGCGCGCCGATGACCCCGAGCGGCACAACCAGCATAACCGAGAACGGAATCGACCAGCTTTCATACAGCGCTGCCAGACACAGGAATACCACAATCAGCGAGATGGCATACAGTGCCGGAGCCTGGTTACCGGACAGACGTTCCTGATAGGACATACCGGTCCAGTCATAGCCAACGCCAGCCGGCAGCTTGCCCGCCAGTTCTTCCATCAGGTTCATGGCTTCACCGGTACTTCTACCCGGCGCCGCCTGACCGAGGATTTCCATCGACGGCAGGCCGTTATAGCGTTCCAGACGCGGTGAACCGTACTCCCAGTGCGACGTTGAGAAGGCCGAGAACGGTACCATCTGGCCGTCGCTACCGCGAACGTACCAGTTGCCAATGTCTTCTGGCAGCATGCGGTATTTCGCTTCGGACATGACGTATACTTTCTTCACGCGACCGCGGTCGATAAAGTCGTTGACGTAGCTACCGCCCCAGGCTGCGCCCAGCGTGGTATTGATGTCACTGATGGATACGCCCAGCGCCTGCGCTTTCTCCTGATCGATATCAACCTTGAACTGCGGAGTATCTTCCAGGCCGTTCGGACGAACGCCGACCAGCAGGTCAGGGTGCTTCGCAACTTCGCCAAACAGCTGGTTACGCGCCTGGGTCAGTTTTTCATGACCTAAGCCGCCCTGGTCGATCAGCTGGAAGTCAAAGCCGGTTGCGGTACCCAGCTCAACGATAGCCGGCAGGTTAAAGGCGAAGACCATCGCATCTTTAATCTGCGAGAAACGCGCCATCGCACGACCGGTAATCGCTTCAACCTTGTTCTCGCTGCCCGGACGTTCGCTCCAGTCTTTCAGAGAAACGAACGCAATACCGGTGTTCTGACCACGACCCGCGAAGCCAAAGCCGTTAACGGCGAACACGGATTCGACGTTGTCTTTCTCTTTCGTGAGGTAGTAGTCCGTCATCTCATCCAGCACTTTCTGCGTGCGTTCCTGGGTGGCGCCAGCAGGTAGCTGCGCCATGCTCAGGAACACGCCCTGGTCTTCATCCGGCAGGAACGAGCTCGGCAGACGAACGAACAGGAATGCCATTCCGACGACGATGATCAGATACAGCACCAGATAACGACCGGTACTGCGCAGGATGTTGCCTACGCTATCGGTGTAGTGGTGGGTGCTCTTATCGAACATGCGGTTAAACCAGCCAAAGAAGCCTTTGTGCTCGCCGTGACCGCCTTTAGCGATAGGTTTCAGCATCGTGGCGCACAGCGCCGGAGTCAGAATCAACGCAACCAGTACCGACAGCGCCATCGCCGAAACGATAGTGATGGAGAACTGACGATAAATCGCCCCGGTTGAGCCGCCGAAGAAGGCCATCGGGATGAATACCGCCGACAGCACCATCGCGATACCGACCAGCGCGCCCTGAATCTGGCCCATTGATTTACGGGTTGCTTCCTTCGGCGGGAGCCCCTCCTCGGCCATGACGCGCTCGACGTTTTCTACCACCACGATGGCGTCATCCACCAACAGGCCTATCGCCAGCACCATACCAAACATGGTTAAGGTGTTTATCGAGAAGCCAAAGATGGCAAGGATGGCGAATGTCCCTAGCAGGACCACCGGAACCGCGATGGTTGGGATCAGCGTGGCGCGGAAGTTCTGCAGGAACAGGTACATGACCAGGAAGACCAGGATAATTGCTTCAGCCAGCGTTTTGACCACTTCATGAATTGAGATTTTCACGAACGGCGTGGTGTCATACGGGTAAACAATTTTCAGGCCCGACGGGAAGTACGGCTCCATTTTCGCCAGTTCAGCGCGAATGGCGTTTGCGGTATCCAGCGCGTTAGCGCCGGTCGCCAGTTTGATGCCCAGACCGGAAGCCGGCTGGTTGTTAAACTTAGCGATGATGTCGTAGTTTTCGCCACCGAGCTCTACTTTCGCCACATCGCGCAGGCGAACCTGCGAACCGTCCTGGTTCACTTTCAGCAGGATATTGCTAAATTCGTCCGCAGATTTCAGACGCGTTTGCGCAATGATCGAGGCGTTCAGCTGCTGGCCTTTCACCGGCGGCGTACCGCCTAGTTGACCGGCTGCAACCTGGGCGTTCTGCGCTTTAATGGCGCTAATGACATCCACCGGCGTCAGCTGGAAGTTGTTCAGTTTGTTCGGATCCATCCAGATACGCATCGCGTACTGGGAACCAAACAGCTGAACGTCGCCCACGCCTGACGTACGGCTGATCGCATCTTTCATGTTGGCGCCAACGTAGTCGGAAATATCCTCCTGCGTCATGGTGCCGTTGGTGTTGATAACGCCGACAACCATCAGGAAGCTGCTGGAGGATTTCTCCACGCTCACGCCCTGTTGCTGTACTTCCTGCGGCAGCAGCGGCATAGCGAGCTGCAGTTTGTTCTGCACCTGCACCTGCGCGATATCCGCGTCGGTACCGGACTGGAAGGTCAGGGTGATCTGTACCGTACCGGTTGAGTCACTGTTGGAGGACATGTACATCAGGTTATCGATACCGTTCATGTTCTGTTCGATAACCTGCGTGACGGTATCCTGCACCGTTTTCGCATCAGCACCAGGGTAGGTTGCGGAGATCGACACTGCCGGCGGCGCAATCGTTGGATATTGCGCGACGGGCAGCTTCAGGATCGCAAGTCCCCCAGCTAGCATGATTATTATGGCGATCACCCATGCGAATATTGGGCGATCGATAAAGAAATTAGGCATGTCTTAACGGCTCCTGTTTAAGTTAAGACCTGGTTTACTCTGACTGAGCGTTGCTTGCAGCTTGCTGCTTGTCGTCAGAGGCTACTTCCTGCGCTTTCACCTGCACGCCTGGTTTTACTTTTTGCAGTCCGGTGACGATGACGCGATCGCCCGATTTCACCCCGGTAGTGACCAGCCATTTATCGCCAATCGCCTGCGTTGCAGTGACCTGACGAACTTCGACTTTATCGCCTTCGCCCACCACCATTACGCTGGCATCACCGCGCGGAGTGCGGGTTACACCCTGCTGTGGAACCAGCAGTGCGTCAGGGTTGGTGCCTTCTTCCAGACGCGCGCGGACGAACATACCTGGCAGCAGGGAGTTATCCGGGTTCGGGAAGATAGCGCGCAAAGTGATAGAACCGGTGGTCTGATCAACGGTCACGTCGGAAAACTCCAGCGTCCCGCCCTGCGGATACTTCAGACCATCGCTGGTGACCAGCTCGACCTTGGCTTTGCCGTTTTCCTGTTTCAGCTTACCGTTTGCCAGCTCCTGTTTCAGACGCAGGAAATCGTTGCTCGACTGGGTAACGTCAACATAGATCGGATCCAGCTGCTGAACGGTTGCCAGCGCGGTGGTCTGGGCATTCTGCACCAGCGCACCTTCCGTCACTGCTGATTTACCAATACGACCGCTGATAGGCGAAGTCACTTTGGTGTACGCGAGGTTAATTCGCGCGGTTTCCACGGCAGCTTTTGCCGCCACGACGGCAGCGTTGTTCTGCTGAGCGTCAGCAACTGCGGTGTCGTAGTCTTGTTGACTGATGTATTTGGTGCCTAACAGTTTCTGGTAGCGCTTGACCGTCAGCTGAGCGATGTTTGCCGCCGCCTGCGCTTTGGCTAAGTCGCCTTTCGCGCTTTCGTAGCTGGCCTGATAGGTTGCCGGATCGATCTGATAAAGGGACACGCCTGCCTGGATATCGCTACCTTCAGTGAAGTTACGTTTCAGAATAATGCCACTAACCTGAGGGCGGACTTCAGCAACGCGGTATGCACTGGTGCGGCCAGGCAGCTCGGTGGTGATTTGTAGAGGTGCGGATTTGAGCGTCACAACGCCGACTTCCGGCATTTGCTGGGCCCCTTGTTGAGCCGGTTTGTCGTCACATCCTGTTAGCGCTAAGCTGCCTGAGAGCATCAGAACGACCGCCAGAGGCGTTAACCCTCTGTTTTTGTTCATATGTAAACCTCGAGTGTCCAATTTCAAATTGTTCAGTGGCTCAAACGACCACAAACCCACTACTGTGTTTCTATTATGGTCATGCTATGGTACATACATTCACAAATGTATGTAAACGTAACCTCTGTAAACTCATCGACCTATGGCACGAAAAACCAAACAACAGGCACTTGAAACCCGGCAACACATTCTGGACGTTGCTCTGCGTTTGTTTTCGCAGCAAGGCGTATCATCTACCTCGTTGGCAGCAATTGCAAAAGCTGCAGGGGTGACGAGGGGGGCTATCTACTGGCATTTCAAGAATAAATCAGATTTATTTAATGAAATATGGGTGCTTTCGGAGGCCAGTATTAGTGACCTCGAAGTTGAGTATCGGGCAAAATTCCCCAACGATCCACTGTCAGTTGTCCGTGAGATCTTAGTCTATATTCTTGAAGCAACGGTGACAGAAGAGCGTCGGCGGCTGATGATGGAAATCATCTTCCATAAATGTGAGTTTGTTGGCGAGATGGCGGTGGTCCAGGAAGCGCAGCGCAGCCTCTGTCTCGAGAGCTACGATCGCATTGAGCACACCCTCAACGAATGTATTGCGGCGAAGATGCTGCCGGCCAATTTATTAACCCGGCGGGCGGCGATTTTAATGCGCAGCTATCTTTCCGGCCTGATGGAAAACTGGCTGTTTGCGCCGGATTCTTTCGATCTGCAAAAAGACGCGCGCGAATTTGTCGAGACGCTTCTGGAAATGTATCAGTTTTGCCCTTCGCTGCGGGCTCCATCCGAGGCCGCGCTTTAGCGCCTGGCCCAAATTTCCGGCCCGGTTCAGCGCGAAAAAATGCCGCGATCCGCCGCTATTCGCGCGCAGGTAGAAGTGCTATTCTGCGCGCTGCGACGACCCCCGGTATTCTCCGGCTTTTGCAATCATTCATGTTAACACTATGCTGCATACTATTCGTTGGCGAAACGCCATTTCCGCTTTTGTAATTGTACTGATGTTTTTCGTTGGCAGCCTTTGCGCGACTCAGGCCTTTGCGGCTGATTTGCCCGAACGCTCTGAAGTGCAGAGCCAGCTCAATACGCTGAATAAGCAGAAGGAACTCACCCCCCAGGACAAGCTGGTTCAGCAGGACCTGACGCAAACTCTCGAAACGCTCGATAAAATTGAGCGCATCAAGTCGGAGGCGGCTCAGCTGCGTCAGCAGGTCGATCAGGCCCCGGCGAAAATGCGCCAGGCGGTCGATGGCCTGAATGCGCTCGGCGATGTGCCGGATGATGAGGCCACGCGTAAAACGCTAGGCTCGCTGTCGCTCCGTCAGCTGGAAGCCCGCGTCACCCAGACCCTCGACGAATTGCAAAATGCCCAGAACGACCTGGCGACGTACAACAGCCAGCTGGTTGCTTTGCAAACGCAGCCGGAGCGCGTGCAGAACGCCATGTACACGGCGTCCCAGCAGCTGCAGCAGATCCGTAACCGCCTGAACGGCACCTCGGTGAGTGAAGAGACCCTGCGGCCAACTCAGCAGGGGCTCCTGCTGACGCAGCAGTCGCTGCTGAACGCGCAGATCGACCAGCAGCGTAAAAGCCTGGAAGGTAATACCGTCCTGCAGGATACGCTGCAGAAGCAGCGGGATTACGTCAGCGCCAACAGCAACCGCCTGGAGCATCAGCTGCAGCTGCTGCAGGAAGCCGTTAACAGCAAGCGGCTGACGCTGACGGAAAAAACCGCGCAGGAAGCGGTGACTCCCGATGAAACCGCGCGCATTCAGGCCAATCCGCTGGTGAAGCAGGAGCTGGAGATTAACCACCAGCTTAGCCAGAGGCTGATTTCGGCGACTGAAAACGGCAACCAGCTGGTGCAGCGCAATATTAAGGTCAAAAACTGGCTCGATCGCGCGCTGCAGTCGGAACGCGATATTAAAGAACAGATATCGGTCCTGAAGGGCAGCCTGCTGCTGTCGCGTATCCTCTACCAGCAGCAGCAGACGCTGCCGTCTGCCGACGAGCTGGAGGATATGACCAACCGCATCGCCGACCTGCGCCTCGAACAATTTGAGGTGAACCAGCAGCGCGACGCCCTGTTCCAGAGCGATGCCTACGTCGCAAAACTGGAGGAAGGGCACAGCAGCGACGTGAATCCGGAAGTGCACGACGCCCTGCTGGACGTCGTGGATATGCGCCGCGAGCTGCTCGATCAGTTCAACAAACAGCTGGGTAATCAGCTGATGATGGCGATTAACCTGCAGATTAACCAGCAGCAGCTGATGAGCGTCTCCAGCACCCTGAAAGCCATCCTGACGCAGCAAATTTTCTGGGTTAACAGCAACAAGCCTATGGACTGGGAGTGGATAAAATCCTTCCCTGAAGCGCTGAAAGGGCAGTTTAAGGCGATGAAAATCACCGTTAACTGGGAAAAAGCCTGGCCCGCCGTGTTTGTGGCGTTCCTCGCCGGCCTGCCGCTGCTGCTGATTGCCGGCCTTATCCGCTGGCGCCTGCAGTGGCTGCGCAGCTACCAGGCAAAGCTGGCGTCGCAGGTCGGGCAGCTGCGTAACGATACCCAGCTGCATACGCCTAAAGCGATTTTGATCGATCTGATAAGAGCTCTGCCGGTGGTTCTGCTGATTCTGGCCGTAGGCCTGATTCTGCTGACGATGCAGCTCAATATCAGCGATCTGCTGTGGGCGTACAGCAAGAAGCTGGCGCTGTTCTGGCTGGTGTTTGGCCTGTGCTGGAAGGTACTGGAAAAAGACGGCGTGGCGGTGAGCCACTTTAATATGCCGCCGCAGCTGACCAGCCACTGGCGTCGGCAGATTGTCCGCGTCAGCCTGGCGCTGCTGCCGCTGAATTTGTGGTCGGTTATCTCCGAACTCTCTCCGCTGCATCTGATGGACGATGTGCTGGGGCAGTTCGTGATCTTTATGAACCTGCTGCTTATCGCGGTGCTGGTGTGGCCGATGTGCCGCGAAAGCTGGCGTGATAAGGAGTCGCACAGCCTGCGCCTGGTGACCGTCACCGTGCTGTCGATCGTCCCCATTGCGCTGATGGCGCTCACGGCGACCGGCTACTTCTATACCACGCTGCGCCTGGCCGGCCGCTGGATTGAAACCGTCTATCTGGTGATGCTGTGGAATCTGCTGTATCAGACCGTTCTGCGCGGCCTGAGCGTGGCGGCCCGCCGTATCGCCTGGCGTCGCGCGCTGGCTCGCCGCCAGCACCTGGTCAAAGAGGGCGCCGAGGGCGCTGAGCCGCAGGAGGAGCCGACGATTGCGCTGGAGCAGGTCAACCAGCAAACGCTGCGTATCACCATGCTGGTGATGATCGCGCTGTTCGGCATCCTGTTCTGGGCGATTTGGTCGGATCTGATCACCGTATTTGCCTATCTCGACAGCATCACCCTGTGGCACTACAACGGCACCGAAGCGGGCGTCAACGTGGTAAAAAGCGTCACGATGGGCAGCCTGCTGTTTGCGATAGTTGCCTCGATGGTGGCCTGGGCGCTAATCCGCAACCTGCCGGGTCTGCTGGAAGTGCTGATCCTTTCACGGCTCAACATGCGTCAGGGGACGTCGTATGCGATCACCTCGATTCTGAACTACGCCATTATCGCGATTGGCGCGATGACGGTGTTCGGCTCGCTGGGCGTATCGTGGGACAAACTGCAGTGGCTGGCGGCCGCGCTGTCGGTGGGTCTGGGCTTTGGCCTGCAGGAAATTTTCGGTAACTTCGTTTCCGGCCTGATTATCCTGTTTGAACGCCCGGTACGCATCGGCGATACGGTCACCATCGGGACCTTCTCCGGCACCGTCAGCAAGATCCGCATCCGCGCGACCACGATTACCGACTTTGACCGCAAAGAGGTGATCATTCCGAACAAAGCGTTCGTAACGGAGCGTTTGATCAACTGGTCGCTGTCCGACACCGTTACCCGCGTCGTCATCCGCCTCGGCGTGGCGTACGGCTCGGATCTGGATAAGGTGAAGGAGGTCCTGCTGCAGGCCGCGCATGAGCATCCGAAGGTGATGCCTGAACCTGCGCCGTCGGTATTCTTCACGACCTTTGGCGCCAGCACGCTGGATCACGAACTGCGTCTCTACGTTCGCGAACTGCGCGATCGCAGCTACACGGTGGACGAGCTGAACCGCACCATCGATCGCCTGTGCCGGGAGAACAATATCAACATCGCCTTCAACCAGCTGGAAGTTCATCTGCGTAATGAAAAGGGTGATGAAGTGACGGAGCTGAAGCGTGAGGTCAAAGGGGACGATCCTTCCCCGGCGCTCGGCTGACAGCCGGTCGGGGCGGCCGATGTGCCGCCCCGCAGCGCGCTACCGTTCCTCGTTTTGCGCCGATCCCGGCGCGTTCTTTAGCTTGTTTTCATAATCACGGCGAATGATTTCCAGCGCGCCGAGCACGGTTTGCGCTGAGACCTGGTTTTCTTCAAGCAGCATGATTAAATCAACGGCCAGTTTGACTTCATCCGGGGCGTTTTCTAACGACATTCTCATTCCTCTGTTAGCGCGTCAGGCGTGCCAGCACGCTTTCTATTTTTTCCAGCGCATCGCGGCAGCGGGCCAGCCGTCCGGCATAGGCATCAACCTCTTTTGCCAGGCGCTGCTGTTCATCCAGCGTCGTCGCCTGCAGCCATTGCCGCTGGCGATCGTTGCGCATGGCCAGCAGGCGGCGCTCATATTCCTGGTGCTTCAGCCGACGCCGCTGCCAGCGGCCAGGCCCCGATGACGCGCTGTCCCAGCTGCGCAGCGACCAGGTTGCCGTCTCGCGGCTGATGGCGGCAATTTGCGTGGTCAGGCGTTCCGCCAGCCAGGCAACCTGCGGCAGCTGCTGGTGCGCGACGGCCTGCTGTAATTTGGCGAAATTACCCTGTGCTTCATCCAGGTAGGCCTGCATCAGCGTGCTGCGGGTACGGAACAGCTGGCGATCGAAACGGGCGCTCAGCGTCGCATGGTTGGCCAGCGGCGCGACCTGTTCGGCCAGCCGGGCCAGCTGCTCTTCCAGCGAGTGTAAAAGCCGGGTTGTTTTCAAATAACTCCTCCATACCCTGATAAGCAACTGTGCTACAGTAGCCATCTCTGCTTGATAACGATTCGCATTATGCCACGTATTATTTTAATCATCATTGGCTGGCTGGCCGTAGTTCTGGGAACGCTCGGCGTCGTCCTGCCTTTATTGCCGACGACGCCGTTTATTCTGCTGGCAGCCTGGTGCTTTGCCCGCTCGTCGCCGCGTTTTCACCGCTGGCTGCTGTATCGCTCGTGGTTTGGCGGCTATTTGCGCCATTGGCAGCAGTATCGCGCCATGCCGCCCGGCGCAAAGCCGCGGGCTATAGGGATGATTATACTGACCTTTGCCATTTCCCTGTGGCTGGTTAAGCTTACGTGGGTACGCATCATGCTGCTGGTGATTCTGGCCTGCCTGCTGCTATTTATGTGGCGTATTCCGGTGGTTGATGCAAAGCAACAAAAGCACTGATGCACCATAATGCCTGTTGCAATTGTCGCTGACAGCCAGTAAATTCGAGCGTTTTCGAGCGCGGATACGCCTGGTCAAAGGTTAATCAAATGTTTCCTTGGCCCGTTTGGCGTGTCCGTGAGTAACACCGTTTTGATCAGGCATAAACTTATGACCGCAACTGCACAGCAGCTTGAATATCTGAAGAACAGCATCCAAAGCATTCAGGACTATCCGAAACCGGGTATTCTTTTCCGTGATGTCACCAGCTTGCTGGAAGACCCGCAGGCCTATGCCCTGAGCATCGAGCTGCTGACCGAGCGTTATAAAAATGCCGGCATCACCAAGGTGGTGGGTACCGAAGCGCGCGGTTTCCTGTTTGGCGCACCGGTTGCGCTGGCGTTGGGTGTTGGCTTTGTTCCGGTGCGCAAACCGGGTAAGTTGCCGCGTGAAACCATCTCGGAGAGCTACGAGCTCGAGTACGGTACCGACAGCTTAGAAATCCACGTTGACGCCATCAAAGAGGGTGACAAGGTGCTGGTGGTTGACGATCTGCTGGCGACCGGCGGCACCATCGATGCGACCGTGAAGCTGATCCGTCGTCTGGGTGGCGAAGTACAGGATGCCGCTTTTGTCATCAACCTGTTCGACCTGGGCGGCGAGCAGCGTCTGGATAAGCTGGGTATCAACAGCTATAGCCTGGTTCCGTTCCCGGGTCACTAAGCATTTCCCGATACATAGCCTCGCCGATCCGGCGGGGCTGTGATAGCATGGCCCCTTCGTGATTCCACCTTCCAGCGTTTCAGAGCCAGCCCATGAGTTATCAGGTCTTAGCCCGTAAATGGCGCCCACAAACCTTTGCTGACGTCGTCGGCCAGGAACATGTGCTGACCGCACTGGCGAACGGCTTGTCGTTAGGGCGCATCCATCACGCTTATCTCTTTTCCGGCACCCGCGGGGTAGGTAAAACCTCCATCGCGCGCCTGCTGGCAAAAGGGTTGAACTGTGAAACCGGCATTACCGCAACGCCGTGCGGCGTGTGCGACAACTGCCGTGAAATAGAGCAGGGGCGCTTTGTCGATTTGATCGAGATCGATGCCGCCTCGCGGACGAAAGTCGAAGATACCCGCGATCTACTGGACAACGTTCAGTACGCGCCGGCCCGTGGCCGCTTCAAAGTCTACCTGATTGATGAAGTCCATATGCTGTCGCGCCACAGCTTCAACGCGTTGTTAAAAACGCTGGAGGAGCCGCCCGCGCACGTCAAATTCCTGCTGGCCACCACCGATCCGCAAAAGCTGCCGGTGACGATCCTGTCGCGCTGCCTTCAGTTCCATCTGAAGGCGCTGGACGTCGAGCAAATCCGCCATCAGCTTGAGCATATCCTCGGCGAAGAGCAGATTGCCTTTGAATCCCGCGCGCTGCAGCTGCTGTCGCGTGCGGCGGACGGTAGCCTGCGTGATGCCCTGAGCCTGACCGATCAGGCCATTGCCAGCGGCGACGGTCGTCTGACGACGGAGTCGGTCAGCGCGATGCTTGGCACTCTGGATGACGACCAGGCGCTCTCTTTAATTGAGGCGCTGGTGGCGGCCGACGGCGAGCGGGTGATGGCCGGCGTTAACGAGGCCGCGTCGCGCGGCGTTGAGTGGGAGGCGCTGCTGGTCGAGATGCAGAGCCTGCTGCACCGTATCGCGATGGTGCAGCTGTCGCCCTCGGCGCTCGGTGCCGATATGGCCGCGATAGAGCAGCGGATGCGCGAGCTTGCGCGCACCGTCCCGCCTGCCGATGTACAGCTATACTATCAGACGCTGCTGATTGGTCGTAAAGAGCTGCCCTATGCTCCGGACAGGCGCATGGGCGTCGTGATGACCCTGCTGCGCGCGCTGGCTTT